>Ga0182034_10000052_pt1 | contig 45506 bp, 46 predicted proteins | sample flu12Cox44000172_FD_125972 | JGI IMG/M metagenome (GOLD analysis project Ga0182034, IMG submission 125972) | Lab enrichment of tropical soil microbial communities from Luquillo Experimental Forest, Puerto Rico - flux4day.12C.oxic.44.000.172 | ecosystem: Environmental > Terrestrial > Soil >... | reverse complement strand
TGGCACGAGGAATGGGAGGCGCTCACGCCGGCCGAACAGGCGGTGAAGAAGGCGCGCCAGGGCGTGCGCTACGGCGCGCTTGAGGCACTCGACGTGCTCGATCCGGAGGCAATGACACCTGTCGCGCGCGACGGCGAGACGCTCGGCGAAGTGATGATGCGGGGCAATGTGGTCATGAAAGGCTATCTCAAGAACAAACCCTCGACGGACAAGGCGTTTGACGGCGGCTGGTTTCATACCGGCGATCTCGGCGTCATGCATGCCGACGGCTACATCCAGCTCAAGGACCGTTCCAAGGACATCATCATTTCCGGAGGCGAGAATATTTCGTCGATCGAGGTGGAAGACGCGCTTTACAAGCATCCCGCGGTAGCCGCGGCCGCAGTCGTTGCGAAGCCTGACGACAAATGGGGTGAAACGCCCTGCGCCTTTGTCGAATTGAAACCGGGTACGAAGGCGAGCACCGACGAATTGATGCAATGGTGCCGCAAGCACCTGGCATCCTATAAATGCCCCCGCTACGTCGTGTTTGCGGAAATTCCGAAGACGAGCACCGGCAAGATCCAGAAATTCAGGCTGCGGGAGATGGCGAAGGCGCTATAGGCCATTCGCCCGCGTCCATCGCCGTGCTGATGCGTGTGGCTTTTCCCGGTTATTTAACAGCCCAACTTGGTCTCACCTGATTTCCGACTCATTTGTTCGACATTTGGAAAGAATCGATGCCCGACATTCTGATCAGCAACGAAGGTCCGGTCCGCAAGATTCGCATGAACCGGGCGGACAAGAAGAACGCCCTCACGCTCGCAATGTATGAAACGATGGCCTCGACCATCGAGGATGCGGGCAAGTCCGACAGCGTGAAATGCCTGATCATCGCCGGCGCGCCCGACGTTTTCTGTGCCGGCAACGACCTCAATGATTTCGTGACGATGGCGCGAGCAGGCGGACTTGCCACGCCAATCATCCGGTTCCTGCACGCACTGGCGCGCTGCGAAAAACCGCTGGTCGCCGCTGTGAGCGGTGCCGCCATCGGCGTCGGTACCACCATGCTCCTGCACTGCGACCATGTGATCGCAAGCGACAACGCTGTTTTGCTAACGCCCTTCGTGTCACTCGGCCTGGTGCCGGAAGGAGGCTCCAGCCTGATTGCGCCGCGGTTGATGGGTCACGCGCGCGCCTTCTCGCTGCTGGTGATGGGCAAGCCCCTGAACGCCGACCAGGCCAGGGATGCAGGTATCGTCAACACTGTTGTGCCGGCTGCCGAACTGGACGCACGCGCGCTCACGACTGCAAACGAAATTGCCGCACTGCCGACGGAGAGCGTCGTCGCGGCACGCCGTTTGATGCGCGGCTCGCTCGAAGAGATCGTCGCGCGTATCGACGAAGAGGTCGAGGCCTTCAAGACGCGGCTCGCCTCGCCCGAAGCGCAAAAGGCGCTCGCGGCCTTCCTGACCCGGAAGCGCTAAACGCTAACGCCCTTCACGGGCGTAGGGGTCGAACAGGTTATTGGTGTTGTAGCGCTCATCGAAAGAGCGCTGCGACCCGAACTGGAAGGTCGTGTTGCCCTGCTTCATCGTTGACTTGCCGTTTTCGCTGTCGAAGCGCGACCCTGTCCCAAGGCGGTCCGGCGGCGCCGCCGGCTTGTCCAAATCAATGAAGCCCGCGCCACCGCTCGAACCATTCGAATCCTGAATGGTGAAGGCCTGCGCAGTTGGCGCAGCGCCTAGCGCGGCGAGAAACGCAGCAGCGATGAGCGCCCGAGATGTCGTGCGGAATTTCATGGCGGCCTCGATGGTCATTATGTGCCCTGTCCCCTGCGAATCCGAGCAGCACAATATGGCTGCTTGGCGGCGAAGCGCTATTCTACCTTCAAACCGAGCTTCTTCACCAGCCCACCCCATTTCTTTTCATCAGCGCTGATATCGGCGGCATAGGCCTCGGGCGTTCCCGGCAAGGCTTCGGCGCCTTCTGTAGCAAGACGGCTCTTTACATCGTCGCTGGCAAGCGCCGCGTTGAGTTCCTTGTTCAGGCGCGCGATTACCGCGGGTGGCGTCCCCGCTGGAGCGGCAAGACCATACCGCAGCATGGCTTCAAAGCCAGGCACGCCGCTTTCGGCGAGCGTCGGCAGATCCGGGAGCAGGCTCGATCGTGTCGCACTGGTGATCGCTAGACCGCGCAGCGTTCCCGCTTTCACATTGCCGACCGCGACAGGGACCGGGAGAAACATCATCGGAATATGACCACCAAGGAGATCGCTTATCGCCGGGCCGTTTCCCTTGTACGGCACATGCTGCAACTTCACGCCGGCTTCGTTCGCAAGGTATTCGCCGGCCAGGTGGTTCACAGTGCCTACGCCGGGCGAACCATATTGCAGAGGCGCGCGAGCTGCTTTCGCGTACGCAATCAGCTCGGCAATCGAGTGGACCGGCAGTGACGGGTGCACGACCAGCGCATTCGGCGCAAATCCGATCATCCCGATAGGCGTCAGATCCTTGCGTGGATCGTAGCCGGCATTGGCGTTCATCGCCGGCGCGATCGCCATAGTCGCCGTGTAACTCAGCAGGATGGTGTACCCGTCGGGTGCGGCCTTTGCGACGAAACGGGTTCCGATCGTGCCACCGGCTCCGCCTTTGTTCTCCACCACGATCTGCTGGCCAAGTGCGGCTGAAAGCTTGTCACCGACAATGCGGGCCATGACCGTTGTGCTGCCGCCGGGCGGAAATGGCACGACCAGAGTGATCGGCCGGCTCGGGTAATCCTCGGCATTGGAAATACCGGCAACGCATACGAGACAGCCAAGAATCAACGCGCGGAGAATTGACCGCCGCATCGTCACTCGACTTTCAACCCCAGCTTTTTCACGAGCGCGCCCCACTTGCTTTCTTCCTTGTCGATATCCACGCCATATTCGGCCGGTGTCGACGTCAAGGGATCGCCGCCTTCCTTGTGAATCTGCTCTTGCACCTCGGGGATATCGACAATCTTGCGCAATTCTTCGCTGAGCCGCTCGATAACCTCTTTCGGTGTGCCGGCGGGAGCCAAAAGACCGTAGTGAAGCACGGCTTCGAATCCGGGCATCCCGGATTCATCGAAGGTCGGCACATCGGGCAACAGTGAAAAGCGCTTTTTGCTCGTGACCGCGACGGCGCGCAGCTTGCCCGCCTGGAGATTGCCGAGCGCGGGAGGCAGCACGCCAAACGCGATGGGCACGTGACCTCCGAGCAGGTCATTCATCACCGGCGCCGTGCCTTTGTATGGAATGATCGCGACATCAACCCCCGCTTCGGACTTGAACAGCTCGGCGCACATGTAGCCGCCAGTGCCGACAGCCGAGGTGCCGAGATTGAATTTGCCGGGGTCCTTCTTGGCCATGGCAATGAATTCGCCAATCGATTTTGCCGGGAATGAAGGGTTTGCGAGCAACGCAACAGGCATCGAAGCCACAAGCCCGACCGGTGCGAAGTCCTTGCGCGGATCATAGCCGGCATGGGTGTACAGGCTTGGGTTGATCGAGATGGTGCCGGTGTGCCCGAGCAACAGCGTGTAGCCATCGGGTGCGGCTTGCGCGACCGCCCGGGTCCCGATCGTGCCGCCGGCGCCGGCCCGGTTATCGACGACGAATTGCTGATGCATCGCTTCAGACAGATTGGCGGCGACCACACGCGCCATCGCATCCACACCGCCGCCCGGCGGAAACGGAACGACCAGGGTGACCGTCCGCGTCGGATAATCCGGCACGGCGAAAGCCGCGTTCGCCGTCGCAAACAGCATCGCAAACGCCGACACCACGGCGGCGACAGATCGGGGCATGGCGCTTCTCTCCCGAAGACGTTTTGTTTGCCTGACTATAGCGCAAATCCTGCGCGAAACGCCGTCATTCCTTGGCCCTGTGGCACTCAAAAAAATAGAGCCGAACTCGGGCTTACCCGAGCTCGGCTGATCGAAAACCTGGCGTCCGAAATCTGACCGCTAGTGAACGCTGGCCGGGCCGTTATGGCGTAGCCGTTCGATTTCGTCCTTCACCAGTAATTTGCGTCTTTTGAGTTCCACTATTCTCAGATCATCGACCGCGGGATGGGTCAGGCATTCGGTTATTTCTTCTTCGAGCGCCTGATGTCGTTTTTCCAATTCCGCAAGGTGCGATTGCATCGACATGCAGTATGTCTCCTCAATCAGTGGCTCTCTACGATTTAAGTCTAGCGCAGACTCATCACAAGAGCGACGGTACACCCTCCTCAGCGCTGCGGCAAACAGGCGCAAACCTTTGATCGGCACCGGTTTTCCGCGAGCTTGAACGCGCTTGTGGAAAACGCAATAATTGCCATGCTTTTGCCGAGAGACGGCGGCCAAGCAAAAATACCAGCGGTGGCAATGACCGACGAGGAAGAACGCGCGTTGCGGGAGCAGCTGGCGCGCCTGCTGCAGGAACACCGTGACCTCGACGCGGCGATATCGGCCTTGGTGACCTCGCCCGGTTCTGACCTTATTCAGATACAGAGACTGAAGAAGCGCAAGCTGATCCTGCGCGACAAGATCCGCCTGATCGAGGACCAGCTCACGCCGGACATCATCGCCTAGCCGTTTCCGTCAGTTCGTGCCCGGATAATCGACCGACGGCAGGCCCCGTCTTTCATCCTTGCGCGCATACATCGACCGGTCCGCGGCTGTGATGATCTCAGCTGGAGTGGCGTCGGCGCGGAGCAGCGCAGCACCCACGCTGGCATCCACCTGTACATGCACTTGACCGTGCACCACGCTCACGCGTGCGAGCAGTCCTTCCAGCTCGCGTGCTTTCGTCACGGCCTGCGCCTCGTCGACCCGCCAGAGCAACACGCCAAATTCGTCGCCGCCCAGCCGGCCCACGACATCGGAGGCGCGAACATGGCGGGTGATCTCGCGCGTGACGGCCTTGAGCAGCGAGTCGCCGGTCCCGTGGCCGTGGCGGTCGTTGACCGACTTGAAATTGTCGAGGTCCACGAACATCAGCGCGGCCGGGGTGCCATAGCGCTTGGCATGGGCGAGCGCGCGTTTGAGTTCGCGCTCGAACCCGCGACGATTGAGGATATCGAGCAGGGGGTCGACGTCGGCGCGCGCCTCGAGCTCGCCGATGCGGGCACGCGCCACCGCGAGCTCGCGCTTGAGACGCTCGATTTCGGCCACCAGCGAGGTCTCCGGCGGAAACTCTTCGCGCACGCTTGGTTTAGCTTGCGGCAATCCCATGTCTGGACCTCGTCTGCGTCTCGCGAATCTTAACCTTGCGCGAGAGAATACCCCTTTCGCCTTGCCAGCGGGGAGCCTCAACCTATAATCCGGCGCTTCCTTCCGCAGGAAAATGCGGAGTCCGGGGAGCAAAAATGGCGTCAAAACCGGTCGCGATCATCATGGGCAGCCAGTCGGACTGGTCCACGATGAAGCACGCGGCCAAAACCCTTGACGCCCTGCGAATCGGTTACGACGCCCGCATCGTTTCCGCCCATCGCACGCCCAAGCGCCTCTATGAGTTTGCGAGCGGCGCACGCAAGGCCGGGTTCAAGGTCATCATCGCCGGTGCCGGAGGCGCCGCGCATCTGCCCGGCATGGCCGCATCGATGACGCCTCTGCCCGTTCTCGGCGTACCGGTGAACACGCATGCGCTGGAAGGCAAGGATTCACTGCTCTCGATCCTGCAGATGCCAGGCGGGATTCCGGTTGGCACGCTGGCGATCGGCAAAGCGGGCGCAACCAATGCGGCGCTGCTCGCGGCCGCCGTGATTGCCCTGTCGGACGCGAAAGTCGCCAAGCGGCTCGACGCCTGGCGTGCGCGCCAGACCAAAGCCGTCGCGCGGCGGCCAAAAGACTGAACCTTGCTGAAGCCCGGAGCCACCATCGGAATTCTCGGCGGCGGTCAGCTCGCGCGCATGCTCGCGCTTGCTGCGGCACCGCTCGGGCTGCGCTGCCATGTCTATTCGCCGGAAAAGGATTCCTGCGCCTTCGACGTCGTGCACGCCGGCACCTGCGCCTCCTACGAAGATGAAACTGCCCTCGCCCGCTTCGCCAGCGCGGTCGATGTCATCACCTACGAGTTCGAAAATGTGCCGGCGAAGACTGCCGCGTTTCTCGCCCGTCGCAAACCGGTGCTGCCCGATCCGAAGGTGCTGGAAACCACCCAGGATCGCCTGATCGAGAAGAATTTCATCAGCGCACTGAAGATCGCCACTGCGCCCTATGCGTCGGTGCACAGTGCAACGCAATTGGCCGAGGCCGTGAAGGCGATCGGCCTGCCGGCCGTGCTCAAGACACGGCAACTTGGTTATGACGGCAAGGGCCAGGCGAAGATCGCCAAAGGCGGCGACGCGATCGCCGCCTGGCGATCGGTGAAAAATGCGCCGGCCATCCTCGAAGGCTTCATCAATTTCGAGCGCGAGGTGTCCGTGGTGGCCGCGCGCGGGCGCGACGGCGCCGTCGAGTGCTTCGAAGTGACCGAGAACGAACACCGCGATCACATTCTGAAGTTCTCGCGGGTGCCCGCGAAGGTGACGCCTACCCTCGCGCGCGAGGCGCGCCAGGTCGCGACGCGGATCGCCAAGGCTTTCGACTATGTCGGGGTGCTGGCCGTGGAAATGTTTGTGGTGCGCAAAGGCCGTGAGCGCACGGTTCTGGTCAACGAGATCGCGCCGCGCGTGCACAATTCCGGCCACTGGACCATCGATGGCGCAACGGTGTCACAATTCGAACAACACATCCGGGCCGTAGCGGGCTGGCCGCTGGCCAGGCCCGCCCTGCTCGGCAGGCGCGTCGAGATGGTGAACCTGATCGGCGCTGAAATCGATGACGTGGCGCGCTGGCTGACCGTGCCCGGCGCCTCCGCGCACATTTACGGCAAAGGCGACGCCCGCGCTGGACGCAAGATGGGTCACGTCACGCGGGTCTGGCCGCGCTGAACCTGGCAAGAAACTGGCAAGTGCTAACCCCTGTTCCCATATGGGAAATGACCGGGTGAAAATGCCTGGCGGCACCGTCCGAATGGACTCTTAAGGCCTTTTCTGCTAGAGCCGCCCGACTCAAAGCCCCCGTTTTGGGGGGCTTTTGCCTTAACCCGTCGGAACATCAACTAAGGAGCAAGCGTGCAAGTTCTCGTTCGCGACAACAACGTCGACCAGGCCCTCAAGGCGCTCAAAAAGAAGATGCAGCGCGAGGGAATTTTCCGCGAGATGAAGCTCCGCGGCCATTACGAAAAACCATCGGAAAAGAAGGCGCGGGAAAAGGCGGAAGCGATCCGCCGGGCCCGCAAGCTCGCGCGCAAGAAGATGCAGCGCGAAGGCCTGTTGCCGGCCAAGCCACGTCCGGCTCCTGGCGCCGGCCCCGGCGGCGGAGGCCATGGTGGCCACGGCGGCCATCATCGCGCCCCACGGATGGGCTGAAGCTACGACCGTTCTCTATTGTTGAGTGGCGCGGGCCTTGGTCGCCCGCGCTATTGTTTTTAGGGGCCTTTTCCGCCCGAACGCCGCCAGCGCGGGCGCAACTGCGGAACGCTGCCTGATCGCGGCTTTCGTCAGCCGGCCCGACCTTCAAGCTCGCTCAGGAATGTTCTGACCGCTTTTTGCGCGCCGTAATCGTCGAGATCGACGTGCCCGCCCAGCGGAAAGCGTACGAAGCGCTTGGGCGCCCGTGCCAACGCGAAAAGCCTCTCCCCGAAAGAGATCGGCACAATTCGATCGCGCTCGCCATGCAGCATGAGCAAGGGCACAGTGACCCGCGCAATGCGTTCGTCGGAATGGAAGGGATCCTTGATCAACCAGCGCACCGGCGCGAACGGATAGGCAGCGGCCCCCACATCGGCAATGGAGGTAAAGGGCGCATCGAGGATGACGCCGGCAACTTGGCGCTCTGCCGCGACAGCAATTGCAACGGCGGTTCCAAGCGATTCACCCCAGAGCACGATGTTTCGCGCGGGAGTGCGCCCAAACGCAAAATCATAGGCGGCCATGCCGTCGCTGATAAGACCGGTCTCGCTGGGCTTGCCGGTCGAACCGCCATAGCCGCGATAGGACAAGGCAAGAAGGCCGGTACCGTCTTCGATGACCCACTTGAACCGCCCGGCACGCAAATCGAGCGCTCCGGCATTGCCGTGAAAATAGATGATCAGCGGCTTCGTGCCCTTTGGCGGCACGAACCATGCAATCAGCTTTTCACCGTCGTTGCTGGTGAGCGTCACCTCTTGCGCTTGCGGCAAGCCTGCCGCCGCCGGCGGGGTGCGCGTCGGATCCGGGAAATACATCAATGCACGCTGGAACACGTACATCAGGCCCAGCACGCCGCCGTAGCCGACGACGGCGATCAAAAGCAGCCACTTCAGTGCGGTCATGTGCTCTCATAACACGGGATTCTGATCGCGGGTTGCCGCCGCGAACCGTTCCCCCTAGCCTTGCGAGAGCCGCCAGGGAGAACCACTATGCCGCGCCTGCGCTACATCGAAGAGAACGAGAAAACCCCCCACGCCCGCGAGCTTATCGAATCCGCCAAGCGCACCGGCGCACCGGATCCTCGTGTCGTCAGCATCATGACACGCAGCGAGGTTGGAACCGGTTGGGTCGAATACTGGAACAAGGTGCTCTACCAGGGCGTACTGCCGCACAAGCTCAAAGAAATGTGCCGAATCAAGATCTCCGTCGCGCACCAGTGCGGCTATTGCTCGACCGTTCGCTCGAATGTTGCCAAGGGCGAAGGCTTGACCGAGGACATGATCAACGCGGTGTCCGTTTATCAGACCAGCGAGTTGTTCACGCCACGCGAGAAAGCGGCTCTGCGCTATGCCGACTTGTTCAAGCAGGGCGAACACGCCATAGACAAGGATGAGGTTTACCAGGACCTCTCGGCACATTTCAGTGATGAGGAAATCATTGAGCTCGGGTTGTTGTGCGCCCAGACCGACGGCGTCGGGAAGCTCGTGAAGTCTCTCAACGTTTTGAGCTGGGAAGATGCCTGCGCGCTCAATCCTAGACTGTCGCAAAGCACCGTGCACGAAGCGGCGGAGTGACTCCTTTTCGGTACGCTGACAGCCGGTCATGCTGATCCGCCAATCTGAACCTCGAGACGATGACGCTATCTGGCGCATCCTCGAGCCGACCTTCCGCGCCGGGGAGACATACCCCATCCCGCGTGACATGTCGCGCGAGGAGGCCCTCGCCTACTGGCGCACGCCGGGTCACACCGTGTTTGTAGCCGAGGATGCTGGCGCCATCGTCGGAACCTACTATCTGCGCGCAAACAACCGCGGGGGCGGCGCCCACGTCGCCAATTGCGGTTACGTCGTCGCGCCGGAGGCGTTTGGCCACGGCGTGGCGCAAGCCATGTGCTCACACTCACTCGGCGAGGCCAAGGCCCGTGGATTCACCGCCATGCAGTTTAATTTCGTCATCGCCTCGAATGAACGCGCGGTTCGATTGTGGCAGCGCATGGGATTTGCGATCGCCGGGCGCCTGCCGGGGGCTTTCCAGCATCCGCGATTGGGTCTGGTCGACGCCTACGTGATGTCACGAAATATCTGATTTTACGGGCCGATCCCGCCGGCCACCATTCGTTAAGGCTAAGCCATGAAGCGGCCGAAAATTTGCCGCGGGTGGCGCAACTTTTTGGCGAAAGCCGCGTTGCCGCTGCGGGTTGTCAGATTGCTCCGGAAACGAAGCAATCGGGCCCAAGTTTGCGTACGCGGAACCAGCGAGTGGATCAGGCGACAGGATTTCTGGAAAGCGAACTTGACCGCGCGGTGGCCGCATTCGGGTTCAATGCGGCCGGCGACAGCTCCAACGTGGTTGCCCTCGATACCTTGCGCTCTCAAGCGACGCTGCGGGAGCGCGAGCGCCGGTTCCGCGAACTTCTCGATGCACTGCCGGCGGCTGTCTACACGACCGACGCTGCCGGCCGCATCACCTACTACAACAATGCCGCCGCCGATCTCTGGGGGCATCGCCCTGCGCTTGGTTCGAGCGAGTGGTGCGGATCCTGGAAGCTCTTCTGGCCCGACGGAACGCCGCTGCCGCACGACGAATGCCCTATGGCCGTCGCGCTGAAAGAAGACCGCGCGGTGCGCGGCATTGAGGCTGCTGCGGAAAGGCCTGATGGAACGCGGGTGCCGTTCATCCCCTACCCGACCCCTATCCATGATGAGACCGGCAAGCTGGTCGGAGCGGTGAACATGCTGGTGGATATCACCGATCGCAAGCGCGCCGAAGAACAGCATGGATTGCTCGTGCGGGAACTGCACCACCGCGTCAAGAATACGCTCGCGATGGTGCAGGCGATCACCGGATCGACTGCGCGCGCCACCGACAACATCGAAGATTTCAAGACGGCACTTTTTGGCCGCATCCAATCACTGGCCAAGACGCATCTCCTTTTGTCCGATGAAGAGCGTGCGGTCAGTTTCGCTCACATTCTGCGCAGCGAACTTGACGCCTTCGGTGACGGCAGCGGTGAACGCATCGTCCTGAGCGGGCCCGATGTTCCTCTCAGTGCGCAACTCGCGGTGTCGCTTGGCATGGCCATTCACGAACTCACCGCCAATGCGGCGAAGTTCGGAGCACTGTCGGTCTATGGTGGCAAGGTCGATGTGAGCTGGAACGTCACAATCGAGGCAACGCGTCGTACCTTGCGTTTCGACTGGGTGGAAAGCCGTGGCCCACCTGTCCCACAACCGGAGCGTCAGGGATTCGGCTCAAGGTTGCTCGCTTACGTGTTGCCCGTGCAAATCCAGGCCAGAAGCCGCGTCGATTTTGCTCCCCATGGGATGCGTGTGCACTGCGAACTGCCGTTACCGGTGGAAGCCCACACCGTCAAAGCGCGCGCGGATTTGTGATCCGCGCCCCGTAACACGCCGTGCTATACTCGCTTCCACGGCTCATGACGTGACGCGATCAAGAGCCCATAAAAAAGCGCTCTGAAGTCCGTGCGCCACGCCATCCGGGTCAAAGTCTCGGGAGGTGAAGCATGGCCTACTCAAACATTCTAGTCGGCGCCGGTAGCCGTCCAGCTCAACCCGCGATCCGAAAAATCGGCGTGGCTGACTTGCAGGATGCCCTGGCGAAGGGCGCCGACGATTTCTATGCAATGCCGACCCACGCCATGTTCCTTTGCATCATTTATCCGATTGTTGGCTTTGCCCTGGCACGGCTCGCTTTCGGCTACTCGATCCTGCCGTTGCTTTATCCCTTGGCCAGCGGCTTTGCCCTGGTCGGTCCGATTGCCGCGCTTGGCCTCTATGAACTGAGCCGCCGCAGGGAAGCCGGGCTCGACACATCGGCCGCGCGTGCTTTCAACGTGTTTGAATCGTCTTCGATCGGCGCCATTGCGGCGCTGGGAATTCTGCTTCTGATTATTTTCGTGATCTGGGTCGCGGTCGCCAACGCGATCTATGTCGCGAATTTCGGTTATGCCTCGCCATCGTCGATTGAGGCCTTTGTCGAAGACGTGTTCACCACGCGCGCCGGATGGAATCTCATTCTCGTCGGCAACCTTGTTGGCCTCCTCTTCGCCATCCTGGTGCTGTCGATCAGCGTGGTTTCGTTCCCGCTGCTACTCGATCGTGACGTCGGAGCGGCGGTGGCCGTGCTGACGTCGATTCGCGTAGTAGCGCACAATCCCGTGACCATGATGGTCTGGGGCCTCATCGTGGCGGCGCTGCTGGTCGTCGGATCGCTGCCGCTCTTTTTCGGCCTCACGGTCGTGATGCCGCTGCTCGGACACGCCACCTGGCACCTGTACCGCAAGGTCGTCGAGCCCGAAGGCAGCCTGCCGCCGACGCTTCCGGAAGAGCGGAAAGAGCGGCGTTATGCGGCCGACTTTCCGACGGTCCTGTTTCCGTGGGCGAAGTAAAGGCCGACTAGGCAGATAGCCGCGTAATTCCGGACGAGCATCGTCCGCTCGAATTTGCGCGGCGTCATCGGCTTGGCGAACATCTCACCCTGGAGCAGGTCAAAGCCGAGTTCGCGAACGGCGAGGAAGTCTGACTGGGTCTTCACGCCGTCGGCGACCGATTTGGCGCCGGTGTTGCGCGCGATTGCAACGATGTCCGCGCAATGGGCCTGCTTGATCCATCATCGGCACCACCACGCACGAGCCTGCGGTCCATGCGCGCGGCGGAACAGGCCTCCGCCCGAACTGGATGATCTCGCAGCCGCCGTGCCCATTGTGGTCGCCCGTCATGGTCCCATCCTCACAAAATCACAATCGCAAATTGCGCCGGCGCATATGCCATCCATCGCCGACGCGCGCCATACGCAAAATTGCACAATCCTCCGAACGATTCCTTCCGCGGTTAACGGAAGGATTACGTTAATTTTCAAATTTGAATCAGTTGGATAAAGTTGTTCCGCGCGATGTCGCGGATCACATCGCTTTGACGATACTCTCGGTCATTTTCTTCGCGTCGCCGAGCAGCATCATCGTGTTGTCGCGATAGAACAAGGGATTGTCGATTCCAGCATAGCCGGATGCCAGCGAGCGCTTGATGAACATCACCGTGCCGGCTTTCCACACCTGCAGTACGGGCATACCGTAAATCGGCGATGTCTTGTCTTCTTCCGCCGCGGGATTGGTGACGTCGTTGGCGCCGATGACGAAGGCGACGTCGGCCTGCGCGAATTCGGAATTGATGTCCTCGAGCTCGAACACTTCGTCGTAGGGCACATTCGCTTCCGCCAGCAGCACATTCATGTGCCCGGGCATGCGGCCCGCCACCGGATGAATGGCGTACTTCACTTCGACGCCTTCCTTCTTGAGCTTGTCGGCCATCTCGCGCAGCGCGTGCTGCGCCTGCGCCACCGCCATGCCGTAGCCCGGCACGATGATGACCTTCGACGAATTCTTGAGAATGTAAGCGGCATCTTCGGCCGAGCCGAGTTTGACGGGCCGCTGCTCGGCGCCGCCGCCCGGACCGGCCGTTTCACCGCCGAAGCCGCCGAGAATGACCGAGATGAACGACCGGTTCATCCCCTTGCACATGATGTACGAGAGGATCGCGCCCGAGGAACCAACCAGCGCACCAGTGATGATCAATGCCGAATTGCCGAGCGTGAAGCCGATGCCGGCAGCGGCCCATCCCGAATAGGAGTTGAGCATCGAAATCACGACCGGCATGTCGGCGCCGCCGATCGGAATGATGATGAGCACGCCGAGCAGAAGCGAAATCCCGGTGATCAGCCAGAAGTCCATCTGGCTCTGCGATACGAAGAACCCGTAAACGAAGAATATCAGTGCCGCAGCAAGCGCGATGTTGATGATATGGCGCGCCGGCAACATGATCGGCTTGCCGCTCATGCGCCCCGATAGCTTCAGGAACGCGATCACCGAACCGGTGAACGTGACGGCACCGATCGCGACGCCGAGTGACATTTCGATCAGGCTCGAGCCGTGGATGTGGCCGTGCGTGCCGATATCGAACGCGGCCGGCGCGTAGAAGGCTCCTGCAGCCACCAGCACCGCCGCCATGCCGACCAGAGAGTGAAACGCCGCGACCAGTTCCGGCATCGACGTCATCGGAACGCGGCGAGCGATCACGGCGCCGACACTGCCGCCGATGGCGATGCCGCCGATCACGAGGCCCCAGGCAAGCGGGCTCGCCGGCGGATGCGAGCCAAGCGTCGTCAGCACGGCGATGGCCATGCCGATCATGCCGAACAGGTTGCCGCGCCGGCTCGAATCCGGGCTCGACAGGCCGCGCAGCGCCAGAATGAATAGGACGCCCGCAACCAGATAGAGCAGCGCGACGAGGTTCGGGCCCATGTCGTCACTCCGTCATGCCCGGCCTTGTGCCGGGCATCCACGTCTTTGCGGCGCAGCTAGCTTGGTTCATGTCGTCGTCACTTCTTTTTCTTCTGGTACATCGCCAGCATGCGCTGGGTGACCAGGAAGCCGCCGAAGATATTCACTGACGCAAAAACGAGCGCGACGAAGCCGAGTGCGCGGGCCCAGAGCGGACCGTTGTCGTTGACGGTCAGCGCGACCCCGACCGCAAGCAGCGCGCCAACGATGATCACCGAGGAAATGGCGTTGGTCACGGACATCAGCGGCGTGTGCAACGCGGGCGTCACCGACCACACGACGTAGTAGCCCACGAACACGGCGAGCACGAAGATCGAGAGCCGGAACACGAAGGGGTCGACAGCGGTTGCCATGTTCTCCATTGGCGTTCTCCGTCAGGATGCCTTCGGCTTGAAATTCGGATTCACGACCTCGCCGTCGCGGGTCAACAGCGTCGCCTTCACCAGTTCGTCGTCCCAGTTGACCGCAAGCTTCTTTTCTTTCTTGTCGATCAGTGTTTCAACGAAGGTCAGCAGGTTCTTGGCATAAAGCGCGGACGCCGAGGCTGCCAGCCGTCCCGGCACATTGAGATGGCCGACGATCTTTACGCCGCCGGCCTGGATCACGCTGTTCGCCTGTGCGCCTTCGACATTGCCGCCGCGCTCGACCGCGAGATCGATGATGACCGAGCCGGGCCGCATCGAGGCGACCATCTCTTTGGAGATGAGGCGCGGGGCGGGTCGGCCCGGTATCAGCGCCGTCGTGATGACGATGTCCTGCTTCTTGATGTGCTCGGCAACCAGGGCCGCCTGCTTGGCCTGATATTCCTTGGACATTTCCTTGGCGTAGCCGCCGGCCGTCTGTGCGTTCTTGAACTCTTCATCTTCGACCGCAAGGAACTTCGCGCCGAGGCTCTCGACCTGTTCCTTTGTAGCCGGGCGCACATCGGTCGCGGTCACGATCGCGCCGAGTCGGCGGGCGGTGGCGATGGCCTGCAGGCCGGCGACGCCGACACCCATGACAAATACTTTAGCCGCCGGAACCGTGCCGGCGGCGGTCATCATCATTGGTAGCGCGCGACCGTATTCTTCGGCGGCATCAATCACCGCGCGATAGCCGGCGAGGTTTGCCTGGCTAGACAGAACGTCCATCGACTGCGCGCGGGTAATGCGCGGCATCAGTTCCATGGCGAGGGCGGAAACCCCCGCATCCGCCATCTGCTTGAGCGCGGCCTCGTTCCCGTAAGGATCCATGATGGCGACGACGAGCGCGCCCTTTTTGTATTCGGCGAGCTCCGCCGGCGCCGGTCGGCGCACCTTGAGGACGATGTCGGCATCCTTGGTGACGCCATCGGCAATCTGTGCCCCCGCCGCTTCGAATTCGCTGTCCGGAATGCCTGAAGCAATGCCGGCGCCGCGCGCAACCGCGACGTCGGCGCCGAACGATTTCAGCTTCTTGACGGTCTCCGGAGTAGCCGCGACCCGGGGCTCACCGGCATCGGTTTCACGCGGTACGGCAACTCGCATTCTCGCCTCCCCGCCGGGCCGTAAACTTCGTCAGTGCGACGACAGTCCGGTGAAGGCAAAGATGAGAAAACAGATGACGAAGGCGACATAACTCGGGGTGGTCGCCCTGCTCAGCAGGCCCGGAATGGCACCAAGCAGACCGATTACGAAGATCGTCGCTGCCAGCAGCCAGTGACCCATCACACCGCCGGTCGCCAGACCGAACATGACCGTCGCCACATAAAGAATGCCGACAAGCGTGAAATGAACAAAGCTCTCATAGCTCTCTTCATGCGCGGCATAGTCGTTGCCGGTTGCGGTGGCGTATTCGACGGTGCCGTGGTCGGCCATGGGGCGGTTCTCCGGATCGCTCAAAAAAGGCAGGCGCTCAGGGGTTAGCGCAATTGCCGCGGAAGGGCAACGCCATCAGGCAAACGTCCCCCGCTCTCATGGACGGGCTTGTCCCGGCCATCCACGTCTTGCTTGCCGCCGATGTCAATAAGACGTGGATGCCCGGCATCGCGTCAATCGAAACTCAGAGTCCCACCTTGACCAGCGCCGCAGCTTGTCGTGACGCGACGTGCTTGATCGCAAAGGACTCAATAGCCTCATTGAACAGTCGATAGAAATTGAGTTCCGCCGCCAGGTGCAGAAAAACCGCACCCAGGCCGATGGCCGCGCGGTCCATGAAAACGAACTCGCGCGGAACGGTCACCGGGCCCCTGGCCTTGAGGGCCTGATGGACACGGAAGGCTTCTTTGCGGCCGTATTCGGATGGCTTCACCCCATCGGCGATGGTCCGCACGCGATTGTCGAGCAGTGGCCCGTAGATGAACCGGGCCCAAATATTCAGCGCATCGATCAACTCGCGATTGAGCCGCTTGAAGCCCCAGGTCTTGTAGGCGTGCACCACGAGATCGTCATCGCTGTGCAGCAGTCCGCGATAAAGGTCGACCACCCCGCCAACGAAGCTCGGCGGGAAAATACGGATACAGCCATAATCCAGAAGATTGATGCCTGCCGGCTTTCCTTTTGCATCATCAAAGACCGAGTAATTGCCAAGATGCGGATCGCCGTGGATCATGCCGAAGCGGCTGAAGGGGAACCACCAGGCGGTGAACATCGCCTTTGCCAGGCGATTGCGGACCGCGAGCGCGTCGTTCTTGTGCTCGAGCAGCTTGCGCCCGGAAAGCCAGTCCAGTGTGAGCAGGCGACCCGTTGACAGATCGGGCCAGACTTTCGGTACGCGGATCGACTCTTCATTCTTGAGCATATGTCGATACAGCGCGACGTGTTTGGCCTCGCGGTCATAGTCGAGCTCTTCCCGAAGACGCGCGCCGATCTCGACCGCGATCTCGCTGGTGTCGATCACCGGGTCGAAGCGTTTGCGGATTGCAAACAGCAACTGCAATTGATTGAGGTCGGCTTCGACGGCCGACTGCATGTCGGGATATTGCAGTTTGCAGGCGACCTCGTCATCACCGGGCGTGCGCGCACGATGCACCTGACCGAGCGAGGCGGCAGCAGCCGGGTGATGTTCGAACTCGGAAAATTTCTTCTGCCAGTCAGGTCCCAGCTCGGCGCTCATCCGGCGTTTGACGAACGCCCATCCCATGGGCGGCGCCTGGCTCTGGAGCTTCATCAGCTCGTTGGCATATTCGGGTGGCAAGGCATCTGGAATGGTGGCGAGCAGCTGCGCCACCTTCATGATCGGGCCTTTCAATCCGCCCAGCGCAGCGGCGAGCTCCAGTGCATTGGCGGCGCGATCGATCGGCACGCCAAAGAAGCGCGCACCGGCAAATCGCGCGGCGGTTCCGCTTAGCTGCGTGCCGACCTTCGCATAACGGCGTGCACGCGCGGAAAATCGGTTCTTTTCGCGGTCGGACATGAACCTCGCGGACCCCTTGTTTTACAAATATTGGCAATCGGATGGAGGTTATCAATGGACCGCCGGGTCGCACCCGCGGCGGCGATCGTTGTCATGGCCGGGCAAAAGGCGTGAAGCGCCGTCTTCGCGCCTGCCGTCCCGGCCATCCACGTCTTGCTTGCCGCCGTTCATTCCGGGACGGCTCGCGAGGGCCGGACCCGGAATCCAGATACAGCACAACATCTTTTTTTGGATTCCGGGTTCGCTCGCTGCGCTCGCGCCCCGGAATAACTTTCGAAAGGACTAACGCCCTTCCATCTTCTCAAGCTCGTCGATCAGATTGGCGATGACGTTCAGGCCGCCATCCCAGAACTTCGGGTCGCGCGCGTCGAGCCCGAACGGCGCCAGCAATTCGGAGTGATGCTTGGTGCCACCGGCCGAGAGCATCGCGAGATAGCGTTCAGCAAAGCCGCTCGCTGATTTTTCGTAGACTGCATACAGCGAATTGACGAGGCAATCGCCGAAGGCATAGGCATAGACGTAGAATGGCGAATGCACGAAATGCGGAATGTAGGCCCAGAAAGTCTCGTAGCCGGGCTTGAGTTCGATGGCGGGGCCGAGGCTTTCGCCCTGTACCGACATCCATAATTCGCAAATCTTGTCGGCGGTCAGTTCGCCATCGCGGCGCTCGCTGTGCACCTTGCGCTCGAAACTGTAGAATGCGATCTGCCGCACCACCGTGTTGATCATGTCCTCGACCTTCGCGGCGAGCATCGCCTTGCGCTGCTTCTTGTCGGTGGTGTGTGCGAGCAGCTTTCTGAAGGTGAGCATCTCGCCGAAGACCGACGCAGTTTCCGCGAGCGTCAACGGCGTCGGTGCCATCAACGCACCATTGGGCGCGGCCAGCACCTGATGCACGCCGTGCCCAAGTTCGTGCGCGAGCGTCATCACGTCGCGCGGCCTGCCCATATAGTTGAGCAGGACGTAGGGATGTGCTGACGGCACGGTCGGATGCGAGAAGGCGCCCGGCTGTTTTCCCGCGCGCACCGGCGCATCGATCCAGTTCCTGTCAAAAAACCGGTCGGCGACTTCCGCCATGCGCGGCGAGAATGCGCCATATGCCGTAAGCACCGTGTTGCGCGCGTCGGTCCAGGGAATCGTACGCTGCGCGACCTTCGGCAGCGGCGCATTGCGGTCCCAATACGGCAATCGCTTCTTGCCGAACCATTTCGCCTTCAATGCATAATAGCGATGCGAGAGTTTCGGATAGGCTGCGCGCACCGCGGTGACCAACGCCTCCACCACTTCGCTCTCGACACGGTTCGCGAGATGCCGCGAGTCCGCAACGTCCTTGAAGCCGCGCCAGCGATCGGAAATTTCCTTGTCCTTCGCCAGCGTATTGGTGATCAGAGCGAAAGGTCGCAAATTGTCCTTGAATGTCTTGGCGATCGCTTCGGCAGCCGCCTTGCGTTTCTTCCCGTCGGCGTCTTGCAGCAGATTGAGCGTCGACTCTATCGCCAGCGGCTTGCCACCGATTTTGAACCGCAGGCCGGCGATCGTTTCGTCGAACGACCGGTTCCAAGCGGAATAGCCGGTCACCGACTTTTCGTGGAAGAGCTCTTCCACCCGGTCTTCGAGCTGGTAGGGCTTTTCCTTGCGCACGTCCTCGATCCACGGGCGATAGTGGCCGAGCGCGGGGTCGCCCATCGCTGCTTCAAGTTGTTCGTCGGGGATGCGGTTGAGTTCGAGCGTGAAGAAAAGCATGTGCAGCGAGGCGGCCGTGATGCGTTCCTGCACGTCGCCGTAGAACTTGGCGCGAACCGGATCGATCGTATTGCCGGCGTAGAGAAGCGAGGCATAGGAGATGAGCCGCCCGAGCCGGTCATCGATCGCTTCATATTGTTTGACTGCTTCGGCGAGCGCACGCCCGGCATCCTCGCCTGCCGCTAGCGCGGCCAATCGCCCCTTGAACCGCTGCTCGAAGGCTTCGCAGTCGCGATCACCTTGTTCGAGATCGGATTTGATCTGCGGACTGTCCAGACCGGTGTAGAGGTCGGTCAGGTCCCATTCGGGCAATTTTCCGAGTTTCGAGGGTTTTTCCGGCTTTCGCCGCAACGCGGTCTTTGACATGGGGCAATTGCTAAATGAACGACTGGAGGGACGCCATCTAGGCACCACTCATGGCAGCCCGATGGCAAACCTGCATATCGCAAGCTGCAGGCGGGGTTCAACCGCCCGCACCCCTCGGCGATCGTCTTTAATAGCCCATTAATCGAGAGCGGCGACAGTGCACCAATCGGTCAGTTGTGCGAGGGTTCATGTCGCAAGTTGTGCTTGTCGTCGATGACGATCCGGTCCAGCGTCGCCTGCTCGAAACCACAATCCAGCGCTTCGGCTACCAGTCGATCCTCGCGGAAGGCGGCGATGCGGCAGTCAAGCTCCTCACCCGCCCCGACATGCGAATCGACGCCATGGTCCTCGACCTGGTGATGCCCGATCTCGACGGGCTCGGCGTGCTCGCCTTCATGCGCGAAGCCGGCCTCACCATTCCGGTGATCGTACAGACCGCCCACGGCGGGATCGATAACGTTGTCTCCGCCATGCGCGCGGGCGCGGCCGATTTCGTAGTCAAGCCGGCAAGCCCGGAACGGCTGGAGGTCTCGTTGCGCAATGCGCTGTCCGCATGGGCGCTCGCGGGCGAATTGCAGCGGCTCAAGCGCAGACGCGAGGGCACCCTGACGATCGCCGACGTGATCACGCGGTCGGCGGCGGTGCAGCCTGTCCTCAAGGCGGCGGAAAAGGCGGCCGCCTCCGCGATATCGGTGTTGATCGAAGGCGAATCCGGCGTCGGCAAGGAACTGATCGCGCGCGCGATTCACGGCAGCGGCGCGCGGCGCGCCAAGCCCTTCGTCGCGGTGAACTGCGGCGCGATGTCGGAAACGCTGGTCGAGTCGATTCTGTTCGGCCACGAGAAAGGCGCGTTCACAGGCGCAACCGAACGCCATCCGGGCAAATTCGTCGAAGCCGATGGCGGCACGCTGTTTCTCGATGAAGTGGGCGAACTGCCCGCCCCCGCACAGGTGAGATTGCTGTGCGCGCTGCAGGAAGGCGCGGTCGAGCCGGTCGGCGGACGCAAGGTCGTCAAGGTCGATGTGCGTATCATCTCCGCCACCAACCGCAATCTCATCGCCGACGTGAAGGCCGGCCGGTTCCACGAGGACCTTTTCCATCGCCTGCATGTCTTCCCGCTGTCGGTGCCGCCGCTGCGCACCCGCCGCGAGGACATCCCGGAGCTGGCGCGCCATTTCCTCACGCGCTTTGCCGCCGAAGAAGGCAAGCGCGTCCGCGGCATCAGCCGCGAGGCGCTCTCCCTGCTCGCCGCCGCCAATTGGCCGGGCAATGTCCGGCAGCTTGAGAACGCGATCTTCCGCGCGGTCGCGCTGGCCGAAGGCGAGGAAATTGGCCCCGGCGAATTCCCGCGGATCGCGGCACAGGTCTCGTCCGAGGAGGCTGCGGTCCCGCAGCTGGTCGAGCCTTCACCGGCCATCGTCGCCTCATGGCCCGATATTCCGGCTGACCTCGTCCCCGTTCAGATCGCCGTTCCAGCGCATTCGCTGCCGCTGACTGATACCCAGGGCGATGTCCGACCGCTTGAGGACATTGAGCGGGACTCGATCCGCTTCGCCATCTCGCATTATCGGGGCCAGATGTCCGAAGTGGCCCGGAAGCTGCGGATCGGCCGCTCAACTCTCTATCGCAAGCTTGAGGGCCTGGGGCTCGAAGACGCCTGAAAACGCGCTGAAAACCGGTGCTTGGGTGCACTCCCATACCGGCTGTTGCAGTGCAAGAATTCCCCAGGTAGTTCTACAAATGCCTAGTTTTCGGCCCAATTCCCCGGGTAGGTTAACTCCCGGACGGACGGGGAACGGACGCTAAACTCTCATTAACCGATCCCGATAACACTCACGGGGTTGCCGGCATGGCAGCCCGAGGGGACGTGGCGGCGACGTGGGACGGACTCATTCTTCACGGAACGATTCTGTGGCTCCTGACTCAGCGAGCGCACGTTCTGTCGTCGTAACTCTGGCGCGCGCTGGCGCGCGCCTGGGTCTCGCTGGACTCTTCATGTTGGGCGCCAACGACGCGCTGCAGAATGCGAGCGCCGAAGGCGACACCCGGACGCTTTCCTTCCACCACCTCCACACCGGCGAAGACATCACCATCACCTTCAAGCGCAACGGCCGTTACGACGACGCCGCGCTGAAGAAACTCGACTGGTTCATGCGCGACTGGCGCAAGGAAAAGTCGACCCGCATGGATCCGCATCTTTTCGATCTGTTGTGGGAGGCCTATCGCGAGGTCGGGGCGACCCAGCCGATCGACGTTGTCTGCGGCTACCGCTCGCCGGAAACCAATTCGATGCTGCGCCGCCGTTCGAGCGGCGTCGCGCAATTCAGCCAGCACATCAATGGCCAGGCGATGGATTTCTTCATTCCTGGCGTGCCGCTCGAGAAAGTTCGCGAGGTCGGCCTGCGGCTGCAGCGCGGCGGTGTGGGTTTCTACCCGACCTCCGGCTCGCCTTTCGTCCATATGGACACCGGCACAATCCGGCACTGGCCGAGGATGACGCACGATCAGCTGGCCAAGGTCTTCCCCGATGGCCGCACCGTCCACATTCCTTCGGACGGTCAACCGTTGCGCGGCTATTCGCTCGCACTCGCCGACGTCGAGCGGCGCGGCGGCAGACCATCCGAACCGTCATTAGAGGCTGCGCGTGAGGCGGGCGTGTTCTCCGGCTCGAGAACCCGCAACTTCTTTGCCCGTCTGTTTGGCCGCGGCAAAGATTCCGATGAATCCAACGAAGACTCCGCTCCCGACACCGCAGCAAACGACACACGCGCACCTGTGGCCGTTGCCAGCGTGATCCCGCCGAAACCCAAGGCGGTCGCCGTGGAAACCATCGTGCCACTGCCGACTGCGCGGCCCGCAACGAACCTTGTTGCATCCGGCGAAACCAAGCCCTCTTCGGTCGGTGCGGTCGTAGTCAAACCGGCTAGCTATTCCTTCGTGACGGCCTCGCTTGGCGCCAACCTGTTCGACAATCGCGGCTACTGGCGCGGCGCTATACAGAACGGCCCGGATCTGCCCAACGCCGTAACGGCTTCGACGAAGTATCAAACCGCAAGCCTCGATCCGACGAGCACCGGGACGACAGCGCTAGCCTATGCCGCCGAGCCCGGATCATCGAAGCCGGCGCAACCGCGTCCGATGGGCGTTCGCGCGACGCAGCAGCCGCCGGCTGAAACCGCCGTTGTGAAGTCGCAGGGCAATACGACGATCGTGGAGAAGCCTGCACTGACGGCCGCCAGCGCCGATCCGGAGATCAACAGCCCCTGGCTGCGCGCGGCCATGCTCACACCGAGCGTAACGACGCACATGAGCGCCACACGGATTGGCGCCGTCGATATGCGGCCGCTGCAGGAAATGCTTTACAAGCCTTCGCAATCGCTCGCGATGTCGTTCTCGAACGACCCGAATCTCGGTCTGATGGCCAATCGCTTCTCCGGCCCGGCCGTCGTCTTCCTGGCGACGACGACATTCACCACGCAGTCGACTGCCGCGTTCGCGATGCACACGACAGCGTTCCGCTGATATCTAGCTAGCCATTCCAAGAGCGTGCAAATAGGTGTCGAGCACTTCCTGCTGCTCGCGGCGCTCGTCCGTACCCAGCTTGCGCAGTCGCACGATCGAGCGCAGTGCCTTTGTGTCGAAGCCGGTTCCTTTGGCTTCGGCGTAGACGTCCCGTATGTCGTCTGACGTCGCCTTTTTTTCTTCTTCGAGCCGCTCGATGCGTTCGACGAACGCTTTCAGCTGATCCTTGGCGAAGCGAGTGGCCGGCTTTTCATTTTCAGCCGAGGCGGTGGCAGGCATCGACATCTCCTTGACTACGCAACGGGGGCCGATTGCCTCCGCGTGCCGAGAAGCTTTCTGAGTTGGACGCGCTCAGGTCAAGGCGAGGTCGGCGTCATCCACGCTGTTCACATGCCGACGGTGAGTACTAGTGTCCTGATCTGGACTTTTCGAACGCGGCTTTCTGGTCCGGCGAGGCTTCTTTCTGGTATTTCTTGCGCCACTCGTCATAGGGCATCCCGTAGACGACCTCGCGACTCTCGTCCTTGCTCATGCTGACACCTTGCGCGTCGGCCGCCTCCTTCATCCAGTTCGAGAGGCAATTGCGGCAGAAGCCGGCCAGATTCATCATGTCGATGTTCTGCACGTCGGTGCGCGAGCGAAGGTGCTCGACCAGGCGGCGGTAAACAGCAGCCTCAAGTTCGGTCCGGGTCTTTTCGTCCATCTGACGTCCTCCGCAGCCAGAAACATAGACATGCCAGGCGCGGCTTTGAAGGGGCCGGCGGCAACAGAAAACCCGCCGCGTTCCCTGCGGAACGCAGCGGGTTTGATTTTCAGCGCTCAGACCAGGGTTTTCTTCACCATCGGCAGATGGCGCAGACGCTTGCCGGTGACCTGGAACACCGCGTTGGCAATCGCCGGAGCAACCGTCACCACGCCGATCTCGCCCATTCCGCTCGGCGATTTTCGGTGAGGAAGATCTTGGTGTGGATTTCAGGCATCTCGCTCATGCGCAGAACGGGATAGCTGTCGAAGTTCGTGGCCTGGACACTATGATGGGAACATGAATCAGCCCCTGCGCGCTTTTCTCGCAGACCTCTACCGCATTGCGGTAGCGGCGGCGCATCCCGCGTCGTGTCTGCCGCCGCTTCTGCCGCCACCACCGTCGGGTCGGCTGATCCTGATCGCGGCTGGCAAGGCTGCAGGGTCGATGACGGAGGTCGCGGAGGCGCATTATCTCGGCCAGCTGCTGCACGTTGCCGCCGAACGGCTGAGTGGCGTTGCAGTCGCCCGTCGCGGCTATGGAAGACCCCTGCGGCGCGTGCGCATGATCGAGGCGGGGCACCCGATCCCCGATGCGGCGGGACTTGAAGGCGCCGATCGTGCGCTCAAGCTCGCCGATGACGCCGGCAAGAATGATCTCGTGCTGGTCCTGATGTCCGGCGGCGCCTCGGCAAATTTGGTTGCGCCGGCGCAAGGCATTTCATTCGAGGACAAGCAGGCGGTCACGCGCGCGCTACTGCGCTCGGGTGCGACGATCAACGAAATCAATGTCGTGCGCAAACATCTGTCGCGCATCAAGGGTGGGCGGCTCGCCGCGCATGCGCATCCGGCGAAACTTGCGACAATCGCGATCTCCGACGTGCCGGGCGATGATCCGTCGGCGATCGGCTCGGGGCCGACGGTGCCCGATCCGACGACGCTGAGCGATGCGCGCGTGATCGTTGCGAAATACAGACTTGAGATTCCGGATGCGGTCACGCGCGCGCTCGAGGATCAACGCAATGAATCGCCGAAGCCGGGCGATCCGGTTTTTGTCGACAGCGACTTTGTGCTAGCGGCGCGGCCGGCAGACGCGTTGCGCGCGGCGGAGGTTGCCATTCTTGCCGCCGGTTACGAGTGCATTTTCATCGGCGATCGCGTCGAGGGCGAGGCGCGTGAGGTCGCTTCAGAGCATGCGCGCATCGTGCGCGATTTGCGCGCGAGCGGGCGGCGCGCCGTGGTCCTGTCGGGCGGCGAGTTGACCGTCACGATTCGCGGCAAGGGGCGCGGCGGGCCCAACCAGGAATATGCGCTGGCGCTGGCGATGGCGCTTGACGGCATGCCGGCGGTCGCCGCCGTCGCCGCCGACACCGACGGAACCGACGGTGGCGCCGGCTCTCCCCTCGACCCCGCCGGCGCATTGGTCGATGGCGGATCAATTGCGCGCGCGAAAAAGAACGGCCTCGATCCCGCCGCCTTTCTCACAGACAACAACTCAAGTGCATTCTTTGAGGCGCTTGGAGACTTGCTGGCACCAGGACCGACTTACACCAACGTTAATGACTTCCGTGCCATCATCGTTGACAGACCGTAGCGGATCACGCCAGAACCCCCGCATTATTCGGAAACCGCGACAAAAGTGACCGCACCACAGCTCATTGACGTCAGGTGTCACCCTTCCTTTTCTATTGCCCGCGCAGCGGTTGTAGCCGCACTGTTGCTGGCCTTATCAGCCTTTCAAGCGAAAGCTGATTTTCGACTATGCAACAATACTAGCAGCCGCGTCGGCGTCGCCATTGGTTATAAGGACAACGAAGGCTGGACCACCGAAGGCTGGTGGAACGTTTCATCACGGTCTTGCGAGACGTTGCTACGAGGCGCATTGGTTGCGCGTTATTATTACATCTACGCCGTCGATTATGATCGTGGCGGCGAATGGTCCGGCAAGGCCTACATGTGCTCCCGTGAAAAAGAATTCACGATTCGCGGTACCGACAATTGTCTGACGCGTGGCTACGATCGCACCGGCTTTTTCGAAGTCGATACCGCAGAGCAACGGTCCTGGACGGTGCAATTGACGGATGCTGCCGAACAATCACCTGAGCGTCCTCTTGCGCCGCGGGGGCCGGTAGGGGTGTCAAGACCGCCGACGACGTCGCCTACGTCGCCGCCATCGCCTGCCTCGCCATTGCCGACACCGCCGTCATTGGCTCCGCCGACGCCATCGGCGACCTCGCCCGGAGGCGGCCGTCCATGAGACGTCTGCGGCGAGCGAAGATCGTTGCCACTCTCGGACCGGCGTCATCAAGCGCCGAAATGATCGCCCGCCTGTTCGAGGCCGGCGCCGACGTTTTCCGCATCAACATGAGCCACACCAGCCAGGACCGCATGCGCGAACTGGTCGGCATGATCCGCACGGTCGAACGCGACACCGGCCGCCCCATCGGCGTCCTGATCGACCTGCAGGGACCGAAGCTCCGCCTCGGCACCTTCACCGGCGGCGCTGCCACGGTCAAAACCGGTGACAGTTTCGTGCTCGACAGTGATCCGGCACCCGGCGATGCGAGGCGCGCATACCTTCCGCATCCGGAAATATTCGCGACCATCAAGCCCGGCCACACGCTGCTGATCGACGACGGCAAGGTCCGCCTCACCGTTGCCGAGGCGGAGCAAAAACGCATCGTCGCGCGCGTTATCATCGGCGGAAAGCTGTCAGACCGCAAGGGCGTCAGCCTTCCTGACACGACGATTCCCTTCTCGGCGCTTGCCGACAAAGACCGTTCCGATCTCGAAGCTGCTCTCCAGGTCGGCATCGATTGGGTCGCGTTGTCATTCATCCAGAGACCGGAAGACATCGCCGAGGCAAAAAAGATCACGCGCGGCCGCGCCGCGGTGATGGCCAAGATCGAAAAGCCGCAGGCCGTGCACCGGCTCGCCGAAATCATCGATCTCGCCGATGCGTTGATGGTGGCGCGCGGCGATCTCGGCGTGGAAATGCCGCTCGAAAAGGTGCCCGGCGTTCAGAAGCAGATGACGCGCGCGGGCCGTGTCGCCGGAAAGCCGGTGGTTGTGGCAACGCAAATGCTTGAATCGATGATCAACGCTCCGGTGCCGACGCGCGCCGAGGTTTCCGACGTCGCGACCGCGATTTTCGAAGGCGCCGATGCAGTGATGCTGTCGGCGGAGTCGGCGGCCGGGAACTACCCGGTGCAGGCGGTGGCGACGATGAACCGCATCACCGAGGAAGTCGAAGGCGACGCGCTCTATCGCAACATCATCGCCGCGCAGCGCGCAGCGCCCGAGGCAACGGGTGCGGACGCAATCGCTGATGCCGCACGCCAGATCGCCGATACGCTCGATCTCGCGGCCGTCATCTGCTGGACGTCTTCCGGCTCGACCGGCTTGCGCGTGGCCCGCGAGCGACCGCGCTCCCCGATCGTCGCGCTGTCGCCCAATATCTCGACCGGACGGCGCCTTGCCGTTGTCTGGGGCGTCCATTGCGTCGTCACCGAGGATGCGCATGACCAGGACGACATGGTCGAACGCGCCTGTCGCATCGCCGTGAAGGAAAGTTTCGCAAAACCCGGGCAGCGCGTGATCGTCGTTGCCGGCGTTCCTCTCGGAACGCCCGGCGCGACCAATATGTTGCGCATCGCCTATATCGGAGCTGACGCGGCGAATGACTAGCGCTGTGCGCGCCGCTCACTTCCGGTAGCAATAGATCGAGATGTCCTGGAACGAGGCAGCACAAGCCTAGATATCGCGCCCTTCGATTTTTTCCTGCAGCGCCTTCACGATGTCAGGGATGCGCTCCATCCGGGGGTAAATTTCGAGCGCGCGGCGATAGACCTCAAGCGCCTGCTTGTCGTCGCCAATGTCCTGCAGGATCAGCCCCAATCCCGCCAAGGCGCCGAAATGACGCGGCTCGCGTTTGAGCACCTGACGGATGTCGGCAATCGCGCGGCCATAATCCTTCTTCATGTAAAAAATCGTTGCGCGCCTGTTCCAGCCTTCGATGTAGTCCGGCTTGATCTTGACGATCCCGTCGAGCAACGTGACGGCAAGGTCGAGATCCTTTGCCTCAATCGCTGTCTTCACGCGCATCATCAGAAGATTTGCGGTGTCGCTGCGCGAGGCTGTCCAGACCGTCCAGATGCGCTCTTCGATCGCCTTCGCCGTGGTGTCGTCCGGCGCGAGCTTGAGTGCGCCAAACAGGAAATCGAGACTGCGGGTGCGATCGATGCGCGACACCTGCGGCTTGGCCGCCTGTTCGCTTCGCTTACTGGATTGTGCGCTGGCTGGGAGAGCCCAGGTGGCGGTCAGGGTCGCGGTCACGGCCGCGGTGAGGAGAGGTGCAAGGAATCGCGCGCAAAGCATAGGCGGAGTGTAGTGCCTCCGTCCGCTATGGCAAACCAATATGCGCAATGGAACAGGCGCCGGCGGCGCCAAAATCAGCCCTGACGGGCCTTAAAGCGGCGGTTGGTCTTGTTGATGATGTAGACCCGGCCCTTCCGGCGCACCAGACGATTATTGCGGTGCCGGCCGCGCAGGGATTTCAGGGAGTTACGGACTTTCATGTCGATCTCAGGCTGCTGTTTGGCGGGTACATACGCAGCCCAGCCGGTCCTGTCAACGCGAGCCGGACGATGGTTGCGGCCATCGCCCTGCTCTACAGTTGGACGCAGGAGTTCAAGCGATGCAACGCAGCCGCGACCGCTTCCTGACCACCCATACCGGCAGCCTGCCCCGGCCGGACGACCTGATCCGCATGATGTACGCCAAAGAGGAAGGCGTGCCGGTCGATCCGGACGCACTGGCGGCCCGGGTGAAGGCGGCGGTGGCCGAGGTCGTCAGGAAACAGGCCGATGCAGGCATCGATCTGATCAACGATGGAGAAATGTCGAAGCCGAGCTACGCCACCTACGTCAAGGACCGCCTTGAAGGGTTCGGTGGTACCGGCAACACCTTTGTCTATCAAGACCTGTCGGATTTTCCGCGGCTGGAAAAACGCGTCTTCGGCGATCCCGGCCGTTCCCGCCGCAAGACCCCGGCCTGCAATGCTCCGATCAGCGTTCGTGACCGGAAAGCGCCAGCGGCCGATACGGAGAATCTCAAAGCCGCTCTGGCGGAGGTGAAAGCGACCGCCGGCTTCATGAGCGCGGCCTCGCCCGGTGTCGTGTCGCTGTTTTTTCGCAACGATCACTACAAAGACTTTGAGGCTTATATCTACGCCATTGCCGACGCCATGCGGCATGAATACGAGACCGTCACCAAGGCCGGCTTCGTGCTGCAGATCGATTGTCCCGACCTCGCCATGGGCCGGCATATCCAATACGCGAACCTCAGTGTGCCCGACTTCCGAAAGCGAGCGCAGTTGCATATCGAGGCGCTCAACCATGCGGTTGCCGATATTCCCGTCGAGCAGCTGCGCATGCATCTGTGCTGGGGCAATTACGAAGGTCCGCATCATCGCGATGTCCCGCTTGCCGATATCATCGACATCGTCTTCAAGGCGAAGCCGATTGCGATCTCTCTTGAGGCCGCCAATCCACGGCACGCGCACGAGTGGACATTGTTCGAAACCGTGAAGCTGCCCGACGGCAAGGTGCTGATCCCCGGCGTCATCGAATCGAAGTCGAATTTCATCGAGCATCCTGAGCTCATTGCGCAACGCATCGGGCGTTATGCCAAACTTGTTGGACGTGAAAACGTGATTGCCGGGAGCGATTGCGGCTACGGAACCTGGGTCGGACAGGCCGCGGTCGATCCCGATGTTGTCTTCGCCAAATTTAGGGCCATGGCCGACGGCGCGGCCATCGCCTCCAATCAATTCTGGAAATAGGAAGACAGGCAAATGGCGTTCGAAATGCCGCGGGCAAACAAACCCGAAGAAGTCGGATTATCGTCGCAGCGCCTGCAACGCATCTGCGACACCTTGCAGGCCGACATCGACAAGGGCCTCGCGCCTGGCGCGGCGCTGCTCATCGCGCGGCGCGGCCAAATCGCGAGCTTTGAGGCGCTCGGCTATCGCGATCGCGAGGACGGCGCGGTGATGACACCCGACACGATCTTCCGCATCGCCTCGATGACAAAACCGGTCGCCTCGGTTGCGGCGATGATGCTCGCCGAGGAAGGCAAGCTCGTCATCGCGGATCCCGTTTCCCGCTATATCCCGGCCTTCGCCGATCTCAAGGTCGCGGCCAATTCCGACGACGCCAACGCAAAGTCGCTGACGCTGGAGCCGCTACGTCGCGAAATGACCGTGCAGGACCTGTTGCGGCACACGTCCGGCCTGACTTACGCCCACCTCACCGGCCCACATCTCAAGCAGGCTTACGAAGCCGGGGGCGTTGTTGACGAGCGGCAGACAAATACCGAGATGGCGGAAAAACTCGCCAAGGTTCCCCTCGCCTACCAGCCCGGCTCAACCTGGCAGTATGGCGTGTCGACTGACATGGTCGGGCGCGTGGTCGAAGTCGCAAGCGGCATGAGCCTCGATCGGTTTATCGACGAACGCATTTGCAAGCCGCTCGGCCTCGTCAACACCAGTTTTGGGCCGATCGAGGTCTCGCGCGCGGCCCAGCCGCAAATCGACGGCGCTTCGGGAAAGCGTCCGCCGATGCGCGACACATCCGTTCGTCCGAACTGGATTTCCGGTGGCAGCGGATTGTTGTCGACGGCCAGCGATTATGTGCGTTTCTGCCAGATGCTGCTTAATGGCGGTGAACTCGGCGGCACGCGATTGCTCGCGCCAGCGACCGTCGCGCTGATGAGGTCAGACCACCTGACGCCGGAAACGCGCCGAAGCCCATCAACGCCAGTCCTATTCGGCGCGCTTGCGCCAACGCCGGAAGTTGGCCTCGGCTTCGGCCTCGGCTTTGCGGTACGCACACATAGCGGACGCAATCCGCTGCCGGGCTCGGTCGGCGATTTTTCGTGGAGCGGCGTCACCGGCACGTATTTCTGGATCGATCCGCAGCAGGAACTGATCGCCATTCTGATGATGCAGGCGCCGCTGCAGCGGCTGCACTACCGCTATCTCATGCGCACGATGGTGTATCAGGCGATCACTGATTAGCGGTCACTGACGTCGTTTGCCTTAAGAGTAATTTCGCGCCGATAATCCGCAGGTCACAGTCGGCTGTCGGCTTTTAAAACCAGCACGTTATGAGGCAGAGCGGTGGAGGATATCGGCCAACTCATTGCGGGCCTCGAAAACATCGTTCGCCACTACGGCGCATTCGCGGTGACGCCAATTCTGGCGATCGAGGCAATCGGCGCGCCAGTCCCCGGCGAGTCGTTGCTAATATTCGCGTCAGTTTTGGCGGGTCGCGGAGAGATGTCCCTGCCGGCCCTGCTCATTTTTGCGTGGGTAGGCTCAGTCATAGGCGACAATCTGGGCTTTCTGATCGGCCGAAAACTCGGACGAAAGACTGTCCTGCGCTATGGCGCAAAAGTCGGTCTTACCAATGAACGGTTCAGCAAAATCGAAATTACCTATGTTCGCTACGGCTCCGCGACGGTGTTGTTCGCACGTTTCTTCAGCATTCTGCGTCAGCTCAACGGCATCGTGGCCGGGATTCTAGGAACGTCCTGGTGGCGGTTCGTCTTGTTCGATGCTGTTGGGGCGGCGCTTTGGGTGACGGTTTGGGTGTTCCTCCCCGCCTATTTCAGCGAGCATCTGGCCTTCATTGTCACGCTCGCGCATCACAAGATAGTGGTTGTGAGTTTCCTGATCGTCGTCGGCCTGATCCTCGTCGTGGCCTTTTTCATCCGACGCATGCGGGAAACGGGCGGAACGGCACGGCAATAACTGCCATGCACGACTTGTGGGATGATGGTGATGAGCGAACTGCCAAACGATGAAGCGGTAGCCTCCACGACACCGGCGAAACGATGGCTGCCACCCGCCACTGTCTGGCTCAGGGAATTGCCATACGTCGTTGTGCTGGTTCTCACACTTTTTGGTGTCGCCTACACGAGCGTCACAAGACGGCCGACGATCGTCTATTGGGAATTTCTTGTCCTTGTGACCGCAGCGGCCTGCATCTGGGGTGGCTGGCGCTACGCACCCGATAGAAAGGCAAAGATCCGTCTCATCGCCAGCCAGGCGCTGCATTGGCTTGCCTTTTTTGTCGCCATGAATCTCGTGTTGTTGCCCAGCGTGCAAAACATGCTGAACGCGGATGCAACTGGTCTCGCCATTCTTCTCCTGCTGGCTCTCGGGACGTTTGTCGCCGGCGTGCACATTCCCGCGTGGCAGGTTTGCGTTCTTGGCCTCGTCATGGGGGTTTTCGTACCGGCCATCGCGTGGATCGAGGAGGCTGCACTGATCGTGTTGCTCGCGCTGGTCGCCCTGATTGGCGTAGGAGCATTGTTCTGGTGGCTCGGGGACCGCAAACTCTGGACACCGTTAAGGTGATCAGCGGCGCCTCATGTTTGCCCCAGGCTGACCAAGAAACAGTTTAGCGACTTAATCTGGCACCGTGGAGAGGCCAGGGATGTCCGCTTTGGGTCAGAAGCAGACATTTGCAGTGCAACAGATCATGTCCGCAAAGGCCATAACCAGCCATCAGCTAAACTTCACTCGATCACCTCGTCGGCGCGGGCATGCAGTGAGACTGGTCGACATAACGCTACCACCGAGAACCGTGATGAACTCGCGCCGCTTCATTCGATTACCTCATCGGCGCGAGAAATCAGGGCTTGCGGCACATTGATACCCAACGCCTTGGCGGCTTTTTGATTGATGATCAGCTCAATATCTGTGGCTTGCTGCACAGGAAGGTCAGCTGGCTTTTCGCCGTTGAGAACGCGGCCGGTGTAGAGGCCCAATCTCCGCGTGGCATGAAGGAAGTTTGATCCATAACTCATCAGGCCGCCTGCCAGCGCGTTCTCGCGAAATGCATACATCGTTGGGACCGCATGACGAGCCGCGAGCGCAGCAAGTTGATCGCGCTGGATCATGAAATAGCTTTCACTGTTAGTCAGAAGTGCGTCAGTCTGCTCACGGACAAGAGTCGCGAAAGCTGCGTCAATTTCGCTCGGACTGCTTGCATTCAAGACAAATAGGTTCAATCCGAGGTTCCGTGCCGTTTCTCGGGCTTCCTTTGTGTCGGCTTCCGCCAAAGCGCGGTTGACAGGATTGACGAGAAAGGCAATCCGCGTCGCATTGGGCAGCAATTCGTGTACTATCTCAAGCCGCTTGGCCGTGACGGCCGTTTGAAGCGCGGTTAGTCCCGTGAGGTTTCCACCAGGACGGCTTAGGCTTGTGACCAGACCAACCTCGACCGGATTGGAGCCGAGTGAAAAAACGATCGGGATTGTTTGGGTCGCTGCCTTGGCGGCAAACGCTGACGCAGTTGTGTTCGGTATGGCAATTACATTGACCCGACGCTCAACCAGCTCTGCGACCAACTCCGGCAGCCGCTCGAAACGCCCCTCCGCATAGCGAAATTCGATTGCTATGTTCCGACCCTCGACATAGCCGCTTTCAGCCAGGCCTCGACGGAAATACTCAAGATATTCGACGGAGTCGCCGGACGACCAGCCGCTAAGAAATCCGATCACTGGCATCGCGCGCTGCTGCGCGCTCGCGGCGAGCGGCCATGCCCCCAATCCAGCAATAACTTTGAGGAAATCGCGGCGTCTCATTTTGACCCCCCGAGGCTCGGGTAGTTGGTCAGAACCTCGATAGAACGCCAATCAATCGTTGATGGATTTTACGAGAAAATAATTGGGTCAACGTTGTTGCCCGATATGTCTGCTTTAGGTCAAAAGCGTACTCTTGCAGTGCACAAGCTGATGTCCGCTAAGGGTCATAAGCGGACGTACGCGTAGCAATTACCATTTAGCAGCGCGATGCTGCCCCGACGGAACCCGCCGCGACATCAGACTACGCGATCGGCGGACCCATCGATGTCTGCACTGGCGCGGCGCACTTGCATCGCAAGCGGTCCCAGTAAGTCGCTGCAGCGCGCACGGTCGCCGGCCCTGCCCGCCTGCTCTAACGCCTCCGCGGTGACTCCGACGGCAGTCGCACCAACCGCCTGCGCGGCCCCTTTTAGCTTGTGAGCGATTGCTGCCAGCTTGGCAAAATCGCCACTGCGCGAGGCAACGTTGATATCTCGTTCTGCCTCAACCGCCGTTTTGCGGAATTTCGCCAACAGCGCAGCAATCGCGATGTGGTCCTCGCCGAGCCAAGCACCCAGCACGTTCCGGTCGATGGCCGCTGCGGATTCCGTTTGGTTTGATCGATCACTGGTACTGCTCTCGGACTGTACCGGCAACCAGCGTTCCAGAGTCGCACGCAAGCGTTCGACACTCACCGGCTTCAGCAGATAGGCGTCCATGCCGGAGGCGAGGCAGCGCTCTTCCTCTCCCTTCATGGCGTTGGCGGTGACCGCAACAATCGGGGTACGGACGGCGCCACGATCGGCTTCCGCGGCGCGCAACTGTTGCGCTAACTCAAGGCCATCCATGTGCGGCATATGGATGTCGGCGAGGATGGCCGCAAATCGGCCGGGCGCCCATGCCTTCAGCGCATCAAGGCCATTTTCCGCAGTGTCGGCGGCGATCCCCAGCAGCTTGAGCTGGAGCATGAGCACCTCGCGATTAACGGGATGATCTTCAACTACCAGCACGCGCGGGCCCTCGTCTGCGCGCGCACTCACTCTTGCTGAAGTCCGGGTAACGGACCTAAGCAGTGTCTTGAGCGGGGAGTCCACGGGCGCCGCATGAAGCAGCAACGTCACGACGAAGGTGGACCCGGCGCCAGGCGTGCTCTTGACTGCAACATCACCGCCCATTGACTGCGCGAGCCGCTGGACGATTGAAAGCCCAAGCCCGGTCCCTCCGAACTTCCGTGTGGTCGAGCTATCGGCTTGGACGAAGGGTTGGAACAGGCGAGCGATCTGCTCCGCCCCGAGCCCAATACCAGTGTCGGTCACGGTCAGCGTTGCGCGGGTATTCCCACCTCCAAGTGGCACGGTGCCTGCGTGCACCCGCACCCCGCCGTCGGTTGTGAACTTAATGGCATTGCTCAACAGATTGAACAGAATTTGCCGTACTCGCGTCGGATCGCCCACCAAAGCGTCCTGCGACCCGGCGTCGATTTCGGAATCAAGTGTGAGGCCTTTGGCGAGCACCTGCGGTCGGAATGTATTTAATGCGCCTTCGACCAAGCCGCTCAGCGAGAAAGGTGTAGCCTCGAGTTCTAGTCGTCCCGCCTCGATCTTCGAGAAGTCGAGCACGTCGTCAATAATGCGGAGCAAGGCCTGAGCTGATTCTCGCATGGTGACGATCATGCGCCGCTGATCTTTCGTGAGTTCCTGCCGCTCCAGCACTTCGATCATGCCAAGCACGCCGTTCATAGGCGTCCGGATTTCGTGACTCATGGTGGCTAGGAAAGTCGATTTTGCTAGGTTAGCGACCTCTGCCTCGCGACGCGCCTGCTCGGCTGCGTCGCGCGAGGCCGCCGCCTCAGCGCGTGCACGTTCAGCCACGTCACGGGCGGCTTCGGCGACGGTCCTGGCAGTAGCCTCTTCTTCGAAAAGCCGCACGTTCTCGATCGCGATTGCAGCCTGATCCGCGAATGTGGTCACCAGCTCGATCTGTTTGTCGGTAAATGGTCGCACCTCGGAGCGCGTCAATATCATGACGCCAATTGGAATACCCTCGCGCAACATTGGAACTCCGAGGATCGTACGAAACCCACCCAGCCTCTGCGCCTGGACCCCGGTGTAGTCCGTGTCAGCTAGCACGTCTGGAATATGAACAATCTTGCCCTCGAGCAAAGCTCGCCCAGGAACCGTCCCACGTTCCAACTCAACGGGTACGTCTCTGACGTAATTCATGAACTCAGAAGAAAAACCATAGGCTTCCACGCGAACGAACTTACCACCGATCTGCCGCGTTACAGCGGCTTGATCGGCCTCACACAGTTGTGCGGCCGATTCGACCAGAGTCTGAAGCACCGTCTTGAGGTCGAAGGTCGAGCGGCTAATAATTTTGAGCGCGTCGGAAGTGGCCGTCTGCTGCTGCAGTGATCGGTGCAGCTCGTTGAACAGCCGCGTATTCTCGATAGCAATTACAGCTTGGTTGGCGAAATTCTGAACCAGCTCGATCTGCTTGTCACTGAAGGGCCGTACCTCCTGCCGATTGATCGTAATCGCACCGATCAGCGAATCGTCCTTGAGCATGGGAACTGCAGCGACTGTCCGGTAACCACCGAGTTTGACGGCGCTGACAAGGTAGGGATCGCCCTCGATGTAAGATTTCACTGCTGTAATGTCTGCAACTTGAGTAACCTGATGCGTTTTGAGGACTTGCCCGAGAGTCGAATCCGGCGGCGGTCGCACTAGATTGCGCTTGCGGTCTTCGACGTATGGGGCTGGTGCATTGTGTGTCGCTACCGCGCGGAAAGCATCTGCTTCTTTGAGGTAGAGGGTCCCAAATTTGGCTTGGCAAATGCGTGTCGCGTTCGCCAACATGGACTCGAATACCGGCTGTAGGTTTCCAGGTGAGCTCGAGACGATGCGCAGCACGTCCGAGGTGGCGGTTTGCTGCTCCAATGATTCAGCCAGTTCGCGTGTGCGCTGCTTCTCAGCCTCGAATAGCCGCGCGTTCTCCGTGGCAATGACCGCCTGGGAGGCGAAGTTCTGCACCAGGGCGATCTGTTTGTCGGTGAACGGCCGGACCTCTTGGCGGTAGATGGCAATTATCCCAAGCAACTCATTTTCTTTCAGCATCGGGACAGCAAGAAAGGTGCGTGCTTTCGCCAGCTCAACAGCCGCCACGCGCGCTGGTTCACGCTCGGCATAGGCTCGTTCTAAGGTAATATCAGTAATGTGGACTGGCTGCTTAGTTCTGAGCACCCGACCAAGCGCATTTCTTGGGTCCGGGCGTGGTGGTTGGCGTCGAAGATAATCGCTGAGGGCCGGCGTGGCGTCCTGCAAAGCCACTGCGTGGAACACATCGCCGTCGAACCGGTACAGGACGCCAAAGTTGGCTTCGCACAGCCGCGTCGCGTGTGCCAGCATGGCCTGGAACACCGGCCCAAGCTCACGTGGTGAACTGGAGATAACCTGTAAAATCTCTGAGGTCGCCGTTTGCTGTTCCAGCGCGTCGGAAAGCTCGCGGGTTCGCGCCTGTACCTCGTCGAACAGCCGCACGTTCTCCATCGCGATTGCGGCTTGATCGGCAAAGGTCGTGCCCAGTTCGATCTGCTTCTCCGTAAACGGCCGCACCGTGCGGCGCCCCAGTATAATGGCTCCTACGGGAACTCCTTCCCGCAGGAGCGGAACTCCGAGAATGGTGCGATACCCTTTGAGTGATCGCCCTCGTCTTATCTCCGGGGTGTATTCAGCGTCCGCACCAATGTCGCGGATGTGAATGGTTTTGGCCTCACGCAAGACCCGTCCGACGAACGATCGTCGCTCGGCACCGGGGGAAAGATTGGCTAAGTGCTCATCGTGTGTGCGCGAGGACTGGGATTTAGCAACCAGACGATAATCTGGACCTTCCGTATGCCAGATGGTGACGATGTCCGCCTCGCACAATCGTCCTACCAATCGGCTAAGTTTGCTCAATACCGATTGAACGTCATAGGTCGGGATTACTTTCAGCACGTCTGCGCTAGCAGTCTGCTGTTCTCGCGCTTCGTCAAGTTGTTTAGCAGGGATTGCAACTGGATCCGGATCGCGCGCCTTACGCGCGCTTCGCGGCGTTGACCGCCGGGGCCGCGGTGCGGACGCTCGGTTTCTAATACGCATAACCATGAGCGCACGGAGCGTAGCAGCCTACCGATGTTGCTGCGACAATGTTGTATGAGTGAGGGCCGCCTTCGGCGATCCCACAATTGGGGCTAGCAATCGTTTCCAAGCCAGATCCCGCTGCGATAGGAGAAGGAGCCGTCATTATGGTTTGCCCGCCATTATAACAGCGGGCCGATCGGCATTACCGAGGACCATCTTGGCGATCTAGTGTATCGTGCGTGTGTCGTCGGAGCTGCGATTTGTATCGTCCGTATCGTGCGAGGGGTTCCCTTGCGACCAAAACCGTTCGTGCTTCGTGTTAGCTTTGACCTTGGGCCCTGTTAAACTTTTATCAACGTCACCGGCGCGGCGAAGGCAGAGAATGGCGCAACCCCCCCACATAGTCGTAGTCGAGGACGAGGCGACCCAGCGTAACCTCTTGGTAGATTATTTGGCTCGCCAGAATTTTCGGGTCAGCGGGGTAACCGGCGGCGCCGACTTGCGGAAGCTCGTGGAGCGTGACTGTCCAGTACTCGTGCTACTGGATGTCGGCTTGCCAGGCGAGGACGGCTTCGCGATAGCGCGATGGCTGCGCGAGAGGAGCGCGCGGATCGGTATCATTATGGTAACTGCCGCCTCCGATACAGTGGACCGCGTAGTCGGACTAGAAACAGGGGCAGACGACTATATTGCGAAACCATTTGACCCGCGCGAACTGCTGGCGCGCGTAAAGAGCGTTCTGCGGCGCACGACCGGAGCAGTACCGCCGACCGCTGGACCACGCATACGTATGGGCTGCCGGGTGTTGGATCTCGAAAAGCGCGTGCTCGTCGACCCGACGAATGGCAAAGAGGAAGCGCTCACCGCGAGTGAGTTCGATCTCCTTAAGATTTTCGCAGAGCACCCCAACAAGCCACTCCAACGTGACTGGCTGCTCGAAGTAACCGCGCATCGCGATATGGAGCCATTTGATCGTGCCATCGATTTACGAATAACCCGGCTGCGCCGCAAGATAGAATTCGATCCAGCTCACCCCAATGCCATTCGCACCGTACGGGGCGTGGGCTACATGTTCGTTCCGCCAACCCATTAATGACCTGCCACGTTCGGTAATCGCTGGCGGGTCTCAATATTGATGACTGGGTAAATCTAATAGTTGTTTGTTTTGCATTAACCTCATCTCTACCGCACTTGGAACCGGAAGCTGCCCGCAGCGACTGTTTCAATTGAAGACGAGGCTGTAGTCGACGATCTGCGTCTGCGACAAACCCTTTGCATTCTCCATTATATGCAGGGGATCGGTGCCGACCGGTATTGCCGCATCGACGCGCCCGTTGGTCGTCTGAGACCATGCTCCAATGCCAATCAGGACCAGAGCAGCTACGAACAAGCTAATCTTACGCATCTGAATTCTCCTGTTGATATGGATTCACCACCCTGTGCGGTGACACCAGCCAACCTAAATCGCATCGGTATCGTAGAAATGTCGCTTGCCGACGATTTGGTATCGTTTGTATCGCCCCGACTCAGTCTGTGCTGTCTGGCTTCCAGCTCGCGCAAAAAGGGCTGGGACGCGCGCTATTCAATGAGCAATACGGCCGCGTGATTCGCATGCAATCCAGATTGATTGAGGCACTTGTTCATTTGCGTCCTGTGAGACGGACCTCGTCGGCGTTACCAGCGCATCACTTTAGCCCAGCCAGATACGAACGATACAAAACGAGGGCGAGGCGACATTCGCCCGATACCAATGGCATGTAAAAAGACAGGTACGACACCGGAACGAGACCGACGTCGTCCTACCTAAGTCATCTGCGAAGAGGAGAGCAGAAAATGAACAAGCAGTGGCAAAAGGAACCATGGCGCATCGAACAAGCAGATGATGCAACGATCACGTTCACCATCGCACTCCATGGCAAGCGCGCTTGGGAAATGCTGCTGGAAGATCGTAACCGCTACCACAGCATCAGCCATGGGTGGGCAACTGATAGCTTACGCGACTGGGAAGACACCATCGCACCCGCATTGCGTCGACTCTTCGTCAGTGGTCGTTTCGACTTCATGACAAAGGTTCCCGTGCATGATTCCCCCAATGGCAGCTCCGCTGATACGAGAGATGGCGGGCAAAATAGGACCGAGCAATCTTTTAAGCGGAGCCAACTAGGTTTTGCCCCAAATAGCGAAAGGCAAGCCGACCAAAACCTGCAAAGCTTGGTCGCCGCCGAGTAAGTTCAACGCAAAAAAATAAGTCCGTAAAGGAGAAGAAAATGAATAAACAAATGACACCGGCGGAAATCGAACTCGCCCAGCAAAGCTTCGCTAAACTGGCTCCAATCTCGGACAAGGTCGCCTTACTTGAGGTGGAGTCAGGCCCATGGCCACCGCCGCCAAACGTTCCCGTCGCGCTCGCGCCCCCCAGCGTGACGATGAAATAATGCGGTCGAGGCTTCAATGCGAACCGAGTTTATCGATACCTTGATTATCGGCGGTGGCCAAGCTGGACTGGCAATGAGCCATATGCTTAGCCAGAGAGGCTGCCCGAATATCGTCGTTGAGAGGCACCGAATTGCCGAACGTTGGCGAACGGAACGATGGGAAGGTCTTCGATTCCAATTTCCCAACTGGTCGATTCAGCTGCCCGATTTCCCATTCGCACATTCCGACCCTAATGCATTCGCAACGAGTGATGAAATAGTGAAATATCTCACTGCTTATGCGACATTCATTAGAACATCGGTTCGTTGTGGCGTTAACGTTCAGTCGCTGCGGCGCCGTGATTCCTCAATCGGTTTTGTTGCAGAGACGTCGGAAGGCCGGATCGAAGCAACGAATGTTGTTGTAGCGACCGGTCCTTACCAGCGCCCCATAATCCCAACACTATTGTCGAACAACTCTACGGTCTTTCAGATGCATGCAAATCACTACCGCAGACCGGGACAGCTCCCTTCTGGAGCGGTATTGGTGATCGGCTCAGGCGCTTCCGGCGTGCAAATCGCCGAGGAACTTCTCCGTGCGGGACGCCAAGTCTATCTTTCAGTGGGGCGGCACCGTCGGATGCCGCGGCGATATCGTGGCCGCGATCTGATCTGGTGGCTATCGGCCCTCAGATTGGACCAGACACCTGTCGAGAAGCGCGGACCAGACCGTTCATTGCCACTAATCACCGGTGCTTATGGCGGTCACACCCTCGACTTCCGACAGCTGGCTGCGCAGGGCGTGAGGCTGCTGGGTCACCTAAGAGCCGCACAGGATGATTGGCTGGACTTTGTGCCGGACCTTGCCGCCAGTCTCGCCCATGGAGATGCCGCCTATGCAGGCTTCTTGGATTTGGTAGACGCCCATGTTGAACGCAATAGATTAAACGTGCCGCATGAGCCTTCGGCTCGCGCCAACTCTCCAGATCCAGGCGATCTTATTGAACCTCTGCAAGCACTCAATCTTCGCGCCGCTGGCATTGGCTCGGTAATCTGGGCTACGGGATATGGATTTGATCTCCGTTGGATAGACGTTCCTGTGCTGGATGCGCGGGGGCAACCCCTTCATCGACACGGGATAACCAATGTGCCGGGCATGTATTTTATCGGTCTGCAATGGTTATCCAAAATGATCTCTTCATTCTTGTCTGGAGTGGGGGACGACGCCCGCCAGCTCGCAGACCATATCGCCGGACGTCGCAATCGAGTCGCCGCATAATAACATGGGCTGTGGGTCAAAAGCGGACATGTGCAGTGCAAGAAGCGGTGTCCGCTATGGGCCAAGAACGGACATTGATGAACTGTTATTTCGTGACCAACGCCCCGCGCGTTTCCTGGTGGAAATCGTCAAAGAACTCATAGCGGCCGGGGGCCAAGGGCCTAAGCCGGATAATACCCTCACCATTTCCCGTCACGACTTTTTCCACTCGTAAGCTCACACTCTCAAATTCCATTGGTGCCGAATCAAGATTTTTCACCCGCAACTCGATGGGAACGTTGGCGGGCGCGTGGATTTCCGCGGGCTGAAAACGATGATTTTTGACGCTCACGGTCACGGATGCCGATTGCTGCGCATTCACACAAAGACAAGTGCCACCGACTACGAAGGCAGCAAGCAGGATCCTTGCAATTGTTCCGATCATTTAGCCACTCCGTTCAAAATTCGACGGCAAATTTTAACTTGGCGCGAGACCGCGTGAATTCACCGAAATTAAGTGTCGAGCCCGGCACCTCGACATCGTGGCCCGACACCTGCGCATTCCAGGCCGCGGTCATGAACGCCTTCGGGCCGAGCTGCGCGTAAAGAGTCGGTCCGACAAAAATCGCATCACCGGTGAAAGCGTTGAAAAAACTGCCGTCGTAGTGGCGTAAATACCAGGCCTCGGCACCGACAAACACAGACGGGATTATCCGATAAGACAAGGCGGCCGATACACCGCCGATCGACTCTTTCTCCCAGCCAGCGCCGATATGGTCGGGATCCCTTGTGCCTTCGGCCTCATAAAGCAGGTTGCTGCCGAGAAAGAGACGGTTCTTGATGAGCTCGAGATCGGCATTGACCTTGAGCTCCAGACCCAAATTCGTCACGCGAGCACCGCTGGTTTCATCGATGCGGTGCCATTCTGGTTCTGCCGAAAGTGTAATGGCCAACGGCGATGAAGCACTGCGTTCAAGCACAAGATATCGCACCTCGCCGAAAAATCCGCTCATCGCAAGGTTATTGCGATTTTCCAGATCGGTGACGTCCTTGATGACGTGCGTTGAAACCAGCGGCCCTAATTCGAATTGTATGTATTGGTTCGGTGTAAACTCATATTCGAGCTTCGTCTCGCTTGCCCAATAGCGACCATCAGCCTTGCCGATCCGAGCGATACTCTCTAACGAGAACTCCTTTTCCCCTTCGAGTCCAACACCCGACCCCTCGGTGAAGCCGAAGATATATTTCGTCTCAACGTCGTAAAACCCGTCCTGCCCCTGCGCCGAGCTGCCAGCGATCGCGGCAATTGAAACGCCTGCGGCGATGAGAGCGATGCACGAAGTTCTCGGGAAACGGGACGACGCAATTTTTTTCAAATTGCCGTCGCCATCCATATTGAGGCACACGATTGGCTCCCTTTCGCGACGCTCGCTTCGCAAAACAATAATTAAATGCTCCTACAGCATTGGCAGTCATTGAACGTCGGGACCGTGCGATGTCAATAGATGTGGGCTAACATTAGATTTGTTCTAATAATAAACTGCGGCGCGAACTATTTTAGAACTTCTTAAAACGTCTGACGAAGATTTGAAAGATCAAACCCCTAACCAACATTATTTATCTGTGCGTTGGCAGCAGCACGCGAATGACACACGAACAATATTTTTCCGCGTGTCTGCTTTGGGTCAAACGCGGACACCGCGGTCAAACCGGAACGTTTTGCGCGATACGCGCACGATACGTTGCCCTGAACTCGTTGTAGCGAGCCAACATAAGCTCTGACTTGAGAGCTGGCGCTTTATCAGGATGCCCCGAATTGAACGGCGGTGCTGGGTCATATTCTATTCCGAGCTGAATCTTTTTAGCCGCTGTCTCGCCTGCGATTTCGGCAATGACGCTAAGGCCAAAATCTATACCAGCGGTCACACCACCTCCGGTAATTACATTTCCATCTTTCACCACCCTTGCCTTTTCGTACGTAGCTCCCACGAGCGGCAGAAGATCCGTGTAGGCCCAGTGCGTCGTAGCCCGCCGTCCCTTCAAAAGACCAGCCACACCTAAAACAAATGCGCCTGTGCACACTGACGTGACATACTTTGCAGCTCGTGCTTGCTGCCGGACGAAATCGATAGTTTCGCGGTCGTTTATGATACCGGCCACGCCCTCGCTTCCACCGGGTATGCAGATCAGGTCGAGAGGCGGACAGTTCGCGAAGGTGTGAGTTGGCACGAGTCCAAGTGAGCAGTCGCTCGGCACAGGCGCCGCCGATTTGGCGACAATATGGATCGCTGATTTAGGTAGCCGCGAAAGCACCTGCAAAGGGCCTGTAAAATCAAGCTGCGTCAGATCGGGAAAGATCACAAAGCCAATGTTGAAAGGCGACATGTCGGGCCCTCGTCCTGACTGCATTAGTTGGTCGATTGGCGCCAACTCTGCGCCGTGAGTTGGTAATGTCCGCTTTCAAAAGCAGACATCACCACCTCACTCAATTACTTCGTCGGCGCGGGCGATGAGCGCCGGTGGTACTGCGACGCCAATCATCTTGGCCGTCTTGAGATTAATGACCAATTCAAATTTTGTCGGCTGGACCACCGGCAATTCGCCAGGATTTTCTCCTTTGAGAACCCTTGCGACCTGAACGCCAGCCAAGCGGTAAGTGTCCAAAATATCCGATCCGTAGCTCATCAGACCGCCAGCTACAGGAAAATCACGATACAGATAGATTGCCGGTACAGCGTGGCGGACGGTAAGAGCAGCTAGCTTTTTGAGATTGCGAACGAAGAGCGAGCCGGCACCGATTACAAGCCCAGCCACGCGTAAGCGTCTCATCTCCGTAAAAACTCCCTCGAAGTCACGTTCGCTACTGGCGTTCAGCACGTGGAGTTCCAGCTTTCGGTTACGGGCTGCCGAGAGCACCTCACGCGCTTGGGCCTGAGCTAGAGCGCGATCAGCTGGGTTATTCAAAAGCGCCATGATGTTCGCAGTTGGCAGAAGCTCTTGCAGCAATTCCAATCTTTTTGGTGCAACCTCGACGATTAAACTGGTCACACCCGTAACGTTGCCGCCCGGCTGGTTCAGGCTGGCGACGAGACCAAGCCGCACGGGATCGCTTCCCGTTTCAAAAACAATCGGAATGGTCGTCGTTGCCGCCTGTGCCGCAAGCACCGCGGGAGTAGTGGCCGCAGCAATGACGGTCACATGACGCTGAACAAGATCCGCCGCGAGCGCAGGCAACCGATCGATTTGTTGCTCCGCCCAGCGATATTCGATTGCCACGTTCTGACCGACGACGTAGCCAGATTCTTGCAGCCCTCGGCGAAACGCAGCCGCCCTGGGTTCGCCCTCATCGGATGCTGTGGCAGTGATGTAGCCCACAACGGGCATTTGCGCCTGTTGTGCGTCCGCCAAGACTGACCAAGGTGCCACCGAGCCAGCAATTGCTTTGATGAAATCGCGTCGTCTCATCGCGCCGCCCCCGGATGGACCATCGTATCGAATCAATCAACGGTGCTGGAAGGCCTATGCCGCTTTGGGTCAAAAGCGGAGTGCCTCAAAAAAAGAGGTCGGCAATCAGAGCGACCTCGAAAAAAGCACACCTTGAGACCTTTTGTGATGCCCAACTTACTGACCAGAGTCTCTCCGCTTTCTCTCATGGTCTCAGCAATCCGACTGAAGTCGCTTTTTTCCCAAAGTGCCTTGTTTGGGTTCATGTGAATGTCTCCTCGCTCGAGCATGGGCGGCGTTGCTGGTGCAAAGCTTATGGTTGGGATGCCTGAGTGTCCATCAAAGTGCAGGAATGCCGGTTTACAAAAGCGGACCTGTGCAGCGCGTCAGCCCGCGTGCGCTTTGGGCCAATAGCGTACATCGCATGCGAGTTGGAATGTGCGGGTTTGGCGTTTAGACCTCTACAAGCCTTCGGCGATGAATGGTCTCGACTTTGTTGTTTTGGCCCGTAACGCGTTCGTTTCTTTCATATTGTCACTAAAGGTTTTTGCTTTCATTCGATTGTCGAAAGCAATAAGGACAAAGAGTTTCGGCGCAGTTCCATCAAGACCGGTTATATCTTCTGTACGCGCGAGATAGCGACCGTCGAGCATCTTGGCTTCCGCAATGTTAGCCGGACCCATCTTACGGAGAGTTTCAAAGCCTTTGGCATCAGTAATCTCGTCAATCTCAGCCACAAAATAAGCTGGCGGCGGAGTTCGAGCATGCAAACTCTGAGTCACGACTGCTCCAAGCGCCAATCCGGTAGCAAGCGCCAGTGCTAGTACGAACTGAATTTTCATAGCTCCCCCCTGTTTTGCCCGTACCAATAGCCGACATGCGTGTTCTTATTCGATCAGCTCGTCGGCAAGCTGTTGGAGACGCAACGGCACGTCGAGGCCCAGTTCCTTGACGGTCTTGAGATTGATGAGTAGCTCAAACTTTGTCGGCACCTGCACTGGAAGGTCGGCAGGCTTCTCGCCCTTGAGGATGCGGTCGATATACCCTGCCGCCAAGCGAAACTGTTCGCTGCGAACGTCACCATAAGAGATCAGG
>Ga0182034_10000048_pt1 | contig 46141 bp, 40 predicted proteins | sample flu12Cox44000172_FD_125972 | JGI IMG/M metagenome (GOLD analysis project Ga0182034, IMG submission 125972) | Lab enrichment of tropical soil microbial communities from Luquillo Experimental Forest, Puerto Rico - flux4day.12C.oxic.44.000.172 | ecosystem: Environmental > Terrestrial > Soil >... | reverse complement strand
TTTGGCCGCGCGACATAATGGTCCGGGACTTCACTCGGGTGATTCCTGTGTCCGCGAAACGTGGAGAAGTAATCGGCTGGGCGGGATCGCTGGCAGTGGGGTCGAAGAGGCCAGTGGGTAAGGGAACCTTGATTTTCCTTGGCTCCCCGCTGGGTCCGGCGCTCCGGGCGAGTGATCCTGAGGCGCGAGCCTGGCTCCAATCGGTTGTGGCGCTGTGAGCCTCGGCATCTCCAGAGCTGCTGCGCTGGCGCCGGCGTTTGATGGCAACGTGGCGGATGAAAATCGCCGGAGTTAGCATATAAAAGGATCACGAGTACCATCCGCTCGAGGAACTGGGCAGCTCTCCCAGGTTGCCCTCGATCCACCCTGGTTCGCCTTTCCCCACAGGGAACAGGCGACCGCGAACGCTACTGGACAACTCCCGTTGGCGGGTGCAAAGATTCCCGACAGAGGTCGCAGGCCCAGGCGCCCCGCACCAGGCGACGCGCCGGACGGGGTGCGCCCGATGTGCGGGAGACCGGTCGCTTTTTTTTTGATTTTGGCGCGCCGCAGGCGTTTGCTATAGTCGGCGTCTTGCAGAGCGCAACCCGGATATCTGGGTCTGATGGATTGCGGGGAGTTTTTCCGTGGCGGAGCCAGAGGCGGATCTCACCAAAACTTACGACGCGGTAATTATCGGCTCGGGCGCGGCCGGCGGCATGGCCGCCCACGTTCTCACCAGTCATGGTCTGCAGGTGTTGTTGCTTGAGGCGGGGAAGAAGCTACCCATCGAGCAGGAATTGCGCTCGATGGAGTGGCCTCACGAAAATGCCTACCGCGGAGAGCTTCCGCCGGATTCGCATTCGCTGACCTTCAACGAATACACCATTCGCAATCCGCCCTACGGCGTGGGCTTTGAGAAGGCCCAGCATCTTCGCAGCTATGTCGGGAACAGCGATTATGTCAAAAATATTGTTGTCGACGAGCGCGAGAATCCGTACACCGGCACGAACTACGCGTGGGTGCGCGCACGATGTCTGGGCGGAAAAACAAATATCTGGGGAAGGTTGGCGCTGCGGCTCTCCGACTACGACTTCAAGGCCAAGAGTCGCGACGGTTTCGGCGAAGATTGGCCAGTCAGCTACCGCGACATCGCACCTTACTACGACAAGGTGGATTTGTATCTCGGCATCATGGGCGTGACGGAAAACTTGCCGCATCTTCCCGACGGCGTATTTCAGCGGCCGCAGAAATTGAATTGTGCCGAGGTGACCCTGAAACAAAGTCTGCAAAAAATGGGTCGCGTGTTGACGCAGTACCGCGCCGGCGTCACCAGCGAAGGACTGAAGCACAACAGTTTCTACCGCAGCCGGTGCTACGGGCGCGGCGCCTGCGAACGCAAAGGCGGATGCGACATCCACGCGGCGTTTGACTCGCCGACTGGCCTGATCTATCCGGCGATGGACACGACGAATTTGAGCTTGCGCACCAACGCGGTGGTGCGCGAGATTACGGTAGATCCGCAAACCGGCAAAGCGAGCGGCGTGCACTTCATCGATGCGCAGACGATGAAGGATTACACCGTTCGCGCAAAGGTCGTCGTGCTGGCGGCGTCCACGCTGGAGTCTGCGCGCCTGCTGCTGCTGTCGAAGTCCCGGTTGCATGCGAATGGGCTCGGGAACTCGAGCGGCCACGTCGGCCACAATTTCTGCGAGCATATGATGGGACCGGGGGTCACCGGGCGTGCGAAAGATTTGGTCGGCAAGCCGTCCACACTGGACGATGGGCGCCCCGGTGGATTCTACTTGGCCAGATTTCGCAATCTTTCAGAGAAGCATCCCAAGTTCATCCGAGGCTATGGCTTTGAAGGCGGCAGCGGGTGCCGCATGTTTCCGAGTGGGACCAACGTGCACGGCTTCGGCGCGTCCTTCAAGGAAGAAGTTCGCAAGAACCAGGGCGCCTACATTAGCATGGGTGCCTTCGGTGAGGTTCTGGCGCGCTACGAGAACTACGTTGATTTGGATCCGGTAGTGAAAGACAAGTGGGGCATTCCCGCCTTGCGTTTTCACTATAAGTTCGGAGACAACGAGCACCGCATGGCCGAGGACATGAAAGAAACGGCTCAGGAGATGTTCGAGGCCGCGGGATTCGAAATCGTGGACGTCAGAAGCAGGGTGCTCACGGAAGGCTGGTCGATTCATGAACTAGGCACCGCGCGCATGGGCAACGACCCCAAAACATCGGTTGTGAATCAGTTTCAGCAGTCGCACGATGTAAAGAATTTGTTCGTCGTCGATGGCAGCGGGTTCGTCAGCGCCAGTTGCCAAAACCCCACCTGGACAATCATGGCGTTGTGCTGGCGCTCCTGCGACTACCTGGCGGACGAATTTCGCAAAGGAAATTTGTAGGTGGAACATGTCTAGCAATGGTCCGATCGATCTGCGGCAAGACCGCCGGGAATGGCTGAAGGGTTCGGCCGCGGCACTCGGCGCATCGCTGCTGCCTTTACCCGCGGCGGGCGGAGAGCAGCCGCAAACAGCGAAGCCGCCGACTCGGCCGGGGGCAAGCTCCGCGCAAAACATACCCGCGGGGCGTTTCTTCACTCCCGCCCAGCATGCGCTGGTCGAGGAGTTGTCAGAGACGATCATCCCCGCAGACCGCCATTCGGGCGGCGCGAAAGCGGCAAAAGTTGCCGATTATATCGACCAGTTTCTGCGCGAGACCTATGACGAGAGTCAGAAGGTGCTGTGGCGCGAAGGCCTGCGACTGGTCGATCTAATGAGCCGCCATTACCACCAAAAGTCCTTTGTTGACTCGGCCCCCGCGGAAAGGATCGCCCTTCTTCAGGTGCTTTCTGATAACGACCACATGACCGACCTTCCCGAGGTGCGCTTCTTCATTGAATTGAAACGGCTTACGGTGCGCGGCTATTACACGTCCAAAATCGGCATCCACGATGAGCTCGAGTACAAAGGCAATCGGATTCTCGAGGAATATGTCGGCTGCGACGACCAAGGCAGTTCGTCGTAACCTGGGGAGCGCGGGGGTCTTCGATCCCAAGCGAAGTCCCCCGTCTTGGCAGGCGACCAATCGGATTTTTGAGGCAGTGACTCCATGGCGGACGGCAAAGTAAAGGTCGGCATCATCGGCTCGCAATTCCAGGCGGACATTCACGCCGCGTCGTTCGAAATCATGCCGCATGAGGCGGAAGTGCTTGCCATCGCCTCTCCGACTGCTGGCCATGCTGCCGCGTTGGCAAAACGGTTCGGCATCCCGCGGGTCTTCACCGATTACCGCGAGATGCTCAAAGAGCGAGACATCGAGATGGTCACCATCGCCGCGCCCAACAGTCTGCACGCACAGATGACCAAGGACATCGCTGCCGCTGGCAAACACATCGTCTGCGAAAAGCCCCTGGCCATGACCATTGCCGAAGGCGAAGAAATGATCGCGGCAGCGAAACGCCACGGCGTCCTCCTGATGTACGGCGAAGAGCTTTTCTTTACCCCGAAATACCTAAAAGCCAAGGAAATGGCGGATTCCGGCGCGTTCGGCAAAGTCTATCTGGTCAAGCAGAGCGAAAAACATTTCGGGCCGCACAGCGCCTGGTTCTGGGACGTGAATCGCTCGGGCGGCGGCGCACTGATGGACCTGGGCTGCCACGGTATCGCGTTTTGCTATTGGTTCCTCGGCCGAGCGCCAATCAAGTCGGTCTATTGCCAGATGGGCACCTACGTTCACGGCGACAAGACCAAAGCCGAAGACGATTCTTTGTGCATCCTGGAGTTCGCCAATGGCGCCATAGGCGTTGTTGAAAACAGCTGGGCGCGCCGCGGCGGCATGGACGATCGCATCGAAGTGTTCGGCGAGGATGGGTGTACTTACGCCAATTTGCACATGGGCAACGCACTGCCGACGTACAGCGAAAACGGTTACGGATACGCCGTCGAAAAAGCGCCGACTACGAAAGGTTGGACCTATCCCGTCTTCGAGGAGCTCTGGAATTACGGCACGCCACAAGAGCTCACCCACTTCGCTCGCTGCGTTCGCGGCAAAGAGACGCCGCAAGCTACCGGCGAAGATGGTTTGGTCGTGCTGCGTGCTATTTATGCGGGCTATGCCTCCGCTGGTGAGGGCCGCAAAGTCGCGCTCCCTTACCTGCCGCCTCCCGGTGTTAAGAAGCCCGTCGATCTGTGGCTGAACGGCGCGTCCCGGGAGCAGCGTGCGCCGCATTGAGTACGGTCAGGCTTGTGTGTCCGCTTTTCTTTAACTGTAGCGCTCTTGCTTGGCTGACGGCTCTGAACGAGGTGATTTCGTGCCTTTCTCGATGAGACTGCGTCTCTCGCTGATGATGTTTCTGGAGTATTTCATTTGGGGCGCGTGGTACGTCACCCTGGGAACTTGGCTAGGGCAACAATTGCATTTTTCGGGCGAGCAGATCGGCGTCGCTGCCGGGACGACCGCCTTGGGCGCGGCGATTTCACCGTTTCTCGTTGGACTCATGGCGGACGAGCTGTTCGCCAATCAGCGGCTGCTAGCCGCGCTCCACGGCATCGGCGGCGTTCTGCTCTGGTTTGCGTCCACGCAAAAAGCTTTCGGTCCGATGTATGCGGTCTTGCTCGTCTATTCGCTTTGCTACATGCCAACGATGGCGCTTACCAATGCGCTCGCCTTTCGCCAGATGAAAGACCCCAAGCAGGATTTTGGATCGATACGCGTGCTCGGGACCGCCGGGTGGATCGTTGCCGGCCTGCTCATCGGTTTTCTTCGCGTCGAACCGACAGCCATTCCCATTCGTATCGCAGGCGCGGCCTCAGTCTTGATGGCCATTTACAGCCTGACACTCCCCCACACGCCGCCTTTGCGCTCTGCCCACGGATTCAAACTGAGCAATATCTTTCCTCCGGAGGCCTTCACACTTTTTAAGGATCGAAACTTCTCCGTCTTTGTCCTGGCCTCTTTCCTTATCTGCATTCCCCTGCAGTTCTACTACACGTTTACCAATCCATTCCTGAATGAAATCGGAATGCAAAACGCCGCCGGCAAGATGACCATGGGCCAAATGTCCGAGCTGCTCTTCATGGTGACCCTGCCCTGGTTTTTCCGCCGGGTCGGCGTGAAGTACACACTCATCCTGGGCATGTTCGCCTGGGTGGTGCGCTACATCTGCTTTGGCGCGGGGAACACCGGCAGCTTAGCGCCGTTGCTCTATCTGGGAATCGTCCTTCACGGCATCTGCTATGACTTTTTCTTCGTGACAGGACAGGTCTACGTGGACCAAAAAGCGCCTCCGGCACTGCGCGCAGTGGCGCAGGGACTGATCTACTTCATTACGTATGGCATCGGGATGTTTGTCGGGTCCTGGATCTGTGGCGGCATTGTAGATAGGTACGCGAAATCCTTGGCGTCAGGCGGAGTGCTCCATGATTGGCGCTCCATCTGGATGGTGCCGGCCATCGCGTCGGCGGTCGTCTTGCTATTCTTCTGGGTTGGATTCCGGCGCGAAGAGCGTCCGCCCCAGCAGCCCGCGCCTGTCGCCGAAGCTACGGTGAGTCGCTAAGCGACCAAATTCCACGTCAGCAAGGAGAAGCGCGAGCGTGATTCTCTGTTCGCGCTCCCGTGGAGCTCCGGGACCAGTGCGCTACGAAAATTGGTGCGTGGACAGGCCGAGCCGCGCCGTTGCCATCTTGGTATTGCCGGCGGCGTCCGAATCCTGCCCGAAGCGGGTAAGCACACAATAATGCCCCGTTGGCAGGCAGCCGCGGTCTTGTCGTGTTTGTGCTGGTTGTCCCGCTAAGGGCGGTCGCAACAGCACGCTTAGAACCTTTGCCTTTGACGTGGATGATCGGACCGGCGCGCGAAGAATGGTGCGGCTAGGGAGAATCGATCCCTACTCAAGCGCGAGGCCATTTTTGCGGTTGGCGGACAGCAGCTGAGCGCACCATGCGTAGCAAAACAATTAACGTGTCTGCACTTCGACGCGGTCTGGCAGATGCATCGGACCCTCCATCAGCTCTCCAATCGTCACTTTCTGCCCATGCTGCACGTACCGCGAGAGCACACTAGGCTGCAACCATGAAAAACCCCAGGCGTCTTCTACCGCGACGACTGTATAGGTCCCGGGAATCGCTCCTCGGAGCACGAAGCTTCCATCTAAATCACTCTGGTCTCTTCGCAACATTTCCTGGTGCGATTCAGGATCTTTTGGCACCAGGATGACCATGGCACCAGCCATGGGCTTGTCTCCGCGCTTCGCGAATCCTTCCGGGGTCACCACGCCGCCGGCCAGGAACACGGTTACGTCGAGAGACACACCCGACGTGACATTCAGCTCGTGACCGGAGGTCTCGACTCCCTGAGACGAAGTGCGAACTACCGAATATGCCTTGGTGGCAGAGGAAACCAGGATTGCGTATTTGCCAGCAGGAAGATCCCCAAAAGTCACTTCACCGGCAGTATCAACGGGCCTGAAGGCTACAGTGCGCCTCCGCGAATCTTGCAAAGCGATGGAGAACTGCTTCGGAAATTGATCTCCTCGTGGAATCTTAAGGGGGTTCGTTAAGGCGCCGACAATCCGGTGAAACCCGTATTCCCCACTCGGGCGAACCCCCCTTGGCTGTACGGGACAGTGAGGGATCCATGGTCATTGGAAGTCCCTGAGTCCGCACCCTGAACCTAGCCTATCGCGTTAAATCGAATTTTGTTTCTTCAAGCCACGAATCGCCTTGCGTCACGCACGCGCGCACAATTGTTGTAGGCATCGCCGAGAGATGCTCAAGGAGTTGAACCGAGAGAGTAGACTGTCATGTGCCACCTGAGGCGATTAAGGGATTTCTGAGATGATCAGCAAATCTGGTGGTAGCCCTACTCCCGTTTGCGCGAGGGCGCTTTCATGAGACGCATCCGGCCACTCTTTCGCAGTAACCGAGGACTTGGCGTCATGCAATGTCGTCGAAAGCCTGAATTGGAGACCCCCTACGGGTTAAGGGCAAAGCCCCTATGGGCGGGGACTCTCCACCGATCTTTTCAGGAGGAGCTAACGTGTCCATACCTAGGAGAACTCATCGCAGGGAATTTTTTAAAACCGCGGGACCGGCCGTGATCATGGGCACGGAACTTGCCCACGCAGCCCGCCGGTGGAATTTCGTGGCAAGCACGGAAGCAGCAACGGAGGCAAGGCCGCGGCTCCTTACCGGTTGCTGCGCTTACTCTTATGGCAAACTTTTGAAAGCCGGCAAGATGAGCATGGAAGACGTTATCCGGAAGGCCGTCGAACTCGGGATTGATGCCGTGGACATGACGGCTTACTGGTTCAAATCGACTGAACCAGCCTATCTGGCGTCCTTGCGATTTTTGGCTTACAAGAACGGTGTATGTTTCTCCGGTGCGGCCACCGGAGCCAGCACTGTGCAAGCGGATGCGGGAAGGCGCGCACAGGCTTTGGAGGAGATCAAGAAATGGACTGATGTCACCGAGTCTCTGGGAGCACCGCACCTGCGCGTCTTCGCGGGCAAGCTTCCTCCCGGGGCCACCCTGCAACAGGGCATTCATTGGACGGTTGAGACGCTCAAAGTGGCTTGCGAATATGCAGGGAAAAAAGGCATCACTCTTGGCGTTGAAAATCACGAAGGTATCACCCAGAATGCGGATGTGTGCATCGAGCTTGTTCAGCGCATTGACTCGCCTTACTTTGGGATCAATCTGGACATTACGAACTTCATTGCCACGCCTCAGGCTGACGCTTACGCGCAAATCGAAGCCACTCTACCCTACGCGACCCACTCCCACATCCGAGACGCCTTCGAAAATGGGCAGGCTGTCGATCTCGACCGCGTGTGGCCGCTTTTCGCCCGCGCGAATTACAAGGGATTTATGTCCGCGGAATATGAAGGTGCAGAGGATCCCCTGACCGGTGTTCCCAAACTCGTGGAGAAAATCAAAACGCTTTGTCGGAAGTATTCTTCAGTTTAACCAAAGGAGTTCGAATCATGCTCAATCGAAGAACATTTATTCATCGGGTTGGCGGAGGTGCGGCCACGCTCGCGGGTTCGTCGGTTTTTCTGCCGGCGAGTGTCCTCGGCGCTAATGACCGCGTCCGCTTCGGGCTGATCGGCGCCGGCGGGCGCGGACTGGACATTTTCAAGCACGCGCTCCGCGCGCCCAATAGTCAGGCCGTCGCGGTTGCTGACGTCTACACTCGTCGGCTGGAGGAAGCGAGGCAACTCGCACCCACGATTCTGACATTTACCGATTTTCGCCGCTTGCTCGACGACAAGTCCGTTGACGCCGTGCTGATTGCCACTCCCCAACACCAACACGCTCTCAATTTCGTTCCCGCCATACAGGCAGGCAAAGATGTCTACCAGGAAAAAACCATGGCTTTTAATCCTGACCACGCGCGACGCATGCGCCGTGCCGCGGAGGGTTCGAACCGCGTGGTACAAGTGGGTGTGCAGTCCGTGAGTGGGAAGACTTTCGCGCGTGCTCGTGAACTTGCTGCGCCAGATAGCCTGGGCGCCATCACAGCAATTCATACTCACCATTATCGGAACAGACCCTACGGAGGGTGGAAGAGGTCAATTCCTGCCGACTGCAATCTCGACCATGTAGCCTGGAAAGAGTTCGAAGGAGAAGCTGCGCCCCATGCATTTGATCCGCAACGTTTTATCAATTGGCGATTTTTCTGGGATTATTCCGGTGGAAACGTTTTCGAGAACATGGTGCACCAAGTGGCGTTCTGGTACAAAACGCTCGGGCTCAAAATACCGCGCCGCGTCACGATGGCGGGTTATAACTATCTTTCGCCCGGCATGGAAGTTCCGGACACCATGGACGTCTCCATGGACCAGCCGGAAAATCTCTTATTCACTTGGAACTCGTCGTTTGGCAACAATTATTTTGGCGAGGACGGATACGACTTTGCGCTGGGAAACAAGGGGACGGTGATTCGCGTTGTCGACAAGGTGACATTCCAACCGCAGGACCACGCCGCGCAGAAGACCGGAGCTCCGGCGTCGGTTGGCGGCGAACCGGATATTGTTGGTAGCGATGATGATGACACGGCGGCGCACATGAATAATTTCTTTGATTGCGTGCGAAACCGCAAAGAGCCCAATTGCCCTTTCGAATTGGGCTACAACTCAGCCATAGCCTGCCAGATGGCCATTACCTCGCTGCGCCAGGGTCGTACGGTTCAATGGGACCCGGAGAAGAACGACATCGTTTGAGCCTGGGCGTCGAGTAGTGGTACGGCAACCCGCTTGACACTGCTCGAAATCCAGGGCGCATTGCATCCGGTCACCTCTTCGACATAATCTCGCGTTGGGTAGCTCGTCGCTCATGCGGAAAAGAGAAACAGAATCTTCGATTCGGAAAGGCGCAATGCTACTTTTTTTCCTTCTGCTCTCCGCGGTGCTGTCGTCGCCATCTTCCTCACACGACGCGACGTGGTCAGGCGAGGTGGTCACGTTTCGAAGCGGGGAGCTTACACTTCACGGCGTGTTGTACAGGCCCGACGGAGCCGGGCCGTTCCCGGCCGTTGTTTACAACCATGGAAGCGCTCCGGGCATGCTCGGCAAAGAAGCTTTCGACGTGCTCGGCCAGTGTTTGCGAAGAACGGCTGGGTGTTCTTCGGACCGTACAGAAGGGGCCAAGGTCTAAGTGCATCGGCGGGTAACTACATTGGCGATGAGATCGCCCGAGCGACCAAAGCGGGCGGTCTCGCCGGCGGAGCCGCAGCGATGGTCCGCTTGCTTGAGACCGACCACCTCAACGACCAACTCGCCGCGTTAGCATGGCTGAGAACACAAAAGTTCGTCGAGGCGGATAGGATCGCGGTGGCAGGAAATTCTTTCGGCGGCATCGAGGCTGTGTTAGGTGCAGCTCACGGTTCCTATTGTGCAGCGAGCGATTCTGCAGGTGGTGCGCAGAGCTGGGCGCGAGCACCCCAACTGCAGTCGTTGATGACGCGCAGTGTTCGCCATTCCCGCGCGCCAATTTTCTTCTTTGAGGCCGAAAATGATTACGACCTTTCCCCGAGCCGGGTTCTTTCGGCCGCCAGGAAGGACGCCGGTAAGGAACGCGAGCTCAAGGTTTATCCTCCCTTCGGTAATTCCGTGGAAGATGGCCATACCTTTGGCTATTTTGGAAGCTCTGTCTGGGCCGCCGATGTGTTCCGGTTTTTGAAGAAGCACTGCCAAACCTTTAGGGCTTCCAGTTCACCTTAGCTTCGAGCCGATGTCCTTTCGTCCGAGTGTGCCGATTCCGGGCCTTCCGCGAGGATCATCTCGATGGCAAAGGTGCTTACCGCGGGGGAACGCGCTACACGATGGGCGGGCGGCGCTTGCCAATATTTGTTGCTTGCTCAAGGGCGTAGCCCATTTGCAACACGCCCCAATCGTCATGGTGGCGGCCCACGATTTGAACGCCGATGGGGAGGCCGCCCTCGGAAAACGCGCAGGGAACGCTCATCGCCGGGTTGCCGACCGCCGAAATGTAGTATGCGGATTTCATCCAGGCCATGTAGGTTTCCATCTTCACACCGGCAATTTCTGTGGGGTAATGCGTGTTCACGTCAAAGGGCAAAACCTGGTTTACCGGCAGTACGAAAAACTCGTACTTCTCCATGAACTGCCGCATGCGCTGATACAACTCCGTGCGCTTCGCCTCAATCCGCGCGAGTTGCGGCCCGGTGAGCTTGCGGCCCTCGTGCACGTGCCAGTGAACGTACTGGTTCAATTTATCGGCGTTCGCTTCAAGAATATCGCCAAAGGAAAGTTCGATCGACCAGTGGCGCCAGAGAAGAAAACATTCGTTGGCGTCTGTGAAGTCCGGCTCAGCCTCCTCGACGATGCAGCCTAACGACTCGAGAATGCTGCGGTGCGCTTTGACCGCGTCGCGCACCGCCGGCTCCCAGGGAAGCCCCAAGTCCTTGAACATCGCAACGCGAACGCCTTTGAAATCGCGGCCAAGCGAATTTGCGAACTGGCTAGCGCTCTGGTCAATGGAAATGGGCGAGCGGCGATCGTATCCCGCCAGGACGCTCAGGAAAAATGCGCAATCCGCGACGTTGCGCGCCACCGGCCCATCCACGCTAAGCGTGAACCATCCGAGCATGGTCGGAGGATTCGGCACACGCCCGGGCGAGGGGCGAATCCCAACCACATTGCAAAAATTCGGTGGATTGCGCAGCGAGCCGCCCATGTCGCTGCCGTCGGCGAGTGGCACCATTCCGCATGCCAGCGCTACCGCGCCTCCGCCGGTGCTTCCGCCGCAGGTTTTTCCCAGATCGTACGGATTTAGCGTCGGCCCAAAAACGGGGTTGAACGTCTGCGAGCCTAGGCCCCACTCCGGCACGTTCGTTTTGCCGATGACGATGGCGCCCGCGTTTTTTTCGCGCTCAACGACGAGGCAATCTGCATTGGGAATGTCATTGGCGTGAAGCGGCGACCCGTGCGTCGTTCGAATACCCTTCGTGAGATGCAAATCCTTTACGCCAACCGGAAGCCCGTGCAGCGGCCCGAGCAAATGGCCCTTGGCGATCGCTTCGTCCGCGGCCAGCGCTTGCGCCATCAACTGTTCTTCCGGAACCAGCGTGACCAGCGCGTTGACTTTCGGATTGACGCGCGCGATCTGTTTCAGATGCGCTTGCATGACCTCGCGCGCGGAAATCTTTTTCTCACGGATCGTCCCGGCAAGGTCTCTAGCCTGCATAAAACAGATTTCGTTTTCACTGGTGGGAGGCATGACTGTTGACTCCGAATCTGTCGGCGTCGGATTCACGCTGCTCACGCGATCTGTGACCGACAGAATCAGCGGAGAGACCGTCGCGCGAACTGCCGCACTCGTCCCCAATTTCAAAGCATCGCGCCGGGTGATCCTATCCGTCATTTTGTACCTCGCCGCAACCCGCAACTCTTCTTTTTATTCCGAACGTATTTCTGACCCATGCAGGATAAGGATGTTTGCTGCGACGCTCCTCCTCGCCGAAAGCGTCGTTGTTGTCACGCCGTTATTGCGGCGTGTCGAGAGGGTGCTTGCTCTTTTCGTAAAACTCATTCTGGATACGGAGGCTCGCGTCATCGGCCTTGACCGCCCGAATGGCTTCGACAATCGTGGAAATCCAGCCCTGCACGTTCCACTCGCCCAACGGTTTTGTGGCCACCGAGCCGTCGCCCGAATAGTGCTGGGGGAAGCGCGCATACCACCAGATGCCGGTGTAAAGAAAGTCCGGGAGGTTCTGGCGTTTTTGATCCGCGCCTGATTCGCGCCCGGCCCGGTCGATGTGCGTCAGCTCTGGATGCGTGTAGAGGGTGTTGGAGGTTTCGTTTTCACCGGCATGGTAATCGAGGCCGGCGGACTTTTTTGCCGGCCCACCGGGGCGGCTGCGTGCGCCGTCAAGCACGTACACTACGTAGTCCTTGGAACCGGCCATCTGCGCCTGCGCGAAGTAGGGAAGCAAGTGTTCGTTCCCGCCGTGGCCGTTCACGATGACGACTTTCTTGCAGCCGTTGCGCGCCATCTCGTCGGTGGTTTCCTGCAACAGTTTCAGCTGGAGCTCCATGCTGTAGGCTACCGTGCCGGGCTCGTGCTTCGCTTCAAAAATCTGGCCGAAATAATATTCCGGAAAAACGACGGCAAATTCCTGCTCGGCAGCATGCAACGCGGCAAAGCGAACGTTGAGGAGATCGGTTCCCAGCGGAAGGTGCGGTCCATGCTTTTCCAAAATGCCGAACGGGAGCAGGCACGTCCCTTTCGCTTGCTGAATCGCCGCACGAAAATCCTCTGCGGTGAGCTCTTCCCATTTCACCGAAAGCTTCGACTGGCCACGGACCGGAGTGATTCCGAGCAGAAGAAGGAAAGCTGTCACGCCAATTCTTTTCATAAACCCTCCCGGTGAACGACGCGCCCATTCTAGTGCGAATGCCGTGCGTTCGCATGGTCGATTCAAGCTAGACCTGCGAGGGCAGGGAAGAGAGAGGCAATTCTGAGTCCAGTTCTTCCAGCCGACGCTTCTTGGGTTCCACGCCAAAGAGCGCCACCACGACAATTTGCACGACGAGCAGCCCAATAATCATCGCAAGCACCCCGCCGATTCCATACGAGCGCAGCAAGGCAACGACGAAGAACGGCGTGATCATGGTGGCGGCCCGGCCAGCCGTGTTGCAGATTCCTGCCGCGCGCATACGTACATCGGTCGGGAAAAGCTCAGGCACATAAATTGCAAAAAGCAACGTCACCTGAATGTAGATCGAAACAACCAGCAGGAAGCCAACGGTCAAGAGTGACAAGGGATTGCCGACAAACGGATAAATCCCACCGGCAAGGATGGTCATCGCCGATGCGCCGATGATGACGGGCTTGCGGCCCCAGGAATCGGCCGTGAGCGTGCCGATAGCTGAGCCCACCGGCGCGCCTGCCGACATGAGGAAGGAATAAAGGAAGGAGCTCGCGATACTGCGTCCTTGTGTAACGAAAAAAGTAGGCAGCCAGGTGACGAAGCCGTAAATCAACGTATTGGCCACAATCAGCGTGACCATGCCAACGAACAGGCGGGGAAGTAGCACCGGGTTCAGCAAAGCCGCAACCGTCCTCGGTGGCGGCGCGGGTTTCGAGAAAACTGGCGGAGCAAGCGCACCCCTCTCGCCCGCGACCTCCTCCTCGATCGACTTCATGATTGCCTCCGCTTCTTCGGTGCGGCAAATCGACTCGAGCCAACGCGGCGATTCCGGCAACGCTTTGCGCAGGTACCACACGATGAGCCCGCCGAGCCCGGCGAGCACAAACATGGCCCGCCAGCTCGTGCGAGGAATGATCAGCGTGCTGGCCAGCGCGCTCAAGGGCAAGCTGGTCACCACGAAGACAGAAAGGGCTCCCACCCATTTTCCGCGAGCCTGTGGGGGAACAAACTCCGTCATGGCCGCATAGCCGACCACGAGTTCCGCGCCCAGACCCAGGCCCATGACCCCGCGTAGCAGGATCAGCACCAGCATAGACGGCGCAAACGCGGCAGCAACCGAAGCCAGCCCGAAGATGATGAGATTGGCCTGGTAGGTGAAGCGTCGGCCGTAGCGATCGCCGAGGAAGCCGGTGATAAGGGATCCGAGCATCATCCCTACAAACGTTACGGAAACAAATTGGGCGTTTTCGGCGAGAGTGGAGAAGCCGGTCTTGAGCGTGGCGCCAAGAACGGTGGCGGCCACGTACACATCGAAGCCGTCAAAAAACATGCCGATGCCGATGAGCAGCAAGATGCGGCGGTGAAAAGACGAAAGGGGCAGACGGTCGAGGCGCGCACCGGCGTTTACGGTCAAGAGCGACTCACTTTTGTTTGTGCAGCACGGCCAGGCTGCCTTCGGTCAGCGCCTCGATGGCCAGCCGGCAGTTCTGCTCGAAGGAGTTCTGTTGCGCCGCAAGAAAAAATTCCTTGCAGCGGCGCGCCGCGACCGGGTCGAGACGCAAAATGCGCGCGACAAGCGCATTCGCTTCGGCAACCAGCTGCCCGGGCACGCAGATTTGCGAAATTAGCCCGATGTGAAGCGCGCTCCGCGGGCTGAGGGGATCGCCGAAAAGGACCAGGGGAAATGCGGCCCGCGGGAGGGCATATTCGCCGAGGTACGCCATGATGGCCGAAGGAGCAAGGCCGGAACGCATCTCGGGAAACCCGAGCGAAGCGTTTTCGGCAACCAGCACGAAGTCGCACACAATCGCCAGGCCAAAGCCAAAAGCAAACGCGTCGCCTTGTACTTCGGCGACGCTGATGAGCGGGGAAGTGCGCAGTGCGCGCTTGAATTCGATGAGCCGCGACGCTTCTTTGCGAATGGACTCGGCGTCGCGTCCGGCGCGCTCACGCCCGGTGCAGAACACCTTACCGCGCGCGCGAATACGCAGGACTCGCGCAACCGGATGTACGGCCTCGGAGCGCAACTCCGCGAGCATGGCGTCAAACATCGCCCCGTTGACTTCATTTTCGTGGCTTGGATTATCCAGCGTAAACGTGAGGACCTCGGGGGCGCGCTCGATCAGGACGCCCGTTCCCGGAAATGGCCTGGGAGACGCCATGCGAGGCAAGGTATACAACGAAATCGGGGCTGTCAATTGAACCTGGCGGTGGCTTTGTTCACCGCCTCGTGCGATCGAGCGCCCGTTTCTCCTCGCTTGTCAGCATGCGTGTCGCGCCTTTTTGGAGATCGCCCAGTGCCAGCGGCCCGATGGCCACGCGCACCAGTCGCAACACTGCAATGCTCAACGGCTCCAGCATGCGGCGAATGTGGCGATTCCTTCCTTCGTCGAGCACAATTTCCAGCCAGGAGTTGCGCTGGCCCTGCCGCAGCACCCTTGCTTGTTTCACACGAAGAAAATCGCCTTTGACCGTGCGAAGGCCGTGGCGCAGCGTGTCGAGCAAGAATTCGTCAGCGAGCCTGCCAATCTGCACGTGATAGGTTTTGTCAAGATGCGTATCCGGCGCGGCAAGGCGCGCCGCCCATTCGGAGTCATTGGTAAGCAACAGCAATCCTTCGCTGGCTCGGTCGAGCCGTCCTACGGGCGCAATCCACGGCAGATTCTCTGGCAGATAGGCATAGACCGTTTCGCGGCCTTTTTCGTCCGAAGCCGTGGTCACGACGCCACGCGGTTTATTGAGAAGAAGATAGATTTTTGCGCTGGCTCGAAGCGGAGCACCGTCGACTTCAATGCGATCTTTGGGATGTGTGGGCGTTTCCTGATCGCGCCGCACCACCCCGTTCAATTTCACGCGCCCGGCGCGGATCAGCTCGCCGGCTTGCGAACGGGAACAATAGCCGAGCTTCGACAACGCGCGCGCCAGCCCAACTTTTTTCAGGGTGCGGCTTTTGCGAAGGGGCTTTGCCGAGCGCGGCTTCACGGTCGGATTCTAGCGCGGCGCTGCGGAGGCGAGGTGAACTACTTCTCGGACTTTGCGGGTGCCGAAAGAGGCGCGGTCGTCGCTTGGGAAGACGTGCTCGCTGGAGCGGATGCGCGAGAGGCGGGGTCCGCCGCGGTTTGGGGTGCCGGTCTCACACTACCGTACTTCGCCGCAAGCCATTCTCGAACCTCGCCGGGCTTGTAGTGGAATGGCCCCACCCCCCCGCGATACACGATGCGCCCGGTTTCATCGATGATGTACAACCGCTCGGGCCAGGCGGCGTAGGCGCTGTCGGCGGCGTTGCTCATGTCGTCGATGCCAAACGGCAACGCAAACTTGTACCGCGCGGTGAAATCCTTGGCGATGGCCACGCGCTGCTCGAGCGTTTTCGGCTGCGCGTAGCAAACGTCATCTTTGAGGTTGGACTTCATCTGCCATTCGTCAGTGGGATGGGCTTCGCGGACGTAAACGGTGAGAAAATCGGCGCGGTCCCTGTAGTCGTTGTAAATCCGAACGATGTCGCCCACCTGGCGGCGGAAGGGTGGTCAAGTGAAGCTGCCGAACACCAGCACCAGCGGCCGCCTGCCAAGGCGTTCGCGAATATGAAAATGATTGATTCCGTCGAGCGCCACTAATCGCGCGTCGGGCGCATCGCTCCCCACTTGTAGCGTGCCCCGGCGCATGTGCGGCAGGGCATAGCGCACCATGCCATAGGCGTCTTTCGGGCTGCCCGCCAGGTAGCAAAGCGCGCCGAACGCCGCAAGCAAAAGCACGGCGAGAATGCCGGCAAACCATTTGAGCAAGCGCTTCACGGGACCTCAAACACAACAGATTGGGTCCAAGCAAACTACCAAAATAGCATAGCATTTCATGCTAGCGGGCGTCCTGAGCTCGCAGACGGTCGCGCTCCTTCTTGTAGCGCGCTAGCGCCTTTTCAATCACCTTCACCGCTGCGTGCGCCGATCGAATGCCTTCCACTTGCACCTGCTTGCCTTCCAGTTGCTTGTAATCCTGGAAGAAACGCTTTAGAACCAGCAACCGGTGCGACGGCAGCTCCTTGGCTTCCCGGTAGCCGTTGAATTCCGGGTCGCGCGTTGCCACGGCAATAATCTTGTCGTCGCTCGCTCCGGAATCGATCATGGTCATCAAGCCGATGGCGCGCGCCTTGATGAGCGAGAGCGGCTGAACAGGCTCCTGGCACAGCACCAGCACGTCCAGCGGGTCGCTGTCCTCGGCGTAAGTTTGCGGAATGAACCCGTAGTTCGCAGGGTAAAAAACCGCCGCGTGGATAATGCGGTCGACCTTCAGCAGGCCTGTAGGCTTGTCGAGCTCATACTTCACGTTCGAGCCGAGCGGGATCTCGATCACCGCTTGAAAGTCCCGCGGCACTTCATTTCCGGGGGATACGTCGTGCCAGGCGTGGACCATCCGCAGGTTTCCTTCGAGACCGGATGATTATCTCTTGAAATCCGCACTAAAGGCCAACCACCAGAAACAGTGGTGATTCGTCGTCCCAGGCACCTACACCGGCAGTTCGCGCCGCTTGCTCCAGAAATACACGGCGAAAACCAGGACGACAAGCGGCAGGACGCAGCCAAACTCGTCAATATACCAGGCCGTTTTACCGGTGTCGCGCGTCAGCGGCGAGAAGATGGCCTGGATATAAAGATTGTGGCTCGCGTGGAGAATCGCGCCCGTCCAGAGGCTCCCGGACTTGAGGCGCATCCAGGTAAAGATAAAGCTGCCGGAGACGACCATCACGGTGAAACACGTCAGACCGTACCAGGTCGGAGTCCCCGCGTTATAGTCGCCGAAAATCAGGATGGGGTAATGCCACAGCGACCACACGATGCCGCTCGTGAGCGATGTCCACGTGAAGGAAGTCGTTTTGGAAAGCTCCGGCACCAGAAAGCCGCGCCAGCCAATCTCTTCGCCGAGCGCACTTGAGATGCTGCGGATCAATCCGTACGTGCCGCTCAGAGAAATGCCCAGCGCGATCGAAATCCACGGTGATCCGCCAAGATGCATCTGTTCGACCAGCGCGTCGAGGTACGGCCGGTTGCCGAGCGCCCCAAACCCGGCGACCCAAACGATCACGTAAGCCATCGCGGCGTACAGCAGCGGAATGAACCAGCTCTGAATCTGGTATTTGGTTTCGCCCCATTTCCAGCCGAGTTCCGAAATGCTTCGCCCGTTGACTCGCAGCGTCAGCAGGGCTGCCAGCGCCGGGCACCACATCAGCCCCAGGACGTACATACCGCGTCCATTGGCGAGGCTGCCCGAATGAAGAATGAGAAAATAGAAAAACGAACTGAGCGCGAAAACCAGAACCAGGTAAATCAGGACCTGCATCCGAGAGCTTCTCGGTGGCGCCATGCGTACCTCCCGTATGGCGCTCGCACGATATACCGCGACGCTTAGCAAGACAAGAGGAGGCTTTTTAAGGTTTTGAAGGGCTGGCCTACGCTCGGGCTTTGTCGATCAGCTCCTCCCAAATGCCCTTAGATTTGAGAATGAGCTCGACGACTTCGCGCGCGGCACCCTTGCCACCGGGGGCTTTCGTTCGATAATCCGCCGCGCGCCTCACTTCGAAAGCCGCGTCGGCGACGGCGACGGCAAGGCCAACGCGGCGCATGATGGTCAGGTCCGGCAAGTCGTCGCCGAGAAACGCGACCTCGGACTCCTTCGCGCCGGTTTTGCGCAAAACATCTTCGTAAGCCGCGATTTTGTGCCCTTGCTTTTCGTAAACAAATTCAATGTCCAACTCCTTGCACCGGCGCCGCAAAGCCGCGCTGCTTCGCCCGGTGATGACGCCGGTGCGCAGGCCTGCCGTCACCGCGAGCGTAAGGCCCTGGCCGTCGTGTGCGTCGAACGTCTTGACTTCGAGGGCGTGGTTGTCCGGTGTCGACGCCAGCGTCACGCTGCCGTCGGTGAGCGTACCGTCCACGTCCATCAACAGCACGGAAATCTGTCTGGCCTTGCTGGCCAGTTTCGCCGGAATCTTTGCCAAGGTTCTCTCCCGCTCTTGTCTGCGTTCCTCTGTGCTCTCGCCGCGATCTCCTTCTGTTTTTCGCAGCGAATCGTCACATCAATTCGAGCGTCCACAAATCGTGCAAATGCACCACGCCGAGCACGCGCCGCCTCTCATCCACGACCACCACCGAGGTAATCTTTTTCTTCTCCATCAAATTCAGAGCCTCGCTGGCCAGCACATGCGGCCCAATGGTTTGTGGAGTCTTCGTCATCCCGTCCGCCGCACGCATTTCGAGCACGGCGCCGCGATGCTTCTCCATCAAGCGCCGCAAGTCCCCGTCGGTCAGAATCCCCGCGAGCCGGCCGTCCGTCTCCACCACGGTGGTCATGCCCAAGCCCTTCGCGCTCATCTCATGAAAAACATCTGGCATGGGGGTATCCCGAGCGACGCGCGGTAGCGACGAGGCGGAATGCATCAGGTGCTCGACGCGGAGCAATTTTTTGCCCAGCCGTCCGGCAGGATGCAGCGCGGCAAAATCATCGTGCCGGAAATTGCGCTTTTCGAGAAGCGAAACCGCGAGCGCATCGCCCACCGCCATCGCAACCGTGGTGCTTGCCGTTGGCGCGAGATTAAGCGAACACGCTTCTTCCTTCACGCTGACGTCCAACACGACGTCGCTCGATTTTGCAAGCGTGCTCTCGGCACAACCCGTCAAGGTAACCAGCGGCATTTCCAGACGTTTCAGCGCTTCCAGCAGTTGAATGATCTCCTGGGTTTCTCCGCCGTAGGAAACCGCCAGCATCGCGTCACCGCGCGCCAGCATGCCCAGGTCCCCGTGCAGCGCATCGGCGGGATGCAGAAAAAACGACGGTGTGCCCGTACTGGAGAGCGTCGCAGAGATTTTTCGGCCGATGAGCCCGGACTTGCCCATGCCGCTTACGGCCACGCGGCCCTTGCAGGCAAATAAAACGTCCACCGCTTTTTCAAAATTGGCGTCGAGACGCGCGAGCACATCCTGAATCGCCTGAGCCTCGATCTGCAGGACGCGACGGGCCGTTTCCAGGCTCATGACGACGTGCTCCAGCGGCGAACGACGGTATTGAGGCCCTTCAACTTCAGAAGCAGCGCTTGCAGTTCGGAAAGCGGTAAAGCGTTTGGCCCATCCGAGCGGGCCGCCGCGGGATTGTCGTGCGTCTCGAGAAAAATGCCATCCACGCCGGCGGCCACGGCCGCGCGCGCCAGGGGCTCAATGAATTGCGGTTGCCCCCCGCTCGAGCGGCCCTGTCCTCCGGGAAGCTGCACGGAATGCGTCACGTCAAAAACCACCGGGTAGCCGGTCCGCTGCATCACCGGGAACGAGCGCATGTCCACCACCAAATTCTGGTAGCCAAACGAAGTGCCGCGCTCCGTCAAAATAATTTTCTTGTTTCCCGTGCTTTCCACTTTCTCCGCAACGTTGTCCATATCCCACGGCGAAAGAAACTGTCCCTTCTTGATGTTGATGACGCGGGAGGTCTTGCCGGCGGCGATTAGCAGATCCGTTTGCCGCGCCAAAAATGCGGGAATCTGCAAGATATCGCAAACCTCGGCAACCGCCGCTGCCTGAGAAGGCTCATGAATGTCCGTGAGGATCGGCACCTTCAATTCTTTCTTGATTTTTTCAAGGATGCGCAGGCCCTCCGTCATTCCGGGCCCGCGAAACGCTTTCAGCGAAGAACGATTGGCCTTGTCGTAAGACGCTTTGAAAATGTACGGCAGGCCGACGTCGGCGGCGATTTTCGCCACCTTCTCCGCCATCACGCAGGCGTGCAATTCGCTTTCAATCACGCATGGTCCGGCGATCAGAAACAGCGGATTTCCAGCGCCCAGGCGCAGCTTGCCCAACTCGATTTCGCGTGCGGTCCCCATTAGGCTAACGAAGATAGCACAGGAGTATCAGGCGATGAGCACGGCCTCGGCTATTTCACACGTGGTGTTTTCAAAAAGCACAACCAGACCGAGGGGCAAGAAAACACGCCTTGACTTTTACGCGGTAGCGCTCGGCGCTGCCCTCAAGGCGGGCGCTGGTTGGTGCTCGGCAACGCTCAGAGCGGCCGCGCGCGAACGCTGCTTCTTGTGTTCCAGCGCTGCGCCGATGAACGCCGCAAACAGTGGATGCGGCTCGAGCGGCTTGGACTTGAACTCCGGATGGAACTGGCAGCCGAGGAACCAGGGATGATCGGGAGCCTCGACAATCTCTACATAATTCTCATCCGGCGTGCGTCCGGTAATTTTCAATCCCGCGTCCACCAGCGTTTTCTCGAAGTCGCGGTTGAATTCATAGCGATGGCGGTGGCGTTCGCTGATCTCCAGCTGACCGTAGGCCTTGTGCGCGAACGACCCTGGCTCGAGCTTGCACGGCCACGCACCCAGCCGCATCGTGCCGCCCATTTCGTCCACGCCGAGCAATTCGCGCAATTTGTAAATCACACGGTACGGCGTTTGCGGATCAAACTCCGTGCTGTCTGCATGTTTCAGGCCGGCAAGGTCGCGTGCATATTCAATTGTCGCGCACTGCATCCCCAGGCAAATCCCGAAGAACGGCACTTTGTGCTCGCGCGCGTACTGAATGGCATAAACCATTCCCTGAATCCCACGCCTGCCGAACCCGCCGGGCACGAGGATCCCGTCGTAGCCGTGGAGCCGCCGCGTGGCCGTTTCCAGTGAATCGATGTCCTCTGCTTCAATCCAATCGAGGCTGGTCTTGTAGTTATGCGCCAGCCCGCCATGCAGCAAAGCTTCGCGCAAGCTTTTGTACGCGTCTTCAAGCTGTACGTACTTGCCCACCACGGCGATGCGCACTTCGCCGGCGGGGTGGTGCATGCGGTAAACCAGATCGAGCCACGGCTTCATGTCCGCAGGCCGCGAGTCCAGCTTCAGCAATCGCAGGATCTGCGCGTCCAGGCCTTCTTTGTTCAGCTCCGCGGGCACCGCGTAAATCGTGTCCACATCTTCCATGGAAATCACGCAGGATTCCGCCACGTTGCAGAACAGCGCGATTTTCTTTTTCAGCTCGCTGGGGATGTGGCGGTCGCTGCGGCAAAGCAAAATATCGGGCTGAATCCCGATACCCAGCATCTCTTTCACGCTGTGCTGTGTCGGCTTGGTCTTCAGTTCGCCCGCGGCCGGAATATACGGAACCAGCGTGACGTGCACAAAGAGGGTGTTTTCAGGCCCCAGCTCCAGGCGCATCTGCCGGATGGCTTCGAGGAAGGGGAGCGATTCGATGTCGCCGACCGTTCCGCCGATCTCCACGATGACTACGTCGACGTTTTCCGAAACTTTCCGGATGCACGCTTTGATTTCGTCGGTGACGTGCGGAATCACCTGCACGGTTTTTCCGAGATAATCGCCGCGCCGCTCTTTGGTCAGGATGGTTTCGTAGATGCGGCCGGTCGTCCAGTTATTGTCGCGGGAAAGCCTCGCGTGCGTAAAGCGCTCGTAGTGCCCCAAATCAAGGTCTGTCTCCGCGCCGTCTTCGGTCACAAACACTTCGCCATGCTGGAACGGACTCATGGTGCCGGGATCCACGTTCAAGTAGGGATCGCATTTTTGAAGCGTGACTTGGAAACTGCGGCTTTCGAGTAGACAACCGATCGAGGAGGCTGCTACGCCTTTTCCGAGTGAGGAAACAACACCGCCGGTTACAAAAATATATTTCGGCGCCATCCGTGTAGCCCGGGTCTCGCCGGGCCGATCTTACCTCCACAGGATTGACGTACGCACAATTATCTTCGGAACGCGCGCCGCTGTCAAATCCACCGATTTTGCCGGCAAAAAAAAACGGCATTTCGCCATCGTGTGCCGGAAGGCTCTAGCGCTTCCGGCTTGGATCGTCTTCAGGAAGGACGTAGTTGAACTGCAAGGGCGAGGCGCCGTGGACCTGCACCACAACTTCTCCGTTGGCCATCGCGTAATGGTGCATGTCGGGATCGAGATAAGCGAAGCTTCCGGCAGGGAACGATCCCATCTTGGCGGTGTCGAACTTGTCTCCCATCCCAACTCGGAACGTCCCGGAGATCACCGTCACGTTTTCGCGATGCGGATGCCAGTGGGGTGCGATGCGGTAACCGTCAGGCATCTTCAGGCGCACGGTGAAATCACCGCCGCTTGCCGTAGGGTCGCCTTCGAGCACGGTGAGTTGCGCGCCCGCCGGCAAAAATGGCGGCGCACCGCCCCATTGAATGGTATCCGGGGTAAAAGCATTTTTGGCGTGAGACTCCGGGTGCGCGGCGCCGACAACAAGTAGAAACGACCATCCAGCCAGGGCGAATACCGAGTATAGCTTTGCTCTCCTATTTCCGTTCATCGATCTTGCCTCCCTGCTCTAGCTGCGAGCTCGACCGCATCATCTCCTGAGCTCAAGGCTGTTTCCATGAGGAGGGGATAACCTTTGTCTATCTTTTTCCTATCCTCGCAAGTTACTGAAATTTAGGGGATAATGTCCGCTAAAGTCCGTGCCACGCAAAAAATCAGCAACAACCGAGGTGGAACTGGACCTGGGGCGCTACGAGCTCCGCCGCCTCGGGCGGCGCGTTCCGCTCGAGAAGAAGCCCATGGAGCTGCTGATTTTTCTCGTTGGCCGGCGCGATCAGCTCGTTTCCCGCCAGGACATCGTGCGAAAACTCTGGGGCTCCGATCTTTTTATCGATACCGAGCCCAATATCAACAACATCGTGCGAAAAATCCGCACCGCTCTCGGCGACAACTCCGCGAAGCCACACTTTTTGGAGACCGTAGTCGGCAAGGGTTATCGGTTCGTCGGGCCGCTGCGCGTGATGGATTCGCGCTATCCACACTCGGGTCTTGAACCACCGGCCCTGCCCACGGCTGGTTCGGAAGGGGTCGGCGGCCGGGGGGAACGCTGCTCGCTTGCCGTGTTGCCGCTGCTGCGTGTGGGCAGCGGGACAGATGACGGTGGCCTGTGTCTGGGTTTTGCGGACGCTCTCGTCACGCGGCTCGGAAATCTCCAGGGTGCGGACGTGCTGCCAACCTCGGCCGTCCTGAGTGTCTCGTTGGAGGCCACGGCCTCCGCGATCGCGGCGCGTCAAGGCGTACGTTTTGTCGTTCGCGGTGCCCTTCAAATGTGCAAAGGATTGTGGCGTCTTTCGCTGGAACTGTTTGACGCCCATTTGCACCGCACGTGTTTCACCAGGAAGTTCGACTTGGACCTCGCCCGCCTCCCCGAGCTCGCGGATGAGGTTGCCAAGCAAATCGCAGCTACATTGAACCGGCCGTTGGGTCCGGGGGTAAGCCAACGGCACCCGCGATACAGCGGGGACGCGCTGGCTTATGAAGAGTTCATGCGCGGTTATCAACTTAGCGCATCCGGTGACCCGCGGCTGCTGGAGGGTTCAGCCCAGCACCTGATCAATGCCATTGCGCGCGATCCCGCTTTTTCGCTTGCCCATGCGGTTCTTTCCTTGGTGTGCGCGACCCGCCATTTCGAGTTCGACCCCGCCAGCACTTGGCTGGAAAAAGCAGACTTTCATTGCCAGCGTGCCTTGGAGCTTGATCCGGATTTGCCGGAGGGGCACGTGGCCCGTGCGTACTTGCTTTGGGGGCCGTCCAAGAATTTCCAACACCTCGAAGCCATCGCCGAACTCAAACGCGCTATCGCTCTCCAGAACAATCTGCCGCACGCCTATAACCGTCTGGGCACCATCCTGGCGCACATCGGCCTGCTCGATCACGCGCGCACAATGTATGAAAGAGCGCGCCCGTTCCATCCTAAAAAGGCCGTCAGTCACAGCATCGTCCAGGTTTATGTCTGGCGCCAAGAATACGACCTGGCCCGCGAAGAAATAAAAGCTTGGCGCGCGGAAAGCCCAGCCAATAAATATCCGGTGTACTTCGCGCCTCAAGTGGCCATGATGACCGGGGACTGGAAAGAGGCGGAAGTTCTGCTGGAGCTGGCGCTACAGGTTTTGCCCGAAGAGCCGGCTATCATCAGTATGCAAGGCGTCTTTTATGCCCTGACCGGCGACGAAAACGCCGCTCTCGAGTGCATGACCCGAGCATGCGCCATTCCAAAATCATTTGGACATTCGCACCACACCTATTATCAGATTGCCGGTATTCTTTCCCTTCTGGGAAGGCGCCAGGCCGCCTTTGAATGGCTGGAACGCAGTGTCAGCACGGGATTCGCGTGCTGGCCCTTCTTTCTGAAAGACTCATGTCTGCAAAATCTACGAAATCTTCCGGAGTTTGAAGTCTTGGTCAGTTCTTTGCAGGCTAGGTATCCTGACCGGCTAGGCCTGCTCTAGCGCCAGCAGCTAGCGCGAATCCGATGGCTAGCTTATGGCCGGTAGGCTGGCGTGCCGGCGCGCTCGGCGATAATCTTTCGCGCCTTCTCGTACAGCGCGCGCGCCTGGGGAATAGCCTCAATTGCCGCCAGTAACTGCGGATCGGCTTCTAGCTCAACCTTGAACCCTTCTGGCTGGCCAAACGTGGACAAAAAAACCTCTTGCTTGATCTTGCGTTTCACCCAGTCCAGGCTTTCCGCCAGTTCCGGCTCGGTGTAATGGACGTTTTGGTTGGAGAGGTATTTGCGGAAGTCCGCCAGCACCGCGTCATCCGCTGCAAAATCCTTGGTGATCGTTGGTCGCGTTCCCAAGTAGTGCCGCGTAAATCCGCCGACGGTAGTATCAAAGGGGAAAAACACATCCGTGCGGAACAGTTCCTTTTCAAAATGATTGGGCTCCGGTTCGTGAACGGCGATGTCGGGAGTAATTCCCCCTCCGCCGGTGACCTGTCTTCCGCTGTCGGTCAACCGGACTTCGGTCGGGTGCTCGGGGACTTTGCGCTCGTAATACTCGAACAGCGAAATCGACTTGTAGTCACGCTGAATCAGCCTGCCGCTCGGAGTGTAGTAGCGCGCGATGGTTAGCGCCAGCCCCGTGTTTTCGCTCAGCGGCTGAAGCGTTTGCACCAGTCCTTTGCCAAACGTGGTTTGGCCCACGATCACGCCGCGGTCGTGGTCCTGCACGGCTCCGGCCACGATCTCCGTGGCCGACGCGGAATTGTTATTGACCAGGATGACCAGCGGCATGTCGTTGCCCTGGTTTCCGCGCACGGCATAATACCGGCGCTCCGCCGAAGCGCGTCCTCGATGCGATACGATCAATTGGTTCTTGTCCAGGAGCATATCGCCAACGGCGATGGCTTCGTCCAGCAGCCCGCCAGGATTGCCTCGCATGTCCAGAATCAAGCCGTCGAGCGTAGACGCATCTAACTGCTTCATCGCCTCGCCCAGTTCGCCATCCGTCTTTTCGTTGAATCCGGAAAGCCGGATGTAGCCGATTCCCGGCTTAATCTCGTACGCCAGATCCACGGCGTGACGTGGGATTTCATCGCGCGTTACATTGAAAACCAGCGAGTCGGCGTAGCCTTCGCGAGACACGGTGATCTTGACGTTCGTTCCCCGGGAGCCTCGCAAGAGGTCGGCAATTTCTGACGAGCTCAAGCCTTGCGCGGGCTTGTCGTCGATCTTCACAATCACGTCGCCCGGCCGGATTCCGGCCTTGTACGCCGGAGTGCCCACGTAGGGTGACATCACTACGGTGTGCTCTCCCCGGGCAATCACCGTCATGCCCACGCCGTAGTACCGGCCGCGGCGGTCTTCCAGGTTTGAGGCCCACTGCCGAGCGTCGAAAAAGCTTGAGTGGGGATCGAGCACGCGCAGCATCCCGGGGATCGCCCCTTGATAGACGATCTTGTCGACGTCCACTTTCTCCGCGTAGTTGGCTTCGACCGCGTCCAGCACCCGCGTAAAAGTTCGCACCGAACTCTGGGTGTCCTCATACGAGGACGCCGTGGGCCGCATGTTCGTGCCGTAAATCCGGCCCAACGCGGCCGATAGAGTGACGACCACCACCACGAGAACCAACCCGCGACGCTCTGGTTTCATTTCACCCTCGCGCTGTGCCACTCCGGAACCGGGGACGCCCAGCTAGACGCAAAGCCGCTCCCATTGTACCCTCATCTTACATTTCGGCACCTCTTGAAATTCCACCTCGTCGCCCTCGAAACTTTCCCTACGGGAACGGGTTTCAAGTAGACGGGGAATACTTCGTGAAGGGCGGCGGGCTCGACGCCGGCTGGAGCGTTCGGGCGCTGGAACTTCCGGTTTCCCGGCGAAACCCTTGCCACGGGGTTCGCTATCTAATGGATTGAGCCCAGCGTGCGCTTCTCGAAACGGATCTGGTGGGTCCGTCGAGCCGAGAACAGTTGCGAGTGGCACTCTTACGCGTGGGAAGGGGCAATGAAATCTACCATTCGAACGCTGCTTGTATGTCTCCTATTCGCCGGCACGCTCATGTTTTCTCTTGCCACAAGGGGTCAGAAGGCCATGCCTTCCGACGAGCGGTCGCTGCGAGCCTATAATCCCAATCGGGAAACCTCGCTCGTCGGCACGGTCGTAAAATACGAAACCAATTCGGCCATTCCGCCCATGGGCGCGCATGTCACCCTCCAAACGCCTTCCGGACCGGTGGATGTGCATCTTGGCAACGCCAAAGTGCTCGAGGCCGCCCGACTTGAAATGAATCCCGGAGACAACGTCCGCATCGTGGGTGAACCCATGTCCCTCGACCACGGCACTTACTTTGCTGCCCGCATCGTGCAAAAAGGAGCGCTGGCCGTCGCCGTGCGCAACGCCCGAGGTCTGCCGCTTGCGCCCGCTGCTACCTCGACGCCAGCGCAAAGGGAAGCTCTGCGAGGTGTGCGATGAACCGCCTTCTAAGCGCGCTCGTCGCCGCCGCCCTTTGGATGGCAGCCTGTAGCAGCGGTGGCTCCACCATTGCGCCGCCGCCGCCCACCGGCAAATACGGCGCCTCCAGCCTTAATGGTACCTACGCTTTCGTCACCAGCGGCGAAGCGATCACCAGCGGCGCCACCTCAGCAACGCCTTTTTCGCGAACTGGCAGCTTCACCGCCAACGGCTCCGGGGTCATTCAAGGCGGCGTATATGATCTTGTGAATGCGGGTGGAACCAGCACGACTTCGTCCGCGCCTGTTCCGATCATGGGCGGCAGCTACACCGTCAATGCCGATGGACGAGGCATTTTAACGTTTAACGTAACTTCCAACGGCGGTCCAGCCACCATCAATTTTGCTATCGTTCTCACTTCCACGAGCGGCGGTTTCATCATGGATGAGACCATCAGCGGCAACCAGGCTTCCACGGGCAGCGGCAATTTCATCCTTCAGAATGCTGGTTCTTTCGCGTCCGGAGTTTCCGGTTCCTACGTGTTTGATTTTTCCGGCCTGGACGGCGGCATAAACCCGGAGTCCCTGGTTGGACGCTTTGCCGCAAGCGGTGGAGTCATCACGTCCGGGCTCGAAGACTCGAACGACAACTTTATGTTGAGCAGCAGCACCAGCATAACCGGAAACTTCGTTGCGGACCCCGCGAATACGGCCGCGGGGCGAGGCCTTGCCACGATTGAAGGCCAGACTTATGCGTTTTATATCGTGGATTCCAACCGCGTGAGATTCATCAGCATCAATCCTACGACTAGCGGCCCCATGCTCACAGGTGATGCCGTTGCCCAATCTGGCGGTACTCCGCCAGCAAGCCCGAGCGGCAGTTTTGCTTTTTTGGTGTCGGGCTCTTCGGTGAGTGGGGGCCTGACTCGCGTCGGCCGTCTCACTGTCTCCGGCAGCAGCCTCGCCAACATGATCATGGACGTGAACAACGGCGGCTCTCAGAATGAGTTTGGCAGCGGCAGCTTGTCCATGGGAACCATTGGTTATGACCCGACGACAGGGCGCGGCACGCTTTCCTTCCAGTCGTCGGCGGTAAACGTCTATTCGTTCGTCTTTTACCTCAGCTCGCCAAGCGGCGGCGTCCTTCAAGAAGTCAGCGGCACTCCCGGCACCGGTCTTGCCACCGTTGTCGCCGATGGTTCCCTTGCCGCGCAATCGGGCAATCCATTTAGCAGCAGCAACATTTCCGGACCCTATGCCATGAGCTGGAGCGGCCTTGTCACGAGCGGCGGCTCTTTCGCTTCTCAGGACGAGGAAGATCTCCTCGGCCAGACCAACATCTCGAATCTGAACCTGACCGGCACTTCGAATATCTTTCAGTTCACTGGCGTGACGCTGCACACCGACGTCGGCACGTCCGGTCAGATCACGCTGAACGGGGATGGGACAACCAACAACACGATGGACGTCAATCTTTCCGGAGTGACTCCGATTCACATGGTTGTCTACGTGGCGAACCCGCAACTGGCCTTCTTTGCCAACCGGGACAACAACGGTGCCATGCGCATCGTTGCCGGAGTCCTGGAGGCACAGCAATAGTCGTTAACCCGTAGAGGCGCAGCTTTAGCCGGCACGCTGCCGCGGACATGCGGGGCTCCGCTCACACCAGGCTCACGACGGTCGGCAGCCTGTTTCGCAGCTCCTTGCTGGTTGCACGCCACTTAAGCCCGGGCGGTTTTGCGCCTTTCGTGAACTTGCCCGCTTCAGCCGGTGCCCTTGCAGAATTGTATGAAAAACAAAGGGCTTTAACCGCCCTTCAAATCGATCAATTTCTCGACACGCGGCACGTCTTCCGGTACGTCGACGCTTACCGCATCGTGCGCCACTTCCGCTACGCGCATCTTCCAGCCATTTTCGAGCCAGCGCAGTTGCTCGAGCTGTTCGATGCGCTCAAGCTCGCCTTGCGGCAGCGTGGGGTATTCGAGCAAGGCCTCGCGCCGGAAAACATAGAGCCCCAGATGCTTCAGGTGCCGCACTTGAATTTTGCTTCCCGTATCGCGCACCCAGGGAATCGGCGCACGCGAAAAGTAAAGCGCATTGCCATCGAAATCCAGCACGGTCTTGACCACGTTTGGATCCATGATGTCAGCAGGCGTTTTGATCGGTGTGGCCACCGTGCCAACCGAAGCCATTGGTTCTTCGAGCAACGAGGCCACCGCAGTATCGACGGCCACCGGATCGAGAAGCGGCTCGTCGCCCTGCACGTTCAGGAAGACTGCGCCTTCTTCGTGCGCGGCCACTTCTGCCACCCGCTCCGTTCCGGTGCGGTGGTCGGTGCGCGTCATGCGCGCTTCTCCCCCGAAGCCCACAACGGCTTTCACAATGCGTTCATCGTCGGTTGCGACGACGACCCGATCGACTCGTTCGGCCAGTTTTGCCCGCTCGTAGACGCGCTGGATCATGGGCTTCCCGGCGAGAGATACTAAGGGCTTTCCCGGCAAGCGCGTGGACGCATAGCGCGCCGGTATAACCACCACTACTCTGAGCGAACCCATGTCTCTTGGACTCCCAGGGAATAGGCCCCTGTTCTTCACAGTCCTACATCATGAGCACCATTTCCTGCGGCAATGCCATCAAGGCTACAACTTCGGCCGCGTCATCGAGCGTAACCGATACGATAGATGGAAGGATTATCCTTGTTTTCAGCAAGCCGAGTGGTAGAATTTAGATGAAACCGAACCACGCGGCCGTCCCGGTCCGACCGAGACGTAGGGGGTGCCGTGAAACGCGATTTGCCGGTGACTGTTCCGCAGTCACGCCCTGAGATGCGTCGCGTTGTGTTTGTAGCTTTCCGACTTCTTCTTGTTGTTTGCTTCCTTATTGCCCAGACCCTCCTTCAGGCTGCTGCCCAAGCTCCCCCTGACGACAGCAAACCGAAAGACGATCCCAAGAAAGAAGAGCCGAAAAAGGAAGAGATAAGAGGCGAAGACCCCAAACCGACGGTCGATGACACCAAGCCGAAGACAAAAGTAGTCGATGACGCGCGGAAAGATACCCCGGGCAAAGGGTTCAAGCCCGGTGGCACGCTGCATGTCGATGTGGACATGGCGATGGTGAATGTGACGGTCACCGATCCCTACAATCGGCTGGTCACTGGTCTCGATCCCGACAACTTCCGCGTCTACGAAGACAACGTCGAGCAGGAAATCGTTACGTTTTCCTCCGAGGACGTGCCCATCTCCATCGGCGTCATTTTTGATTTCAGCGGCAGTATGTCCAACAAGGTAGGCAAAGCGCGCGAAGCCGCCTTGCAATTCTTCAAGACCGCCAACCCGCAAGATGAGTTCTTCCTGGTCAGTTTCAACGAACGCGCCGAGCTGACCAGTGCGTTTACCAACAGCGTCGAAGACTTGCAGAGCCGCCTGATGCTTACCTCCCCGAAGGGCCGCACTGCGCTGCTGGACGCCATCTATCTGGGACTCAGCGAGATGAGGGGTGCACACAACGCCAAACGTTCCTTGCTTATCCTATCGGATGGAGGTGATAATCACAGTAGGTACAACGAAAACGATATCAAGCGCCTGGTGAGGGAAGCCGATACCCAGCTTTATGCCATCGGCATCTTTGACCCGCTGGGATCTCGCAACCGGACACCGGAAGAGCTGAAAGGCCCCTCGCTCCTCAGCGAAGTCACCGAAATGACCGGGGGCCGCGTGTTCGCCGTTGAGAGAATCGAAGACCTACCGGATATCGCGACGAAAATCGGCATGGAGCTGCGAAACCAATATGTGCTCGGCTATCGACCAAGCAACAAAGCGCACGACGCGCGGTGGCGGAAGATCAAGATCAAACTGCGTGCCCCAAGGGGGCTCCCCCCTCTCACCGTCTTCGCAAAGACAGGGTATTACGCTCCCAGCCATTAGGTACGCTCGCCATCTCCCCCCTGCCGCGGCGTTCCTTGTTGGGGTGTTTTTGTCTGCAGGCGTGTTCTATGCGCCCGCTGTGCGCGCGCAGATCCCCGTGTCCAATCCCGCGCCGCCCCCGCCCGGGCAGAACACGGAAAAGCAGGGCGCGACCATCGTTAGCAGGGTGAACCTGGTGGTTTTGCACACGACCGTGCTCGATGACCGCCAGCGTTTTGCGGACGGCTTGACGGCACAGAATTTCCGAGTTTTCGAGGACAAGATCGAGCAGAAACTTTCTGTCTTCAAACGCGAAGACGTGCCCGTAAGCATGGGACTGGTGATTGACAACAGCGGCAGCATGCGCGACAAGCGACCCAAAGTGAATGAAGCCGCCCTCACCCTCGTCCAGGCCAGCAATCCACAGGATGAAGTGTTTGTCGTCAATTTTAATGACGATTTCTATCTCGACCTGGACAAGGACTTCACGAGCAGCGTGCCGGAGCTGAAAGAAGCGCTGGAGCGCATTGATTCACGCGGCAGCACCGCGCTTTACGACGCCATCGTCGGTTCCATCGACCACTTGAAAAAGGCCGGCCGCGACAAGCATGTCCTTCTGATTGTCACCGACGGGGAAGATAATTCCAGTCATTTCACGCTCGAGAAAACCATCCACGAGATTCAGAAGACGGACACGGTGATCTACACCATCGGGTTGCTGAGCCAGGAAAGCAAGAAGAGCGCGAAGAAGGCCAAGCGCGCGCTGGAAGACATCGCTAGAGCTTCCGGCGGCGTTGCCTATTTCCCGGAGAACGTCGAAGACGTGCACAACATTTGCCAGCAAGTGGCGCATGACATCCGCAACCAGTACACCCTGGCCTACTATCCTACGAATGTGCGGCGCGACGGCACCTTCCGCAGCGTGACCGTCGAAGTGATTCCGCCGCACGGCCGAGGCAAGCTGGTGGCAAGGACGCGCAACGGCTACTACGCCCCGCTCGATAACACCGCCTCCGGCAACTGACGATTGCCCGCTCCGAAGACCAAAAAGCTTTCGTCACGGCTATTTCGGAGCCCGGGTCCCGGAATGAATCAAACCGAACAGTTCTGGAACCGCGGCTCGCTCGGCCGCGGGCTTCGGGGTATTGTGCGCGGCCACCGGCGGCTTCCTGCGTGGCCACCTGGCGGGCCGCCCGATTGGGCGCGCCGCCACGGAAGGGTCTCGGCTTTAGGCCGCCCAAGCCCGCCAAAAAACCGATAGCATGCAGAAAAAGTATCGTTGCTTGGCCGGGTTGCATCTATATAGCATCGGGAGTACGCTGTTAACCGTGAATTACGCGAGCCTACTTCGCCAGAATCACCGAAACGGCTGTTGTCTGTGTTGCTCAGTCGTGTCTTCTGGCGCCGGGAGGCAAGCGGTCTAGGTACAAACATCTAGCCGATTGAGTTTTGAAACCCACCGCCAGAGGAGCTGGCCGGTGGGTTTCGTGTTTTTTGGGACATTTTTCTCCCTGAAGGGAACAAGGATATGACGCTGCCAGCGCTGCGGCCGCCGGACGAAACCCTCGAATTTTCCGAAACTTTCTTTCCGACTGCGCTGGAGGGCCGGGTCGGCCATCTTCGAACCCTCGAAGCCGAAAGCATCTTTATCCTGCGCGAAGCGGCCGCGGAGTTTTCCCGGCCCGTCATGCTGTATTCCATCGGCAAAGATTCCTCGGTCATGCTGCGCTTGGCGCAAAAGGCCTTTTACCCGGGGAAAATCCCTTTTCCGCTGCTGCACATCGATACCAGCTACAAATTCCCGGAAATGATCGAATTTCGCGATTCCTACACGCGCGAAATCGGCGCGGAGCTCATCGTGCATCAAAACCGCGAAGCGCTTGAGCGCGGCGCAAATCCGTTCGCTCTTGGCACGCAGAGATGCTGCGGTTTGTTGAAAACGAAGGCTTTGCTCGATGCGCTTTCCGGCGGAGGATTCAACGCCGCCTTTGGCGGGGCGCGGCGTGATGAGGAAAAATCCCGCGCCAAGGAGCGCATTTATTCTTTTCGCGATGCGCAGGGCCAATGGGATCCCAAAAACCAGCGCCCGGAGCTGTGGAATCTTTTCAACTCGCGCATAGAAAAATCGGAAAGCATTCGCGTTTTTCCGCTTTCCAACTGGACGGAGCTCGACGTTTGGCTGTACATCCACGCAGAAAAAATCCCTATCGTGCCGCTCTATTACGCGCGCGAACGCCAGGCGGTGGTGCGCAACGGCGCGATCGTGCTGGTCTACTCTCCCGACGAGCTTTTGCCTGGTGAAAGAATTCAATCGGTCAAGTGCCGTATGCGCTCGCTCGGGTGTATTCCGTGCACAGGCGCGATTCGCTCTGAGGCGGACACCGTTCCAAAGATTATTGCAGAGATGATCTCCTTCCGACGCTCCGAACGCGAGAACCGCGCCATCGACCACGATGAGGAAGGATCGATGGAATTGAAGAAACGAGAGGGCTATTTCTGATGCTAACGTTCGCTGCTTCTCAACGGCCGGAAAGCCTTGCGGCGTTTCTTGAGGGCGACCTCGGCAAAGATCTATTGCGCTTTACCACCGCCGGCAGCGTGGACGACGGCAAGTCCACGCTGATCGGCCGCCTGTTGCATGACGCGAAGGCCGTTTATGAAGATCACGTCGCCTCGGTCGAAAAGAGCAAAATCAACCGCTCCGGCGGCTCTTTCGATTTCTCGCTGTTGACCGATGGTTTGCGCGCCGAGCGCGAGCAGGGCATCACCATCGACGTTGCCTATCGCTACTTCAGCACCTCCCGCCGCAAATTCATTATTGCGGACACCCCGGGCCACGAACAGTACACACGCAATATGGCCACGGGCGCTTCCACCGCGGACCTGGCGATCATTCTTGTCGATGCCACCAAGGGCCTGCTTACCCAGACGAACCGCCACGCGTACATCGCATCTCTTCTGGGGATTCGGTGGGTTGTTGCGGCCATCAACAAGATGGACCTCGCGGGTTACCGCGAAGATGTTTTCATCCGTTTACAACGCGATTTCCTGGCGCTCGCTGCGCAACTGGGCATCCCTGCGGTCGAGTGCATTCCGATTAGCGCGCTCGCGGGCGACAACATTGTCAGCGCCAGCGAAAACATGCCTTGGTATTCGGGACCGACTCTTTTGGGCCATCTCGAAACGGTGGATTTTCGCCCAATTCGCGCGCTCGATCAAGTGCGCCTCCCCATTCAATACGTCATTCGGCCGGATTTTCGCTTTCGCGGATTTGCGGGGCAATTGGCGAGCGGCTCGCTGCGTCCCGGCGAGACACTCGTGGCGCTCCCTTCACGCCAGGAAACGCGGGTGAAGAGGATTGTCGGCTTCGACGGCGACCGGGACCAGGTGTTCGCCCCGCAGTCGATTGCTGTCGAGCTCGAAAACGAAATCGATTTGAGTCGGGGGGACATGTTGGTTTCTTCGGCGAACCTTCCCGCGGTCTCACGCAACTTTTCCGCCACGCTGGTGTGGCTTCACACGGATCCGCTTTTGACCGGAAAGCCGCTTCTTTTGAAACAGACCACGCGATTGGTCAAGGCTCGGGTTTGCCGGATTCTTCATAGCGTCAACGTGAATAGCTTCGAACACGAATCCGCTGAACGCCTGGAAATGAACGGTATCGCGGAAGTGGAGGTCGAGACGAGTCAGCCGCTTTTTCTTGACTCTTACGCCACAAGCCGCGCTACCGGCAGCTTCATTCTGATTGATGCATTCTCGAACGCCACCGTGGGCGCCGGCATGGTGCGTGAAACGTTTGTCGCCGACACCGCGGGCCTCGAGGAGCGGAACTCGGCTTTGCCTGGGGCTGCACGCGGAGACGTTACCGCCGAGGAAAGGCACCGCCGTCACGGCCACAAACCAGGGATTTTGCTGCTCGGCAACCGCTTGTCGCTGGCAAAGTCGCTCGAGCGGGCACTGTTTCAAGACGGTTTCGAGGCCGTCGTTGTGGATGGCTCCGCTGTGGCTTCGCCGGTCCTGGCAGGTTTCCTGACGGGGCTCTACTCCGCGGGCCTGGTCGTGGTTTGCGCGAATGCAAGGCTCGGGCCGCAAGACCTGGCCGACCTTCCTCTCGAAGACATTTTCAAGGCGACGGCAACCCCCGCCGCGATAAAGCAGGACGCGGAAACAAATGGAATCATCCGTGACGCGCTGAGCTTTGCCGGAAAACTGCGCCTTTCTCGAGGACACCAACCGGCCGGAAAGGAATCTTGACGTGACTTTCAACGCCTTCTCCCCGCAACAGATCGAAGCTTTGAACATTGAGCAGCTGGGCGATGTGGTTCTGGTAGATTCGCAAGCCGCGCGGGCCTGTCTCACATGCAGTTTTCAAGCAGAGGACGTGATCGTGCTCGATTTTCTACGGAAGCGCCTGCCGCAGATCCCGGTGCTGTTTCTAGAGACGGGCTACCACTTCGCCGCCACTTGCGAGTTCCGCGACCGCCTGGCCGCGGAATGGAACCTGAACTTGGTGAGCGTTCTCCCGGAAAAAACCGTGGCGCAGCAGGAAGCGGAGCGCGGGCTGCTGTATCAGTCGGACCCTGCGGCCTGCTGCCAGCTTCGCAAAGTCGCGCCGCTCGTGAAGGCGCTGGAGCCGTTCGACATCTGGTTCACCGGTCTGCGCCGCGAGCAATCGCCTACACGCGCAAATCTCAAGAAGATTGAGCATCATCGTCTTCCGAGCGGCAAGACTTTGCTCAAAGTCAGCCCGCTCGCCGATTGGACCTGGGCACAGGTTTGGGAATACACCGGCGGTCACCGTCTGGCTTATCTGCCGCTCTACGACGCCGGCTATCCCAGCATCGGCTGCGAACCTTGCACGGCGCTTCCCGCCGACCCGGCCAACGCCCGGTCTGGGCGCTGGGGCGGTCGCAAGCTGGAATGCGGCATTCACACTTTTTCGGAGCGTGCGGAATGACGCCACTTCTGATCGGATTCTTTGTTGCGCTCGCCGTCGGACTTACCGGAATCGGCGGCGGAAGTTTCACCGTGCCCGCTCTCCTGCTTTTTGCGGGCCTTTCTGCCGGGGAAGCGGTCGGCACGGCCTTTGTCTTCGCGGGGTTTGTGCGTTTGGTTGCCGCGCCTTTCTATCTCTTGAGCCGCCAGATTCACGCGCGGTATTTCTGGCTGCTGCTGCGCGGCGCTGTTCCGGGCCTTCTGTCGGGAACTTTGGTGCTTCGCTCGATGACCGCCCGCAGCGGCAACTCGACCGTCGTCATCCTTCTCGGAGTGGTGTTGGCTCTCACTGCAGCTCTTCATTTTGCGCCGCGCGCGCGCAGGCCCCAATTCATTTACAGGAATTCCCACTGGCTGCCCTGGCTTGCCTTCCCCATCGGCGTCGAATCGGGTTTCTCTTCTGCCGGAGCCGGTGCGCTCGGCACCGTGCTGCTTCTCAATTACTCGGAAATGACGCCTTCACAAGTCGTCGGCACGGACCTGCTTTTCGGCTTGGTCTTGGCGGTGATCGGCGGTGTTTTTCACTGGGCCATAGGCTCGATCAGCTCGCCTGTGCTTTTTCCGCTGCTTCTTGGCGGGCTGCCCGGCGTGCTCCTGGGTTGCCTGCTCTCGCGCCTCATTCCGGCGCACCGGCTGCGCGCTGTGATCGCTGTCCTGGCCATCTGCGCGGGGCTGCAACTGGTCGTCTCCGGCGTCAAGGCCCGTTCGCGAAGCGCAGCCAATGCCCCGAGCGACAGCACTGCTGAAAATTCCCCGCGCTCCTCGTCATCCCCAAAGTGCCTGAACTAAATCGTTCAGAATCCTCCCCGCTGCCAGTGAACCTGTCGACAACGAATGGGACGACGAAAGCTTCTCGAGGAGTTTCAGAGGTTGTTCGGCCGTTCGAAAAGGAATTTGGCGACGATCGCGGGGCTAGCGTGCGGATTCTGTGGGCCTCAGGGCGTGGAGGAAGCTTCTCCCGTGGGGAATCGAAGCGCCAAAATTTTCGGCAATGGTTTGGCCCATGTCCGCGAGGGTGTCGCGCACACCGAGATTTGCTCCTCGGCCGCTCCCCGGGGAGTAGGCGAGAATGGGAACATATTCGCGCGAGTGATCCGTCGTCGGCCAACGCGGGTCCGGATCACAGCCGTGGTCCGCGGTGATCAGCAGCAGATCGGAAAGGCGCAGCAGCGGCAGGAAATCAGCGAGCAGGCGGTCAAACTCTTCAAGCGATTTCGCGAACCCTTCGACGTCCTTGCGGTGGCCGTAGAGCATGTCGAAATCCACGAGGTTCGAGAAAACCAGCCCGCCTTTCGATTCTTTCGCGGCGGCGGTTAATTTCTCCATGCCGTCGGCATTGCCCTTGGTGGTGAGGTATTCCTCTACACCGCGCCCGTTGTAAATGTCGTGAATCTTTCCCACGCCGAGCACGCGCACTTTGCGCTCGGCAAGCACATCGAGGAGCATCGGCTTTGGAGGATCCACGGCATAGTCATGACGTCGCGGGGTGCGGACGAAGTGCCCCGGGGTTCCCGTGAATGGACGGGCAATGACGCGTCCGACGCGGTGCTCTCCTTTGAGCAAGTGCCGCGCCGTTTCGCACATGCGATAAAGTTCAGTGAGGGGGATCACGTCTTCATGCGCGGCGACTTGAAAGACGCTGTCGCCCGACGTGTAGACGATGGGCCGGCCGGTCCGGATATGCTCTTCACCAAGTTCCTTGATGATCTCCGTTCCCGACGCCGGCTTGTTGCCGATGGTCTTTCTGCCGATCTGTTTCTCGAATTCTTCGATTAGCTCGCGGGGGAACCCGTTCTTGTAAACCGGAAAGGCTTGCTCGAGCCACACTCCGGCCATCTCCCAGTGGCCAGTGGTGGTGTCTTTTCCGGGAGATCGCGTTGCTCCTTTGCCGTAGGCCCCCATAGGAGCCGCCGGCGCGGTTTGCGATTCGAGCGGAGCGATATTCGCCACGCCAAGGCGCACCAGATTGGGAATTTCCAGGGGGCGCGACTCGGCGACGTGGCCCAGAGTATTTCTCCCGACGTCGCCGTAGTCGGCCGCATCCGGCAATTCGCCGATTCCGACGCTGTCGAGCACAATCCAGAAGACTCTGGTGTAGGCATTCACGCTGGTGTTCACGCCCTTCGACAGAACTTTATCACACCAAAACCACGCCGAAGGCGCGGTGCTTCCCGGCTTGGAACTCCGCCCGCGGGCCACCGTTGTCGCCACTCGCCTGGCGCTACCGGATCTACTTCGGATTGTGGTGGTACCGTATGCTTAGCGGCTGAACTATTTTTCATCCGCGTGCGTAATACGAAGTGTGGAGGTGCGCCATGCCCGGGGACAGCAATCCACGGCGAGTGTCATTGGTTCTGCCAATTATCCTGATTACGGTCGGAGTTCTCTTCCTGGTGCGCAACTGGCGTCCGGGCCTCGAGCCTTTGGCCATTTTGCTGAAGTACTGGCCGCTGATTCTCGTCTTCGTCGGGCTGGGAATGATTTACGACGATTTTCAGAGAAGCCGCAACCCCAACGCGCCTCGGGGCATTTACGTCGGCTCCACGGTCGGGATTCTGGCGTTTGTGGTGGTCCTCGTCGTGCTTCTTTGGCAGGGGCGTGGCTATGCGCGCAGACAGGGTTTTCACATGGACGCAAAGCATACGACGCAGACCGTGGACCTCCAGGGCGCGAAGTCCGTGCACGCCCAATTGCAGATCAGCGCGGGTGAACTTACCATCAGTGGCGATTCCCCGCACGCGCTTGATGCCGATTTCCGGTTTACGGACAGCTACGGTGAACCGCGCGTCAACTATTACATCACCGATGGCGTCGGTGAAATCTCGATCGCCCAGGACTCTCACCCCGTTCACTTTGGCAATTCGAGAAACGAGTGGAATCTGCGTTTCAGCAACACGCTTCCTCTGGGGTTGCGTGCGGAGATGGGCGCGGGGCAGGGCAATCTGGATTTTCGGGACGTTCCACTTACGCGCCTGGATCTCCACGTGGGAGCTGGCGAGGTGAATGTGGATCTGACCGGCGATCGCAAGACGGATCTGACCGCCGACATCGAAGGCGGCGTGGGCCAGGCGAACATTCGGCTGCCGAAGAGAATCGGGGTTATCGCGCAGGCATCGGGCGGGATCGGCTCGATCCGCACCTACGGCCTGAAGCAGGATGGCGACTCTTATACCAACGAAGCCTACGGAAAATCACCCGCGACGATTCACCTGAAGGTCACCGGGGGGATCGGGGAGATTGTGCTCAACCAAGAACCGTGATCCGGCATGGCGCCAAGCGTTTCCGCCAATAATGTTACCAACATGCGCCGTAGGGCTCCATTTTTGAGAACGGCGTTTTTTGGGTGAAGAATTCTCTTTCCGCGAGACCTCGGGCCGGGCCGGCGCGATCCTGAAGCCTGTGGAGATGCGGCGCGGTAAGGCCGATCGCGGAACCCACCGAAAGTGTTCTGGTTCAAGCCAAAACCAGATGAATTCTCGCTCTCTCGAGGGCGGGAAGATGTCAACTAAACACTGTTTGCTCGCCTTTGACGCCCGCCGTATAATTTGAAGTTTGGGCAGTGGCTTTGAAACCGGCTGTCTAGGCTTGGCTTTGGCGACCAAACACATCAGCGCATCCTCGGCGTCTTGGAAGCCCGAACCGGACACATTGCGTGTCCAGGGCGCGCGCGTTCACAACCTCAAAAACGTCACGGTAGACATTCCCCACAACGCCATCACGGTCGTGACCGGCGTGAGCGGCTCGGGCAAATCATCGCTTGCATTCGACACCATTTATGCGGAGGGGCAGCGCCGCTACGTCGAATCACTTTCTGCTTATGCGCGGCAATTCCTAGAACGCATGGAAAAGCCGGATGTGGACGAAATTTCCGGAATCGCCCCGGCGGTGGCCATCCGCCAGAAAAATTCCACGCGCAATCCGCGCTCGACGGTAGCGACCTCTACGGAAATCTACGATTACCTGAGGCTGCTTTTTGCGCGGTGCGGCCAGACGTTTTGCGTTCAATGCGGCGCGGAGGTACGCAAGGACAACCCGGACGAAATTGCCACACGCGTTTTGTCCCTCGGGCACGGACGGCGATGCTATGTTCTCTACCAGTTTCGCGTTGCGGCCGTCGCACCGAGCGCCTCGAAACGAACCAGCAAGAAGACCGCCACGGCTCCTGGTGCCGATGCCGTGCGCCAAGGGCTGCTCGAACTGCAAAAGTGCGGCTTCAACCGCTTGTACCAGGACGGTCGAGTGCACGAGTTTTCTTCGCCGGAAACTTTGCTGGATGTGGATTTTGCGAAGCCCGTCTACGTGCTTGTGGATCGCTTGGCGGTGAATCCCGAATCGCGCTCGCGCCTCGTGGACTCCATCGAAATCTGCTATCGCGAAGGGCAGGGCGAAGCGATCGTAGAACTGATCGCTGATAGTCCGGGAAAAGCGGCCGAGCGTCTGACTTTCAACGAACGGTTCGAGTGCAAAAATGACGGCACGCTGTATCAGGAGCCGGAGCCGCGGCTTTTTTCGTTCAACAATCCTTACGGCGCGTGTCCTCGCTGCCAGGGCTTTGGCAACACCATTGATTTTGACTTGAATCTGGTTGTTCCCGATCCCGGCAAATCCATCGAGGAGGGCGCGATCGAGCCTTGGACCAAGCCGCGCTATCGCGGACTCTTCCAGGGTGTAAAGTCGTGGGCGCGCGAGCGGGGCATTCTGACCAACGTTCCTTGGCGGCAGCTCGCCCCGGACGACCGGCGCCTGGTGCTCGAAGGCGATCCGAAAAACGATTACGAAGGGGTGAAGGGGTTTTTCCAGTGGCTGGAGCGCAAGAAATATAAGTTGCATGTGCGCGTGTTCCTGAGCCGCTACCGCGGCTACGCCACATGTCCCGAGTGCGGCGGCACGCGTTTGCGCGCCGAGGCGCGAGCCGTGCGCATGGCGGGGAAATCCATCACCGATGTCTGTAAGTTTACGGTCAAGGAAGCGCGCGGCTTTTTTTCGGGTCTCGAACTCTCCGAGGCGCAACTGAAAATCGCGGACAAAATCCTCGAAGAAATACGTACGCGCTTGCAGTTTCTCGATGAGGTGGGGCTGGACTACCTCACCCTCGACCGCCTTACTTCCACGCTCTCGGGCGGCGAATCCCAGCGCATTCAACTTGCCACCTCGCTCGGCTCGCACCTGGTCGGGGCTCTTTACGTACTGGATGAACCTTCCATCGGCTTGCATCCACGCGACACGCAACGCCTCATCGACATCCTAAAATCACTGCGCGACTTGGGGAACACCGTTCTCGTCGTGGAACACGACCAGGAAACGATCGAAGCCGCGGATCACGTCATTGACTTGGGTCCCGGCGCGGGGGAGCTGGGCGGCAAGCTGCTATTTGCCGGCCCTTACGCCGCGCTTCTTGCGGAGCCCAAATCGCTCACTGGGCGCTACCTCAACGGCGAATTACGCATTCCCGTCCCTAACAAACGTCACAAACCTGCCGGCAAGTTCTTGCGTGTTTTCGGCGCCAGTTTGCACAACTTGCAAAACCTCGATGTGATGATTCCGCTTGGCACGCTCACCGTGGTGACCGGCGTGAGTGGGTCCGGCAAGTCCACGCTCGTGCACGACGTTTTGTACAAAGCGGTGGCGGCCAAGCGTGTAGGGGGAAGCGTTCAGGAATTTTGCGACCGCCTCGAAGGCGATGCGAACATCCGCGAGGTGGTGATTGTGGATCAGTCTCCCATTGGGCGCACGCCGCGTTCGAACCCCGCCACGTACTTAAAAGCTTTCGACGCCGTTCGTGAAGTCTTTGCGGACACGCCCGACGCCAAACGCCGCGGCTACTCCGCCGGGCATTTTTCCTTCAACGTCCCGGGGGGGCGCTGCGAAACGTGCCAGGGCGATGGCACGGTGACGGTGGAAATGCAGTTCCTCGCGGATGTCGAGCTGATTTGCGAAGAGTGCCGCGGCACGCGCTTCAAGAGCGGCGTTTTGGAAGTGCGTTATCACGGGAAAAATATTCACGAGGTGCTTCAGCTCACGGTGCGCGAAGCGCTGGCGTTTTTCGTCAACGTTCCGAAGATTGTGTCCAAGCTGCGCATCCTCAACGAAATCGGCCTTGGCTATCTGCGGCTTGGCCAGTCCGCCACCACGCTTTCCGGCGGCGAAGCGCAACGGCTGAAGCTTGCCGCGCACCTCACGCAAACCGACAATTCCGGCATTCTCTACATTCTCGACGAGCCGACCACCGGCTTGCACTTTGATGACATCGCCAAATTGCTCAGCGCTTTTCGCAAATTGCTCGAAGGCGGCGCATCTCTTCTGGTCATCGAACACAATCTCGACGTCATCAAATCCGCGGACTGGCTGATCGACCTGGGCCCGGAAGGCGGCGACCGGGGCGGCAAGATTATCGCCACCGGAACCCCCGAGCAGGTTGCCCGCAACGCGCCATCGCACACCGGCCGCTTCCTCTCGCGCGTTTTAAATGGCAATGCTCAGGCCCCCAGCGGCCGGGCAAAGCGCCCGCCCAATGGCGCATCCAAACCCAATGGCGGCCCGGCGACCACCGCGACCGGAAAGAAAACGGGTTCGGCTGAACCATGATGCTTTCAGCTTTCGCTAGAAATTCCGCACCCAAGTTTTTCTCTGCCGCGCTTGTCTGTTTCTTTCTGAGATCGCCGTACTCCTGGGCTCGAAGCGGCGAGGGCAAAACCGCGCTTCGCTCGTCGCCAGCCCAGACGACCTCGAAGGCGCAACCGCTGGGCCAAACGAAAACGGAAAAACTTGCCAATCCTCTCAACGATCTGCTCGACGAGGCACAGCGCGATATCGACGAAAAACAATTTGAGGCGGCCATCCCGCCTCTCGAGAAGGTCCTCGCCGATCAGCCGGACTTTGCCTACGGCCATTTTCAGCTTGCCTACGTTTACACGGCGCTCAAGAAGCCCAAGGAGGCGCAAGCCGAATACCAGCGCGCCGTTCGGCTCGATCCCAAAATGTCCGCCGCCTACGTCAACCTGGGCATGCTGCTTCTCGAAAACCACGAAGACGCCGGGGCGGTTGTGCCGCTGCGCAAGGCCGTCGAGCTGCTTCCCGCGGAAAGCCGCCCGCGCTATCTCCTGGCAGTCGCGCTGGATCGCTCCGGCGACCGCGCGGGCGCCGCCCAGGCGTTCGAAGCTCTCCTCGCTCTCGATCCGAGCGACATCAATGCGCTCGAGTACTTGGGCTGGGCGAACCTCCGGTCCGACAAGCCGGCGGAAGCGGAAGTTCGATTCCGCCGCGCCCTGGAAGTTCAACCCAAGCGCGCCGACGGGCTTCGTGGGCTTGCCGAAAGTCTCGAAGCGCAGAAGAAGCCGGAAGCCGCTGCCGCTTATCGCGAATATCTAGAGGTCAACCCGGATGACAGTCGGGCACACGCACGCTTTATCCATCTCCTTATGGATCAGGGCCAGAACGATGCGGCTCTCGCGGAGCTGGATCGCGCGGATGCGGGCAAGCCGAGCGTGGATTCGCTGAAGCTCCGCGCAGACATCCAAATCGCCCAGAAAAAGTGGAGCGACGCCATCGCCACGCTGCATCACGCGGTGGCTCTGGCCCCGAACGACGCGCAGCTTCGCGGCGGACTGGGAAGGACCTTTTTGCAAGTGCGCGATTTTCCGAGCGCCGAGAAGGAACTAAAGACCGCCATCCAGCTCGATACCAAGAACATCGAATACTGGAAAGATCTCAGCACCACGTACTATCTTTCGAAAAATTTCGCGGCCACGCTCGCGATCCTGGATCGGGTCGACCAGTTCGAAGCTCCCGGCGCAGGGAGTTGGTTTCTCCGCGCGCTCTGCTACGATAGTTTGAACCAGCCAAAACCAGCCTTGGACGCCTATCAGAAGTTCCTCGAGCTTGACCAGAACAAGAATCCGAATCAGGTCTGGCAAGCTCAGGAACGAAGCAAAGTTCTGCGACGCATGCTGGAAGGGAAGAAGTGACCCATGCGGACGTTCCAAAAACTTCGGCACATGTTTGGTGGCGCGGCGGTGGTTTCCGTGGTTTTGTTTCCCGCCATTGCCCAGGAAAGCGTCGCGGAACTGCAGGCGAAATTCGATCACGAGAACAATTCCGTCAAGAAAGCTAAACTTCTGGTCAGGCTCGGTGACGCGCAATTTGAGGAGTCGCGGCGTGCGGGCAAGGCAGGCGACAACAACGCCGTTGACGCAACCATGGAGAAGTACCGCGACAATGTTCGTGCCGCCCTCGATGCCTTAAAGAAGCAGCATCCCGACGCCGAAAAACACTCCAATGGTTACCGTCAGATGGAGATGCAGGTCAAGCAGGGAATTCGCGAAGTGGAAGACTCGATGCTCGCGGCGCCCGCTGCCTACAAGCCTCCGCTGCAAATCGTCCGCCAGGATCTGATCGCCATGGACGATGAGATGATCCGGATGCTCTTTCCTCTGCGGCCCGCCCCGGTCAAACCCGCAGCCCCTCCTGAGGAGAACCAATCATGAAATTCAAATCGACCGCCCTTCTCTTGGCATGCGGTTTGTTCGGGACGGTCTTGCCTGTTTGCGCCCGAGGGGCAGCGCAAAAGGACTACTTGAGCGCCCTCGAAGCAGACAAGATCCGCGACGCGGAAACGTCCAACGAGCGCATCAGGTTGTTTCTCACCTTTGCCGAGGACCGCCTGAAGAAGTTTCAGTATGAACTCGAGCATCCTTCGTCGAACCACCACGGCGAGATGTTGAATGCGCTGCTCAATGCCTACGTCGGGTGCGTGGATGATGCGGCCGATACCATACAGATCGGCATCGAGAAGCAGGAGGACATCCGCAAGGGCGTTGACCTTATGGCCTCGCGCAGCAAAGAATTTCTTCCCGTTCTCCAAAAGTACTCTGCGAATGGCCCGGAGCTGGAAATCTACAAAGACAATTTGGACGACGCCATCGAGGGTACGCAGGACGCGATGAAAGACGCGGAAAAGGCGAAGAAAAAGGTCTCGCCTCCGCCCATCCGCCGCAAACATTAATGGCGCTGGAGTGTTCTGGCTTATCATCGGGAGCGAGGAAGCCTTCCTCTCGATTGGGTTTCTGGCGGCGATATCCAATGGGCCTTGCCGTGCCGACGGTTTCACGGGGAAATGAGTGGCATGACGGACGTTCCCGGCAATAAGAATTCCTTCGTGCCTGGCGGCGCAGCCCTGTTTCAGCGCATGTTCACCCGCCTGGGATGCGAGGGGCGTCCGCCGCGGTTCCGCGTCGAGTTTTATCCCTATTCGAGCCTGACGCTCACCATTCGCCGTCGCGAAGAAGTGGTGTTCGTGCGCCTCTCCGATCTCTTGCGCCGCGCGCCTCTTCCCGTACTCGAAGCCGGGGCGGCGCTCCTGCTCGCGCGCGTCTACCGCCGCAAAGCTCCCGCCTCGCTCGTCAAGCCCTATTTCGAGTACGCGCGCTCCGGCCGCACGCGCAGCCGCATGAACCGTATGCGACTCCACCGTGTCCCCCCCCGCCACAACGGTGCCCAAGGCCGGCATTTCAATCTGGAGAAGCTCTTCGATGAATTGAACAGCAAATATTTCGCGGGGGAGCTCGAGCGGCCGCACATCGGTTGGAGCCTTCGCGGCTGGCGTCGCCAATTCGGCTGCTACGATCCGGGCCCGAACCAGATTCTACTCAATCGCCGCCTTGATCA
>Ga0182034_10000040_pt1 | contig 50541 bp, 54 predicted proteins | sample flu12Cox44000172_FD_125972 | JGI IMG/M metagenome (GOLD analysis project Ga0182034, IMG submission 125972) | Lab enrichment of tropical soil microbial communities from Luquillo Experimental Forest, Puerto Rico - flux4day.12C.oxic.44.000.172 | ecosystem: Environmental > Terrestrial > Soil >... | reverse complement strand
CGGTGGCGTGAATCGCATGATGGCGATGATGGAGGGTACGCGCGAAAAACATCCACCATTCGCCCCACCGTTCCTGAAGGCGGGAAAACTGGTGATCGCCCAGGTCGCAAATATTCTCTCATACCTCGGGCCGCGGCTGAGGCTCGCTCCCCGCGATGAAGCGATCCGCCTCTGGCTGCATCAGTTGCAGCTTACTGTTGCCGATTTCGTGAAGGAAATTCACGACACGCATCATCCCGTCGGGTCCGGCCTTTACTACGAAGATCAGAAACCCGAGGCGAGGCGGTACACCGAGAACTTTCTCGACGAGCGGGTACAGAAATATCTGGGCTATTTTGAATCGGTATTGAGGAAGAGTGGAGGACCTTATCTGGCCGGGCGCAAAGTTACGTATGTCGATCTCTCGGTTTTTCAACTGATCGAAGGGCTGCGCTATGCTTTCCCTCGCGCGATGAAAGACGGAGAGACGAAAATATCCGGACTTGTCGCTGTACGGGATAGAGTCGCGGAGCGTTCGGGCGTGAAGACTTATCTCGCCTCTCCACGGCGGATCGCATTTAACGAGATGGGCATCTTCCGCCGCTACCCGGAACTGGATCTATAAAATCCGGGCGACTTATCCTTGGGCCGGAAGGAGTTTTCCGCCGGCTGTTACCGACTTTGCCGAGATAAGTACGAAAGCAATCACGCAAGGTTCGGAGCCGTTGTTGATCCAGTTGTGAATCGTCCCGCGTTGCACCAGGACATCTCCGGCTTTGAGGTGCACGATCGTGCCGTCGAGATCCATGTCGATCTCACCCGACATGACCACCGCATAGTCGGTCGAATCGGTGCGATGATTGCGCGGCGCGACACCTGGGCCAAAGCTTACGATGCGAAACACCGTTCCGTTGGGGATCGTAGTGCCAATTTTCTTTCGTGACGGATCTAGCTCGGTGTCATTGTCGACAGGGAAACCCTCGCTCGACCAGACCACGCTGTAGAGTGCGCCGGGGCGCTGCGAAACGGCGTTTCCCACCGTTTCGTCAATCAACACTTTGGCGCGGCCCTGATCGTCATGACCAGTCACGATGCGGCGGATATTCAGGCTCATCAATTTATCTCCTGGTCGGCAGCGAGTGGCTTCCTGCTTGCTTCGTGCCCGAGCAGGAACAGGCCGGAGCCGACCACAATTGCGGAGCCGGCAACCAATGTGAAGGTCGGCACATCGCCTGAGAAAACAATCCAAGCGCCGCAGACCATGAAATAATAAAACGGACCGACGGCGGAAGGTGGCGCGAGCGATAAAGCGCGCGTCCACCAGTACTGTCCCACCGCATTGATGACGCCGTTACCTATCTTCGCCGTAGCGTCGCTGGTGCTTGGCCAGGCGAAAAAGAATGGCAGTGGCAATGCAAAGAATACGGTGAGAAAGATCATCTGATGGCGATACTTTCTCCCGTGACAGCAAGGACCGAACCTTCACGCTCGTCGCTGATCGAGGTATCAGCGCCCGCGATCTCGAGGACCGCCGCCGCGAGCGAGCGCAGCGGGAGGCGAGCGACACGCGCAGCGAGATCCAGAAGTTGATGGGCGAGCCTCCGCCGGCGCAAAGCGCCCTCGCGCATCGATCATCGGCTGCGCCGCCGCAGCGGTCGCCCGCAAGTCATTTCCGCTTCAATCTGTGGCAGCGATAAACGGAAACACACCAGTCGTAATATGGAAGCGCCGCGCCGGTTGTGTCGGACGGCGCGGCGCAGGGGTGCGGCTTAGTTGAAGGGTAAGTCGCGCCTGAAAACTAGCCCGCGCCAACGTGGCCGGAAACAACACCGCAACACCATTGCGGCGACATGACTAACAGCGTGTGAACGTGCCCCGCTTGCGGCAGAACGATCACGATACATCGCACACATCTGCGGTCGGTGGTCTTTTGACTTATAGCAAAACGCCCGTTGCCGACGCGCGTAGGGTTCAGACGGTGCGGGTCGCGCCTAAATGAGTGGGCGGAAGATGCCCCCTTTTGTTGGCCCCGACCTCTGAGGGGTTTGGGGAACGGGGATGAGATCGGGGCCGCACTCTCTTGGGGATCGAGAGCGGCCCGACTTTAATGCTGCCTAAGTAACCAAGCATTAATACTTTGCGACATGGTTAACGCAGCAGCGGGAAACGAGCTGACCGCAAAGCGCCGCAACAGCGCAAGAGCAGTTTCAAGCCCGCGCCGGGCGGCCCATACATGGCAAGCGTGAACGCGACCGCGACAGTCATTTTGACGATGGCGTGAAAACGACAATGCAGCGGATTTGAAATCTAGCGGGCGCTCCGAGCGCGCCCGCGCAGTCGCGCTTTGCGCCGCTTTTTAGAGGCACGCGCTTCACGCTGCTTGCGCGCGCGTCGCCTGCGACAGCGGCTGCATTTGCAGCGTGAGCGGCCAATCACATACTTCAGGTAATCGTTTCCGTAATCGTAAGTGATTTCCTCGTCGGGTTTGATTTTGCGCAAGGCTCGAATAAAGACACGTCCGCGATAAGTGTATGTCTCGGCGTTCGGATTGCATGAGTGATTGGCGTAGCGCGCGATGTTGCTCCTAGGCGACCCGTCGATCGTGACCCGCGGGTTGATTTCGTAGAGATAGCGGTTGCCGCGGCGCTCGAGCCGAAGCGCTTCCTTGGCACCTATGCGGGGACCTCTGTATTCGGCGATATTTTCGCGCTTCCTGATCGGCCTAGCGGCAAACAGACCAAGGCCGGTGGTCGAACGGCCAATACGGAACGATCTTCGGGGCATTGTGCAGTGGGCTACAGAAGGAAGGATGATGCGGATGACAGATGAAACGCCGCTCGTCAATCATTCGTTCGCCCTGCCGGCTTACGTGTTTTCAGGCAGACAAAACCGCACGTCGGCTCGGCAACCGGCCAAGCCAAGAAGTGGTCAGCGTGGCGGGGTCTATGGCCGTGAAGATACCTTGCACGCTGGAAAGGGCATCGAGCAGTTCGATTTCCGCGATAAGGAGAAGGCTCACGCTCGCCCAACGATATGACGGTGGTGCGGCGGTAGCGCTCTCTACAGGCGTCATTGCGCCCCCCTTTGCCCAGCGGCCACTATACGTCAAAACTGTCGGTGTCGGATGCGTTTCTCGCACTGGCAGCGGTTGGTAGCGAAGGAGACTCTGCATGGCGGGACTGTCGATCGCCGAGCGCTGGCCCGAATTGCCTTATGCCGCTTGGAAGGATACGCGCGATACCTTGCATCTGTGGACTCAGGTCGTCGGCAAGATTCGCCTCACACTGACGCCATGGCTCAACCACTCATGGCACGTCGCGCTTTATGTGACGGCCCGTGGGCTGACGACCTCGCCGATACCCTGGCGCGACGGCGATTTCCAAATTGATTTTGATTTCATTGATCATGTGCTTTGGGTCAGGCTTAGCGAAGGACAGTTTCGTCAAGTGATGCTCAAGCCGATGAGCGTCGCAGAATTCTATGAAGACGTAATGATTGCGCTTCGCGAACTTGGGATTGAGGCGCCCATCAGTACGACGCCGTGCGAAATCACTGACTGTATTCCGTTCGAACAGGACACCGTGCACGCGGCCTATGACGCCGACTACGCCAATCGCTTTTGGCGGGTGATCCTTGCGGCGCAGGAAATTTTTGCGCATTTCCGTACTGGTTTTCTCGGCAAAACGAGTCCTGTTCACTTCTTTTGGGGAAGCTTCGATCTCGCTGTGACGCGCTTTTCTGGACGTCCAGCACCGCGTCACCCGGGTGGGGTGCCCTATCTGTCGGATGCCGTCGCACAGGAGGCATATTCGCACGAGGTTTCGAGCGCCGGATTCTGGCCGGGCGGCGGTGGGCCTGTCGACTATGCGGCGTTCTACTCCTATGCATATCCCGCGCCCGATGGATTCAGCGCGGCGAGCGTGAAGCCGCAAACCGCATTTTTCAGCAGGGATCTCGGCGAATTCCTTTTGCCCTATGACGCCGTGCGCACCGCAAGCGACCCCGATAGAGCTCTGATGGAGTTTCTGCAGAGCACCTACGACGCGGCAGCGAGCCTGGCAAAATGGGATCGAAAATCGCTGGAGTGCGGGTTGGGGGAGGTAGGCAGGCCGCGACGCGTCTAGGACGCTTCCAGATGCCTTTCCATTGGCGCGAAGCGGCGCTATGACCGCTAGCGAACCGGCCATTCTCCGGAGTTCTCCATGAACGCCCCCGCCAATGTCGTTCCGCCCTACAAACACACGCCGCTGTTCCCACTCGGCCCGGACAGGACACCATACCGGAAACTCGATATCGGCGGCGTCAGAGTCGAGAAAGTCATGGGCAAGGACATGCTGGTAATCGAGCGCGAGGCATTGCGCGCGCTCAGCGAGGCTGCCTTCACGGATATCAATCATCTGTTGCGGACGGCGCATCTGAAACAACTGCGGAAAATCCTCGACGACCCTGAAGCGTCCGACAATGACAAGTTTGTCGCCTATGACTTTCTGAAAAACGCGAACATCGCCGCCGGAGGCGTCCTGCCGATGTGCCAGGACACCGGCACTGCGATCATCATGGGCAAGAAAGGTCGCCTGGTTTTCACTTCGGGCGACGATGAGGCCGCGCTTGCCGAAGGAGCGCGTGATGCGTACCTGAAACGAAACCTGCGTTATTCGCAGCTCGCGCCGATCTCCATGTTCGAGGAAAAGAACACCAAATCGAACATGCCGGCGCAGGTCGAGATCTACGCGGAGGGTGAGGAGGCCTACAAGCTGCTTTTCATCGCCAAAGGTGGCGGTTCGGCGAACAAAGCGTTCCTGTTTCAGGCGACGCCATCAATTCTGACACACGATCGTATGCTGGCATTTCTGGAAGAGAAAGTGCTCACGCTCGGAACAGCAGCGTGCCCGCCTTATCATCTTGCGATTGTTATAGGCGGTACGAGCGCCGAACTCACGATGAAAACCGTGAAGCTTGCATCGACGAAGTATCTCGACGAATTGCCAACGAAAGGCAGTGAAGATGGTCACGCCTTCCGCGATCTCGACATGGAGGCGGAAGTTCTCAAGATGACTCAGTCGACTGGTGTCGGCGCGCAGTTCGGTGGCAAATATTTTTGTCATGATGTGCGTGTGATCCGTCTGCCGCGGCATGGAGCCTCATTGCCGATCGGCCTCGGTGTCTCATGCGCCGCTGACCGGCAGGCGTTGGGCAAGATCACGCGCGATGGCGTGTTCCTGGAAGAACTTGAGCGCCATCCGGCGCAATACCTTCCGGAGATCGATGAGGAAAAGCTGGGAGGCGAGGTGGTCAAGGTCGACCTGCGCAAGCCGATGAAGGAAATCCTCGCCCAGCTCTCTAAGTACCCCGTGAAGACGCGGCTCTCGCTGACAGGTCCAATGATTGTTGCCCGCGATCTTGCCCACGCGAAATTGCGCGAGCGTCTCGAGGCGGGAAAAGGGCTGCCCGATTATTTCAAGAACCATCCGGTCTACTACGCGGGCCCCGCGAAGACGCCCGCGGGCTATGCGTCCGGTTCGTTTGGTCCGACAACGGCTGGACGGATGGACAGCTATATCGATCAGTTTCAGGCGGCCGGTGGCTCGATGATCTCCCTTGCCAAAGGCAACCGCTCCGCCCAGGTGCGCGAGGCATGCAAGAAGCACGGCGGATTTTATCTAGCGTCGATTGGCGGCAGCGCGGCCAAGCTTGCCGAACACTGCATCAAAAAAGTCGATGTACATGAGTATCCCGAGCTCGGGATGGAAGCTATCTGGAAGATCGAAGTTGAGAATTTCCCGGCCTTCATCGTCATCGACGACAAGGGCAACGACTTCTTCAAGGAATTGAATTTGGGATAGCAATCTCGATCAGGCTAAAAAGGATGGATGACGAGTAGACCAGCGAACCAGCTGATCTCACGCCATCGCCGCCACTGCCACCATCAGCAGCGAGATGCCGACGTACTTCGCAGTCTGCGTTACGTCGGGCAACTGATCTGCGAACCCGACAATCCAAAGCAGGCTGGCGATCGCAATGACTGAATATTTCACCGCCGGGATTGCGGTGTACTTCCGCAAAAACTTCAACATCGCACCACTCCGCTGCGCCCCGGTCCCCGCAGCATTCAACTATCGCACTGCAATAGTAGCCTACTGCATTGCAAAATGGCAAATCGGCTGAACGCCCGCACCATTTGGATAACGCGTGCCGCCAGGTTGGTTTCCGCGTCTTAAAACCGACCGTCCGCGATGCGTCCGGGCGACGGGTTTGGCCGCGCGGGAAAGGGGCGTTACCGTTTCTTCGGCATCCCGCGCGTCTTGCCCTTGAGTGGGATGATTTTTGCGGTCTCGCCAGCGCTTCGCCGTAGCGCCTCTTTGAGGCTCGCGGGCTGGCCATGCTTTCGCAGAAGATCGCTGAACGCTTCGTCAGCCAGTTCTTGAAAGGACTTCATGCTTTCTGAAGCAAGCAATCGGAGTTGTTGCCAGGTCTCGTCGTGAAATTGGACGCGTTTGCCAATCATGGTGTCGACCCCGGTCACAACGCACGCGTGGATTATGAGGGCTAATCCGCATCAAGATAAACATCTTCGAGACTTTGGTCGTGTTTTTCCAGCGCACGCTTGCGGAAATGGCGATGCGCAGGCGGAGCGTTTCGTGCCGTATCCTGCATTTCTTCTTCAAGCTGATTGTCCCCCCTAGACAATCCGGCGCGCGGAGAGCGGGAGTCGGGCCAAATTTGTTCCGGAAGCATCCGGGAGATGGCCGAAATTGCCAAAATCCGCAAAAAGAACATATTGCGAACAGAGAACAAATAGTGTACATTGCTTGTCTTCAGTCGATTCCGGCGGTGCGGTGAGGCCGCGTTGTCGGGGGGTCGAATCCCGGCCATAAGGAGCGCGACATCATGAGTCAGCCTGCCCTGCGTCTCGTCGAAGGATCGTCCATGGATAAATCAAAAGCCCTTTCCGCCGCGCTGAGCCAAATCGAGCGTCAGTTCGGCAAGGGCTCCGTCATGAAACTTGGCAAAAACGATAAGGCCATGGATGTCGAGGCCATATCCTCGGGTTCGCTTGGGCTCGACATCGCGCTCGGAATTGGAGGCCTGCCGCGCGGACGTGTGGTGGAGATCTATGGGCCGGAATCGTCCGGCAAAACAACGCTCGCGCTGCATACGATTGCCGAGGCTCAGAAAAAGGGCGGCATTTGCGCCTTTGTCGATGCCGAACATGCGCTGGATGTGGTTTACGCCCGCAAGCTCGGCGTGAATGTCGATGATCTTCTGATCTCGCAGCCTGATGCAGGTGAGCAGGCGTTGGAGATCGCCGACACGCTGGTGCGCTCGGGGGCGATCGACGTGCTGGTGGTCGACTCGGTGGCCGCTTTGGTGCCGCGGTCCGAACTCGAAGGCGAGATCGGTGATGTGCAGCCCGGTTCGCAGGCCCGGTTGATGAGTCAGGCGCTGCGCAAGCTTACGGCCTCGATTTCCCGCTCGCGGACGATGGTGATTTTCATCAATCAGATCCGTATGAAAATTGGCGTGATGTACGGCTCACCTGAAACGACATCGGGCGGCAACGCATTGAAATTCTACGCCTCCGTACGCCTCGATATCCGCCGCATCGGCGCCATCAAGGAACGTGACGAGGTGGTCGGCAATCAGACCCGCGTGAAGGTGGTCAAGAACAAGCTCGCTCCTCCGTTCAAACAGGTTGAATTCGACATCATGTACGGTGAGGGCGTTTCCAAGACTGGCGAACTGATCGATCTCGGCGTCAAGGCCGGGGTCGTGGAAAAGTCCGGCGCTTGGTTCTCTTATGACAGTCAACGGATTGGTCAGGGGCGCGAGAACGCCAAGCAGTTTCTCAAGGAAAACCCAGACGTCGCCAGCAAGATCGAGGCTGCGGTACGACAGAATGCCGGACTGATCGCGGAAGCGATTATGGCGGGCGAGGGTGAAGACAAGAACGATGACGAGGCTGCCGAGGCTTGAAAGGATAATGGGCCGCCGGGCGGCGTTGTTGCGACGCTGCCGTCCGGAGCCGGATTTCGCGAAGAAGCCGTAGCCTTCAAGGCCGGCGCAGGAGCGACCAGAATCGCCGCCTGTCCCGCCCGAGCCAGCCAAACTCCCGGACGTCGGGAGACGCTGGCCGTCAGACCACGGTGCCCAAGGCTAAGCCGAGGAAACCCCTGCCAAAGGCAGGGTCAAGTCAGCTGCCGCTGATGCGAAGGAAACAAAGTCCGCGCGCGTGACGGCCAAATGGCCAAAGGCGCAAGGACCGAAGCGCAGAGGAAAAGCAGGCCAATAGAGGCCTGAGGGTTAGTAAGGCGAGGCGGCGGCGCCCGAGTTATCCGCTGCACCATTCCGGTAACGCGCATCATTTGCATGATTTGCGTTAGGCGTTCGCCCCCGTCGGCACCCGGCTGCGTAAAGCGGCCGCCACCGAGGACGGGGGCGAAGGCATTTTTGGCCTTAGCCCGCCCCCAAAATGGCGATGCCCATGGATTGCGGGTTTTGCGGCGTAGACTTACGTCACCCCCACCGCTAAATAGCCCCTGAAAACAACAAGCCGGACGGGGATTTACACCCCCGTCGGGGACGCATGACAACGGTTGAAAACGGTCTTGCGCACTCAAAAAGAGGCTCGCACGGTTTTGCAATGAGCGGCGTCAACGATATCCGCAAAGGCTTCCTCGATTTCTTCGCGCGCAACGATCACCAGGTGGTCCCGTCTTCCTCGCTGGTGCCGCGCAATGACCCAACCCTGATGTTCACTAATGCAGGGATGGTGCAGTTCAAGAACGTTTTCACGGGCCTGGAGAAGCGGTCGTACTCGCGCGCCGTCACTGCACAGAAGTGCGTGCGCGCTGGTGGCAAACACAATGATCTCGACAATGTCGGGTATACCACAAGACATCACACGTTCTTCGAGATGCTCGGCAACTTTTCCTTCGGGGACTATTTCAAGGAACGCGCGATCGAACTGGCTTGGACCTTGCTCACGAAGGATTTTGCCCTTCCCAAGGATCGACTGCTGATCACCGTTTATATCGACGACGATGATGCCTTTAAGCTCTGGAAGAAGATTGCCGGGCTCCCCGATAGCAAGATCCTGCGCATTGCCGAAGACGATAATTTCTGGGCTATGGGTGAAACCGGTCCTTGTGGTCCCTGTTCCGAAATTTTCTACGACCACGGGTCGCACATTCCGGGCGGTCCGCCGGGCTCGCCCGATTCCGAGGGCGATCGCTTTATCGAGATTTGGAACCTCGTCTTCATGCAATATGAGCAGCTTCCGGGCGGAAAGCGCGTAGATCTACCGCGCCCGTCGATAGACACCGGGATGGGGCTCGAGCGCATTGCCGCTGTTCTACAGGGAACTCACGACAATTACGCGATTGATCTTTTTGCGACGCTTATCCGCGCAATTGCCGAGCTGACGGGAGTGGATCCGGAAGGCCCCCAGAAGGCCTCGCATCGGGTCATCGCCGATCATTTGCGCGCATCTGCGTTCCTGATTGCCGACGGCGTGCTGCCTTCAAACGAGGGGCGGGGTTACGTGCTCCGACGCATCATGCGTCGCGCGATGCGTCATGCCGAACTGCTCGGAACGAAAGAGCCGCTGATGTGGCAGCTTGTGCCTGTTCTCACGCGTGAGATGGGGCAGGCCTATCCTGAATTGCTGCGTGCTGAACCGCTAATCACCGAGACGCTCAAGCTCGAGGAAACGCGATTTCGTCGCACCCTCGAACGCGGGCTCGCAATTCTCGATGAGAAAAGCAAGGATCTTAAAAAAGGGGCGATGTTCGACGGCGAGACTGCGTTCACGCTCTACGACACTTACGGATTCCCGCTTGACCTGACTCAAGACGCGCTCCGCTCGCGCGGTATTTCTGTTGATATTACATCGTTCACCGATGCGATGGACCGGCAGCGTGAAAAGGCTCGAGCATCCTGGGCCGGCTCGGGCGAGGCCGCCCAGGAGACGGTCTGGTTTGCACTGCGCGAAAAAATCGGTGTAACGGAATTTCTTGGATATGAAACCGAGAGCGCAGAGGGGGTAGTCGCAGCTCTCGTGAAGGACGGCAAAGAGGTTTCCGAGCTGAAAAAAGGCGAAACCGGTGCTGTGGTGGTCAACCAGACTCCATTCTACGGCGAAAGCGGTGGGCAGGTCGGGGACACTGGAGAAATCCGCCGCGAGGGCGTGCGCGCAGCCGTCAACGATACACAGAAAAAAGCGGGCGACGTCTTTGCTCACATGGTCACGGTGGGGCAGGGCTCGATCAAGGTTGGCGATCCACTATTGTTGGAGGTTGACCACGCGCGTCGCGATGCCATTCGGCAGAATCATTCCGCCACCCATCTTCTGCATGAAGCGCTACGGCAGGTGCTGGGCGATCACGTCGCGCAGAAGGGCTCCCTCGTTGCCCCAGACCGGCTGCGGTTCGATTTCTCCCACCCGAAGCCAATGTCGCTCGAAGAACTTGAAAGGGTCGAGGACATTGCCAACGACAAGGTTCTTCAAAATACGCCCGTGACAACGCGGCTGATGGCGGTCGATGACGCAATTGCGTCTGGAGCACGTGCCCTTTTCGGGGAAAAATATGGCGAAGAGGTTCGTGTCGTTGCGATGGGCGATGGTGGCAACACCTTAGGTTGGTCAGTCGAACTTTGCGGCGGCACGCACGTACAGCGAACCGGAGATATTGGGCTGATCTCCTTGGTCGGCGAGGCCGGTGTCGCCGCGGGCGTGCGCCGGATCGAGGCTTTGACCGGAAGGGCGGCCCGCAAGGTCGCTAATAAACAGCTTCAAGTCGTTAAAGCGGCAGCTGCAGAACTTAAGGTGCCGCTCGAAGAGATGCCCGCACGTATCGGAACTCTTTTGGATGAGCGCAAGAAGCTCGAACGAGATCTGTCCGACGCCAAAAAAAGGCTAGCAATGGGCGGAGGCGGGACGAGTGCTTCTGGGGACCCCAACGACATACGCCAGGTGAATGGGGTCAAGCTGCTCGCGCGGGCGGTTTCCGGCATCGAACTTAAGGACCTGCGCAGCCTCGCCGACGAGGGCAAACGGCAAGTTGGATCAGGAATTGTCGCCATCGTAGCCACCGCGGAGGACGGCAAGGCTGGTATCGTTGTTGGGGTCACCGACGACCTGACGAATCGATTTAATGCCGTCGATCTCGTAAGGAAAGGCGCGGAGGTTCTGGGTGGCAAAGGCGGCGGCGGTCGTCCCGACATGGCTCAGGCGGGGGGGCCTGACGGTTCAAAGGCGCAGGCCGCGCTAGAGGCAATCGAAGCCGCTGTCCAAGGGTGAATTCTGTCGGACTGGCGCAGCATGGCACGTAACCGCCTCAACGACCTGCGACGGCGTGTTTATCAAGTGCTCGAGCAGGGGTCGCTCGGCGACGGCCTCAGCACTTGGGTCGACCGCGCATTGATCATGCTTATCGTGGTCAATCTCGTTGCGGTCGCGCTCGAGTCAATCCCGCGATACGGGACACGTTACGCGACGGAATTCGCGCTGATCGAATATATTTCGCTGCTTGTGTTTACGGTGGAGTATGCCCTTCGATTGTGGTCGTCGGTTGAGCATGGGCCGCACCGACATCTCTCGCGCATGCGGTCGCGCATCAAATATGCGCTCAGCCCCGCCGGCATCATCGACCTGATTGCCGTCCTTCCGTTCTGGTTCGCGATGCTGTTGCCGGGCGATTTTCGCTTCGTCCTGGTGTTCCGCATGGTGCGATTTTTCAAGATCGCGCGATATTCACCTGCCATGCGCTCATTGCTCGACGTCCTCTATAACGAACGGCGTGCGCTTCTCGGATGTCTCATCATTGCGCTTGGTACCGCTTTGGTTGCCGCGTCTTTGATGCATCTGGCTGAGGCCAAGATCCAGCCGGAAAAGCTTGGTACCATCCCCGACGCGTTCTGGTGGGCGATCGTTACGATCGGCACAATCGGTTATGGAGACGTAGTGCCGGTCACCGCGGTCGGTAAGTTGATTGCGACCTTCACAATCTTCGCCGGGCTTGTGCTGATGGCGCTGCCGGTCGGCATCATCGCCACGGCCTTTGCCGAGCAAATTCAACGGCGGGATTTCATTGTGACCTGGGGCATGATTTCCAGGGTCCCGCTGTTCGCGGAGCTTGATGCCGCGGAAATTTCCGACGTCATGGAATTACTGCGTGCACAGGTTGTTGAGCCCGGGGAGATCATCGTACGCGAAGGGGACGACGCTCACTCCATGTACTTCATTGCGGCAGGCGAGGTCGAAATTGCGCTGAAAGGCAAGAAAGAGCCCCTTCGCCTGGGCGTCGGTCAGTTTTTCGGAGAGGTAGCGGTATTGCGTCGCGCGCGGCGTTCCGCGACAGTCGTCGCGATCGCCCGTACCAATTTGCTTGTGCTCGACGCACACGACCTGCACGCCCTGATGCAGCGCGATCCACGTGTTGCCGAGCGCATTGAAGACGTGGTCGAAAAACGCGTTGGCCGCGACGCCGTTCCGTCTAGGCGAAAGGCCTCGCAGGAGGCCTAGAGCGACGGGTGGGGTCGAACGGTCTAGGCGGTCATCGCTTTCTTCAGATTGTCATCCACCTTGTCGAGGAATCCCGTGGTGGGTAGCCATTTCTGGTCGGCCCCGACCAGCAGCGCGAGGTCCTTGGTCATGAAGCCGGCCTCGACCGTGTCGACGCAGACTTTTTCCAGTGTTTTTGCGAATTTTGCCAGCGCGTCATTGTTGTCGAGCTTGGCTCGATGGGCCAGGCCGCGCGTCCAGGCGAAGATTGACGCGATCGAGTTGGTCGAAGTCTCGCGTCCCTTCTGATGCTCGCGGTAGTGACGAGTAACGGTGCCATGCGCGGCCTCTGACTCGACGATCTTGCCATCTGGCGTCATCAAAACGGAAGTCATCAGGCCAAGCGAGCCGAAGCCCTGCGCCACGATGTCCGATTGCACGTCGCCGTCATAGTTCTTACAGGCCCAGACATAGCCGCCCGACCATTTCAGGGCTGCCGCCACCATGTCGTCGATCAGGCGATGCTCGTAAGTAAGTTTCTTGGCCGCGAACTTATCCTTGAACTCTTTGTCGAACACTTCCTGGAAGATGTCTTTGAAGCGGCCGTCGTAGACTTTGAGAATTGTATTCTTTGTCGAGAGGTAGACGGGGTAGCCGCGGGATAGCCCGTAATTAAACGATGCCATGGCGAAATCCCGAATGGAGTCGTCCAAGTTGTACATCGACAACGCAACGCCGGAGCCCGGGAACTGGAATACCTCGTGCTCGACCTTTTTGCCGTCTGGCGTGAGGTAGCTCAGCGTCAGCTTGGCCTTTTCCGGTACGCGGATGTCCGTGGCACGGTACTGATCGCCATAGGCATGGCGGCCGATGACGATCGGCTGCGTCCAGCCCGGCACGAGGCGCGGAACGTTCTTGCAGATGATCGGCTCACGAAAGATAACGCCGCCAATGATATTGCGAATGGTGCCGTTGGGCGACCGCCACATCTTCTTGAGATTGAATTCCTTCACCCGCGCTTCGTCAGGCGTAATCGTCGCACATTTCACTGCGACGCCGACCTCCTTGGTCTTGTTTGCGGCGTCGATCGTGATCTGGTCGTCGGTTTCGTCGCGCTTCTGAACACTCAGATCATAGTACAGGAGGTTGATATCCAGGTAGGGGTGGATCAGCTTCTCCTTGATCAGCTGCCAGATGATGCGAGTCATTTCGTCGCCGTCCATTTCGACGACGGGATTTGCGACCTTGATCTTCGCCATTGCGGATAGAACCTTTTGAAAGTTGCGCGGAAAGGGAGGGAAGGCTTCCGGCGCGGGCCCTATAGCACCCAAAATCGGATGGCGAAAGCCGCGATTTTTAGCAGTAGCGGAATGACGTCTCAGCGCCAGCAGCCCGCAACGGGCGAGAGCGCAACATCCCACTACGCCCGCGGGCAATCGTAAAGCCCTTGATCCGTCACGACAAAGTCGATGCGGCCGTCGCGCAGCGCTCTGATGCATTCCGACGGAGTATTGACGATCGGCTCTTCATGGACGTTGAAACTCGTGTTGACGAGAGCCGGAAGCCCCGTCTCCCGCTCGAACGCGCTGACGATATCGTAGTAAAGAGGGTTGTCCGCCCGGTCGATAATTTGCGGCCGCGCCGAATGGTCAACGTGTATAACCGCGGGATACGAGCGCACCCTTCCGGAAGCACGTCGCACGCTTATCGTCAACATGGCGGCGACGGAACTGCCACGCAGCCCTCCAAACCAGTGCGGGCCGCAATAGGCAAACATGATGCTATTTCTGTCAATACGGTGGTGACCAATGCCGGGTGCCGGGACGGACAAGACAAAGCGCTGGGTCGAATCGTTTGCACCGATCGTTGTTCTGGTCGAGCCGCAACTTGGCGAGAACATAGGGGCGGCGGCCCGCGCGATGGCGAATTTCGGCCTGCCGCGCTTGCGGTTGGTCAAACCGCAACAAGAATGGCCAAACGAAAAGGCGCGCGTGATGGCGGCGGGCGCCGACCGAATTCTTGACGGCGCCGTGCTATACGGCAGCCTCAATGATGCCATCGGCGATTGCAGTTTCGTTCTCGCGACGACTGCGCGCAACCACGATCAGGCGAAGCCGGTCATATCCGCGGACGCGGCGGCGGCAGAAATGGCTCAGCGCGTTTCTGGGGGCGAGAACGTGGCTATCATATTTGGGCGCGAGCGCATCGGTCTTGAAAACCACGAAGTTGCACTGGCCGATCGCATTGTGACGCTGCCAGTGAATCCTGCATTCGCTTCACTCAATCTGGCGCAGGCGGTCGTCATCGTCGCCTACGAATGGTTTAAACGCGTCGGAGGGGGCAGGCTGCCTTTTTCGATGCCGGAAAAATCCCCGCCGGCGGCAAAGCAGCAACTCGATGCGTTCTTTTCTGATCTCGAACGCGAGCTGGAACGGATCGAGTTCTTCCGGCCGGAGGAAAAGCGCGGCACCATGAGTGTTAACCTGCGCAATATATTTCAGCGCATGGCTCCCACGCAGCAGGACATCCGCACATTGCATGGTGTCGTCAACGCCATCGTGCAGGGACGAAAAGGACCTGCTCGTGGGGGTGTGCTCGATCCGACGGGGGCGCAGAAGTTACGCGACTTGCTCGCCGAACACGGCGGCGGTCGGGTGCCGGGTGAACGCGGTCCGGTGCGTGGGCTGGCCCGCCTCTTGCGCCGAAATCCGACCGAAGCGGAGCGCCTGTTGTGGCAGGCGCTCGTCAATGATCGACGCTTTGCTGGGCGGGGGTTCAAGCGTCAGGTGCCGATCGGACCGCACATCACCGATTTCGTTTCGTTTCCGCTCAAATGCGTCATCGATATCGTGCCGGCCGATGAGAGCGATGACGCAGGACGCGGTCGGGCGGAACGGCGTGCTTACCTTGTCGAACGTGAGTATCGCGTATGCGAGGTGAGAGCGGAGGCTGTCGAGGGAGATCTGGGAACAGTGCTCGACGAACTTTTTTCCGATCTGCCGGATGTGCAGTGAGATCAGCTCTTCAGCGCCTTCAATTGCATTACGGTGGCCGCGCGCAGTGTAGTTTGGTCGTTTCCAGCTATGACGAAACGGTAGCCCCGTTCAGCCATGACGACGGCGCTCTCCGCGTCTCGGCAATAAATGCCGGGAATTTTATCGGACTTCTTTGCTGCGGCGCAGATCGTATCGATTGCCTGCTCAACCTGCGCAGCTTGCACGTCTTGTGCCGAGCCGCCACTAAGTGCGGTCGCGAGGTCATATGGTCCGACGAAGAGCCCATCGATGCCGGGCGTTGATGCGATTGTGTCGACGCACGCGAGGGCGGCTGCCGTCTCAACCATGGCGAAGGTAAGGGTCCCGTCATTCGCCTCCCGCATGTAGGCAACAGGTGCCGTGCGGGGGCTTTGCAGCGCCATCGCGCGCAGTGGCCCCCAGCTGCGCTCCCCAAGCGGCGGGTATTTCGCAGCGCCAGCGAAACGAAGGGCGTCGGCAGGGCTGTTGATCATTGGTGCGACGATTGCTTCCGCCCCGAAGTCGAGCGCGCGTGAAACAAGTGCGAAATCATTGAGGGGTACCCGCACGACGGGCGCCGATTCGGCATGGTGGAGCGCATCAACGCCTGTCGTCAGCGTTGCAACATCCCAAAGCCCATGCTGGGCATCGAGTACAACTGCAGGAAATCCCTCGCGGGCAATAATTTCCGCGACGGCAGGGGAACCGAGCATGCACCAAGCGCCAAAGACCGTTTCGCCCGCGCGCAGGCGCCGGGCGAGGGCAAATGCTGGCACGTCAGCCGCTCTTCTTGATCTGCGCGACCGCTTCGCTCAGCAGTTCGGACATCTTGGTCCGAATCTGCTGCTCGGTGATACCCTTTGGCTGCAGGTCCTTGATCAGCTTGTGCACGACGTCGTGATCGGCGCCCTGCTCAAAGTCCGCCAGAACCACCTCTTTAGCGTAGGTTTCTGCGTCGGCGCCGCTCTTTCCGAGAATGCCGGCCGCCCATAGGCCCAGCATTTTGTTGGAACGCGCCGTTGCCTTGAAACGAAGCTCCTCGTCATGCGCGAATTGCTTTTCGAAGCCTTCTTCGCGCTTGTCGAATGTTGTGGTCATGCCGCCCTCTTTGACTTTGCTTCCGCACAATTCGCTTCAAAAGACCTTTGCTGGTTTTGCGAGACGAGCATGCAGGCCCGCGACTGTCAAAATCGCGTACACATGACGTTTATTTCCGCCTTGCATATCGCCAGCGTACCGTCAAGGCAACATCCGGCGGCTCGTTTGCGGCGAAATTACGAAGTGGAAACGTGACGCAGGCGTGATTGTGCTGCCCTTAGTGATCGGCTAGGTTGAATTTGTGCCCGGACCGCTGGCGCGGCCAGCGCTTTCAGTCCGGTCCCGCAGCCGCGGATCTTGCAAAGTTGCACAACAAGGAGCCACGGCAATCCGATGGACTTTCACAAACCACGGTATACGCCCATGAGCCGTCGTCGCCGTATTTACGAGGGCAAGGCGAAGGTCCTCTATGAAGGGCCGGAGCCTGGAACGCTGATTCAACACTTCAAGGACGACGCAACGGCCTTCAACGCCAAAAAGCATGAAGTGATCGAGGGCAAGGGCGTCCTCAATAATCGGATATCGGAATATGTATTCCAGCACCTCAACGACATAGGGGTGCCGACTCACTTCATACGGCGGCTCAACATGCGCGAGCAGTTGATCCGCGAGGTGGAAATCATTCCGCTCGAGGTCGTCGTTCGCAACGTTGCTGCTGGTTCGCTGGCGCAACGGCTCGGCATCGAGGAGGGCACGCAACTGCCACGCTCGATTATCGAGTTCTATTACAAGAACGATAAGCTCAACGATCCCATGGTGTCCGAAGAACACATCACCGCATTCGGCTGGGCCTCGCCTCAGGAAATCGATGACATCATGGCTCTTGCCATTCGCGTGAACGATTTCCTCTCTGGTCTATTTCTTGGCGTTGGAATTCGCCTCGTCGACTTCAAGATGGAGACCGGCCGGCTCTGGGAAAACGATGTGATGCGCATTGTCGTGGCGGACGAAATTTCTCCGGACAGCTGTCGGCTTTGGGACATCAAGACCAACGACAAGCTTGACAAGGACCGGTTCCGTCGCGATCTCGGTGGCTTGCTCGAGGCCTATACCGAAGTGGCCAAGCGTCTTGGCATCATGAGCGAAGGCGAGCGCCCGCAAGGCACGGGGCCGGTTCTCGTGAAAGGTTAACGAGGATGGCCGTATCGATAGGTGCGATGGCCGGGGTTGCCCGGCCATCGGCTTTTAATGGCCCTGACGCCTAGTAAGCGACGCCCACTAAACCAAGCGTTAGTGTGTTGCCGAAATCTGCGTGGGCGCTTGCGCAGGCGTTGTTGCCGTTCGTGCACTGCGCAGTGTGAGTGCCCAAATCGATATCACGCCACTCACCGCGTAGGGTCCAGTGCGGTGCGAACATGTGTTCGACGCCCATCCCGGCCGTCCATCCGAGTCTCGTCTCCGCGCCTCATCGAGGATGTGCTGATGGATCACCACAATGTGCGTGAGGCACTCGCGTTCACGGTACCGAGTGAGTTCGGTATCGAGGAAGTCTGGGCACTTACAGTACCTATCGACAATCTGGACGAGGAGAACGCTGCATCGGCACCGCAGAGTAAGGCTGCCTAAGGCCAAGTGCCGATTCGCTTTATCAACGTCGCCAACCTCCCCCACAACGCGGTCCGAACGGTCGACCGCCATCGATTGGATGCGATGGTGCGGGAGCTTGCAGGACCGGGCGGATGAGCACGCCGAGGTTTGCCAGGTTCTGGAAGGCCTCCACCTTGAAAAAATACCTTCGGCTTATGACCTGTGTAGTGTTCATCCGCACGGTTGAGGCGGCCCGTGGTGGATGCTAGGTCAAGCCGTCGGGACCGGAATCGCCAAAAAAAACGCTATGAAAGCTCGTGTAACCGTCACCCTGAAGTCCGGAATTCTCGACCCCCAAGGTAAGGCTATCGAGGGCGCTTTGCGTTCCCTTGGCCTTGCCGGCGTCTCCAGTGTTCGCCAAGGCAAGGTTTTTGACATCGAAATCGAGGGGGGTGATCGGGCCAAGGCGGAAGCCCTGCTCAAACAGGCTGCCGACAAGCTTTTGGCTAATACCGTAATCGAGAACTATTGCGTGGACGTTTTGGGATGAAGGCTGCCGTTCTCGTCTTTCCGGGGATCAATCGCGAGCGCGACATGGCGCGCACACTACGCCTTGTGTCGGGCCGCGAGCCCTCCATGGTGTGGCATGCGGACAAGGAACTTCCTGACGGGACCGATCTGGTCGTAATCCCCGGCGGCTTTTCCTACGGCGACTATCTGCGCTGCGGCGCCATTGCGGCACGTAGCCCCATCATGGACGCGGTGCGTGCACACGCGACAAAGGGCGGATTGGTGCTTGGCGTGTGTAACGGATTCCAGATCTTGTGCGAAGCCGGCCTGTTGCCCGGTGTTCTAATGCGCAACGAAAATCTGCGCTTCATCTGCCGTGACGTGTACCTGCGTGTTGAGCGCTCAGACACACCGTTTACGCGCGGCTACAATGCCGGTCAGGTTGTCCGCGTGCCGGTCGCTCACGGAGAGGGAAATTACATCGCCGACGGCGAAACGATCGCGAAGCTCGAGGGTGAAGGTCACGTCCTGTTTCGCTATTCCTCGCCCGACGGCATGATTGATCCAAACTGGAACCACAACGGCGCGATCAATGCGATAGCGGGTATTGTGAATGAACAGGGTAACGTTCTCGGGATGATGCCACACCCTGAAAACCACGTTGAAGCTGCGATCGGTCCGACCGACGGGCGTGGGCTCTTTGCTGGCCTGGTCGAGGCGCTCGATCGGGCGGCATAGACTGTGAATCGCAACGAACCTCGCATCACGCCCGAACTGGTCGCCGAGCACGGGCTCAAGCCCGATGAATACGACCGCATTCTTAGGCTGATAGGACGCGAGCCGTCTTTGACTGAGCTCGGTATTTTTTCCGCGATGTGGAACGAGCATTGCTCGTACAAGTCTTCCAAGGTCCACTTGCGGACTCTGCCGACAAAGGGCCCCTGGGTAATCCAAGGGCCCGGCGAGAATGCCGGCGTCATCGATATAGGCGACGGACTTGCCTGCGTTTTCAAAATGGAAAGCCACAACCACCCGAGCTACATCGAGCCGTATCAGGGTGCGGCAACCGGTGTCGGTGGAATCCTGCGTGATGTGTTCACCATGGGCGCTCGACCAATCGCGTGCCTAAATGCGCTCTCATTCGGCGCTCCGTCACATCCGAAGACGCGACACCTGGTATCCGGTGTGGTTGCTGGGATTGGCGGATACGGGAATTCGTTCGGTGTGCCTACGGTCGGCGGTTCGGTGCGTTTCCACCAACGCTATGATGGCAATTGCCTCGTCAATGCGATGGCGGTCGGCATCGCTCGCAAAGATCAGATTTTTTATGCGGCCGCTTCAGGCGTAGGCATGCCGATCGTCTATCTTGGTTCCAAGACCGGGCGCGACGGGATTCACGGCGCGTCGATGGCATCGGCGGCGTTTGGTGACAACTCCGAGGGCAAGCGTCCGACCGTGCAGGTCGGTGACCCGTTCTCGGAGAAGCTGCTGCTCGAGGCCTGTCTTGAGATCATGCAGAAAAACTGCGTCATTGCTATTCAGGATATGGGCGCCGCCGGTTTGACATGTTCGGCGGTGGAGATGGGCGCAAAGGGCGATCTTGGCGTTACACTAGACCTCGACAAGGTCCCCTGTCGCGAAGAGAGCATGAGCGCCTATGAAATGATGCTGTCCGAAAGCCAGGAGCGCATGCTCATGGTGCTCAAGCCAGAAAAAGAAAAAGAAGCCGAAGCAATCTTCCGCAAGTGGGGTCTCGACTTTGCGGTCGTGGGGGAGACGACCCCGACAAAGCGCTTCGTCGTACGTCATGGTGGTGACGTCATGGCGGACTTGCCCATTAAAGAGCTCGGCGACCAGGCGCCCGAGTACAAGCGGCCTTTCGTCAACGCTGCGAAGCCGGAAGAGATCCGTGCTGAAAGCGTTCACGCGCCTGTCGGTACTCTTGAGGCATTGGAGAAATTGCTGGAAGCGCCCGATCTTTGCTCGAAGCGTTGGGTTTGGGAGCAATACGATCACGTCATCCTGGGCAACACGATACAACGACCGGGAGGCGATGCTGCGGTGGTTCGTGTCGAGGACGGCCCGAAAGGTCTCGCCCTCACTACAGATGTTACGCCGCGCTACTGCGAGGCCGATCCATTCGAAGGCGGCAAACAGGCGGTTGCAGAATGTTGGCGGAACATAACCGCCGTCGGAGCCAAACCGCTCGCCATTACCGATAATCTCAATTTCGGCAATCCCGAGCGGCCGGAGATCATGGGCCAGTTCGTGGGTTGTGTCCGCGGAATCGCGGAAGCATGCAAGGCGCTCGACTTTCCTGTCGTGTCCGGAAATGTTTCGCTCTACAATGAAACGAACGGTCGCGCGATCTTGCCAACGCCTTCAATCGGCGGCGTCGGTCTCATTGATGATTTTAAAAAATCAGCCACGATCGCTTTCAAGCGAGCAAACGAGACCATATTGCTGGTCGGAGAAACGACAGGTTGGCTCGGACAATCGCTATATCTGCGCGAAATCTGCGGGCGGGAAGAGGGCGCTTCTCCCCCTGTGGATCTCGCGGAAGAGCGCGAAAATGGGGATTTCGTGCGCGCGCTGATTCTCGATGGCATCGCGACGGCGGCCCATGACGTTTCCGACGGTGGCCTGCTCGTCGCGATCGCAGAAATGGCAATGGCCTCCGGCATCGGGGCCGAGCTGTCCGCGGCACCGTCGGACATTCCATCCCACGCCCATTGGTTCGGCGAAGATCAGGCGCGCTATGTGGTCACAGTGCCCGTGGAACGGGCAGAAACAGTGCTGGCGCGCGCTAGGGCCGTCAGCGTGCCCGTGTGGACTATCGGGAAGACTGGGGGCGACGCATTGACGCTTGCCGGCGAGCGTCCCATCCTAATCACGATTCTGCGCAAGTGTTTCGAGTCTTGGCTGCCAGCTTATATGGCTGGTGACCTTTAACGATTAGCGAGGTCCGGCGATGGCCATGCAAGCCGGTGAAATAGAGCGGTTGATCAAGGCGCATATTCCAGATGCGCAAGTGACGATCCGTGACCTCGCCGGCGACGGTGATCACTACGCAGCGACTGTAATTTCTGCCTCGTTCAAGGGTAAGTCGCGGGTTCAGCAGCACCAACTGGTCTACGAGGCGCTCAGAGGCCAGATGGGCGGTGTCCTGCACGCGCTCGCTCTTCAGACCGGCACGCCTTGATGGGTTTGCGAAAGGGCGTTTGCGTTCTTGCGCCCAAAGATGCGATTGCACCAACAGGCACCTGGAGCCTGGGAGCGCGCGCCGGCGATTTTGTATTTGTTGCCGGCATGCGAGGCATCAATCCCGTGAATAACCGACTGATTGACGGCGATGAGGCGCGAATCCGTCAAGCGTTTCTGAACATGAAACTGATTGCAGAGTCCGAAAACGCCGGTTTTGCGGATTGCGTTCGCCTTACTGTCTTTGTCACCGATCTGCAGCGATTGCGGCCGCTCGTGAACAAAGTTCAGGAAGAGCTGTGGTCGGGCGGGCCATACCCACCGCGGACGATTGTCGAAGTCACTGCGCTTAACCAAGACGACTTTTTCGAGGTGGAAGGCACCTTCTACTCACCAAAAAACGCGATAAAATCCTGAATGCCTCTTGGGGTGGCGGCGTCTTCTGGGATACATATATCGATATGCGAGGCGGCCCCGTGCCGCCCAACAGGATGGGATTCCATGGGCATCGAGCAATTCATAGACAATGAGGTGAAGGGAAATGATGTGGTGTTGTTCATGAAGGGAACACCGCAGTTTCCGATGTGCGGATTTTCAGGACAGGTGGTTCAGATCCTTGACCATCTCGGTGTCGCTTACAAAGGCATCAACGTGCTTGAGTCCGACGAAATCCGAAACGGTATCAAAAGCTACTCGAACTGGCCAACGATTCCGCAGCTTTACGTCAAGGGCGAGTTCGTCGGCGGTTGCGATATCGTGCGCGAGATGTTTCAGGCTGGTGAGTTGCAGCAGGCTCTGAAAGACAAAGGCGTTTCAGTGCGCCAGAGCGCCTGACCAGTATCTGCGCGGGTGGTGATATTTCTGCTTGTTGTTGCGACTGTTGTCGACGGCGCGCTTGCGGCGCTGTTGATTGGCGCCTCTGGCTTTGGTTCGGCGACGGTGCGGAAAGTATGCACGCAAGTGTGCTGGCGGCGGTCGCTTTCATTGCGGCGGTGGCTACCTGCCTGGCGGCGTCCATAGCGGGATTTATTTTCAACAAGAAGGATAAGACCGGTCTCGCGCTGGCGGCGCTTGGCTGCCGTCCGCGGGAGCACTGTTGGTGCGTATGATGCCAGCGCCGTACTAGGCCGCGGGGACGAATCGGTAGGCAGTGTCCTTGCGTTCGACCGTTCCCACCCCCGGATAGGGCAAGTGGAAGCCGATAAATTTCGATCGGTCGCTGGCGAGTCGATCCAATAGCTTGCGCCGTGTCGCTATCGCCTGATCCGGCACGTGATCTGCGATGGGCTTCCATTCCGGATACTGGAACGAAATTAGCGGATGGGTGAGTACGTCACCACCCACGACAAGGCCTTCGCCGCCGGTAAGTTCGAAGGAGACGTGACCTTGCGTGTGGCCAGGGGTATCGATAACGCGCAGGCCGGCAACGATCTCATCGCCAGCCTTCACCATTCTGCTCCTTTCCTTGATCGCGACATAATTGCGCCGCGCCCCGGTGACGAACCCTGCACGTTCAGCAGGGAGCCCACGCGTTGCATTTTCGCTGGTCCAGAAATCCCATTCCGCGCTTGCGACAAAAAACGTTGCATCCGGAATCATCAATTCGTCTAGTTCATCGACGGCACCCCAAAGATGATCAGGATGGCCGTGGGTGAAAATCACTTTCGTGATCCTCCCCTTGTCGACCCCGGCCGCCTTGAGATTCTCCCACAGCTTGCCTGCGGTCGGCATAAAGCGGTCGCCGGATCCCATATCGACCAGAATGAGATCCTGTCCCGCCGCGATCAGTGTCACATTGGTAGGCGAGTTGTATTGCTCGCCGGTTTGTCCGGCAGCCTTGAGCAGGGGCTCGCGTTCAGCTGGCGGTGCATCAGGCGCAAGAAAACCCGTCGGCAATACGAGATGGCCGTCACTGACGACCATCACGTTAAACGCCCCATGATTGAATGCATAAGGTGCCGCCGCGAAAGCGGGTAGGGGGCCCGTTGCGACGCTTGCGGCAGTGGCGGCAAGAAACGTGCGGCGGTTCAACATGGGTGGCGACTTTCCCGAAGGCTTGCGCCTTCTACGCCAAAGCCGCGCGTCCCGCTACCCGGCGCGGAACGGAAACCAGGTCAACGCGGGAGGTTTTTCGACTAACGCGTGCGGTTCAGGCGATTCATCATCAGGTAGATGACGCCCAGAACCAGCGCTAGTCCGATCAAGCTCTGCGTCGGCACGCCACTCGCGAACTTCGTGACGTTCTCGGCAACCGACGTCACAAAGACCCCGGAGCCTTGCCCAAGGATCAGGTAGATCAACATGATCGCGAGAATGGTAACGAAGCCAAGCTCGACGAACTCCCATAAGATTACTTTTGCATTGGCCATGAATTTGCGCATGGCAAACCCCTTGATGACACATACGGCTTAAAGGTGGGGAGCGTCGCCCCCCACCCCGATCGCGTCAGCAAAGCTGATCAGGCTAGTCGGACGCCGGCGTCAGGCCATTTTCCGATTCGAGAACAACCAAAGGACAATGCCGAGTGTGATCAGGCCGACGAGACCGTTCCCGCCCATATCTTTCACCCAGGCCATAATGTTCGCTGTTACAGCGCCGAAGAACGGCAGATTGGCGCCGACCAGCAACGAAAGCACGATCGCCAGTGCCAGCAACATCAGAGCTAATTCCGTCAACGCCCCGATCCACTCTTTAATGGTATCGATCCCTTTCATTGCGGAGTCTCCCTAGGCGAGCCCTCTGATTCGAGGACCGCACAATGCTATTAGCGCGTTTTGACTACTAAATGTAGAGAATTGTCGCAGGCCAGGCACAAAATAAGCTGTGCACTAGTCAGGGATAACTTTGGCGGCGGACCGGTTCTGGCACGCCGGAGGAGCGAATCGAACTGGAAGAAGGACATGGGCCAGCGCGATTGCGCCGGCCCATGTCGTAAAGCCTGCCTCAGCTATCAGCGCGAGTAATATTCTACCACCAGATGCGGCTCCATCTGAACCGCATAGGGCACATCGGAGAGCACCGGGATGCGCGCGAGCTTGGCGGTCAATTTCGACCCGTCGACTTCGATATAGTCGGGTACGTCACGCTCGGCCAAAGCCTGGGCTTCCAAAACCAACGCCAGCTGCTTCGACTTCTCCTTGACCTCGACAACGTCACCAACCTTTACGCGATAGCTCGGGATGGTCACGCGCTTGCCATTCACACGGATATGGCCGTGGCTGATGAACTGACGCGCGGCAAACACCGTTGGTACGAATTTGGCGCGGAAGATGACCGCATCCAGTCGGCGTTCAAGCAGGCCAATCATGTGCGCACCACTGTCGCCCTTGAGGCGCCGGGCTTCCTGATAGATGCCGCGGAACTGCCGCTCGGAGATGTTTCCATAATAGCCACGCAGTTTCTGCTTGGCCTTGAGCTGAACGCCGTAGTCGGAGAGCTTGCTCTTGCGCCTCTGGCCGTGTTGGCCGGGGCCATACTCACGTCGGTTCACCGGGCTCTTCGGTCGGCCCCAGATGTTCTCGCCCATCCGGCGGTCGATCTTGTACTTGGATTCCATGCGCTTGGTCATTCGCGTCCTCGGTTGTCGTTCGCTGTTGCTGAGGATCGCGCCCTCCTCTGTCCCGGCGGGGCCGGAACTGACAGGCAAAACCTTGTAAGCGCAAGGACTTGCCGCGGGTCGCGAAACGCCCGGCGTAATCCGCCGGGCGCGGGGGTTTTAGGAGCGATCGTCGCACCTGTCAAACCCCATAGCAGATGGTACCGATACACGGCTGAGCCGCTTGGTCGCATGCTCGATGCTTGCCGGGCAGTCGCCTATGGGCCATTTAATTGGTGATCAGACCGGGCCCCTCTGGCAGCCATGTGGCTGCGATGTCGGACTGATTGTATCCGCAGAAGGGCCCAATGCGCCGAACAAGCTCCCCCCAGAATTCCCACCGCAAGGTCCCGAATGGCGACCGCTTTGCCCTCGTGGCGTTCGTCGCGATCGTGACAATTGCGCTGGCTGCGCTGTTCATCACGCTGCCGCGCCCGGTCGTGTTGCCGGCTTTCAGCATTTGTGCGCTCGCGGCCGCGGCCTGCCTGGCCTTGATGGCCAGCTTGCACTCGCGTCAGGCCGTGCGGCTTTTGCCTTCCGCCTGGAATCTGGCCGGGGCATTTACGCTTGTCGGCTGCGCTGCGGCCATACTCGGCGAAGTCGAGGCCATCGTCGAATATACGCGGTTTACCCCGCCGAGGAGCAGAGCGGATGATTGATCTCGATATATTTTCGCAGGGCGCGATCGCCGCTTTCATCCAGGTCATCATGATTGACTTGGTGCTTGCCGGCGACAACGCGCTTGTGATCGGCCTTGCAGCGGCAGGTCTGCCTACCGAACAACGCGCGCGCGCGATTCTGGTCGGCATAGTCGCGGCAACTGTGTTGCGAATTGCTTTTGCCAGCATTGCGGTCGAACTGCTGGAGATTGTCGGCCTGCTTCTCGCCGGAGGCATTCTGCTGCTGTGGGTTTGTTGGAAGATGTGGCGCGAGCTCAAGAGTCCGGGCCACAAAGAAGCCGAAGCGGTGCCGGCGACAGGAGAAGGCCGGGTAAGACGCAAGACGTTTGCGCAGGCAGCTTGGCAAATCGTGATCGCGGACATTTCCATGTCACTCGACAACGTCCTCGCGGTGGCGGGGGCCGCACGCGATCATCCGGCCGCGCTTGTCTTTGGCCTGGCGCTTTCGATCGTGCTGATGGGTGCCGCTGCGACTTTCATTGCACGATTGCTCAACAAGCATCGCTGGATCGCTTATCTCGGGCTCGCGATTATTCTCTACGTTTCCCTCGACATGATCTGGCGCGGCGCGCTCGAGGTATGGCCGCATGTCTCGGGCTAGAAACCGAATGTGGCAAGCGCGCGCTTGAGTGCGGGCGACGCCGGTCGCCCCGATGTGAATTCGATGGCTTGAGCGCTGGACATCGAGTCCGGCGGCCGCTCGCGAAGCAGATCGGCGACCCGACGTGCGATTGCCGGTGCGGGGTCGAGCCAATCGACTGTCCACGGTGCAACGGCGCGGAAGCGCTCAAGCAACAACGGGTAGTGCGTACAGGCGAGCACGATCGTATCGGTGCGGCGAGCGCCGACGTCGATGAAGCAGTCGCCCGTTTGCGCCCTGATGGCCGCATCATCGACCGCATTACCGGCAAGTTCCGCTTCCGCGTAGGAGGCAAGGCGTGGTGAGCCGACGAGATGGACATCACAACCATCGGCGAATTCACGGATAAGCGCACGTGTATATTCTCGTCCGACCGTAGCCTGCGTGCCTAGCACGGAGACGCGCTTGCTCTTTGAGCGTGCGCAAGCCGGCTTTATTGCCGGCACGGTGCCGACGAAGGGCACGACAAAGCGTGATCGCAAATGAGCAAGCGCAAGTGTAGACGCTGTATTGCAGGCCACAACCACCAGGTCGGGTTCATGTCGCGCAATGGCGTCGGCGAGCACCTCGGTGACGCGAGCCACCAGGTCTTCCTCACTTAGATCTCCGTAGGGAAATCCTGCGTCATCGGCCAGATAGACGAAACGCGCATCCGGACGCACGGCCTTTGTCTCGCGGAACACCGTAAGGCCGCCGAGCCCTGAATCAAAAACCAGAATGGTCGGGGCATGCGTCATTGCGCTGGCGAGGTCAGGCGGCTCCGAACACGCGCTTGAAGATCGTATCGACGTGCTTGAAATGATGGTCGAGGTTGAAATTGGCTTCCAAATCCTTTTCCGAGAGCTTGGTCCGAACGTCCTTGTCGGTTTTGAGCAGCGAAAGGAAATCGCTTTCGCCGCCCCAGACCTTCATGGCGTTGCGCTGAACAAGACGATAAGCGTCTTCGCGCGAAACTCCTTTTTGTGTGAGCGCGATGAGTATGCGCTGCGAATGAATAAGTCCGCCAAGCCGGTCGAGGTTCTTTTGCATGGCGGCCGGGTAAACGACGAGTTTGTCGATGATTGAGGCAAGCCGCGCCAGGGCGAAATCGAGCGTCACCGTCGCATCAGGTCCGATCATGCGTTCAACCGAGGAATGCGAGATGTCGCGCTCATGCCAGAGCGCGACGTTTTCCATCGCAGGCAGGGCGTAACCCCGCACCATGCGGGCAAGCCCGGTGACATTTTCCGAAAGAACAGGATTACGCTTGTGCGGCATCGCCGAGGAGCCCTTTTGCTTCTCGGAGAAGAACTCTTCTGCCTCGAGAACTTCGGTGCGCTGCAAATGACGAATCTCAGTTGCAAGCCGCTCGATCGAAGACGCAACAACGCCAAGAGTGGCGAAGTACATGGCATGGCGGTCACGCGGAATGATCTGCGTCGAAACTGGCTCTATCGCGAGCCCCATGGCCTTGGCTACGTGAGCTTCAACACGCGGGTCAACCTGCGCAAATGTCCCCACCGCTCCCGAGATGGCGCACGTTGCGACCTCTTTTCGTGCGGCGACAAGGCGCTCACGAGCCCGCGAAAATTCGGCATAGGCGTATGCCAGTTTGAGACCAAATGTGGTTGGTTCCGCATGAATGCCGTGCGAGCGCCCAACGGTTGGCGTCAACTTGTGTTCGAATGCGCGCCGTTTTAGTGCAGCAAGGAGTTTGTCGACATCAGCAATCAGGATCTCTGCCGCCCGTACGAGTTGCACGTTGAAGCAGGTGTCCAGCACATCGGACGAGGTCATACCTGCATGCACAAACCGAGCTTCCGGTCCGACGATTTCGGATAAATGGGTCAGGAAAGCGATGACGTCGTGCTTGACCTCTGCCTCGATTTCGTCAACGCGGGCGACGTCGAACTTGGCGGCATTGCCTTTTTCCCAGATTTTCTTTGCGGCCTCTTTCGGGATAGTGCCGAGTTCCGCCATGGCGTCAGCCGCGTGAGCTTCGATCTCGAACCAGATCCGGAATTTTGTTTCGGGCGACCAGATCGCGGTCATCTCTGGACGAGAATAACGCGCGATGGTCACGCTGCTTCCCCGCGTGCGAGGGCTGCAGCGTTGCGGATCGCTCCGATGTTGCCCTTATAGTTGCCACCCTTGAATACGGCCGAACCGGCGACCAACACATTCGCCCCGGCCTGCACGACACGAGCCGTGTTGTCCGAAGTGATTCCGCCGTCGATTCCGATGTCGATCGGGCGTGCCCCAACCAGCGTCCGGACGTCGCGCAGCTTGTCGATGGCTGCGGGAATGAACGCCTGACCCCCAAAACCCGGATTGACCGACATGATGAGAACGAGGTCAACCAGGTCGATCACGTGCTCGATGCTCGACACCGGCGTGGCGGGGTTTACGGTGACCCCCGCTTTCTTGCCGAGGCGACGGATTTCTTGCAGCGAGCGATGAACGTGCGGACCGGCTTCGACGTGAACGGTAATGATGTCCGACCCGGCTTTCGCGAAAGCCTCAAGATATGGATCGCATGGTGCGATCATGAGATGGACGTCGAGTGTTTTCTTCGTGATCGGGCGGATTGCCTGAACGACCGCGGCCCCGATCGATATGTTCGGGACAAAGTGGCCGTCCATGACGTCGACATGGATCCAGTCGGCCCCCGCAGCTTCAATCGCACGGATCTCATCCCCCAACTTGGCGAAATCGGCGGAAAGTATCGATGGTGCAATAAATAACGGACGGGGCATTAGGGCCTCCAGACGCCGTTCCGCCTAACACGAGGCGGGTAAACGGGCAACGCCGCAGCCACGTAAATACACCGGCTTGTTAACGATTGACTGACAGACGCTTGGCGATCGGTTTCAGCAAGGGCGGGAGCAGGTAGATGGGAAACTGGGCGACTGTGAAATAAAGCCATGCGATGTCGGGGATCGCGAAGCCGGTTGCGGCCAACATCAGGCCGACGTTTCGGTTTCCGGCGATCAGGCCGATCGCGAAGGCGCGCGCTCGCCCGGCACGTTTGAACACGATCGCGGTAACGGCGATCGAGGTGAGCGCGAGCAAAAATGCAAGCGCGGTAAGCTTGACGACCAGAATGGGATCGGCGCGAAAATGATCCATGGCGCCGTCCATGGCGGCAATTGCGAACATCGACATTGCGATGACGCTCAAGCCGTCGATGGCCTCTCTCTGTGCCTCGATGAATCTGCGGCCTGCAATGACGCGAATAACGCCGGCAGCGAGGGCGCAGCCTGCGATGATCAAAAACAATCTAAGTCCAAATTCGAGAGGAGAGGCAAGCGCTGTTCCCAGAAAGACATAAGTGAAGAGGCTGGCAGTAAATGGAGTTATCGCGGTTGCCGCGATCAGCGTTGCGAGCGTGAGTGCGACATCGAGACCAAGCAATGCTGCGAGAGCCGGAGAAGACATCAGGCCTGGTGCAGACATTTGCAGCACCAGCATGAAGTACAAACCGTGCATCTTTTGATCAAGTTTGAATGCCAGGAACAGCGTGCCAAGCACAGCGGGAAAAACGAGCATTGTCCAAATCGTTGCTGCGGCGATCAGGCCGGGCTGCTTCCAATGCCGACGCAATTCAACCGGATCAACGCGGAGAAAGGCGAGAGTCAGCATGACGACGATTGCCTCGCCGAAATGCGGCCGAAACGCCGCAGCGAGAGGCGGTACCGCCAAGCCGATAAAGATCGACGCCGCTGCGATAAGCGTCCCATTGCGGCCGCAGAGGGTGAGTGCGGCCGCTAAGGCGCTGATCGATTTCATTTGGGGAAACTCCGGCGCCGTGAGTATAGATGTTTGATAGCGCTGTCGGCGGCGGCAATCCATATATAAGGAGAAGGTTGCCTGGAGGCGGGTGTGGCACGTACTGATGCAATGGTTCTCGGTGCCGGAATTGTCGGCACATCGGCGGCGCTGCATCTCGCAAAACGCGGGGTCAGTGTTGCCTTGGTCGACCGCGCGGGAATCGGCGAACAGACATCCTATGGCAACGCCGGTATCATCGAGGGGAACACGATATTTCCTCCGGTGTTTCCTTCGCATTTTGACGCACTGCTACGAGTCGCGCTTAAGCGCGCGGGCGAGGCCAACTACCATTTGTCATTCTTGCCGCACGTTCTGCCATGGTTATTGGCGTTCCGCGCGGCCTCGCGACCGGATCGCCTTGTGGAAACAGCCCGGCTGATCCGCCCTTTGTTTTCTCGTGCGGTGGCCGAGCACGAGGCGCTGATGGCCGAGAGCGGCGCCACCCACTACCTGCGCAAAACCGGCTGGCTCAAAGTTTATCGTAACGAAAGCAGTTTTGCGGGACTGGCGGCTGAGTTCGATCTAGCGGCGAAATTTGGTTTGCCGCTGAATGCACTCGACACTGCGGGAGCACAGGCCCTCGAGCCGTCACTCAATTCGGTATTTGCCAAGGCGGTATTCTGGCCAGAAGCGGCGAGCATCAGCGATCCTCTCGGCGTGACCCGAGCCTATGCGTCGCGCTTTGCCGCGCTGGGAGGTGTGCTGGTGGCGGGGGACGCGCGATCGCTCCACCGGATAGGTAATCGCTGGCGAGTGGACACCGCGGAAGGTGCGCTTGATGCCCAGGAATGCGTGGTGGCACTCGGCCCTTGGGCAACGGATTTGCTTGATGCGCTCGGTGTGCGATTGCCTCTCGCAGTTAAGCGGGGCTACCACCGGCACTTTCGGTCCCAGGGAAATGCAAGCCTGTCGCGACCGGTGCTTGACGCCGACGTCGGCTATCTGATTACCCCGATGGAGCAGGGGATGCGTATAACCACCGGTGCAGAGTTTGCGCCGCGTGATGCAACTCCCACTCCGGTGCAGTTTCTTCGCATCATGCCGCGGGTGCGCGAGTTATACCCGTTGGGGGAGCAGGTCGACGGGAAAACTTGGCTGGGCAGCCGGCCGTGCTTTCCGGATTCTCGACCCATCATCGATCGCGCACCCGGACATGCCGGGCTGTGGCTAGCCATCGGTCACGCCCACTGGGGCCTCACACTCGGCCCCGCCACAGGACGCATGATTACGCAGATGATGGCCGGTGAGTTGCCGTTTTGCGATCCGGCGCCTTACCGCGTGCAGCGATTTAACTAGTGCGAGGACACGAGTTCGCGGAAATCGTATCGATCGCGAATATAGCCGTTGAAGAATAGGGTTTTGGAGAACGCCGATTGGAATGAAGCGGCTACTTCGGGCGGCACATCGACGTACTCGTGGATTCGGCCGTTCGCGAAAGAAACCGTCAGTCGCTCGCTCGCGCGATCGTAGTGAATGTGATCGATGGCAGTCGAGGACATACCTAGCTAACGCACAGCCCACCCATTGGGCTCTGTATTTTACCTAAACCGGTCGTGCCAACTCGGCATTGCTCCGGGGAACGTCAAAGCGGTCGCTTCGTAAACGCCGCGTGCGATGGCACGCGCAAGCACGTGTGCCGCGAGCGCCCCAAGTTCACTCAGTGCGAAGACGGGGTCGGGCAGGAACGTGGTGCCTGTGCCAGCTGCGAATACAACATCACCATCCAGTGGTGTGTGCACGGGATGGATCGCACGCGACAAACCGCTTTGTGCCATTACCGCCAGGCGGTTTGCTTGTGCCTTGGTGAGTTTGGCGTCGGTGGCGACGACTGCAAGGGTTGTGTTCTCGCCCGGATAACCTTTGCTGCAAAACGCCAGGGCGTCGTCGGGCGGTGATGACGGCCAGCCGTGTCCGCCGAACTCTGCGTTCTGCTCAAACGGGGCGGCCCAGAAATGTCGGGTGTTGCCAATTGTCATGCTCCCCGCGGCGTTGGCCGCGGCAATCGCGCCGACAGTAATGCCGGCGCGCGTTTTTGCGCTTGCCGAACCGATACCACCCTTGAGGTTGGCGGTCGTGGCGCCAAGTCCCGCGCCAACGCTTCCGAGCGCAAAATCCGCACGCGCGTGTTTTGCAGCTTCGTAGCCGAGTTCGCGATAAGGAGGATAACGTCCCCAATTCTTGTCGCCGCCCGACAACAAGTCGAACAAAATTGCCCCCGGCACGATCGGCACGCGGGCCTCGCCTACCTGAAAGCCGCGACCCTGCTCACGAAGCCAGGCCTGCACCCCTGATGCGGCGTCGAGTCCGAAAGCAGATCCACCGGACAGGACGATAGCGTCGATTCCTTCCACCGTCTGCGCCGGGTCGAGGAGTGCCGTTTCGCGCGTGCCCGGCCCGCCCCCGCGGACATCTACGCTAGCGGTCACGGGTTTCTCGAATACAATAACCGTGACGCCAGAGCCGAGCTTGGCATCGCCAGCATTGCCCACACGAATGCCGGGAACGTCAGTAATCAGATTGCGCGCCATAGCGTCTCCCAGCGGAAACTTTATCACGCCAAATCACGTTTCGGCGAAGTGATCGTAAGGACTTGCAAGCGGGCACATTGCGTCGCATTTAGTGGCGCCATGCATAGCGAAGTTACTTTCTTGGCCGCCTTGGTAGCTGGCCTTGTCAGTTTTCTCTCTCCCTGTGTGCTGCCGCTTGTGCCGCCCTATCTCGTTTTTTTGGCTGGTACCTCGCTCGAGCGTTTTGCGGAGAAGGAGGCAGAGCCACGGGTCAAGCGCGAAACGGTCCTAGCGGCGGTCCTGTTTGTCCTGGGGTTCTCGACTGTGTTTGTGGCGCTGGGTGCCAGCGCCAGCGTCGTCGGGGCGCTTGTCCGCGCCTATTCAGGGCCTCTTGCTACCATTGCTGGCATAATCATAATCGTTATGGGGCTCCACTTCCTTGGCGTGACGCCAATCGCGTTACTGCATCGTCAGAAGCGGCTCGATGTGGCCAAACCGGTCGGGTTGTGGGGGGCTTACGTCATCGGGCTCGCATTTGCTTTCGGTTGGACGCCATGCATTGGACCCATCCTGGCTGCGATTCTCGCCGTCGCGGCATCCGAGCAAACGGTGAGCAGAGGAGCGAGCCTCCTTGCAGTCTATTCGCTTGGCCTCGGGATTCCCTTTATCGTTGCCGCATTCGCAATAGAGCCTTTCGCTGCGTTTCTGTCCCGCTTCCGCAACTATCTTCATCGCATGGAGCAAGTGATGGGAGCGCTGCTCGTGTTGACGGGGATTGCCTTTCTAACGGGGAGCGTCAACCAGATGAGCGTATGGCTCCTCGAAACCTTTCCGGTTCTTGGAAAGATTGGATGAAAAAAGAAAGCCCGCCAGTCGGCGGGCTTTCTGAATTCAGCGCGATCGACTACTTGACCTTGGTACAATCGGAGCCAGGGCACTCGACGTACGTGATCTTTCCGCTGGGATCCTTTTTCCAGATGTACATCACATAGTCGAGTTTCGTGATGTCGCCCTTCTTGTCGTAGGAAATATCGCCGAGCACGGTCTTGAACTGCATGCCTGAATGCATTTTCTCGGCGACCTTCTTTGGATCGAGCGACTTTGCGGCTTCCGCAGCCTGTTTGATGATCTGCACGCCAGCATAGCTATAAAGCGTGTAGGCTTCCGGCTCGAATTTCTTGGCGCGGAATTCCTCAACAACTTTTTTGGCATCCGGCTTGTTGCGCGGATCTGGGCCGTACGTCATCAACGTGCCTTCGACGCCCGGACCGCCGATCGAAGCAAATTCATCGGAGGTGATGCCATCGCCGCCCATCAGCGGCGCCTTTACGCCTTGATCGCGCATCTGTCGAACGATCAGGCCACCTTCCGTGTACAGGCCGCCCCAATAGATTAAGTCGGCGCCTGATTGCTTGATTTTGGAAACCAGCGCGGAGAAATCCTTCTCGCCGGTGTTAATGCCTTCGTAGAGAACTTCTTTTATTCCGGCTTTGTTGATTGTCTTCTTCATTTCGTCGGCTAGGCCTTTGCCGTAAGTAGTCTTGTCGTGCACCACGGCAATTTTCTTGCCTTTGTAATGCTTAGCGATGTATTCGCCGGCTACTTGTCCTTGCTGATCATCGCGGCCGCAGACGCGAAAGATGTTCCACATCTTGCGTTCAGTCACCGTCGGATTTGTCGAAGCCGGCGTGATCTGCAGGATGCCGTTTTCCTGATAGACTTCCGACGATGGAATGGTGACACCTGAGTTGTAGTGGCCGATGACGAATTTCACACCGTCGGCAGCAAACTTGTTTGCAACCGAGACGCCTTGCTTTGGATCGGAAACGTCGTCGCCATAGGAGACGCTTACTTTCTGGCCCAGGATCCCGCCGGCGGCGTTTATGTCCGCCGCGGCCTGATCAACGCCATTCTTCATTTGAGCTCCGGTCGCCGCACTTGGCCCTGTAATCGGCCCGCCAACGCCGAATTTGACTTGGGCAGTGGCAGCGCCCGCGGTTGTGATCGCGATACTCAACGCGAAGCCGAACGCAGTGATCTTTTTCATCTGTATTCCCCCTCGAACTAAGGCCGGCAACTTTCTCTTGGCGATATTACGTCAGGCGACTTTGCGGCGCCAGCGCATCGGGCCGTCGGGCTCATTGAGCCAGCGATATTGTGTGAGCATTTGGCTTGCGCGCGCGGCCTTAAAACCGAGGAACCCGAACAATACACAGAAAGTCGCGTCAACCAGGTAGTAGTGGAGCGACATAAAAGTGCCGCCATAAAGGCTGAAATGAATGAAACGAACCGCACCGGCCAGAACAAAGCCGTACGCGAGAACTTGCCACCATGGCCGCCAAGTTGTGGCAATGGCTCGGCCAGCCAATGCCGCTGCTCCGCCGCCGAGAATGAGGGTGACCAGCACGAAAACGCCGAACGAACCTTCCTCGTAGAGGAATTCAGGTATCGAAAAAGATGCAATTTGCGTCAATGGCGACCTCCCTCGAGATATGCGGACTTGATTTCCGGGCGTTCCAATAATTCGTGTCCGGTGCCGGACATCGTGATGAACCCATTTACCATGACGTAGCCGCGGTGCGCGAGCTTGAGGGCGTGGTAGGCATTCTGCTCGACGAGAAATACTGTCAGACCGTCCTCGGCGTTGAGCATTTTGATGGCATCGAAGATTTGCCGCACGACCAGAGGGGCCAGGCCCAACGAAGGCTCGTCGAGCAGAAGAAGGCGTGGTTGTGCCATCAACGCGCGGGCAATCGCCAGCATTTGCTGTTCGCCGCCCGACAACGTGCCGCCGCGTTGAGCGATTCGCTGCTGCAGCCGCGGAAACATAGTCAGTACGCGATCCAGGTCCCGCTTAAAATGCAATGGGTCAGCCGTTATGGCGCCCATCTGCAGGTTCTCAAGCACTGTCATCCTGGAAAAAATCCGGCGGCCTTCGGGGGACTGCGCAAGTTTGAGTTTTGCTATCTCGTGTGTCGGCAGGTGTGTGATGTTCTGGCCGGCGAAATCGATCGTACCTTCGCGTGCGCGCGGATTGCCGCAGACCGTCATCATCAAGGTAGATTTTCCAGCGCCGTTGGCGCCAATCAAAGTGACGATTTCTCCCTCGTTGACATCGAGGTCCACGCCTTTAAGGGCCATAACCCGGCCGTAGAAAGTTTTGACGCCTCGCACAGTGAGGAGTGGGGTGGTCATAGACCGACCTCCGCCTCGACTTTGGCCACATCCTTGTCGGCGACCCCCAGATAGGCCGCAATCACCTTCGGGTTGTCACGGACAGCCGCTGGAGCGCCATCGGCGATCTTAACACCATAGTCGAGCACAACGACGTGGTCCGAAATTTCCATCACCACAGACATGTCGTGCTCGATCAACAGGATCGAGATGCCGTACTTCTCCCGGATGTTGAGCAGGAGGTCGTTCAGCTGGGCGCTTTCTCGCGGGTTGAGGCCGGCTGCGGGTTCATCAAGGCAGAGCAGCACCGGATCGGTGCACATGGCCCGCGCGATCTCGAGGCGGCGTTGCGCGCCGTAAGGTAGATCGCCCGCGGCGTCATCCGCCCGGGCCGTCAGGTCGACCCGGTCCAGCCATTCGCGCCCGCGCTCGATCGCCGCGCGTTGGGCCCTTCCAAAGGAAGGAAGGCCAAGAATTCCAAGAAGGGTATAACCGGATGCCAGCATCAGATTGTTGTGTTGAGCCACCAACAGATTCTCGAGCACGGTCATGCCCGGAAAGAGTCGAATGTTCTGAAATGTGCGGGCAACCCGTGCTTGCTGCGCCACAAGATAGTCAGGCATTCGCTCTAGGAGAAAGAGTCCGCCGGCCGCTCGTCTGACGGAACGTTCGCCGCTGTCGGTTAGCGTCTCGAGCCAATCCCAGGCGCCGACATCACCGTGGCGCAGCGCGATGCGTCCCTCGCTTGGCTTGTAGAAGCCGGTGATGCAATTGAACACCGTGGTTTTTCCCGCCCCGTTCGGTCCTATCAAGGCGGTAATCTCTGCCTGGCGCGCGGAGAACGACAGATCCTCCACGGCGACAAGGCCGCCAAAGCGCATGGTCAGATGCTCGACCTGCAGCAACATATCGTGCGCATCCGCCATCAGCCGTGACCTTCCTTCACGAGGTCGCTTGCGATTGCCTTGCGCTCTTTTAGGACGACCGATGGCTCGCGCGTCGCAATTAGGCCGCGGGGCCGCCAGATCATGATTAGCACCATCGCAAGTCCAAACAGGAGCATCCGATATTGGGTCGGGTCGAACGTGGCTCCAAAAATCAATTTCAGAAAATCGAGCTCGCGCATGATTTCAGTGCCGCCGATCATCACAACAGCGGCGATCGCGACGCCGATCTGGCTGCCCATTCCGCCAAGCACAACAATTGAAAGAATGGTTGCGGACTCCAGAAACGTGAACGAGTCCGGTGAAATGAAGCCCTGTCGTGCGGCAAAAAACGATCCCGCAAAGCCGGCAAACATCGCGCCCATGGCGAATGCGGTTAACTTGGTGTTGGTCGTGTTGATGCCGAGTGAGCGGCATGCAATTTCATCTTCGCGCAGTGCTTCCCACGCGCGACCGACCGGCAGCCGCCGCAGGCGGACGGTGACGAAGGCGGTAAGGAAGGCGAGCGCGAGGATCAGGTAATACAGAAAAATGGTGCGATAGATGGGCGAATATTCCAATCCGAAGACTGCGGCGAACCCGTCATCATCTGCGTTGAACGGGATGCCGAAGAAAGTCGGGCGCGGAATACTCGTGATGCCCGCGTAGCCATTGGTCAAATCAACCCAGTTGATGAGTACGATGCGAATGATTTCACCGAACGCGAGCGTGACGATCGCAAGGTAATCGCCACGCAATCGCAACACCGGAAATCCGAGCAAGATCCCCCAGAACGACGCGAGAATTCCGGCAAGCGGCAGAAGGATCCAGAAGGAAAAGCCGAAGGTTTTGGCAAGCAATGCATAGGAATAGGCCCCGACGGCATAGAACGCCACGTAGCCGAGATCGAGCAAACCGGCGAGACCCACGACGATGTTCAAACCCCATCCAAGCATGACGTAGATCAGGATCTGGATCCCGAAATTATCGATCCATTTGACGGCTCGGCCAAATCCTGCGGTAGCAAGGACGATTGCCGGGTAAACGACAACGAACCCAATCGCAAAAGGGACAATCCACTTTCCGATCTGCGCGCGCCATGCCGCAGGTTCGGTGGCGGGCCGTAGCGCGCGTTCCCTCAACCAAGGTTCGACGGAAAGCGAATAGGTGAGACGACCGAGGCCGACCAGGGCAACAACCGCAAACAGCAACGGCCACCGGGTGTTGAGGATTAAGTCATTGCGGACATCAGTGACGGTCTGGAAGCCGATCAGCGGCAGAAAAAGTCCGAAAGAAAGCAGCGCCGCGACGCCCGCGTCTCGAACAGCGCGAGCTGTATCAACGCGCTTGGCTGGCGCATCGCTCGCCATGTCAGACTTTCTCGACATCCGGGCGGCCAAACAGACCTTGCGGCAGGAATATCAGCGTGATCGCGAGGACGGAGAAAGCGGCCACATCCTTGTAGTCGATTGAAAAGTACGCGGACCACATCGTCTCAATAAGGCCGATCAAAATGCCGCCTATGACTGCGCCCGGCAGAGAGCCGATGCCACCTAGGACGGCGGCAGTGAACGCCTTCACACCCGGGACAAAACCATCCGCGAAGCTTACGACGCCGTAATACATCAGATACATCGTGCCGGCGACGGCAGCGAGCGCGGCCGCGATGACAAAGGTCATCGAAATGGTGCGATCGACGTCGACGCCGACCAGGGCCGCCATCTTTTGATCCTGCTCGCAGGCGCGTTGCGCGCGGCCAAGCCGCGTTTTCGTGACGAGATACCAGAAACAGACCAGCAGAACGGCGGTAACGACCCAGATTATGAGCTGCTTAACGGAAAGAGTGACCGGATAGTCGTTTTTTGTGAAAAGAACGAACTCACCCTGGACCATCGGTGGAATTGATTTGTTGCGCGGTCCCTGTGTCACCTGCACGAAATTGGAAAGGAAGATCGACATTCCGATCGCCGAGATCAGTGGCGCCAACCTGAACGAACCGCGCAGAGGTCTGTAAGCCAGTCGTTCAATCGTCCAGTTGACCAGCGATGTAAACAACATCGCCACGATAAGCATGACGAACAGAACGAGCGCGATCGACGAGCTACCGAGAAAACTGACGAGCAGTAGAAAAGCAACTAGCGCTATGAAACTCGACACCATGAATACATCGCCGTGGGCGAAGTTCACCATGCCGATGATGCCGAAAACCATCGTGTATCCGATGGCGATCAGGCCATAAATTGAGCCGAGCGTAATCCCGTTGATTAGTTGTTGTAGGAAGACTTCCATTCCATCCCCACGCCTTCCGTCTGGCCAAGACCGATCGCCCCGATATTAGAGGCTTAACAGGGCATAGCGGGAGCGGCAACGCGCGGCGGGCGCGATGTTATCAAGCGGAATTTGTCGTGGAGGACGCAGGGGAGTGCCATGGACACCAGCACTGCTGAGACAGGCCCATATCGACGTCGTGCCTGTCTCGCTCGCTGGCGGCGCGGCTAGTGAAGGCCACCAAAGAACCAGATCAGCACCAGAATAGGGATCGGAATGCCGAGCAGCCAGAGCAACAGATATCGTCCCATCGTATGTTCTCCTCTCGTTTGAAGGGGAACACTCCCGGTCGCGCGAGGTTCCGAGCGGCTTTTCCCCATATCCGATGGGTATTTGATCGGAACAAAAATAACCGCTCACGCATTATTACCAGTTACGGAGCGCGCGTGATCAGAGCGCTTCCAACCATGTTGGAGAGTGAAAATGAATCAAAATCAGAACCCGAACCAGAAGCCCGGCCAACAACAGCAAGGTGGTCAGCAGCAGGGTGGTCAGCAGGGTGGCGGACAGCAGAAGCCCGGCCAGCAGCAGCAGGGTGGTCACCAGCAAGGTGGTCAGCAGAATCGCTAACGCTGCGAGATAAAGAAACATGGAAGCCCCGCCGCGAGGCGGGGTTTCATTTTTTCCCCATCGGCTGTTGGCCTCGCAAGCATGCTCACATATGCTTGTGGGATGAGCACGGTGTCGTCTCTGCCGCTGTTTCACTTGTATGGCGATCCGCCGGACGACTCCGCATTTGACTTTATTCATATCGAGACGATCTCTTCGCGATCGTCAATTCACGACTGGACAATTCGCGCTCACCGTCACCGAAATCTGTTTCAGGTGTTGCTGATCGAGAAAGGTGGTGGCGAGTTCAGCTTTGAGACAGCAACGGCGCGGTTCTCTGCACCGACCCTGATCTTGGTACCGGCGACGATCGCGCATGGCTTCCGCTTCACGCCCGAGGTTACCGACGGGTGGGTCGTTAGCTTCACCGAAGATGTCGCTGACGCACTGGGCGATCAGTCTGGAGAGGCGCTGGCGCGGCTCAAGGCGGTCGCCACGGAGCCGCTGCTGCCGCTCGCAAGTGCGGCGGAAGCAAAGCGACTGTCTACGCTCTGCGCGGATTTGCTCGAAGAGAGTGCGTTGGCGCGCGAAGGCTATCGCCTGGCGATGCGCGGATTACTTGCTCTGATTGCCATCGAAGTGGTGCGGCTCGCCGTATCCCGCGCGCGGAGCGGTACCGTGACCCTTTCGCGTTCGGATGTTCGGGTCGATGAACTGCGGCGGCTCGTGGATGAACATTTTCGAAAGGAACGTCTTATAAGCTTCTACGCTGGAAAATTGGCCATGACGTCTGACAGGCTTAATGACCATGTCAAACGAGCAACCGGTGTCACCGCCGGTCACCTGATCCGCCAACGTGTTCTGACAGAAGCCAAGCGGCAACTCGTCTTTACAAACCAGGCAATTCACGAAATCGCCTATGATCTCGCTTTTTCAGATCCTTCACATTTCACACGGTTTTTTCGCAAACAGACGGGCATGACGCCGCAGTCCTTTCGCGACGGTCGCGGGGGCTGAAGCTACTTCTTTGCGTCAAGCGAATTCGCGCGAATAAACATGAACGCAACAGCCGCGCCAAACAATTCCGCCACACCGGCTACGTTCATAGCTGCGCGCAACCCGGTCAAAAAGCTCTCAATCGTGTTGGCTTGTTGGCCGGCATAAGCGGCAAAGAGCGAGCCAAGAATTGCGACGCCAAGTGTCGCCCCAACCATACGCGCCGTGTTGAGGATCCCTGACGCAGTACCCGCTCGCGCGGGCGGAACTGCCGCGACAGCGACGCCATTGACCGGCGCAGTGTTCAGGCCAAGACCGATGCCAACGATGACCAGGGCCATTTCGATCAGACCGTGTCCTGAATTCTGAGTAATGGCGGCGAGCGCCAGCGCGCCCAAGCCCATGCAAGCCATTCCTACGGTCATGACCACGCGGGGGCCCAACCAGTTGCTGAAAAAGCCCGCCAGCTGAGACACCACGACGAAACTGACCGACATCGGGAGTAATTCGAGCCCGGCGATGAAAGGACTACTGCCACGTACAGTCTGGAAATAAAGCGGCATGATGAAGAGTAGCGCGTACATGCCAAATGTCATCAATCCGGCTAATGCAAGCGCGGCTGAAAAAACCGGCTGACCAAATAAGGAAAGTGGCAAGAGAGGGCCCGGCGTTTTCGCCTCGACCCATACGAAAGCAATCATCGCAACCACCGCTCCCGCAATCATAAAGATCAACGGAGCGTTCCAGCCCCAGTGGGAACCTTCGATTGCGGCAAAGGCAAATCCTCCTAGCCCGATGACGGCAAGAACCTGCCCGGGCAAGTCAAGCCTGCGGCCTTCGGGTTCTGTACTTTCATTGACAGCCTGCATCGTAAGCAGCAACACCGCTGCACAGAAAGGCAAGCTCATATAGAAGATGCTGCGCCAACCGATGCTATCGACGAGCCAGCCACCCACTGTCGGACCGATGACAAAAGCGAGACCGTTGCAACTGGCCCAAATGCCCAACGCGTGGGCGCGCTCTTCGCGGACCGGGTAGGCCAACGTGAGCAACACCAGCGACATTGGCAAAGCAAGCGCCGCGCCTACGCCGCTGATGATACGTCCAGCGATCAAACCTGTCACCGTGGGCGCAAACGCGGAGACCAAAGTTCCACCCGTGAACAGTACGATACCGAACAAGAAAATGCGGCGACGACCATAAAGGTCTCCGAGTGTCCCACCGGTAAGCAGCAAACTGGCGTAAGCCAGGTTGTACGCATCCACGACCCATTGCATCTGGCTGACACTGGCCTGCAAATCAACCGCAATGCTCTTGAGCGCGAGGTTAACGACCGACGTATCGATTTGCGCGAGCAGGACTCCAAGCGACGTTGCGAGCAACACGAGGCTGGGCCGAAGAACTGCATTGTTCGTGTGTGCGATTGTCATAACGTCTCTTTCAAATAAGTCGCCCTGCTTGGCCGCGATCTAGGAGCGTGCGCAGAAAAAGCCCACCCGCTTTCTGCGCAACCCGAATTGGAACTTGGACACCGCTGGCGGCGCCAAAGGTTAAATGGCTAACAGGTAAGGTAAAGGTTCGGTTCTTTTGAACTTCGCAATTGAGCGGATTACGCATGACTCCTCTCGTGAGGAGGGATCCGTGCGAAAAATCTCCAATGTTTGCGGTTGCCGCTATCGTCGCAATTGCGCTGTATTTTCGCTTTGGCCTGGGGTTATGACGGATTGCGTATCCTCACGTCGCCTTCGTGTGGCCTCGAAGACGTGTGGCGCTCGCAACTTGTTTCGCAATTGTTCGACTTTTCAATTTAGGGCCGATTGGGCTGATTAATCAATTTAGGACCGATTGGGCTGATTAAGCTCGCCGCGTTTTTCGAAGCGCTCAAGCTTACGGTCGATTGCATTTGTATCATTCACATCCCGCAGCTTGACCTTCGGCATGGAAAATCCCCATCAGGTGGCCATGGTTTTCATTGAAGCCTTTTCAGGCCGAAATGACGAGGGAGGTGGAAACGCGGTTTGGGCTATTTGCTCTTTGCGATTTCGGCGATCACCTCGGCCGCTTCCTTGAAAGCGTGGTTGGCAGCCGGCACTCCGCAATAGATTGCCTGTTGCAGAATGATCTCCTTGATGTCGTCGGCGGTGAATCCGCCCTCGGTGAGCGCCGCCCGCACATGCATTCGGAACTCTTCCCACTTGTCGAGCGCGAGCATCGTGCCAATCACAAGAATGCGGCGCGTCCGCTCATCATAGTGCGGGCGGGTCCAGACATCGCCCCAGGCGGTCCTGGTTATGAAATCCTGGAATTCCTCATTGAACGCATTCTTTTTGGCATTGGCCCGATCGACCCACGTATTGCCGAGCACCTTGCGGCGCTTAGCCATTCCACGCTCATAACGTTCCTTGTCATCCATGAATCGCCTCAGTGCAGGAAATTGAGCACGGCTTCAGTATAAGCTTTGGGCTGCTCGATGTTCGCAATATGAGCCGCATCGAGACTCACAAGTTTCGCGCCCTTGACCTGACTTTGGATCGCTTCGCCGGCCGAGGGCGGGGTGGCAGGGTCGTGTTTCCCGACGATGACCAAAGTCGGCAAAGCGATGCGTGGATTTGAGGATGTGAAATCCATATCGCGAATTGCTTCGCAACATGCGATATAACCGGCCGGCTTCGTCGTAAGAAATAACTCCGTCATACGGGCGATTGCCTGCGGCGCTCGTGACCGGAAGTCCTTTGTGAACCATCGTTCCATGTTCGGCCCGACAAGTCCACCGAGACCTTTCTCCTTTACGAGCTTGATCCTGTCGTTCCAAGGCGCTTTGTCGGCGTAGTGATAGTTGGTGTTGGAGAGCACCAGCTTTTCAATGCGATCGGGAGCATTCGCCCCCAGCCACTGTCCGACCATGCCACCCATCGACAATCCGCACCAATTGGTCTTTCTGATTTTCAGCGCGTCGAGCACTGATAGAACATCTCGGCCGAACCGCTCCATGGAGTAGGGGCCTTTCGGCACTCCAGACTGACCGTGTCCGCGACGGTCATAGCGAACAAGCCGGAAGTGTTTTGCAAATTCCGGAGCCTGGTCGTCCCACATTCGGAGTGTGGTCCCGAGCGAATTCGACAGCATGAGTACCGGCGCGCCTTCGCGACCTTCGACCCAGACATTGATCGGGCACCCGTCGTCCGCGTTGATTGTCGGCATTTAAGGTCCTCCCCTAAGATTTTGATTGTTAGGCTCTGGACGAGCGACACCCTTAGTGCGCCGCGCGATCCTTGCAAAGGTCTTTTCATTGCCCGCGTGAGGGCGTAAGCCGGTCTGTCGCGGGATGCTTGTAAAGGAGACGCGTGATGGCAATGACCATGACGGGCGAGGTTCAACTGCCGGCCAGTCGCGAGGTTGTGTGGGCAAAGCTGAATGACCCCGAAGTTCTGAAAACGTGCATCCCGGGCTGCGAAGAACTCAATAAGACCTCGGACACTGAATTCCAGGCTATTGCGACGACCAAAATTGGTCCAGTGAAAGCGCGCTTTAAAGGCAAAGTTCATCTTACCGATCTTAATCCACCCAACGGCTACAAAATTTCCGGCGAAGGCGATGGTGGCGTGGCCGGTTTTGCGAAAGGTGGGGCGACGGTTGCGCTGACCGAAAAAGATGGCGGCACGCTGCTGACTTACAGCGTGGAAGCACAAATTGGCGGCAAGCTCGCGCAACTTGGCCAGCGTCTTGTCAACGGCGCCGCCAAAAAAGTCGCGGATGATTTTTTCCAGAAATTTGCGGCTACGGTTGCCGCTACCTAATCAAGCTCCGGTAGAAGATGAAGTTGCCATCCGCTGGAATCCCTTGACCCAAGCCATAATGGGGGTTCAGACTTATTTCGATCGAAATCGCCTCGATTTCGCACCTAAACTACCGCCGTCCCGGCCACGGGGGGCGAAAAATGGGCGTTTGGGCCCTAAATGGGAGGAAGGCCATGCCTGCCGTATCCATGACGGTGAACGGTAAAGCCGTCAGCGGGGATGTCGAAGCGCGCACCTTATTGGTGCAATTTCTGCGCGAGAATTTACGCTTGACCGGCACGCATGTTGGCTGTGATACGTCGCAATGTGGCGCTTGCGTCGTTCACATAGATGGCATTGCGGCCAAGTCTTGCACCACCCTCGCTCTGCAATGCGAAGGCGCCAAGGTCACCACAATCGAAGGGCTCGCTGAGCCGAACGGACCGCTGCATCCGATGCAGGAAGCGTTCCGCGAACATCACGCGCTTCAATGTGGATTCTGCACTCCCGGAATGATCATGGCAGCTCTCGATATCGTGCGCCGGCGCGGCAATGATCTCGATGAGCACACGATTCGCGAGCAACTCGACGGAAATATTTGTCGGTGTACGGGCTACCACAACATCGTCAAAGCCATCGCAGCGGGAGCCAAAACAATGGCCAAGGGTGGCGCGCGACAGGCCGCTGAATAGCGTCAAGAACTGTGGGAGAAACCGCCATGAGCGCGACCGGTATCGGCGCGGCGGTGCGCCGAAAAGAAGATCTCCGCTTTATCACCGGCAAGGGTCGATACACCGATGACGTGATCAGGCCAGGCGAGACCCGCGCAGTATTCGTGCGATCGCCGCATGCCCATGCAAGCATCAGGAGCATCGAAGTTTCTGAAGCCAAGAAAATGCCCGGTGTAATTGATGTCCTGACCGGGAAAGATCTTGCGACCGACAAGATAGGCAATTTGATTTGTGGTTGGATGATCCATTCAAAAGACGGATCACCGATGAAAATGGCTCCGCACCCGGCGCTTGCAGCGGACAAGGTCTGTCACGTTGGCGACGCAGTTGCCGTCGTTATCGCAGAGACGCAAGCGCAGGGCCGCGATGCGGCCGAAAAGGTGAAGGTCGAATATCAATTGCTTACCGCTGTTGTTGATCCGGCCAAAGCAAGATCGGCGCCGCAAATTCACGAGGTTGCACCAAAAAACACGATCTACGAATGGTCGCTTGGCAACGCCAAAGCGGTGGACGCGGCCTTTGCATCCGCAAAGCATGTGACTCACCTCGACATCGTCAACAATCGTCTGATTGCGAATGCCATCGAACCGCGCGTCGCGGTTGCCGAGTACGATGCGGGTACCGATCAGCTCACGCTTTGGAACACCACGCAAAATCCGCACGTGTCTCGTCTGGTGATTGCGGCCTTTGTCGGGATGGCGCCCGAACACAAGCTTCGTGTGATTGCGCCGGACGTCGGCGGTGGCTTTGGCTCGAAGATTTTCATTTATCCGGAGGAGGTCGTTTGCCTGTGGGCTGCGCGAAAAGTCGCCCAGCCGGTGAAATGGACGGCCGATCGATCGGAGTCATTCATCACCGACGCGCATGGGCGCGACCACGTCACTCATGCCGAACTGGCCCTTGACGCGAGTGGCAAATTCCTGGCGATGCGCGTCAAGACGATCGCAAACCTCGGTGCCTATATGTCGACGTTTTCTTCGTCGGTGCCGACCTATTTGTACGCGACGCTGCTGTCAGGGCAGTACGATATTCCTCATATCTATTGTGAGGTCGACGCCGTTTACACGAACACGGTACCGGTCGATGCTTATCGCGGTGCCGGCCGTCCCGAAGCGACCTTTGTGGTTGAGCGGCTTGTGGAGGTGGCGGCACGGCAGCTCGGGATCGATCCAGCCGATTTGCGCCGGCGCAATTTCATCAAGACATTTCCTCATCAGACGCCGGTGATCATGGCGTACGATGCCGGGGACTATAATGCGTCACTTAAAAAGGCCCTCGAGATTGCCGATGTGAAGGGTTTCAGCAAGCGCAAGCGTGACGCCGCACGGAACGGCAAGCTTCGTGGTCTTGGCTACTCAACGTACATCGAAGCGTGCGGTATCGCTCCCTCGCAGGCGGTCGGATCGTTGGGTTGCGGTGTCGGCCTTTGGGAGAGTGCTGAAGTACGCGTGAATCCGACTGGAAGCGTGGAGGTTTTGACCGGCACCCATGCTCATGGGCAAGGGCACGAGACGACATTCGCCCAACTCGTTTCGGAGCGTTTAGGCATACCGTTTGAAAACGTTTCTGTAGTGCACGGCGATACCGACAAGGTGCAGTTCGGCATGGGGACTTACGGCTCGCGTTCGGGCGCGGTCGGCATGTCAGCGGTCGCAAATGCTCTCGACAAAATAGAAGCCAAGGCGAAGAAAGTGGCCGCCCATATGCTCGAGGCAGCCGAGGGCGACATCGTTTTCAAAGACGGCAAGTTCACCGTCGCCGGCACAGACAAATCGGCAGCCTGGGGCGATGTCGCGCTCAACGCCTACATCGCGCACAAATTTGCTGGACAAGAGCTTGAACCTGGACTGAAGGAAACGAGCTTCTACGATCCGACCAATTTCACATTCCCTGCCGGTTGCCATATCTGCGAAGTCGAGATTGACCGCGATACAGGCAAAACAGAGATCGTCGGTTGGACCGCTGTCGATGATTTCGGCACGGTGATCAATCCGATGATCGTGGAAGGTCAGGTTCACGGCGGAATCGCACAGGGCATTGGTCAAGCGCTGTTGGAAGTTGCGGTGTACGACAAGGACGGCCAGCTGGTGACGGGATCACTCATGGACTATTCGATGCCGCACGCTCATGACCTGCCATCCTTTAAAGTCGGACTGACAGAGACAAAGGCGCCATCGAATCCGCTCGGAATTAAAGGCTGTGGCGAAGCTGGCGCGATTGCTTCGCCTGCAGCGGTCATCAACGCCATTACCGACGCAATCGGCACGGAAGACCTCGCGATGCCGGCGACTGCGCAAGCGGTGTGGTCGGCGCTGACGCGGGCGCAACCCCGTCAGGTCGCGTAGGAACGGGAGACTGCAATGTACAATTTCACCTTTCATCGTCCGACGACGGTCCGCCAGGCTGCCGGCCTTCTGGCGCGCAACCCGGAAGCAAAGCTGCTCGCCGGCGGACACTCGCTGCTGCCGGTAATGAAGTTACGCTTGGCCAACCCTTCCGCGCTGATCGATCTGTCGCTGGTGGAGGGCTTGAGTGGCGTCGAGCAGAAAGGGCGTTCGGTCGTGATCTGGGCGATGACCCGTCACGCCGACGCGGCTAGCTCAGCGGTGCTCCAACAGGTACTGCCAGGATTGGCTTCCGTGCCGGCCTCGGTTGGCGATCCGCAGGTTCGCAATCGCGGGACCATCGGGGGTTCGATTGCTAACAACGATCCGAATGCCGACTATCCTGCGGCGTGCCTCGGCCTTGGTGCGACCATCATCACAAACAAGCGCCGCATTGCGGCCGACGAGTTCTTCACCGGGATGTTTTCGACCGCTCTCGAAGACGGCGAGATAATTACCAAGATCAGTTTCCCGATTGCGAAAAAAGCAGCTTACGAGAAATTCAAGCACCCGGCCTCGGGCTTTGCGCTGGTTGGCGTCTTTGTATCCAAGCGTGGATCCGACATTCGGGTTGCGGTGACTGGGGCGGGTGCCAACGGCGTTTTTAGGGTCAAGTCATTTGAAGAGGCGTTGAAAAAACGCTTCGCAGCAAAATCCCTCGAAGGCATGACGATACCGGCAACTGGTATGAACAGCGATATTCACGCCAGTGCTGAATATCGCGCACATCTTGTCGGAGTGCTGGCTAGGCGTGCCTTGGCAAAGGCAACAGTCTGACGCCGACCCACCGCGGAACAATTGCAATTGGAACTGCGTTTCCGAGCAGAGGCATCAATTCGCTCGGAAGGTTTGCTATGCAGGTTTTGCCGCTTTTGATTGTCGTATTGATCGCAGTGTCCTTGGCGTATGTGCGTCTGACTGTTTAATCAATTCGCAACGCACAACGCATCAATCAGGCAGGCGCGCGATCGAGCTCGCCAAGCAAATCGTGTAGGTCAAGCGGATTGGTGTACATCTGCAAGGACCCGTCCGCCTTCTTCGGCCATTTCTCTTTCGGGCGATCCCAATAGAGCTCGACCCCATTGTCATCCGGGTCGCGCAAATAGAGCGCCTCGCTGACACCGTGGTCGCTTGCACCTTCGAGCGGGATTTTGGCAACGATCAGCCGGCGCAAGGCATCTGCCAGGAGCCGCCGGGTCGGGTAAAGAATTGCAGTATGGTAAAGACCTGTGCTGCCCGGGGGTGGGGGCGAGCCGCCCAGACTCTCCCACGTATTGAGCCCAAAATGATGATGATACCCGCCGGCGGATATGAAGGCTGCGCCCGGCCGGCTGGTGGTGAGCGTAAAACCCAGCACTCCACAATAGAAATCCAGAGCTCGCTGCAGGTTTGCAACCTTCAGGTGGACATGGCCGATCCGCACCCCTGGATCGATGGTAGGCATCTGTAGGGTGGGATTGTCGATGGTCTCGGCCTTCGTCATGTGGCTCGTCCTGGCTCTCAGGCCCTTCGATCACCACATGTAAGACACAATTGTGGTGGGGCCTTTCACTGCGCAAGTCGATAGCTTAATCCTCGCATGCGCTTCTCACAACAATGACGGCAAAATCATCGCGGGCTGGCTATTTGCAAATCACCAAGATTTCAGTTGTCTGAAGATATCGCGCCAGCCTCGATGATTTGGCGAATTTCATCCACCCAAACTGAGCAGGCTTTATGGGTGAAGTGAATCCCGTCCGTAGTCATCTCTGGATAGCGAACGCCATGAGTAGCTATTAAAGGATTTAAATCGATGATCGATAGTCCACGGCTTTCGACATGTGACGCTATAGCGGAATTGGCCGCTACAATCTTATCGGTCAAGGAATGGGAGGATACTAAAGGTATTAACGTCACGATGGCCTTCTGGTTGGAGGGTAACTGTCGAAGTAAGTAATCGAAATCGTATGCGATCCGTTCAATAGGAGAAGATTCCGTGACAACATCGTTGATTCCCGCTTCGATAAAAAGAAACCTCGGTTTCAACGGCAGCACCTGAGTCAATTGATGCGTGACCTCTCTGATGACCGCACCGCCGGTTGCGAGATTAACAACCGAGAGGCTGCCAAGCTCCCATCTCCAATTGCAACCTGCGGTGAGGCTGTTCCCCACGAACGCATATTTTGGCGGCCAGATTGACGCGATTTTTCTATTGATGACGAACGCGTAGTCGGACCGTAATGAACCACTAAATAAGACAGGAACAGCGGTCCCAATAGAAACGATGCAGAGAACCAGCCAAACAAATCGCAAAATCGCCATCATTTGCTAATCCCGCAAGCCTCTATTCTTAATTTCAAAGTTGAGCCCAGTCCTGCCAAAAAGAAAATGAGTTCGTGCAGCGAAATTAGTAGTTGTACCGGACCTCCAGACGATTCCGGGACCAAAAGCCAGAACGCGTTGCTAACCAGCGTAAATTCTATAGAAATTTCGATTGTATGATCGCTCCTCTCGCTTGCTTCGCCTCAAACCGAAGCGACGTTGATAGACCAGCTTCAGTCACGGCGTTAAGACAGTGCTAGCGCAGCGCAGCGATACCGACAGTAGCGCAATCACCCTCGGGCCTTGATGGACAGTT
>Ga0182034_10000038_pt1 | contig 51626 bp, 43 predicted proteins | sample flu12Cox44000172_FD_125972 | JGI IMG/M metagenome (GOLD analysis project Ga0182034, IMG submission 125972) | Lab enrichment of tropical soil microbial communities from Luquillo Experimental Forest, Puerto Rico - flux4day.12C.oxic.44.000.172 | ecosystem: Environmental > Terrestrial > Soil >... | reverse complement strand
TTAGGGGATTCGACGGCTCGATGTGCTCGTGCAGTTCTCGCTTCTGGACGAGCGCGCGCGCAATAACAAACGCGTCCATCAGGCTTTTAGCTTGTCGGAGTGCGACGTTGAAAAAAGCATCGCCGAAATAGGTCCATTTGGCCTTGTCCCGGCAGCCGAACGACTGATGGTTGCCATCGGCCGCGGTGATTACGAGCATATTGGGGTTCGCGAGACGAGGGATAAAGACTCCGGAATAGCAGGCTGAGATGACCACCACCTTGTGTCGCACGCCCGTCCACGCCAGCATGTCGGCGAGTTTATACGGCGTGAGCGTTTGCGTGAGTCGTCCGGATTTGACAGCAAGGCCGGCGGGAGAGCCATGCGAGGTTAGAATCAAAAACAGAACGTCGTTCTCGGCGTCCATCCCATTGGCTGCCGCTTGCAACGACATGGCTAGGGTTTCGATCGTTGCACTTCCGCCTTTCTTCGTATTGTATTGCACGTTGATCGGGCCACTCCCGAAACGGCGCGCCACGATCTGTGCTGCACCGGTCGCCTCCCTTCTAAACACGCCTTGATCGCCGAAAAGGCCGAAGGACACCACGCTCACCTTGCGAGCACCCTCAACGGCGTGCACCAGTGAACCCGACGTCGCGACAGTCAAAACCAAAACGATGAGCGGTGCGCCGAGCCGGCTGACCCAAGACTTAGACGTCATGGCGAACCTCGTTTCGTGATCGCCGCCTGCGCCTCGGTCTATTGGAGGCAGGCGAAAAGCCGAGGGCCAACTATTGAAAATGCGCCGCTGTACGGGCGCAGGACCTCGTCAGGTAGCCCGCAGTTAGGTCATGCTCCCGGCGTCAATCAGCCGCTTTGCTTCCTCAAACGCTTTCTCGCGGCCGAGGCTATCGAGTTTAACAGGGATCATATCAAACGACTCGTTCTGGCCCGCCGCTTTGATCTTACTGCCATCGGTTTTGGTAATTATCGCTCGCCACGATCCATTGGGAGTCTTGAAGGTGCGGATGGTGAACCCTTTGTAGTCGCCAGTGCGGTCAGCATCGGTTGGCATGGCGCAATAGCCTGCTCGTGCTGGCAACTCGGCTGTGCGTCAAGCCAGACGGCGGATGGGGATGATGATGCGGCACGTTCGCAGCGGTGTTCTCAATAGTATGTCTCTGGTTTTTGCCCGTCGCTATAATGGCAGATGTCCACTACATGCGGGAGTCCGTCATGCGCTTGGTTGCGCGCCTTTCGATCTGTTTCATGCCGATCTTGGCGAATGCCGCTCAAACAGACGCCCAAGCTCCGTCCGACCCTCAAGCATATTGTGTGAATCACAGTGCCGACTTTTATCCGTATACGGGTGAGCCCTGCAAAAGCGGCTATCAACTAAGCAGTCCCCTTGACCCCCTGGTGGCAGCCGACAATCAGGAGACTACATCTGTTAAGTCAGATTCGCACGTATTTGTGCGCTTCCCGACGTGTCCCTGAGGGGATAGTGATGGGGTGAAATTTTGTGTGTCCTCTTTTCTGGCACCAAGAGGTGACGCATCACGGCGCGTAAAACCGTTCCCAGATGCGTGGACGCTTTGCGTAAAGCGTGGCAAGGACGGGTATGATGCCGCGGATGCGCGGTGACGAATGTCGGCTTTTTGGGGCAAAGCGGACATGCCTTTTTGCACCGCATATGTCTGCTTTTGACCCAAAGCGGCCACCAACGACTAGCCGTCATTGTCTACTTTGGGCGACCTGTGCGGCATCTCCGGCAAGTACACCGCATTACTTCGACTTAGGCGATGATCGCGATTGTTCGAAGCCGTGCTGCGCGTTGATCGCGGCGGCGCTGGGCGCTTAGCGCAGCCTACGCCATTCCACTGCGTCAGTGTGTCTAGCCGCACTTGCCGACGGACTCGCCTCTTGTCCCAAGAGACCAGAGACGATTCGTGCTTTTGCGCCGAATTTCAGGCGCAGTCGGTCGAGCGGTAAGACCAGAAGCCGATCGAGTAGGAAAGCCGCAACGATCACCAAGATGATCGTGAAGATGTGTCGCGGCCACGTCGGAACATTGTTCAGAGGCGACCATTGAACCAGCCCAATGATGAAGAGGTGACACAGGTAGATCGGATACGATAGCTCTCCGATGTTGGCGTCGATCGCGTTGTCCTTTGTCAATCTAAAGAGAAACGGGATTCCAGCAGCGATCAAAACATAAGGAAGTGTGTTCCAGATCAGACTGCCACGAACCACGTAGTCAATCGGCCAGTAGATCACTGCAACGATGAGAACCATGACCGCAATGCAGGCTTGCGTGCGTGACGAAAAGCGCAGATCGGGAATGATCAAATAGAGCCGATAGGCCAGAACGCCGAGCAGAAAATATATGAGCTCGGACGGAAACAGCGAGCGACTCCACGGATAGCCGGAAAATCCGGCCATCATCAACGCCACTCGAAACCCGAGTGAGAAAATACAGAGTCCCGCGATGAACCAGATCGAACGACGCACAACAAATGGTGCAATGAAGTAGAACAGCAACTCAAGACCGATGGTCCATCCTGGCGGAACCGGGCTGAGGTCAACCACTGTCGTGGCATTGGGGCCAAAGGGTGCCAGCGACAATTGCCCTCCGACCCGGTCAAAGCCAAGCCACTGTCCGGTATCGAGACCGGCCATGGTCGAGACCGACACCACCACATAGGCGAGGGTCGGAAATGGGAGTGAGCCAAGATCGACTGCGCCGATATTTGCGACGGGACTTACCAGCTTGTGAAATTGTTGGCCGGGCGGCACCAACAAGATCTCGGCGGCGACCGTCAACAATCCCACGACCCAATAGAGCGGAAGAAGGCGTAACAGCCGCGAGGCGTAAAAATCCGATACCGGAAGCGCGTAGTAACGTGTGCTGATCACCAGCGCCATGTAGAAGCCGGAGATGATAAAAAACCCCTTCACGGCGAAGGTGGCGCCGCCAAAAGCACCGAGATGGGAGCCTACAACGAGCAGCGCAAAAATGGTGCGTAGCAGTCCCACACAGCCCCCGTCGATTTGAGCTCCAGCTCGGCCTGCGAACTGAGCCAAACTAATAATGACGCACCATTTCGTCTACTGCGGCGACGATCTCCGCGGGTAGGTTCGGAAATTGGCTGACATGGTGGGGAAATTAAGTTCCGCGTCAGCTATCGGCCCTTAGCGGACTTCAGTTTTGCAGCGCAAAGGTCCGCTTTTGGCCCAAAGCGGACATGAGCGGGCCCTTCAAATATCGCTTTGACCCGCTACGATCGCCCGAAATAGGTGGCAATCGTACCGCCCAGGTGGAGTTTGATCGATGAGTGACCAACACGAACAAATTACGGTTCGAACCCTAGCCGTCGAACACCATCACGCTGAGGCGGATCGGTTCGTTGGCTGGTACGAGGAAATGGCAAGAAGCCGTTTTTCCAATGCATTTTCCTACGGCCGCCACAAGATAGATGTTCTGTTAGATGAGGTGCTTAAGCAACAGCAGGCCGGTGCGCGCATACTCGATGTTGGCTGCGGAACCGGAGAGTACGTGCGCCGCGCGAATGAACTCGGGTTCACTGCCAGCGGGCTCGAGCCGGCGGATGCCATGCGCGAAGTCGCGATCAAAAAGAACCCGGGAGCGTCGATCGTTTCTGGTATAGCGACTGAACTGCCGTATCCGGACGAGAGCTTTGATCTTGTGATCTGCATTGAGGTTCTGCGCTATCTCGACCTCTCGGATGTCCGGCAGGCATTGCATGAGTTGCGCCGCGTTCTCCGACCGGGCGGCACGCTGTTTCTGACGATGGTGAACCGATACGCACTCGACGGCTTCTTCTTGCACTATTCGCTGCTGAGAATGCTGAAGCCCCGGAGTATTGAGCGCCCGCATTGTGAGTTCGTAACACCGGCTGAACTCGCCCGCGAAATCCGCAGCGCCGGATTTTCCGCTGCCGAGTACCGCGGAGTGTTGTTCGGTCCGATGCGCATTCTCTATAAGATTAGCGCTGGCATGGCCCGGCGGATTGCGCCGATGGTGGAGCCGATCGATGATGCGATCTGCGCAATCCCATGGTCAACCCCGTTTGCGGGCCACCTTGTCTCGATAGCAAAACGATGAGTCTCCGCCCACTGCCCAAAGTGGTTTGGTCGCTAGATTTCGAGCTGCGCTGGGGCGTACACGATCGGTTGGGGCTCGATGCAGATCGCTACCGGAAAAACCTTGAGGGTGCTCGCGAGGCTGTACCGCGGCTGCTGCAATTGTTTAGCAAGCGAGGAGTGCGCGCTACATGGGCGACAGTGGGAGCATTGGGATGTCGTGACTGGGACGATTATTTCCGTCGCGCGCCGCCGCCACCGCGTTACTTTAACTCGCAGTTTGCCGTCAATCGCCATTTTGCCGATTTAGACCCCGATGGAGTGCTCCACTTTGCTCCGGATCTGGTCGCGCTCATAGCCGAAACCGCGGGACAGGATCTTGGGACGCATACCTTTTCGCACATTTATTTAGGCGAGCTCGGTGTAATGGAGGCAGATGCGATCGCCGATCATGCGGCGACGCTCGCACTATTTCGAGAACGTTTTTATATCACCCCGACCAGCTTGGTGTTTCCAAGAAATCAGGTTGCGTTCCTTGCCCACTATCGCGCTCAAGGAATCAGTGCTTGGCGGGACAACGAGAGCTCTTGGTATTATCAGCTCACACGCCACACAAATCATCCTGTTGTGCGGGCCTTTCGGGTGACGGATGGGCTGACTCCATGGCGGGCACGCGGCGGCTCCTTTTCCGATGGTCGATGTCCGTCAACGCTGTTCGTCCGCGTGGGCCTGCCGGAGAGTTTGTGGAGGTTACATTTGGCCCGTATCGTCAATGAGGTGCGCCGGATCAAAAATGGGGGCGTGCTGCACTTTTGGCTACATCCACACAATCTCGGCGCGGACGTATCACGCGGAATCCAGCGCCTAGAGCAAGTGCTTGACGTTATCGATAGGAAAGCACCGCGCGGCACCACCTACGCGTCTATGCACGATCTCGCGTAAATGGCGGTTCCGCTTGTAACTCAAAGCGTGGCGCCACAACCGGAGGTCAGGTTAAAGTTGCTGCCATAAGCGGGGCAATGGCGCTTGGCAGGATGTCCGCTTTTGGCCCAAAGCGGACACCGCCTAATGTCCATCGACGATAGAAATGCCATCGCCTTTCATGAGGACTCAACCGCCTTTAACTACGTCTCTGCATACACGACCGAAATACTTTAGAGGTTCCTTCTCAGTGCGTACGACGAGTTCATACCAAAAAAGTAAGAGCCGCTTGGCAACTTGCATGTAATTCGCGTGGCCATTGCACCGACTTCCGGCGGTAGAGTCAGAACCCGCCTTGCGTCCGAAAATGGAAATGCAGATATGAGCGTTGCCGGAACGCCGATACTGATCACCGCGTACACCCGCGGCAAAAGGACCGCTACCCAGAAGCTTAGGGGATTATCCCGTTTCCACTCTGCGAACCAATCTCGCAGTTCACTAAATTCTTCGTCATGCCAGAGCAAACTCATTTTTTCGGAGACCCACCCAATGCCAAAAGACCATCAACTGAGCCGCTTTTTGTCGTTTCTTAAAGAGTCTTCGAACGGCTGTCCCTGCGCGCAAGGCCTCGAGCGTCGGCACATGCGTGTACACAGTCGAACTGATATTGGCGTAGACCATCGGCACCGACACGAACTGCGGCAGCAATGACACTCGCCTTCTGAAAACGGTCCGATGTACCGCATGGCGGGCATTTCGTGCCGATGCCTCACTTGCCAAAACCAGTTTGACCTCCGACAATCTTCATTCGCACTGAGATGCTTGCTTCATTCGCACTGAGATGCTTGCCACCGAACGCGCAAGCCCGGCGAACCTGGGAGGAGATTGATGCGCTATATGAAATTCGCGCTGGCCGGCGCGTGTGCTTTCGGCCTTGTCGGCCTGACCCCCGCCACCGCTGCAGAACCTGTAAAAATCCGCATGTCCTGGGTGGCGCCTGTCGCCAACTGGGCCTCGATTGTTCTCGAGAAAAAGGACTTGGCCAAACACATGGGCAAGTCCTACACGGTTGACTCCGTGCGCTATCAAGGCACGCCGCAGATGATAACGGCGATCGCCAACAACGAGTTGGAGGTTTCGAACCTCGCCTATTCGTCGCTTGCAATCGCGATCGAAAACGCGGGCCTTGATGACATCCGCGTCATCGCCGACGAATTCCAGGACGGCGTGCCGGGCTACTACACTCAGGAATACTTTGTTCGCAAAGACAGCGGCATCGACAAGGTCGAAGACCTCAAGGGCAAGGTGATCGGAACCAACGCCGGCGGCAGTGCCGTCGACATCGCCATGCGCGCAATGCTGAGAAAACACGGGCTCGAAGAAAAGCGCGACTACACCATGGTCGAAAGCCCGCTTCCGGCAATGCCCGCGGTGTTACTCGAGAAAAAGGCCGACCTTGTGCCGGCCGTGCTTCCATTCGCCTTCAATCCCAAGCTGCGCCAAGAAGGCAAGGTCTTGTTCAAGCAAAATGAAGCGCTCGGCGTGACGCAAATGATCGTTTGGACCGCGCGCAAGTCATTCATCGACAAGAACCGTGCCGCCATGGTGGATTTCATGGAGGACATGTTGCGGATCACGCGCTGGTTCCTCGATCCGAAAAATCATGATGAGGTCGCGCAAATCGCGTCGAGAATAACGAAAGCCCCGCCGGAGCGCTTCGGTTGGCTGTTTACAAATCAGGATACTTATCGCGACCCGAACCTGTTGCCGAACCTCGAAGCGTTGCAGCGCAATGTCGATGTTACGCGCGAACTCGGCTTCGTGAAAAACAAGATCGACATCAAGAAGTATTCGGATATCAGCCTGGTTCAGGAAGCGGCAAAACGCCTTCAGTAAATTTTCCGGCTCATTCGAAAAAAGCCCTGGGTGTTTCCCCGGGCTTTCCATTTGGGCCATCAAATCCTCTTCAGCGGGATTGCCCCGAGGAAGTCTCGCTTTCCGACATCCACTCCGAAATTTCGCGCCAAGGCATAGGCCGCCGTGAGATGGAAATAGAAATTCGGCAGCATGAAATGGTCGAGATAGTCGGCACCCTTCATCTGCCCCTTGTTGGCGCCAAGCGGAAACGTGATTTCCCGCTCGGATGAGGCATCGATGGCTTTCGTATCGAGCGTCTTGAGAAATGCGACCGTTTTTGTGATGCGTTCCTTGAGCTGATCGAGAGTCGTTTCGGCGTCCTCGAACTTGGGTGGTTCCACGCCCGCAAGGCGCGCCGAGCCATTCTTGGCCTGGTCGCAGGCGACCTGTATTTGCCGGCTGAACGAAAACATGTCCGGGGCGAGGCGCCAGCCCACAAGGACCGAAGGGTCGATCTTTTTCGCTGCCACGTGGGCCGCTGCCTTGTCGAGGACAGCCGCAAGGGCGTTTAGACCGATCTCGAAGACCGGCAAAGATGCTTGAGACATTGAGAAAGGCATGGAACTGATCCTTGTAAAAAAGGTCATTCCGACGCGCGAGCGGTGCCGCGCGCGCGACGGACGCAGCCTTATAGCTCAGCTTATTGCCGGAGCAAGTTGTGGTAAACGAGGGTCAGCTCCACCATGGACACATGATCCGGATAGGCGCGCGACGACCTTATGAAAACGAAGCGAGCGCTTGCTCTCGTCGCGCATAACCGCGCAAAAAACCGCCACCACGTGGCCACCACAACCGCAGTCCGATCAGCGACATGATCAGCATGCCGGTACCGACCCAGCCGACGATCTGGCGCCCGTTATATTCCGAGATTGTCAGGTTCTCGTGAAGAACGTGCAGGAAGCGGAAGAACGATGAGCGAAATTCCAGTTAGGGGATCGCGCCGTGGCCTGGATCCGATGGATCCATGAGGGTTCTGGGCCGCGATTGTGTTCCTGACCGGTATTTTCCCGACTATTTTTGCGGTGACCGGCATCATGATATGGCTGTGCGAGCGCCGATCGCGGGCCAGAAATGCCAGACGTGCCGAGGCGCAACTACGCCCGCTGAGCGAGCCGTCCGTGTTAGTATGGCTGAGGCCAAAAGGATCGAACGCTCAATGACCCTTTGTCACAAGTGCCGCGCCGTTCTGGCAGCCGCAGCCGTTGCCGTGAGCCTTGTTCTGCCGGCCACCGTTTTTGCGCAAACACCTCCAGTCTCGCCATCGGCTTCGGAGCCAACAGCGGCCACAACTCCACAATCGACACCCGCGCCAACCAGCCCGGCGCCCTCTTTCGGGCAGCCGGCAGCATCCTCCGCGATTTCTCCTGACATTGCACTGAAGTTGCCGCGCGATCTGTCGCCCTGGGGCATGTTCATGGCGGCTGATATCGTCGTCAAAGCAGTGATGGTTGGCCTCGCCTTCGCGTCAGTGCTGAGCTGGACGATCTGGTTCGCCAAGGCGATCGAACTGATGAAGGCGCGTCGGCATATGCGTGCCGAGATCGTGAGCCTCGCGCAGGTTCGCTCATGGAGCGAAGTGAGTTCGCTCATGAACGGACGAAACAATGGCACGGCCGCATTGCTGCGCGCAGCGGACGATGAGGTGCGCCTGTCGGCTGATGCAATGTCTCCGGAGGGAGTAAAGGAACGGATCGCCTCGAGGCTCGAGAGGCTCGAGGCGGCCGCCGGCCGTCAAATGATCCGCGGCACCGGTATTCTCGCAACCATCGGCGCTACCGCCCCGTTCGTCGGATTGTTTGGTACGGTCTGGGGTATCATGAACAGTTTCATCGGTATCTCGAAATCCCATACCACCAATCTCGCGGTGGTGGCGCCGGGCATCGCCGAAGCCCTGCTGGCAACCGCGCTTGGCCTCGTGGCGGCCATTCCGGCCGTGGTGATGTATAATATGTTCTCACGATGGATCGCCGGGTATCGCGCGCTGCATGCCGATGCGGCGGCGGAGATCCTGCGCATCATTAGCCGCGATCTCGATCGCGGCACATTCATTCAACGCGCGGCGGAGCGCCGCCGCGCCATATCTGCTGCCGAGTGATTCGCTATGAGTGTGCGTCTCGACCACGGCGACGAAGAACTCAGCGAAGTCCACGAGATCAACGTCACCCCTTTCATCGACGTGATTCTGGTGCTGCTCATCATCTTCATGATCGCGGCCCCGCTGGCGACAGTGGACATTTCAGTCGATCTCCCTGCTGCGAGTGCCGAGAAAACCCCTCGGCCTGACAAACCGCTGTTTCTCACGCTCAAATCCGATTTGAGCATTTCGCTGGACAATAACCAGGTCAACCGCGCAGCGCTCGCCGGCGCGCTGGATCGTGCAACGGCCGGCGACAAGCAACAGCGCGTATTTCTGCGTGCCGACAAGACTGTGCCCTACGGCGAACTCATGAGTCTCATGAACGACTTGCGGAGTGCCGGCTATCTGCACGTTGCACTTGTCGGACTCGAAGCCGAGAAACTCTGACCATGACGGCAACGATTCAGGTACCGCCCGCAAAGCACAGCTCCGAAGCGTTGCGATGGAGTTCCTGTTTCGCGCTGGCGCTCAGTTTTCATGCGGCGGGCGCGGCAGCGCTGTTCGCGCAAAGGGGCGAAGATTCTGATCTCGTGGCCAATGCACCGATAGTCATGGTGGATCTGGCGCCAGTTTCGGTGTCATCGAACGTTACGCCGAACGAATTGCCCCCCGGGCCGGAACAAAACGAGGCGCAGCCTGAACCCGAACCGGAAAGGCCTGTCGAGAAGCTCGATCTACCGCTCGAACGTCAGGCGGAACCGCTCGTGGTGGCCCCGCCCCCGAAGACGATCGAGAAGCCGAAAGAAAACAAGCCGAAGCAAAAGCATGCGAGCCTTTCCAGCGCGCCGAGCGCAGCCGATCAAAGAGCCGAGCGCGCCGCCGCGCCGATGCCGGGTGCCTTTTCGCGCAACAGCGATGCGGTACCGAACTGGAAATCGCAGCTCGTCGCACGGCTCGAGCGTTACAAACGTTATCCGTCGGAAGCGCAATCGCGCGGAGAGCATGGAGTTGCACAGCTCGCCTTCAGCGTCGACCGAAGCGGTGGCGTGCACAATGCACGTATTGTCCGTAGCTCGGGGTCCAGCATTCTCGATCGCGAAACCTTGACGCTGGCTGACCGGGCGCAGCCACTCCCACCACCACCGCCGGAAATCACCGGTTCGCAGATCCCGATTGTTGTGCCGATCCGCTACAACGCCCGCTGACTCCGGCGCCTCCCTTCGCGTGCAGCGGCTTGCTCGCCCAGCGACCGGCCGATCATCACGAGGACCGGCCCAGGCAGGGCTGCCTCATCCAGACGTTGCGGAAGCGTGGCGACCGGTGCAGCGACAACGGACTGGTCAGGCCGGGTTGCACGGGCAATGGCCACTGCTGGCGTACGCGGATCAAGACCCTCGGCAACCGCCTTTTCAACCAGCGCTGCAAGCGTGCGCGTCGGCATATAGATCGCCGTTGTGGTCAACGGGTCGGCAAGGCTCTGCCAGTCGAAATCGCTCGGCAACAAGCCGTTCTTCGTTGCGTGGCCCGTAACATATTGCAGTCGGCGCACGCGTTTACGTTCGGTGAGTGGAAGGCCAAGTCTGGCCGCCGCACCTTGCGCAGCCGTTATCCCCGGCACCACGTCGAATGCGACATTTGCCGCCCGGCAGGCTTCAATCTCTTCGGCAGCGCGACCAAAAATCAACGGATCGCCACCTTTAAGGCGAACCACGCGTTTGCCTTGCCGCGCGAGGCTCACCATCAACGCATTGATATCTTCCTGCTTGCAGGAGGGGCCGAAGCCGGTTTTACCCACCAGCATTTTCCTCGCTTCACGACGCGCAAAGTCGAGGAGATCGCGCGAGACCAGATCGTCGAACAAAATTACGTCCGCCGACTGAAGCGCACGAACGGCGCGCAATGTCAGCAATTCGGGATCACCTGGTCCGGCTCCGACAAGCGTCACCGAACCGTTTTCGACCGAAGTACCTAGACCTCGCACCTCGGCAATAAATCTATCGAAGTCGTTTTCACCGGGCTCATTGTCGGGATTGGACACCGCGTGCGCGGTGAACAGTTGCCAGAACTTGCGGCGACCGGAAAATGACAGACCGGACGCCTTGACCGCATTTCGCCAGCGCGCAGCCGCCGCGGCCCACGCCGTGAACCCATTAGGCAGCAAAGCTTCGAGTTTCGCCCGAATAGCCTGGGCAAACACGGGAGCAGCTCCGTCAGTCGATATTCCGATCACCAGCGGCGAACGATTGACGATGGCTCCAAAAGCGAAATCGCAGAACGCGGGTTTATCGATGACGTTAACAGGCACACCGCGGGCACGCGCGGCGGTGGAAAATTTCGCAGCCGCCTCATCATCCTCCAATGCCCCGATCGCAATAGCCGCACCGGTAAGGTCTTCGGCCGACCACGCACGATGATTGATGACGATGGCACCGCGCGGCGGATTTTCAGCAACCTGGACCAATTCGTCAGACGGATCCGCTGCATAGACGTCCACCAGTGCACCGGACGCGGACAGCAATTCGGCCTTCCAGGCCGCAGCCGGACTCCCGCCAGCCACGACGGCGCGTTTGTTGTCGAGCGCCAAAAAAACTGGAAGACGAGCCAGTGAACCCAGCCTCGGTGGTTTTTCTTCAAGCGGTTTGCGCGACACGTTCATCACCAACAATCCTCTTGAGCTCCGGCAGACACGAGCCGCAATTTGTGCCGGCGCGCAGCGCAACCCCGATTTGTTCTACGCTTGCCGCCCTGCCGCTTGCAAGCGCTGCGCGAATGACATTCAGGCCGACGCCGAAACAGGCGCAGACGAGCGGTCCGGCGTCGGCAATGCCTTTGGTCGACTTACCTGACAGGATCGCGCGACGCTCAGGTTCACTGAGGGCTTCGCTCTCGAAGATGGCCTTGATCGAATCCCATTGTGGGATCGTTCCAGCCTTTCCCAGAAACAGGCAACCCATGAACCGACCCTTTGCGAAAGCCGCCACACGGTAGATGCCGCGGGGCTCGTCAAAATACTCGGCGGTCTCGTGGGCTCCCAACAACGCACTGGCGCGTGCGCGCAACGCGCCCGGCGGCTCGTCGCTCGCGAACAGCAATCCGACGCCATTCGCAACAGCAACTCGCGACCACCACGTTCCCGGAGGCATAATTGGAACCGCGCGAACCAGAAGAAATCCGCGATAGGCAAATGAGACCGGCTCAATGGCCACCGGTGTGGCCTTGGCCTCAGGTTGACCTGAGTAAGGATCATTCTCCGGTGTAACCAGATCGCCGACGCGCGCGTCCGATGCAGTCTTGTCGTTCCAATGAATTGGCGCAAACAAGCTGCCGGGCTTCTGGCTGTCGGTGACGGCGACCTTAAGCACACATGCCCCATAAGGCGAAATGACGCGGGCGAAGGCTCCATCCGTTAGTCCCGCCTTCGCCGCATCCGCGGGATGAACGTCCACGAACGGCTCCGGCGAATGATTAGCCAGCCGCGGGCTCAGCCCTGAGCGTGTCATCGTGTGCCACTGGTCGCGTACCCGGCCCGTGTTGAGCCGCAAGGGGAAGCGCTCCGAAAGCTCCGCACTCAATGCAGGCGTTGCGCAGGCTATGAAACGCGCTTTGCGGTCCGCCGTAAAAAACCGTCCGTCGCCAAAGAATCGCGTCGTCGTGCCCGCCATTTCGTCGCGCACGGGCCACTGCACCGGATCGAGTGCATTGAACCCATCATCGTCGAGGTGGGATAGCGCACCGATATCGAAATCCCGCGTGCCCCCATTCTCGAAGGCTGACAGCGCCGCATGCTCGCGGAACACATCAGCCACGGTTCGATAGGCAAAAGCCTCGCCAAAACCCATGCGGCGCGCGATCTGCGTTACAATCCACCAATCAGGTTTTGCTTCGCCTGGCGCCTTCAGGAATGGACGCTGCCGCGAGATACGCCGCTCCGAGTTGGTGACCGTGCCATCTTTCTCTCCCCAGGCGGACGCCGGCAGCAGAATCTTTGCCCCTGCATCAATCGTGTCATTCGAAATCACATTGTCCGAAATGACAAAGAGGTCCAGCTTGGCCAGAGAGTTCCGAACCGCTCGCGCCCGTGGCAAGGACACTGCCGGATTGGTCCCCATGACCCAGAGCGCCTTTAGCTTGCCGCGCTCTATCGCGTCGAACATCTGAATGGCCTTCAGCCCTTCACGGCGAGCGATGTTCGGTGCGTGCCAAAAACGGGCGACACGATCGATCTCGGCTGGTGAAAACGCCATGTGCGCCGCCAACTGGTTGGCAAGTCCACCGACCTCGCGTCCGCCCATCGCATTCGGCTGGCCGGTCAAAGAAAATGGCCCCATGCCCGGCTTGCCGATGCGGCCTGTCGCGAGATGGCAATTGATGATGCTGGCGACCTTGTCGGTTCCCTGCGCTGACTGATTTACCCCTTGCGAGAAGCAAGTGACCACGTTCGGTGTGGTGGCGAACCATTCAAAGAACCGCGAAACCTCTGCCACGCTGAGTCCGGCGCGCCTTGCGGTTGCCTCGGTATCAGGTGCGATCTCGCGTGCGCGGACCAGTGCGTCTGTAAAACCTGTAGTATGGGCATCGAGATAGCCGTAGTCGAGAGCGGTCGTGTCGGCGAGGTAGACCAGAAGTCCGGCAAATAGAACTACATCCATCCCCGGGGCGACCGGGAGAAGTAGATCCGCATCCTCCGCCGTAGCCGTGCGTCGCGGATCGACAACAACGATCCGTGCGCCGCGTGCACGCTTGTTGGCGACGATCCGCTGATACAGTACCGGATGACACCAGGCGGCATTGGACCCAACGAGAATGACAAGATCGGCAATATCCAGGTCCTCATAGACGCCCGGTACGGTGTCGGCGCCAAATGCGCGGCGGTGACCGGCCACCGATGAAGCCATGCACAAGCGCGAATTGGTGTCGACATTGGGCGAGCCGATAAAGCCCTTCATCAATTTGTTTGCGACATAGTAGTCCTCGGTCAGCAACTGGCCCGAGAGATAAAAGGCGATCGCATCGGGACCATGCTGCGCAATGGTTCGCGCGAGGCCGTCCGCCACGCGGTCCAGCGCAGATTCCCACGCGACGTCGGTGAGGGTCCCGTCCGCTCCACGCAACATTGGCCGCAGAAGGCGGTTCTTGAGCCCCAGGGTTTCACCCAAGGCGGCGCCTTTGGAGCAAAGCCTGCCCAGATTGGCCGGATGCCAGGGATCACCGGCGATCACTGCGCCACCCTGCATATCGGGCTTGGCAAGAATCCCGCAACCGACACCGCAATAAGGGCACGTCGTACGTATCGTCGGCGGGTGGTGCGCGGGCGCATTCATCAATAGACGTCCTGCTGGTAGCGATTTTTCTTTTTCAGATCGCTGACAAAGACCGCCGCCTCTTCCGGACTGCGCATGCCGTACTGTGCGACGATATCGACGAGCGCGATCTCGACATCCTTCGCCATGCGCTTTGCGTCGCCGCAGACATAAATGTGAGCGCCGTCGGCAAGCCAGGACCACAAGTCCCGGCCGACCTCGCGCATGCGATCCTGGACATAAATCTTTTCGTCGCCGTCGCGCGACCAAGCAAGAGACAGTCGCGTCAAAAGGCCGGACGTCTTCATCTCTCTGAACTCGTCCTCGTAGAAAAAATCGAGGTCGGAATGTTGATGGCCGAAGAACAGCCAATTGCGGCCCTTCGCGCCGGTTGCGCGACGCTCCTGCAGAAATGCGCGAAACGGCGCGACCCCCGTGCCAGGTCCGATCATGATGATCGGCACGGAGGAATCAGCCGGCAGGCCGAAGGCGTGAGCCTTCTGCACATAGACCTTGAGCGAGCTTCCAAGTGGCAGGCGTTCAGCCAGATAGGTCGAAGCCACGCCCAGGCGCTTGCGGTTACCGATGTCGTACCGCACCGCGTCGACAGTGAGCGCGATACTGCCAGGTTTGGCCTTGGGAGAAGATGAAATCGAATAGAGACGGGGTTGCAGCGGATCCAGTGCTTCGATGAACGCCTCCGGATCAGGCCGAATGGACGGAAACTTCTCGATCGCCGCAAGTACATCGAGCACGGCGGCATCGCCGTCCGGATCTTCGCCAGTCGACAGCGCCCTCGCCTTTTTCCGCCGGTCACCACCGGTAATGTAGGAAAACAGCTGAAACAACATGTCGGGCGCTGGCGACAGCGACACGCCGTCGGTCAATACTTCACGCAGCGTACGGCCCCCGATCGGAAAATCCGGCGGCGCGTCGATGGCCTTGATGACGGCCTCGACCAAGGTTGGATCATTCGCGGGAAAAAGCCCAAACGCATCTCCCACCGCGTAGTCCAGGCCGCACGCGGACAGGTCGAATTCGAGGTGCCAGGTCTCCTTCGCCGATCCCGGCTTGTTCAGACGTGTCCGCGACGCGAACAGAGCTTCCGCGGGATTGTCGCGCGACCAGCCAGCCATCGCCGCGGCCGCCGGCGCAGGTTCTGTTGCCGCTGCTGCGGGTTTCACCGGAACGGTTTTGAATTCCTCGAACAAGGCCTTGAGCGTTCGAGCGGTTTCCTTGCCCCCCGGCACACAGAGGTTCAGCCTCTCTTCCTTGCCGGAGTGAATTGCACCCGAATAGTTTTTGCAGTCGTAGCCGCACTGGCCACAATCCTGCTGTGCCATTGCCGCCATCATGCGCCAGCGCAACGGCTTGCCATTGGCAAGGTTCATGCGCTCGGCGAGCGGCAAAGTCTGGTCGTGCCAGGGCGCGCCGCCATCGTCCTCATCGGCATTCTTGCCCGATGTTCCGTCGGAGAGGAGCGCCGCAGCCTGTTCCCCTGACAAGGGCGTAACGCCAAATCCGTCAAGCGACACAAGGCCGGCGAAGAAGCCGTTGAGCCAGACGCGCTGTTCTTCGGAAAATGGCGCGGTCTCGGGAATCAGCGACGGAATAGGCGGCGGAAGGCTCTGCGTCATTCGACTGCCTCCGCGGCGAAAATACTTTTCAGGTTTTTAACCTCGTGACGGCGCGAGAACGCGAGAAAAGTTTCGTCACGAGATGCGCGGTGTGTGAGGTAACCCTTGAGCATGCGCTCGATAACACGCGGCGCGTCCTGCGCTTTCACATCGCGGTAGACCTCGCGGCCCAAGGCGGCATGCGGCCCGAAACCGCCGCCGACGTAAATGTGGTAGCCCTCGATCTGCTCCTCACCCTCTTCGACCTTGCAAGCCAGCAAACCTATGTCGCCAATGTAGTGTTGCGCGCACGAATGATGGCACCCCGTGAGATGAATATTCACGGGACCATCGAGCACAACGCGCGCTTCACACCATTGCGCGATATCCTCGGCATGACGCTTGGTGTCGGACGCTGAAAAACGGCAGCCGACATTTCCCGTGCAGGCGATGAGTCCGGCACGGATCGGGCTAGCTTTCGTGGCGAGCCCCAGCGCATCGATCGCAGCTTCGGCGGCAGGCACTTTTTCGTCGAGCACGCCGGATATCAGGAGATTTTGCCAGACGGTAAGCCGGATATCGCCGTCGCCATACTCCTGCGCGATCCGCGCAAGGCCACGCATTTGCGCCGCCGTGATCCGCGCGATTGGCAGCACAACGCCGAGCCAGTTGAAGCCCCGTTGCTTTTGGGGGTGCACGCCAATGTGGGCACTTCGATCAAAGTCGGGACGCGGCAGGATCGCTTCCGAAGGCACCTTCGTTAGTTTGCGGCCAAGCGTTTCTTCGACACGCGCGATGTATTTTTCGATGCCCCAGGCATCGAGCACATATTTGAGCCGCGCCTTGTTACGGTCGGTCCGGTCCCCATGCGCGATATAGACACGCACGATCGCGTCGGCGACTTGCGTTGCTTCTCCAGGCCTGACGATCGCACCCGTATCGCGGGCGAAATCCTTGTGGCCGGTAATGCCGCCAAGTGCGAGGCGAAACCACACACCCGGCTCTGCCCCGAAACCCGGTTTCACCTCGACAGCCTGAAACCCGATGTCGTTGGTATCTTCGAGCACCGCTATGCGGCCGGCCCCGTCAAATCCAACATTGAACTTGCGCGGCAAGCCATATAGGGCGCGTTCATTGAGAATATGGAAATGCCACTCGCGCGCGTAAGGGCGCGTGTCGATCAGTTCATGCGGATCAATGCCGGCGGTCGGCGTGCCCGTCACATTCCTGATGTTGTCGGCACCGGACCCGCGCGAGCACAGGCCGAGGTCCTGGATCGCCTCCACGATGTTGACCGCATTCTTCGGCTCGATCTCGCGCATCTGCAGGTTTGCGCGCGTCGTGACGTGCGAATAGGCACCGGCATATTGTTCGGCGATATCTGCGAGACCCGAAAGTTGCCAATGCTTGAGAATGCCGTTCGGGATCCGCAATCGACACATGTAGGAAGTTTGCGCAGGCGCCGCATAGAAAAGGCCATAGAACCGCCAGCGAAAATTGTCGGCCGGCTTAGGCGCTTCATTCTTGCGCGCCTGCTCTTTCAGCCGATCGTAAGCGTCGAACGGATGCAATTCGCGCTTGAATTTCTCTTGATCGGCGAGCTTTCCGCCCGCGGCCACGATCCGGTCTTGCGCCTGAATATGGATCGCATCCGGACCAACCGGCTCGGCGGAACCGGAGGCTCTCGTTCCCCGCCCGCGCGCAGTTCGTGCCGCGGTGAGCCCGGTTGCAAACCCTTCGAGGTAGCGCTTTTGCTCCGATGTGAAATCGCTCGACATCACGCGGCCTTTCGCTCGGCGAGGGCGCGGCCAAAAATGATGTCATCGCGCATCGGCTCGACCGAGCCTCCTCCGCGGATGAGATCGACATACCAAAGGCCGTCGGTGGTATCCCCGAACAGCACCGCGCCGATGAGAGAGCCCCTCGCGATCACCAGCTTTTTGTAGATGCCGAGACCGACATCGGAGAAAACCAGATGCTCGGTGCCCGGAGCACCGATAAAATCGCCGGCCGAAAATACATTGACGCCGGAAACTTTGAGATTCGTGGCTAGCACGCTCCCGGGATAATGCGCGGTTTCGCCCGCGAGATGCGCCGCAAGAACGCGCGCTTGCTCGTAGGCCGGTTCGACAAGCCCGTAGCAGACCCCGCGGTGCTCGGCGCATTCTCCAATCGCAAAGATGTCTGGCCGGCTGGTCCTGAGGCTGTCGTCGACGACAATTCCACGATCGACGTTGAGGCCGCCGCCATGCGCGAGTTCGATGTTTGGCCGGATGCCGGCAGCGACCACAACGAGATCGGCTTCAATTTGCGGGCCATTCTTGAGCGCAACGGCCTGCACACGCCGTTTACCGATAATCGCAACCGTTTCGGAGTTGAGGAGAACGGCGATGCCCCGCGCCTCGACCGCCTTTTTCAGCATCCCGGCAGCCTGGCCATCGAGCTGGCGCTCCATGAGCCGATCCATCAGGTGCACGACCGTGACCTGCGCGCCCGCCTTTGCCAGGCCGTGGGCGGCCTCGAGCCCGAGCAAACCGCCGCCGATCACGACAACGCGCGCACGCCGCTGCGCAGCGGCTTCGATGGCGGCGACGTCGGCGAGATCACGGAATGTCATGACACCGGGCAATTCCACGCCCGAAACGCCCAGCCTGATCGGGCGCGAGCCGGTCGCCAGCACAAGCCGGGAATACGGCAGGGTCGCCCCGTTGGCGAGCCTTACACGGCGAATTGTCGGATCGATTGCGGTTGCTGTGTGCCCGTAGAGCAAAGTGACCCCGCGCTCGTCCCACCATCGTGCCGATCGCAGTTCAATGTCCGATCGCGAGACTTCCCGCGCCAGGACCGCCGACAGCAGAACCCGATTGTAGGCAAGCCGCGGCTCTTCGCCGACAACGGCTATCGCGTAGCGGCCAAGCGCGCGCTTCGCGAGTTCATCGACGAGATGCACTGCCGCCATGCCATTGCCAATAATGACTAGCGGTTCGCTCATCAGCAGCCCTCGTTGGACTCTTGTTTTCGAACTCAGGCCGGGCCCTTGCTCGGCAGAACTTCAAGCGGCAGCGCCGCGTCCGTACGCTTCTCCGATCATGAAGCCGGACAAGGTCATGTATGCGGCGGTCCATGCCCCAGCGAGCTCGGGCGTCCATGCCGAGCCGAGACCCTTCTCCAGCGTCCAGAGCAGCGCCGCACCGACCGGCGCGTAGTGGGATGCTTTTACTCCGTAGCTGACATGGCGTTTCGCTAACGCGCTTGTCGCCGGCAAAATTGCATCAAGATTGGCGAACCCGCTGACGACCACGGAAAGCGTAGCCATGAGCTTGCGACCCTGCTCGGCCATGTCACCGCGGAAAAGCGATCTTGTATCCGGCGCAATCTCGAACAGGCGGCCGTAGAACATTGCCGCAGCCTTGTCGGAGATCGGGGTGATTTTGGCGAAGCTTTGCTGAATTACTTCGATCTGTTGTGGGGTCAACACGGTTCTCCTGTCAGCCGGCACCTTCATGAAATCGGCTCGCGGTTTCGTGGCCATGGATGCCGCCGTCCCCCGCAAGCCGATTTGCTCAAGGCCGAGAAAGCCGAATTGCTCGCGGCCATCACCGCCCCCTCACACGCGCGCTTCGGCGAGGTCGGCTGCAGTCGCCGAGTAGCTCTTGCGCAGGTAGTACCACCAGGTGAGAGCAAGGCAGCTCATGTAGAAAGCGAGATAGATCTCCAGCGCCAGCTGCGGCCCACCGGTTGCAGCAATTGATGCCCCGAAGCCGCGTGGGATGAAATACCCGCCGCATGCGCCGATCGCGCCGATAAATCCGAGCGCGGCACCGCTCTCGATTCTCGCGGCGTTCAACGCGAGCGCACGGCCGGCTTCGCCCGTTCCTTTTGCCTTCTGGAGATTTTCTTCACGGAAGATCGACGGGATCATTCGATACGTTGAGCCGTTTCCGATCCCGGTCGTCACGAACAAAATCAAGAACATTGCCAGGAAACCGGTGAAGTCCTTCGTCCCCACAAAATACAGCACACCGATCGTAGCGGCGCCCATTGCGATAAAATTCCAGAAAGTCACGATGGCACCCCCGACTTTGTCGGCCAGGAGGCCACCGAAGGGCCGCGATAACGAGCCCACCAGCGGACCGAGGAACGCAATGGCCACGGTGATCGACGGGAACTGCGTTTTGATTAGAAGCGGAAACGCAGCGGAATAGCCGATAAATGATCCAAACGTGCCGATGTAGATGTAGGACATGATCCAGGTGTGCTTGCGTTTGACGATGGCAAGCTGATCTTTGAACGACGAGCGAGCCGACGAGAGGTTGTTCATGAAGAAGATTGCGCCGATGACCGCTATCGTCAGCGGCAGCAGCCACATCAGACCTGCGTTCGGAAGATAAATTCCTCCAGGCCCTGGGGTCGCTTGGTAGAGATTGATCAAGCCAACGCCCATCAGGATCGGCGTCAGCAATTGCACGCTACTGACACCGATGTTGCCGCCCGCGGCATTCAAGCCGAGCGCCCATCCCTTCATGCGATCCGGGTAGAAGAAAGAGATGTTGGCCATACTTGAAGCGAAGTTGCCGCCGCCGAGTCCCGCGGTCGAGGCCACCACAAGCATCATCCAGAACGGTGTGTCAGGTTGGGTGACGAAATAGGCCAGCGCAATCGTCGGAATGAACAGAACCGATGCACTGAAGATCGTCCAGTTGCGGCCACCGAATGTGGTGACCGCAAATGTATATGGAAATCGCATTAGTGAGCCGATCAGCCCGGGCAACGCCACGAGCTGGAAAAGTTGATCGGTTGTGTAGTGAAAGCCCGCCTGCGGCAATTTTGTCGCGACGATGCTCCAGATCAACCAGATCGAAAAGCCGAGGTGCTCAGCCACGATCGACCAAATCAGGTTGCGCCGGGCAATGAATCTACCCTTCGAGTTCCAGAACTTTTCATTTTCCGGATCCCAGTCTGCAATCCATGTTGTGTTCAATTCGCTCGCTGAAGATTTCGCCATCGTGTCGTCCCTGTTGTTATGTGCCCGGTCGGTGCGTTCGCCGTTTTCCGTCGGGCCAACAAAAAAGCTGCAGCCTGAAGCGCGCCGTTGCGCATTCCCCAGGACAGCAGCGTTGCCATCGGCCCGTCGTTGGACCCGAAGCGCACACACGGGTGGCGCCTCTTGACGTCTTCAATTCAAATGCCGTGCCAATCCAGACAAAAAGGCATAATTTGTTGTTTTTACAAGTGCTTATGGGAGAAGACGTGCAGCGGTATTTCTTGCAAGGGTTGCGAGTCGCTGCTCAGATCCGGCGCAACCTGCAGAATTTTTGTGCAGCGCAATATCAGCGGACGATCGTGAGATGTGGCGGCCGCGCGCGTTTGCTTCGCCAAGATGCGAGATAGCCGGCGATGTCGGCGGGATCGAACGCGGGGTCGAATAGTGCACCGATGCCCGTGACGTGAGTATCGCGAGTGCCTTCACATGTCATATCGAGCGCGGAATCATAAAGATCGGCGCGAAAGACGTTTTCCGCCGATGCCTGCAACTCCGCTGACAATTGCGCCTGTCCCCATCGCACCATCTGGGCATAAGCCCACGCAGCCTGATTGACGTCGGGTCGATTTGCTTCGTGACCGCTGACGACAATGTAGCGGTCGGATTTTCGGATCGTGCCGTCTGCGGTTGTATTGAGATTCCCCGTCAACGTCCGGATAACGAGCTCCGAGTTTACGCCGAGACGCTGTGCGACAATATGCGCAACGGCTGCGCGATTGTCCGCATTGCTTACGAAGCTACTCGCAAGGACGAGCGCCCGCACAAGACGTGCAACGATATCCGGATTTTCCTCGGCCCATTGCTCACGTAACGCGAATACCTTCTCTGAGACGCGCGTCATGATCTCACGGCCAAAGTGCAAGATGTTGCCGACGCCCAGATCGACCGCCACCGAATTCCAGGGCGCGCCGACGCAAAACGCGTCCACCTGCTTGCTGGCGAGGCTCTCCACCATGTAGGGCGGAGGCAGCACAACGAGGCGAACATCTTCGTCGGGATCGATCCCACCTGCCGCCATCCAGTAGCGAAGCTGGTAGTTGTGATGGGAAAAGGGGAACGTCATGCCGAAGTTGAGCGGTTCAAGACCCCGCGCTTTGCGTTCCGATACGATTCGCGAGAGTACGCGTGCGGAAACGTTCGGGTCAGTCAGATCGCCGTCGGTCGCATCTGACAGCGCGGAAAAAAGCCAAGGTGACACCGTAATCGCATTGCCATTGATCCCCAGATTGAACGGTACAACGAGGGGCACTCGTACGTGGCCAATACCGAGGCTTGAGGCGATCGCGACCGGAGACAGCAGATGGGCAGCGTCGAATAGACCAATATTGAGTTTGTCGCGCACGTTCGACCATGACACTTCGCGGATCAGTTCGACGTCGAGCCCTTCGGCAGCCGTGAAGCCTGCATCGACAGCGACCAACAGGGCTGTCGCGTCCACCAGAGGAATGAAACCGATCCGAAGCTTTTCGTTCATTTGAGCAGCTCCGCTGCGGTCAGCACTGATTGGGCGATTTCGACGATCTTCTTGTTTTCGTTCATGGCCTTGGTGCGCAGCAGTGCGTAGGCTTTTTCTTCGCTGAGCTTTCTGGCCTGCATCAGCACGCCTTTGGCCCGGTCGATGACCTTACGTTCTTCCAGGGCTCCTTTGGCGTGGTCGAGTTCTGACTGCAATCGTGAGAACGCGTTGAACCGCGAAATGCAGAGGTCGAGAATGTTGGTGATACGTTCCTTGCGGAGTCCGTCAACAATATAGGCCGACACTCCCGCGTCGACTGCGGCCTGGATCGATGCGCTGTCGCTCTGATCGACGAACATCGCGACGGGACGTTTCACCGCCCGGCTCATTTGAAACATCTGCTCGAGCACGTCGCGGCTGGGATTTTCCAGATCAATGAGAATGACGTCCGGATCGAGTGCATAAATGCGCGAGAGCAGGTTTTGTGTTTCAGCAATTCGCTCGACCTGAGTGAACCCGGCCTCGCGCAGACCTTCTTCCAAAATGGCCGCCCGCACGGGACTCTCATCGACGATCGCAATCTTCAGGGCCGAATCCCGCTGCTCCCCCGAGGTAGCCGCGCCGTGGCTTGAAGGTTCCGACCCTTTACCCGTTTGCACCAAAATCCCTTTTCCTGCCGACATCCGTGGCTGTATCGCGTTCAGATCGGTTCGCCCGCTTCTGGCGAAGCAAGACCCATTCCACTCAAAAATGATTTGAAAACCGCGGTTCGGAGCGCAGTCGCAGCGCGGCTGCCTTATTTTGCGGCAGATGACGAGATTTTAGCGCGCAGGAGTGATGGCCGGTTCCAACTGAGTGGTCGCCTACGACACCCGCCGTTTGCCGGTGTTGGCGTGGAAGTCGGCACCATTGCCGGTTGCCGCAACAAATCCGGCGCGAATGGTAAAATCGCCGAAGCGCTCTCCCTTCTGCCGCTCCACTGCGTAAGCAGCGAGTACAGGATCAAGTGCGGCAACGATGCCCGCGTGATCGAGATCCTCGGCGTAGAGCTTGTTCATGCGCGAACCGTCGAAGGCCGCACCGAGATACAGGTTGTATCGACCCGGGCCTTTGCCGACCAAACCAATTTCGGCGAGATAGGGCCGCGCGCATCCATTCGGGCAACCCGTCATGCGAATGACGATATCGTCCGCGGAAAGAGCATGTGCCGCGAGTCTTTCATCAAGGGCGGTGACCAAATCCGGCAGATAGCGTTCGCTTTCGGCAAGCGCCAGCCCGCAAGTCGGGAGCGCAACGCAGGCCATTGAATTGCGGCGCAGCCCCGACCATGGCGCAAGGAGATTTGCCTCGCGTGCAATACGCTCGATTTCAGCCTGTTGCGCGGTTGGCACATTGGCGATGACGAGATTCTGGTTCGGCGTGATGCGGAAATCACCCTTGTGCACCTGCGCGATCGTGCGCAGTGCGGTCTGCTGTCCAGCACCGGCGACATCGTGCACGCGTCCGTTCTGTACGAACAGCGTCAAATGCCCGCGCCCGTCCGTGCCTTCGCTCCAGCCATAACGGTCGCCGGTCGAGGTGAACGTGAACGGCCTTGGTGAGGCAAGCTTGACCCCAGCGCGACGCTCGATCTCGGCCCGGAAATTGTCGAGACCACGATCCTCGATCGTGTACTTGAGCCGTGCATGCTTGCGATTTTTCCGATCGCCCCAATCACGCTGCACGGTGACGACGGCCTCCGCAATCTTGACGGCAACTTTGGTTTCACAAAAGCCCATCACGTCCGCAGTGCGCGGATAGGTATCGGGTTCGCCATGGGTCATGCCCATGCCACCACCGACGGTGACATTCCAGCCGGCAACATTGCCTGCATTGTCCGCAATGGCGATGTAGCCGAGGTCGTGTGCGAACACGTCGACATCGTTCGATGGCGGCACCGCGACTACGATCTTGAACTTGCGTGGCAGGTAGGTCTTTCCGTAGATCGGCTCAACGACCTCTTCCTCGCCGCCCGCGATCCGCTCGCCATCGAGCCAGATCTCCCGATACGCCGGCGTGTGCGGCAATAGATCGTCGGATATCGCGCGCGCCATTTCGAGTGCGACGGCATGTGCGCGCGACTGTTCTGGCAGCACGTTGCACATGACATTGCGATTGATGTCGCCGCAAGCCGCAATCGAATTCAGAAGGACTTTATCGATCGCTTTTAGGGTCGCCTTCAGATTTGACTTGATGACCCCATGCAGCTGCACCGTCTGCCGCGTAGTCAGCCGCATGGTGCCGTTGCCGTAGACACGCGCGACCTCATCGAGCGCGAGCCATTGTTCGGGGCTGAGCACGCCGCCCGGAATGCGCACGCGGATCATGAAGGAGAAGGCTTTCTCCATCTTTTTGCGCGCGCGTTCGGGACGCAGGTCACGGTCATCCTGCAAGTACATGCCGTGGAACTTCACCAGCTGCGCATCGTCCTCGATGATCGCGCCGGTGATTTCCTCGCGCAGGCCTTCGGCCAGCGTGCCCCGCAAATAGTCGCTGGCTTCCTTGATGCGCTCGTTGCGCGACAGCTCGTCGGTCATTGGCCGTCCAATGGGTGCAGGATCAATAGGTATCCTGCAGATAGCGCTTTTCCCGCTCCAGTGTCACCACCGCCTGCTCGGCCGCTTCGGGGGAAAGGCCTTTCACATCGGCATAGGCACGGGTCAGCGCGGCACGAACGTCCTTCGCCATCGTTTTGGCATCACCGCACACGTAGAAGTAGGCCCCGCCCTCCAACCATTGGATCAGGTCGGCACGGCGTTCCCACAGCTTGTGCTGCACGTAAACCTTCTCCGGCGTATCACGTGAGAAAGCCACGTCCATACGCGTCAGCGAACCGTCCTTGAGCGCATCCTGCCAGTCGAGCTGGTAGAGGAAATCGTGTGTAAAAGTACGGTCACCGAAGAAAAGCCAGCTGTGGCCTTTCGCCTCCGTCGCCCGTCGCTCCTGCACGAAAGCGCGGAAGGGCGCCACGCCGGTCCCCGGGCCAACCATGATGACATCCTTGTCGGTTGCCGGCAGCGCAAAATGCTTGTTGGGCTTAAGTTTCACGCGAACGTGGCCACCCCGTTTCAGTCTCTCCGCGACGTAGTTCGAGGCGACGCCTCTCCGCGCGCGGCCATGGCTTTCATAGCGGACGGCGGAAATGAGCAAATGTGCCTCATCGCCGACCTCACGACGGGAGGAAGCAATCGAATAAGCCCGTGGCGCGAGTGGACGGGTCAGTGCGCGAAGCTTCTCGGCATCAAGCGCGATCGGAAACGTCGCGATGAGGTCGATGAGCTGGCGTCCGGCGATCCATTCGCGCGCCTGACCTTGTTCCAGCAGCGCCTTGACGTATTGATGGCCGGTCGAGGAGGCGTAGGTCTCAACGGTTTTGAGCGAGAGCGTGGCCACGTCGCGCGACTTGATGAACTCGGTCCGCAACTTCTCGTCGCCTGCAAGCCCGGCAATTTTCAGCAACTCATCCACGTATGCCGGATCATTCTCGGGGTAAAGATCAAGCGAGTCGCCCGGCTCGTAGGCCGGTGCACCACCCTCGAACGAAAGCGCGAGGTGTATGGTTTCCTTGTCAGAGCGTGAAGAATTCAGGTCAATGTGCTCGGTTATTTCCGCGTCGAATATGTATGTGCTCGGCGTCGCCGCTGGCTTGGCGCCGAAATCGACCTCGATGACGCGGCCGGCATTTGGCGGCGCCAGCGCCTTTACTGCATCGTCAATCCAGCGCGCGGCCGGCGCTGCATAATCGAGATCGCAATCGACACGATCGGCCGCACGCTTGCCGCCAAGCGCCGCCAGTCGCTGGTCGATCTTCTTGCCGATTGCGCAGAACTCTGCGTAGGCGGTATCGCCCAGCGCCAGCACGCCGAATTCGATGCCGTCGAGGCGCGGCGCGCCCTCACCCATCAGTTCGTTATAAGCACGTGTGGCGCGTGCCGGAGGCTCGCCTTCGCCCCAGGTCGCGGCAATCACTACCAGCCGTTTGGCCGCGACCAGCGCGGACAGGTCGAGATCCGCCATATCGATGAGCGTCGGCTTCAACCCATTCTTGCGGGCGGCCTTGGCAAGGTCGCCCGCGAGCTTCTCCGAATTGCCGGACTCGCTCGCATAGACGATCGTCAGCGGCTCGGCTGGGCGCGCCGGTGCTGCCGGATGCGCCGGCACGAGGGCCGCGCCGGAAGCGTCAAGACCGGCCAAAAATCCCGCAAGCCAGGCGCGCTGAACCGGGCTCGCGGTACCGACGACGCGATTGAGAAGATCGATCTCCTCTTCGGCGAACGGCGCGGTCTTCGGAATTGGCGACATACTCATTCTCATTTCTCGGCGGCACAACCGGCGCCGTCGTATTTCAAGACGTCAGATGGACGCCGGGAACAGATTGTTGACGATGGCGAGAATGATCAGCAGGACGACACCAATGCCGAGGCTCCAGCCGATCAGCTTTTTTTCGACCGGCAGTAGCGGTTCGTCCTGCGCCTTGCGGAACTCCTCACCGACATTCACTTGCGACACGTTTGCTCCTTTGCTCAGCTGGCCAGCGGCGGCTTGACGCCGCTGAAGAACAGCCAGGAAATCAGCAACCCGACCCAGATCACAAAGCCGAACAGGCTCACGAAATACACCGCGGCGAGACGGCCAATGCCCTCCTGCCAGAGCTTCTTGAAGTTGGAGAGCACTCCGATCGAGAAGAAGGTCAGGATGAAGAACACGACGCGCAGCGTATTGGCTTCACCCATCGCCGCCGGCACCTTCGCGGCGATGTCCGCTGGTGTCGCAAGCGCGAGATAAAGACCCACGACGAAGGTGATCAGGAAGCCGATCACGAATTTCGGGAACCGCTGCCAGATTTCCCAGACGCTCGCCTTGTCCGCGGTGCGATTGATGTGATTGGTCCAGATGTAGCCAAGAACGAAGGCCCAGATCCCGATAAAGATGTCGATGAACACCTTGATCGTCGCGGCGGTGCCGAGAATCCAGCCAGGTTGGTACTTGATCCCCTCGGCCGCGTTCTGCGCGAGGATCAGCGACTCGGTGATGGCACCACCGGCGATAGCTGCGCCGTCGGTTTTGATCGCGAGGCCCATCCAAGCACCCGCCACGAGCGGCTCGTGCGACAGAAAGGTCTGCGCCAGGAATGGCAGCAGCAGCACTTCGACTACTGCGAATACGACGACCAGCGACGACACCAGCACAGGGATCATCGGCCGGGCCCGGATCGCGCCACCCGTCGCAATCGCCGCGGACACACCGCAAATCGAAATGCCGGAGGCTAGAGGTGCCGCCCATTCACGATTGAAGCCAAACCATTTGCGGGCTACAAAGTAAACGACCGCCCAGTAGATCAGGTAAGCCTCGATGATGGCCGCGACCCCGCGCAGAAGCAGAGAACTCGCAAGCGACAATTTTCCAGCAGCCGTAACGGCGAAAAATCCACCGAGGATCACGATCGCAATTTTGATGTAAAGTTCAGGCCGCACTGCGTGCTTAATTGCTTCGGCGAAGCTCGGGAAGACGTTGGCGATGACGAGGCCGGCGATCAGCGCAAAAATGTAGGCGCCTTCGTTCGTGAGCTTGAGCGACCAACTAATTCCGAATTTTTGCAGATCGGCAGGCGTCACAGCCGCGAAGTTCGCGAAATTGCCGATCACCCAGCTTGCATACGCGATCCAGAAGACGGCCGTGAAGGCGAACGCAAATTTTTTGAGGTCGCTTTGGAGTGCGACTGCGGCCGCACTCAATACAACGAGCAAGGCGAGATAGGTCGCGAAGAGCGCACCGAAACCGCCGAGCGAAGCGTAGGATTTCGAAACCGTACCAAGGGCTTTGCCGATGTCATTCCATACCGAGGTAGTAACCACCCAACCGAGCAGATCGACGTTGGCAATCCCCGCAAGCGCCAGAACGAAAATGAAAAGCCCGATACCGAGCGCCAGCCAGTCTTCGCTGATGCGCGGCGCGATTTCGACATTGTCCGCGCGCCGCGGCGCCACTTCATTCCAGATCGCGGTAGTTGTGGTCATATGTATTCGCCCTTACCAGTGAAGGTGCGGAATGACGCCGACAGCGATCAGAGCAACCAGCGCGGTCGCTAAAGCCAGCGCCCAAGCCTCCAGGCCCGAAACGCGCTCCGAGTCGTGGGGAACATCGCTCATCGATCGGCTCCCATTTCCAGAAACAGAAGGTATTTAGTAGGAGATTATTCTTCAAAACGGCAATAAGTACCGAAAAATAAGAAGATCTTTGCTCTGAATGGGGTCCTTGAGCATAACATTTTCCTTTTCGTGGCCCTGTACAGAGAACGCCCCTAGCGCTCGAAACCCCCAAAAACGTATGCAAATCAACGAAAGTGATGCTCACTCCTCCAAGACCAGTCCCGCGCTGATCCATGACAGCCCTTACTGATGTCCACCTATCGCCGCAGACTCCACGCGCTCCTGACCCCCTCTGAACATCGGCTGTTCGCCCGGCTCGACACGCCGGCGAAGATTCAGAATTTCCTCGACAAGCTGCCAGTGAATTTCGGGCTCGAGGGCGATACCGCGATGTCACCTCGTCGTGTGCTCGGCGCACGCATGGCGCATTGCGCCGAAGGCGCGATCTTCGCCGCGGCGGTGCTCGCCTATCATGGCAAGCGCCCTCTTCTGATGGATATCCGCGCGCTGCCGAGCGACCAGGACCACATCATCACACTGTTCCGGGAGCGCGACCTGTGGGGTGCAATCAGCAAGACCAATCATGCAATCCTGCGCTGGCGCGATCCCATCTATCGCAGCGCGCGCGAACTCGCGATGACCTATGCGCACGAGTATTGCCTGCCGGGTGGCAAGAAATCGATGTTGTCTTTTTCGAAGCCCTTCTCGCTTGCGCGTTACGCGCCGCGCAGCTGGGTCATCGCGCCGGAAGACCTCGACTGGCTTCTGGTGGATCTCGATACATCACCACATTTGCCCGTTGCACCGCAGCGTGCATTGCGCAAGCGGCGGCGCGCATCGCGCGTCGAAATGTTGTCGCAGGAGTTCATCGAATGGCCGGACCCAAGGAAACATAAGAAGAAAAAGAAGTCGCGGTCCTGATAAGCAATGTGTCCAGGCATGACAGTGGAAAATATGGCAGCTATAACGCGGAACGTTTTATGTCCTGAGGCAAGCGTGTGATGTCCTTTACCTATCGCAAACAGCTTACAATCGAATGGGGCCAGTGCGATCCCGCAGGCATCGTGTTCAACAGCCGCTTTTTCGAGATGTTCGACGCGAGCACCTGGCAAATGTTCGAGGCTGCACTTGGGGTCAAGCCGCACGAGCTTGCGAGTGCCTTCGGCATCATGGGACTCCCACTGGTGGATGTACGGGCTAATTTCATCAAGGCCGTAAAATTCGGTGACGTGGTCGACATCACCTCGCGGGTCAGCGAGTTCCGCCGTTCGAGCTTCGACGTTGAACACCGTCTATCGGTGGTCGGCGAACTTGCGGTCGAGGGTGGAGAGACCCGTGTCTGGGCGTCACGCAGCAAGGATGACCCCGAAAAAATAGGCGGTACGGCGATCCCTGGCGCGGTGATCGCGAAATTCGCTGGAACGTAATCGTCCCATCCATTCCCAGGAATTGGTCTGGGGAAGCTCTTCGGCGGGGCCCGCTGTGGCGCTAGTATCCCCCTTGTTACAACAAGAATAATGACAAAAAGGCGCGCAGAAGATGCGCGCAAGAGGGAACGAAGCGCTTGGCCCGTCTGCTGGAATGCAGGCTCAATGGCCGTGACCGCGCCGACGCGGTCGCTGACAATATCCTCTTGCTCGACTACCTGCGCGAAAAGGTTGGCCTCACCGGCACCAAGACTGGCTGCGACGGCGGCGAATGCGGCGCCTGCACAGTTCTTGTCGACGACACGCCGACGTTGTCATGCCTGACGCTTGCGACGACCGTCGAGGGCAAGCGGGTGGATACGATCGAATCGCTCGGCATGGACGGGCAGCTGTCGGCGGTGCAACGCGGCTTTCACGAGAAGCTCGGTTCACAATGTGGCTATTGCACGCCCGGTTTCATCATGGCTTCAGCGGGACTGCTGCGGAAAAATCCGGATCCGAGTGAGGCGGAAATTCTCGAGGCGCTCGGCGGCAATATCTGCCGCTGCACCGGTTATGTGAAAATCATCGAAGCGGTGAAGTTCGCGGTGGCCCTCGGCAAACAGGGTATCCCGCCATGAATAGACCCACCCCCGTGCACAACATCGGATCCTATGTGCCGATGATCGACGGTCCGGAAAAAGTGTCCGGCCGCGCAAAATATACAGCCGATATTGTTGGGGTGGGCCAGCTCGCTGGCTGCATCTATCGCAGCCCCTATGCGCATGGCGAGATTGTCGACGTCGACGTGTCGGAGGCACTTAAGATTGCCGGTGTCGTTGCGATCGTGACCGGCGCCGATTGCGACCGGACGTTCGGCGTCCTGCCGATTGCGCGCAGTGAGCATCCGCTCGCACGCGACAAGGTGAGATACCGTGGCGAGCCCGTCGCCGCCGTCGCCGCCGTCGATGACGTCACCGCCCGCAAGGCCATCCGATCAATCAAGATGACCGTGAGAGAATTGCCGGCTTACTTCACTGCGAAGGACGCGCTCGCACCCGGTGCCGCGCTCCTGCACGAAAAAAAGCTCGGCAATATAGAACGCGACGTTCTGTTTGAACTCGGTTCTACCGCTCAGGGTTTCGCCAATGCCGATCTTGTGCGCGAAGGCACGTATAATTGCGCCGAGGTTTGTCAGAACCAGATGGAAATGCATGCCGCCGTCGCTGAATACGACGCCGTGCGCAACCGCATGACAGTGCATGCCTCTACGCAAGTGCCCTACTACGTGCACCTGATGTTGTCGCAGATCCTCGACATGGACATGTCGCGCATCCGCGTGATCAAGCCACATGTCGGCGGCGGCTTCGGCTGTCGCACCGAAACCCTCAACATCGAGTTGATTGCCGCGCTGCTCGCGCGCAAAGCCAACGCTACCGTACGCATCGTAACGACGCGCGAGGAGACTTTCATCACTCATCGCGGCCGGCCTGAGACCGACATTCACCTGAAAATTGGCATGAACAAGGATGGACGGATAACCGCGGTCGAATGCGATTGCGACCAGCGTGGCGGCGCGCACTCGGGATATGGCGTCGTGACGATTCTGTATTCCGGCTCGATGCTTTACGCGATCTACGACCTGCACAATGTCAAGTACACCGGCCGTCGCGTGCTCACCAACACGCCGCCCTGTGGAGCCTTCCGCGGTCACGGGACCGTCGACATCCGCTTTGCTTTCGAAAGCCTCCTCGACCAGATGGCGACTGAGTTGGGACTCGATCCGTTCGCCGTGCGCCGCACCAACCTCCTGACCGCGCCGACGTTTACCGATAATGATTTGATGGTGAACTCATACGGCCTGCCGGAATGCCTTGATTGGGTGGAGCGCGAAAGTGGCTGGAAAGCTCGCAAAGGAAAACCGGCAAGCGGCGATGGCGTGCGCAAAGGCTTAGGAATGGCCTGCTCGCACTATATTTCGGGTGCTTCGAAACCGGTGAACTGGACTGGCGAGCCGCACGCCACGGTAAAGATCAAGCTCGATTTTGACGGCTCGATCGTCGTGCTGTCAGGCGCAGCCGACATCGGGCAAGGCTCGACGACGATTCTCGCCCAGACGGTTGCTGAAGTCCTCGGACTCGATCTTTCGCGCGTGCGCGTCGTGACGGGCGACAGCGAGGTGGTGCCGAAGGACAATGGTTCCTATTCGTCACGGGTCACCTTCATGGTTGGCAATGCGGCGCTCGACGCCGCGCGCAACCTCAAAAGCGTTTTGGTCGACGCCGCTGCCCGCAAACTCGAAGCGCGACCCGAGGACATTGAGTGCCTCGGAGAAGTCTATCGCGCCGGCGCCCAGGACAAGGGAGCAACATTCGAGGAAGTGGTGACAGAAGCGCTGAAGGACAGCGGCACGATCACGGTCACCGGCAATTATTCGACCATTCCTGAATCGCACGGTGGCAAGAAATATCGCGGCTCCGCCATCGGTGGCACCATGGGTTACAGCTACTCGGCGCAGGTGGTTGAAGTCAGTGTCGATGAGGAAACCGGGGTCGTCACTGTCGACAAGGTCTGGGTCGCGCATGACTGTGGCAAAGCGCTCAATCGGCTGACTGTTGAAGGCCAGGTGCAGGGCTCGGTCTGGATGGGCATGGGCCAGGCCATGAGTGAGGAAGCCGCCTATCATGAGGGGTTGATGGTCACCGCGAACATGCTCGACTACCGCGTACCGACCATCCAGGACTCCCCGCCGATCGAAGTCGGCATCGTAGAAAGTAACGATCCGCACGGCCCCTTCGGGGCGAAGGAAGCGGGCGAAGGTTCGCTCGCAGCGTTTCTGCCCGCTCTCACCAACGCCATTGCCGACGCGATTGGTGTTCGCTTCAACGACCTGCCTGTAACGCCGGACCGGGTCTTCGAGGCCATCGAGAAGCGCCGTCGGGCGGCTGAAAAGTCTAAGAAAAACGGGAACGGGTGATGGTGAAAACTGCGCACACCACACTCTCGGACGGGGGCCGGTAATGAACGCGCTGCCGGAATTCCGGATCGTCAGTCCGACAACGCTCACCGAGGCAATCGCGGCACGCGCCGAGAACCCGAACGCGATGCCGCTTGGTGGCGGCACCGATCTTGTCGTGAACATCCGCCGCGGTATCGTTGCCCCGCCAGTCCTGATCGACATGAACCGCGTGCGGGAATTGCACGCGATTCACGCAGACGAAAGTTCGATTGAACTGGGTTCCTCAATACGTCTGAGCGAAATCGCCCAGCACCCCGCCATCAACAAGCACTACCCGGTGCTTGCGCAGGCCGCCGCGCACATCGCCGGTCCAACGCACCGCAACATGGGGACCGTCGGCGGCAATCTCTGCCTCGACACACGCTGCATTTTCTACAATCAAAGCGAATGGTGGCGCAGCGCCAACAATCACTGCCTGAAGACAACGGGCACCATATGCCACGTTGCGCCGAAGAGCCGCGGCGTGTGCTTTGCGACTTTCTCCGGCGACCTTGCCCCAGCCTTGCTCACACTTGGCGCCGAAGTTGATGTCGCGAGTACAGCGGGGAAACGCACCATTCCGCTCGAGAAGCTTTACGTCGGATTCGCCCGACAGGACGTTCCGGTGACGGAGACACAGGGCGACGGCAAATATTTTCTGTCGCTGCGGCCCGGCGAAATCGTTACCGCGGTTCGCGCAAAGAATACGCCTAACCTGCGCTCGGCCTATGACAAAATTCGCATTCGCCGTTCAATCGAATACCCCGTCGCAGGTGTCGCGGTCGCGCTGAGAAAGGAAGGCGGCAAGCTTGCCGACCTGCGCGTTGCCTTCACCGGTACCAATCCGCGCCCGGTGCTGCTTGCCAGTACCGCCGAGCTGTGTGGCCGCGGGTTCGATGAACGCTTCATCAAGGGTTTGGATGCGCTGGTACGTGATCAGGTCATGCCGATGAAGACTACTTTCACGCCCGGCCATTATCGTCGGCGTGTCGCCGGTGTGCTGGCGCGACGGCTTGTCGCGCGCCTCTTCGAAGATTGACCGGATAGAGGGCGCGTGCAGCACGATTTCACCGAGCGCCGCCCCTACAACGCCGTCAGCGATTTCATCGACGCCAACGTGGCGCGCGGTCTTGGCCCGAAAGTCGCTTTCGTCGATCCCGACCGCTCACTTACCTACGGCGACCTGCAGACGCGCAGTATCCGCTTTGCCAACGCCCTGCGCAGTCTGGGCGTAGAGAACGAACACCGCGTCGCACTCCTGCTCAACGACACTGTCGACTACCCCGTGGCATTCTGGAGCGTCATTCGCGCGGGTGCGATTGCGATCCCTCTCAACACTTATCTGCCGCTTCCGCAATACGCCTATATCCTCGGCGATTGCCGCGCGACAACGCTGATGGTGGCAGCGCCCCTTGCACAGTCGATCGCGCCGGTCGTAGGCCGGCTGCCGCGGTTGAAAAATGTCGTGGTCGTTGGCGAGCGACCGGATGATGGTGACGTGCATGGCCCAAGGTCAATGCAAGCGTTCGAGGACCTGATCGCCCGCGCAGATACAACGCCAGTCATTGCCGACACACTGTCCGACGAAGTCGCCTTCTGGCTCTACACCTCAGGCTCGACCGGTGACCCAAAGGGGGTCAAGCACGTCCATTCCAACCTGATGGCCACCGCGAGGCTGTTCGGTCAGGGCGTCCTTGGAATTCGCGAGGAGGATGTCGTGCACTCCGCCTCCAAACTGTTTTTCGCCTATGGCCTCGGCAACGCCATGACCTTTCCGCTTTCGGTTGGCGCAACCGCAGTGCTGTGGCCGCACCGTCCTTCTCCTGAGGGTGTCTTCGAGACAATGCGACGCCATCGGCCGACGATTTTCTACGGTGTGCCGTCGCTCTACACAGCGCTCCTCTCTCACCACGACATCTCAAAGGGCGCTGGTTCCGACCGTCTGCGCATATGCGTCTCGGCGGGCGAGGCCTTGCCCGCCCACCTTGGCGAGCGCTGGCGCGACGTGGTCGGTGTCAACGTGCTTGATGGGCTCGGCTCAACCGAAATGTTGAACACTTTCTTGAGCAACCGCCCCAGCGATATCCGCTACGGCTCGACCGGCAAGCCAGTGCCTGGTTACGACGCGCGCATCATCGACGAGCACGGGCGGGATCTGAGCGACGGCGAGGTCGGCGAACTGATTGTGCGGGGACCGTCGGCCGGCGAAGGTTACTGGAACCAGAGGGCCAAGAGCCGGAGCACTTTTGCCGGTGAATGGACCCACACCGGTGACAAGTACCGGCGCGACACCGATGGTTATTACTATTACTGCGGGCGCACCGACGACATGTTCAAAGTCAGCGGCATGTGGGTTTCACCCTTCGACGTCGAGGCGGCCCTGATCTCCCACGAGGCTGTGCAAGAGGCCGCGGTCATTGGCAAGGAAGACGCCGACGGACTGATCAAGCCGAAGGCCTTCATCGTGCTTAGAAATGGCTTCAAGGCGGATGAAGTGTTGTTGGATGCGCTTAAACTTCACGTGAAGGATAAAGCGGGCACCTGGACGTTTCCACGCTGGATAGAACTACGGGCAACTTTGCCACGCACAGCCACCGGCAAGCTGCAACGATTCAAGCTACGGGAAGAGGACCTCCGCGCAGGCCGCTGATTGGGCAAGGGGATGGATGCCCGGGACAAGCCCCGGATGACCACCTTACGCGATCTTCACGTATTCGAAGTCGCCCGGCTTGTTGTCGATGCCGACTTTGGGCGGTGCGATCCAGCTGGCGAACTCGCCCGGCTCTGTCTGCGGTTTCATCAGACTTTCAATGAAATCCCGATCTGAGTCCGATGGGAGGAATTCGCCACGACGCTTCTTCCATTCAGCGTCGCTGAGCAGGTTGCCCGCGACGTCCGCTTTTATACTGGAGAACTCACCGATGTGCCGGTGGAACGCGACGTGCGGCAAGTTGATCTGGAACGGAATGCCGATCTGCTCGATAACCTTGTTCCAGCGTCCTACCCCGGCATTGCAATCGACCACATAGTCGTCGCGCAGCCGCATGTTTAGCGCCGACAGTGCCGGTGAGTCCTCTTTCTGGATCTTGCCATCGATCAGGCGGAGAACTGGATAAGTGCCGCTCTCGAGCTGATGGTCGTCCTTCAGGCGATCCTCGCGATAACGGCCCTTCAGCCCGGCATGGAAGGCGTTCGCCGCATTGGTCGATATTTCGTTGCCGAAGAGATCGAGCGTCAGCGAGAAGTGCAGGTTCGCTTTTTTCTGAACGGTCGGCAGATCGATGACGCCCAGCTTGCGTATCTTTTCGATCTCGTGGGGATCGCTGATGCCGGCTTCCTTCATCGCTTCGCAGGTCCGCTGAATGATGCGCGTGACGCCGGTCTCGCCCACGAACATGTGGTGGGCCTCCTCGGTCAACATGAAGCGGCACGTGCGCGAAAGCGGATCGAAGCCTGATTGGGCCAGTGCCTCGAGCTGCATCTTTCCGTCACGATCGGTGAAATACGTGAACATGAAAAACGACAGCCAATCCGGCGTCTTCTCATTGAAGGCGCCGAGCATTCGGGGCGTGTCGGGATCGCCCGAACGGCGCTGCAATAGTGCTTCCGCTTCCTCGCGCCCGTCGGTGCCGAAATATTTCTGCAGCAAATAGACCATCGCCCAGAGGTGGCGGCCCTCTTCGACGTTGACCTGGAAGAGATTGCGCATGTCGTAAAGCGACGGCGCGGTCTTGCCGAGGAAGCGCTGCTGCTCAACCGAAGCCGGTTCAGTATCGCCCTGAATCACTACCAGGCGACGCAACATCGCGCGATACTCGCCGGGCACTTCCTGCCAGGCATCCTCGCCCTTGTGCATGCCGAAATTGACTTTGCGACCTTCCATTTGCGGTGCAAGCAAGACGCCCCAGCGGTATTCGGGCATTCGGACATAATCGAACTTGGCCCAACCCTTCGGGTCGACACTGATCGCGGTGCGCAGGTAGACGAGCGATTCCTGGAAGCCTTCGGGCCCCATGTCGTTCCACCAGTTGAGGTAACCGGGGTGCCATTTCTCCAGTGCGCGCTTCACACGCACGTCCTGCCCGAGCGCCACGTTGTTCGGGATCAAGCCGTCATAGTCGACCTGAGCAATATTCATGGCAGCATCCTTTCTTGATTGAACGTGTACCGTTTCTCCACGCCGCTCACTACACCCGGTCCTTATTGAACGTTGGCGATACGCCGCTGCCGTAAAGCTTCAACGCGCCCTGATCGCCGATTGCGTTCGGCCGCTGGAAGATCCAGTTCTGCCACGCGGTCAGTCGTCCGAAGATCTTGGTCTCCATCGTCTCCGGCCCGGCAAATCGCAGGTTCGCTTCCATGCCAGTCATGGCGTCGGGCGAGAAGCTCGTGCGTTCCTCCAGCATCACTCGCAATTCGTCGTCCCAGTCGAAGTCCTCGTAGGCGGCGGTGACAAGGCCCAGCTCGGCCGCCTCCTCGCCCTCGATCGCCGTACCGATTTTTGCTTTGAGCGCGCCGAGCGTCTTCGGCTCGCCAAGAAAGCGGGTTTCAAGCCGCGTCAATCCGTTGCCCATCGGATAGGAGCCGAAATTCGACTGCCCCAGCGTAATCGCGGCCGGCTTTCGATTATCGCCTTCGCGCGTACCGATCAGCATCAGCGAGCGATCGGCAGCGAAAGCCAGTTCCGCCAGGGAGCCGGCAAAGCACGAGCCCGGCTCGATCAACGCGATGAAGCTCTTGGCGGTCACATCCACGCGCTTGAAAACACGCTTGAGATAATGACGGATCTCGCGCATCAGCCAGTCGCCATTGGCTTTCGCGAGAAAGGCGTCGTGCTCGAGCACGGCCTGGGCATTGCCGTCGGTACGGAACAAGACGACGCCGATGGCGGCTTCATTCGTGCGCAAATGCAGGATTGCATCTTCAAGCTCGCGCGCAACGACGAGAGGCCAGAACTTCGCACCCAGCGCGTGCGCGGCTTCGACAGAAGCCGGCGCGCCCTGCGAGGGGCCACGCACCGTAACGGTTGCAAGACCCCGTCTCCGATCGATCTCCACGTCCACGTGGGAATACGAAACACGGTCCTGATCGATCTTGCGCTCCAGCGGTGTCAGCGTGATGCCTTTGGCATCCTTTGGTCGGTCAGAACGCGTGGCCACTTCCTTTGCACGCGCCGCCACGGCGTCTTTCCACTTCGAATTGGGCACCACCTCGTCGACCAGCCGCCATTCGACGGCCTTCGTTCCGCGCACTCCTTCCTCGATTGAGCAGAAGACGTCGGCACGATCACGGCGCACCTTGCGTTTGTCGGTCACACGCGTGAGCCCGCCGGTACCGGGCAGGACTGCGAGCAGCGGTGTCTCCGGCAGCGCCACCGCCGAACGACGATCGTCGACCAGCATGATGTGGTCGGCCGCGAGCGCGAGCTCGTAGCCGCCGCCCGCGGCGTTGCCGTTGATTGCGCAGACATAGATCTGCTTCGAATTTTCGGAAGCATCCTCGATTGCGAGACGGGTTTCGTTGGTGAATTTGCAGAAATTCACCTTGGCGCCGTGGGTCGCCTTGCCGAGCATGCGGATGTTGGCGCCGGCGCAGAATACATTGTCCTTGCCCGACTTGATCACGACGCAGCGCACTTCCGGATGCTCAAAGCGCAGGCGCTGCACCGCGTCATTCAATTCGATATCGACGCCAAGATCATACGAATTGAGCTTCAGCTCATAATCACCGAGGCCGCCCGTCTGATCGACATCCATAATGAGATAGGCGATGTCACCGTCGCGCTCGATTTTCCAATGGCGATAGCGCGAGGGATCGGTCTGGTAGTCGATTGTGTCAGCCGCCATCACATGCGCTCCTCGCAACACATCTTCAAAGCCAAGCCTTCCACCACGCTCGACGCGGTCTGGAAGGTGTCCGTGTGCATTATTATGCATCTTACTTATCACGCCAACATGGCCTCTACAACGGGCCCTTTTCCGCGAGCTCGCGCTGAGCCACTATTGCTTTGGCATTATAATGCATGTTACGGAGAGCCATGAGAAATGTCCGCACCAAAACTGCCGCCAGAGCGCCCTTGGCCAAGACCTTGACCAAGCCCACCGGCAGCCGTGCCACCGACGCGTATTTGCGGCGTCTTGGCGAACGCGTACGCATGCTACGCAACCAGCGCGGCATGACCCGCAAGGCCTTGGCCGAGCACGCCGACGTTTCCGAGCGCTATCTGGCGCAGCTTGAGGCCGGTCTTGGCAATGGCTCTATCGTACTGCTCCGGCGAATTGCACGCGCTATCGGCCTGCCCGTGACGCAACTTGTGCACGAGGGCGTCGAGCCTGCACTTGATTTCGTTTTACTGTCCCAGTTTCTCGAGCGGCTGTCGCCACCCGCACTCGCCGAAGCGCGCGAACTGCTACTCAAGCATTTCGCTGAGTCTTCGAACGACGCGCGGCGGCGCCGAATAGCACTTCTCGGATTGCGCGGCGGCGGCAAGTCGACGCTCGGCCGGCTTCTCGCCGAGCGCCTGGATATCCCTTTCATCGAGCTTGATCGGGAAATCGAAAAGCGCAGTGGCACTACTCTAAGCGAGATCTTCGACATGTTCGGCCAGGAAACATTCCGTCGTGCTGAGCGTGAGGCGCTCGATGACGTCCTGCGTCAGCATAAGGATTTCGTTATCGCGACCAGCGGCAGCATTGTCACAGAGCCGGGTACGCTCGAATTGCTGCTCGCGTCATGCTTCACGGTTTGGGTTCGCGCGGAACCAGAAGACCATATGAAGCGGGTTATGGCGCAGGGTGACATGCGGCCCATAACCAACAATACCCGCGCCATGGACGATCTGATCTCGATCCTGCGCAGCCGCGAGCCGCTCTATGCAAAGGCCGAGGTTGCACTCACCACGACCGGCAAGACGCCGGAGCAAAATTTAACAGAACTGTTGCATATCATGGCTGTTCCCGATACGCGCATGACCGCCCGGGCGGGCAGCGGCGTTTCCCCAGCATTTGGCAAAGCGAGGGCGTGATGGCGGCTGCCGCCATGACCGATAGTGAACGAGGAGCCGGCTGCTGCCGGGATGACAAGTATGAGTGAGACCATCAAGACCGATGTTCTGATTATCGGAGCCGGGCCGGTGGGCCTGTTCGCCGTATTCGAGCTCGGTCTGCTCGACATCAAGACGCACCTCGTCGATATTCTCGACAAGGTCGGTGGACAATGCGCCGAGCTTTATCCCGAAAAGCCCATCTACGATATCCCGGGCATTCCGATCATCAGCGGCCACGGCCTGACTGATGCCTTGATGCAGCAGATCAAGCCGTTCCATCCCACTTTCCATCTTGGTGAGATGGTGACGACGCTCGAGAAAATCGGCGATCCCCTTTTCCGCTTGCGTACCGACGCCGGCAAGACTTTCGAGGCGAAGTGCGTGGTGATTGCGGCGGGCGGCGGCTCATTCCAGCCGAAGCGCCCCCCGATCAACGGCATCGAACCTTACGAGGAAAAATCGGTCTTTTATGCCGTCCGCAAAATGGAGGCCTTTCGCGACAAGCGCCTGCTGATCGTCGGCGGTGGCGACAGCGCGCTTGACTGGACACTCAATCTTCAGCCCATTGCACAGAAGCTCACATTGGTGCACCGGCGTGACGACTTCCGCGGCGCGCCCGACAGCGTCAACAAAATGCGTGCATTGGTCGCTGCCGGCGGCATGGACCTGAAGATCGGCCAGGTCACGACATTGGAGGGTGCCGACGGCAAGCTGGCCGCGGCCTCGATCAAAGGCAATGACGGCAGCGTCGCGCGCGTCGAGGCCGACGCCATGCTCCCCTTCTTCGGACTCACCATGAAACTTGGACCAGTGGCGGACTGGGGTATCAAGATGGAGGATGAACTTATTCCGACCGACACGGCCGCCTTCGAGTCCAACATTCCGGGTCTCTTCGCGATCGGCGACATCAATACCTATCCGGGCAAGCTCAAGTTAATCCTCTCAGGCTTCCACGAAGCTGCGCTGATGTCGCAGAAGGCGCACCGCTACGTGTATCCGGAAAAGAAACTGGTCTTCCAGTACACGACTTCGTCGACCAGCCTGCAGAAGAAACTCGGCGTGGCGTGAATGCCGAAGATTACCTACATCGAGCACGACGGTACGCAGCACACGGTAGAAGCTGAGCTCGGTTCGACAGTGATGGAAACCGCGCTGCGCAACGACATTGCGAGCATCGTCGCCGAATGCGGCGGCGGCTGTACCTGCGCCACCTGCCTTGTTCACGTTGACGAGAAATGGTTCAAGGTCGTTGGTCCACCTTCCGCCGAAGAAGAAGAACAACTCGACGCGGCCTTTGAGGTGAAACCGACTTCCCGACTTTCCTGCCAGATCAAGGTCACAGAGGCCCTAGACGGGCTAATCCTGCGCACGCCAGCCTATCAGGGGCGGTGAGTATCACACCTCCGCACGGTGTCGTTTCGAGGCCTGCTCCGCACGCGAAGTGATGTTTGACACCACAGCTTCGCTCTTGCGCGCCGCCTCGGTCATTGCATTCGAGGCGTTACTGGCGAAAAGCTGTGCCGCCCTCTGAAACTTCTGGCTGAATTCCCTGGTCTGGTCGGCGATAGTCTGCGCCTGACGGGCCAGAAATTCGCTTTGACACTGTGCGAACTCTTGCGGCTCCTTGGCGCGCGACAGCTTCTCGCCGTACTCCATTGTGTTTGATAGAGTCATTTGTGTCAGCGACGTCATGTGCTCACGGACGACGGTAGCCTGTTTTTCAAAATCCTCGGCCATCTTTCGACTGACCCGCAAAAAGGCATCAACCGCCTGTCTGCTCTGGCCGAAAGTTTGTTCCGCAAACTCGCGGCTCCAGGTCATTCCGAAGTTTGCAGCCTGCATTGCGCGCTCGCTGCTTTGTTGCGCGAAGTCTGACGAATCTCTTGCCATTGCCCTCTCCCTTGAAGACACGCTGTGTCTTTTCTTGTGTTGAGTTTGGTGACTCTCCTCTTGGGCAACGGATTCCCACACGCCTTGTTCCTGCAACTTTGAAAAGTATCGCGAGAGTGGGCCGCGCAAGCCCCGCTTTCCCCTGACGATGCGGGTTCCGCTTGGATGGAGCTTGACACGACCCCTGTGGATAACGGGGCTTGGAACCGATGCATCGGAACACGCTGGGGGCGGCGGTCTGCTTTCCCCAATTCGATCAGCTATGCTGCCCATGTTCCGCTGGGAGCTGGGACATATGTCTGTTACTGACCGTATGCACGCTTTGGGCGATCATGCCAAAAGCAGCCGACAGCCGCCTTTGCGCCCGAGACCAACCGCAGGCGGCGATCTCGCTGCGGGCAGTCATTTTATTGACGACAATTCGTTGACGTCGCAGCCTATCGATGACGACGAAGTGAAAGCTCTTCTTCGTCAGGCCATCGAAGATCGAGCCGATGACACGACGATTGCAGCTATCGCTTACGCCGACGTAGCCCAACGGATCCCAAGCGAAGCGCACCAAGCGACCAATCAGTCGGTCGTCAGCGAAAGCGACGACCATCTTGCTGCAAGACGCGCGATTATTCACGAATGGGAAAACTGGTCAGCCCTGCACACGGATGAGTTGGAAGACGTAAACGCCGGCAAATATTTCTTCGAACATTTGCAGAAGAAGAAGTCTCACCTTCTGGGTTTCGCCTCCGATGATGGATGGGGAACCGTGCACGGGTGGCTGGTGCAGGCCGGGCGCATTGGTACGTGATGTAAAAATCGAGCCCCCGGCTTTCGCCGGAGACCTCGTCGTCACCTGAATCACAATCTCGAATTTGAAAAGGTCAGCCGGGACAAACCGAGAGGCCGCTGCAGGCTCCAAGCGTGAAATTTGCTTTCTCCTTCGTCGAGCCGGCTGCGATCTCGAGCGCTTCATCGGAAACAAGGTTGATGAAGAGCTCTTCTTCATTCCGATCGAGGATCGTCTTTGTCGTCATGGCGTTGGTCCTTTGTTCGCTGATGTTCAGTTGTCTAGCCCCATTGTCGGGCCCTAGGCATGCCAGATCCACTTGAGTGCTTCCGTCCGCGCTTCGATTTTGCCGAACGGCAGGTGATAGTCACCTTGCATCGTCGATTCATTCGAGCTGTGGAACTGACGGCGCGTTTCAGCGACGCGTCCAGCGATCGCGACCCGGCTCATCCAGTTCACGTCGGTGACAGACATGGGTGCCTCCAGTCATCGAAGCTCATTGTCTTAATGTAGTGCGGCGACTTGAGATTCTCTGTGATGGTAGTCACAGAATTGGCGATTTGCGGGCATGATAAACGCGTGACAATTCGCCGCTAATCCATCGCGATGCGCGAGCCTTTGGCTCCATTGAGCAGCCGCTTGAGATGGAAAGCGGCGAGGCGGTCCTCTGGCTGCTTGCCCACATGAGCCGCAAAGGCAGCAACCGCGCCGGCATCCTCGGCCTCAAGCAAGGCGTACGCATCGAGATAGCTTTTTGTCGCGGGATCGTTGAACTGCTTTTCCTGTAGCGGTTCGAATGCTCGGATCACCTCGCCCCTACCCCGCAGCACAAGCTCGCCGATCGGTCGCCCGCGAAAATTCTCGACTCCCTCGGCTAGCGCCGCGCTGACGCAGATACGGGTGCCAAGCTGTTTGTTCGCGATTTCAAGACGCGATGCCACGTTGATCGTATCGCCATAAGCGGTGTAGTCGAAAAATCGACCGCCGCCGAAATTTCCGACAATCGCCGGCCCAGCGTGAACGCCGATACGCGTCACGCCAAATGCGATGCCCTTCTTCTGCCAGCGCTCGCTGAAACTTTGCGCAAATTCGTCCAAAGCAAGTGCGCAGGCGACGGCGCGGGCGGCGTGATCTGGCTGCTCGCCAGGTGCACCGAAAAGGATGTGCAAGGCATCGCCGACGATCTTGGCGACCGTTCCGTCATTGGCAAAGACGATGTCGGTCATGCCCGAGAGGTATTCATTCAGGAGAGGCCCAAGCACGTTGGGCTCCAGCGTCTCGACCAGCGCGGTGAAACTTGCAATGTCGGTGAACAAAGTCGCGATTTCGCGACGTTGACCTTCCAGATCAACTGCGTCCGTGTCTCCAGCCAGGCGCTGGGCAAGGTTCGGCGAGAAATACCGGGAAAGCGAAGCATACGCGCGTTCGGCAGTGGCCTGCCGTTCACGCGCCTCTCGCAAAAACCGTATGTGGCGAATTGTCTTGGCGATCGTGGTCTCCAGATCGGAGAAGTCGATCGGCTTGGTCACGAAATCGAATGCGCCACGGTTCATTGCGGTGCGGATGTTTGTCATGTCGCCATAGGCGGACACGATCACAGTCATGATGTTGTCTTCGTTCTCCTGCAGTTTCTGCAGCAACGACAGCCCGTCCATTCTCGGCATATTGATATCTGTGACGACCAGATCGATATCGCCATTCGTCTTGAGTGCCGCTAACGCCTCAACGCCGTCGTGGGCAAACGTAAAGCTCACCGTCTTGTCCCGGATCTGATGCCGGAATTTCTGCAAGACGAGCGCCTCCAGATCGGGCTCGTCATCAACAACAAGGATCCGGGTGGTCATGCGGCCCGCTCAACGCGCGTGTCGATCTCGTTACGAAGTAATACAAAGTCAATCGACTTCGTAAGCAACGCGTCAGCGCCATTTTCGAGCGCCGTTCGTTTTGTTTCAGCATCATCATAGGCCGTGATCATGAAGACCGGTACATCGGGCCGGGCCTCCTTGGCCTTCGGTAAAAGCTCGAGCCCACTCATTCCCGGCATGTTGATATCGGACAAGATCAATATGAGCGAAGCATCGCTCGCATTGCTGATACTTTGCAACGCCACCGGAGCAGATTGCGCGAATTCCATGGTAAAGCGGCCGGTGCCGAGATCGCGTCGAAAATGCTGCCGAAACAGCATCTCAACATCGGGCTCGTCATCGACAACGAGAATGAGAAGGTTCACGCGGGTGCTCCTGTCTTGGCCAGTATTGCTGACTTGCGTGGAAGAACGATACGAAATTCGGTGTATTCTCCGGGGGCAGTGTCGACATCGATCGATCCGCCGTGCTGCTTGACGATGATATCGTGGCTGATCGAGAGGCCCAGTCCCGTGCCCTCACCCGCGGGTTTGGTGGTGAAGAAAGGGTTGAACATCCGCTCCCTCACCTCAGGCGGAATGCCGTTGCCATTGTCGCGAATCCTGATTTCGACGCTGTCGCCGAGGTTTTTCGTCGAAACCGCCAGAGTGGGTTCGTAGCCACCGGCTCCAGCCTGTGCCTTGCGATTTGTCGCAGCATAGAAGCCGTTAGAAATCAGGTTGAGGAGTACCCTCGTTATCTCCTGTGGAAAGAGATCGGCCTCGCCTGCCGCCGGGTCGAATGACCGCTGCAGCGTGATGTTGAAACCCTGCTTTTCGGCCCGGGCCCCATGATATGCGAGGTTGAGGCTTTCCTCGACAACGGCATTGATGTCGACCGGCCGGTGCTCGCCGGACCCCTGGCGCGAATGAAGCAGCATGTTCTTGACGATCGAATCGGCACGCTTGCCATGCTGCACGACCTTTTCGAGGTTGCTCTGCAACATTTCCATGAGCTCGGTCAGCTGGGCGCCGGTCTTTTCATCCAGCTTGACGACTTCCAGCGCTTCCATGATCTCATCGATCAACTCGGTGGAAAGAGCGGAGAAATTATTGACGAAATTGAGCGGGTTCTTGATTTCGTGCGCAATGCCGGCGGTAAGCTGACCGAGTGAGGCAAGCTTTTCCGTCTGCACGAGTCGATCCTGCGCGGTCCGCAAGTCTTCTAGCGATTTTGTTAGCGCTGCCGTGCGCGCTTGCACTTCATTGAACAGCCTGGCGTTCTCGATCGCAATCACCGCCTGGTCGGCGAAAGTACTTATGATCTCGATCTGCTTTTCGGTGAATGCTTCCGGGACTGACTTCGTCATGCACATGACGCCGATGCAATTTCCCTCGCGCACCAACGGCACACCGAGCATTGCGCGGAACCCAGCAAGCTTTTGCCCTTCGTGCCAGGTGTATTCCGCATCGGCCAGAACATCGGGGATGTGGACTGGCGCCAGTTCGTCTGCCGTTCGGGCGACTAATGTCCCTCGGCCCCGCCGGATCGGATTTGCCTTCAAGTATTCCTGATACTCGAGCGAGAAGCCATTGTGCGCAGTCAGGCGAAAAAACTCCTCTTCGTCTCGGAGAAAGATTTGCACGTTCTCCGCCTGGCACAGTCTACCCGCCGATTCGACCAGGGTATTGAGCACGGATTGAACATCGAACGCTGAGCGGCTGATGACTTTAAGCACGTCGGCGGTCGCGGTCTGCTGATCAAGCGAATGCCGCAACTCGCTAAGAAGGCGCGTATTCTCAATGGCGATGACTGCCTGCGCAGCAAAGTTTTCGAGTAGCGCGATCTGTTTCTCAGCGAATGGCCGGACCTCCTGCCGGTAGATAAGGATGGCGCCGATCAAGGCGTCGTCCTTCACCATGGGCACACAGACGCTCGAGCGGGCGCCCCCGAGCCTGCCCGAAACCCCAACGACGGACTCGGCGGCGTAATCGGCCGTATGCGTCACCTTCTTCGTGCGCAGAACCTGATCGAGCTGACTGCCCGGCGTCGTCTGGAAAGGCCCACGCTGACTTTGAAAATCGGTATATTCGCGAGGCGCGCCCACATCCGCCGCGTATCGGAACGCACTTCCATCGTAAAGGAACATCGTCCCGAACTTGGCCTGACAGATGCGCGTCGCATTTCCCAGCATTGCGTGAAAGACCGGCTTCAATTCGCCGGGAGAAGAACTGATGACGCTGAGCACATCGGACGTTGCCGTCTGCTGCTCCAGCGAGTCCCGCAATTCGTAGAGCAGCCGCGTATTTTCGATGGCGATGACGGCTTGGTCGGCAAACGTCGTCACCAGCTCGATCTGCTTTTCCGCAAATGGTTCCGGTCTGGTCTTCCCGACGAAGATGACGCCGACGATATCGTTCTGGCGCAGGAGCGGAACGCCGAGTGCGGCACGATAACCGGCGATCTTTTGCGGTCCGCTCCACGTGTAGTCGGGATCGGCGAGGACGTCCGTAACATGGACCGCTCTCGCTTCGAGCGCTGCACGTCCGGTAACGCTGCCGCGATCCATCGGAACATCCAGCGGCTTGAAATAGTCTCGGATCATCGCGCGGGTATCAGGATCGTTGCCGTAGCTCGCGACCCAGTGAAGATAGTTGCCCTCGCGCTGGAAGACCCAGGCGTAGTCTGCTTCGCATAGGCGCGTCGCCGATTCGACCAGCGTATCGAGCACCGTCTGCAGGTCGAAAGTCGAACGGCTGATGACCTTCAGCACGTCCGCGGTGGCCGTCTGCTGCTGCAGCGATTCAGAAAGATCGTCCGTGCGTTCGCGCAGCTCCTTGAATAATCGTGTGTTCTCGATCGCAATAACCGCCTGACTGGCGAAGGTTTTCACGAGTGCCAATTGTTTGTCTGACAGAGGCCCCGGCCGCGTGCGCATAATACTCAGGCAGCCGATTGCCACGTCACCGCGCATCATCGGAACACTCGTCACCGCCCGGTAACCGCTGTCGTCCAAATTTTTCGCGCCAACGGTGAACTGCGCCGGCGGTTTTCGAACGTCGGGGATGTCCACAACCTTGGCGTCAAGAATGGCGGTGCTGTTTACATAGTCCCGCGTGAGCGGGATCGGAAATTTTCCTCTCCACACCTCGGCACGCACGGGGTCATTTTCATTGATCGCAGCGGCTTTGACCTGATCGCCGTCGACGAGAGCCAGGCTCACCGCAGCATCTGAAAAAAGATTCAGAGCACTCTGCACGATCGTGTCGAACACCGGCTGAGTATTGGTTGGTGAATTGCTGATAACCTGAAGAATCTTGGAAGTCGCGGTCTGCTGCTCGAGCGCCTCACTGGTCTCATTGAACAGCCGCACATTCTCGATCGCGATTACAGCCTGGTCGGCAAAGCTCTCGACCAGCGCGATTTGCTGCGGCGTGAAGGGCTCGGTTCTCGTGCGCGTAAGGAACAATACGCCGATGGGCGTGCCTTCACGCAAGAGCGGCACCCCGAGGGCTGTTCGATAGCTGCCAAGTTTCAGCACGCCCTGCAAATGATATTCGGAATCATTTTGCAGATCGGCGACCTGAGTCACGCGCCCTTCTTTAAGAGTGCGGCCGACAACCGATCCGCGTCCGGGCGCGATGGTCAGGCTTTCAAGGTATTCTATGTTCTCACGTGCCTCGCGCCTCTTGCCCGACACCGCATAGCCCGCCGCAAGCTGAAAACCTCCGCCGCCCGGCCGCCAGATGTTGACCATTTCGGCACTGCAAAGTTGCGCGGCAGATTGCACCAGGGTGTCCAGCACCGTCTGCAGATCGAAAGCCGAGCGGCTGATGACCTTCAATACGTCGGCCGTCGCAGTCTGTTGCTGGAGCGATTTCGAAAGGTCGTCCGTACGATTTTTGAGTTCGTTCAGGAGCCGCGCATTCTCAATCGCGATCGCGGCCTGCGCGGCGAAGTTTTTGACAAGCTCGATCTGCTTGTCCGTGAAAGGGCGAACTTCCTGACGATAAACGATTATGACGCCGATCAGTTCGTCGTCCTTGACCATCGGAACTGCGAAAACGGTTCGAGCATTGGCGAGCTTGATGGGACCCACGTGCATCAGACCTGATCCGCCGTAGCCTTTCACCTTTCTCACATCGGCTATCTGAACCGCCTTCCTTGTCATGGCGGCTCGAGCGAGAGCAGTCCCCGGTACAGCGCGAGTCAGAGGCTCGCGGCGGTGAAGTTCGACGTATTCGGGAGGAGCGCCATGCATGGCGCCAATACGAAAAAAATCGCCGTCTCGCAGCCAGAGATTACCGAATTTGGCCCCGCAAAAGCGCACGGCATTCTCGAGGACGACCCGGAATACGGGCGCAAGGTCACCTCGCGATGAACTGACGACTTCGAGCACTTTCGAGGTCGCGGCCTGCTGCTCCTGCAGTTCACGCAGCTCGCGATTGCGCTGGTCAAGCTGTTGGTGGAGAGCCGGCTCCGGGAAACCGTCGAGCGGCTTGCGTTGCGGACGGCGCTTGGCCGTCGGCGGCCTTTTTACCCGCGTCCCGCTGCGTCCACCCTCTGCGCCGCCAAGTCGTTTCAATGCCGCCCCCGGGGCAAAAAACGGTCTATTTTCAAGCCTATTGCAGCATGGTTTCGGCGAGTTGGGAACTGGGCCAGGGACCATCCAAAGATTTGTTCAGGGCAACAAATCCGGGCCGTTTGGCGTCACCCGATTGCGCGTACATCGCCGCGTAACTCCCCCGTCGGGAGGTGGCGAACGGTCGGCGCGTTCGGTTAACACGCGATGGTCGATGCCTAATAGTCGTGGACGAGGGTGGCATTTCCAATACACTCTTTCGCTACCTTACGTCCGAGAGCAAACAATCGCCGTGCCGGCCGGAAATCCTGACGCTGTCCCCGCGTATGTCCAAAATAAATCCCAACCCATTCACGACCCGACCTGAGATCGACGGCACTTTTGGCGTCGTGACGTCGACCCACTGGATCGCGACAGCGGTCGGCATGGCGACGCTGGAAAAAGGCGGCAACGCCTACGACGCCGCTGTGGCAACGGCCTTTACGCTTCAAGTTGTCGAGCCTCACCTCAACGGACCCGGCGGCGACGTCCCGGTGATCCTTCACGACGTCAAGCGTGGACGCACGGACGTCATCTGCGGACAGGGCCCAGCCCCGGCCAAGGCCACGATCGCGCACTATCGTGCCGAAGGCATCGACATCATTCCGGGGACGGGCTTGCTTGCTGCTTGCGTGCCGGGAATGTTCGACACGTGGATGGTGCTGCTACGTGACTACGGTAGCATGACGCTTACCGAGATGCTCAGCCCCGCCATCAGTTATGCCGAACATGGTCATCCCCTGGTCGAGCGCGCCAATGCAACGATCGCCTTGGTTCAAGACCTGTTTCGCGAGCATTGGCCGACGTCGGCGGCGGTCTATCTTCCCGGCGGGCGCGTGCCGGCGACAGGCACCCTCTTCACGAACAGGACTCTCGCGGCGACCTATTCGCGGGTGTTGAAGGAGGCCGAAAGTGCGGGCGTCGACCGCGTTGTGCAAATCGAGCGCGCACGGAAGGTCTGGTCGCAAGGTTTTGTCGCCGAGGCCATCGATCGCTTCTGCCGCACCCAGGAAATCATGGATGTCAGCGGTGAGCGGCACCGTGGCGTCTTGACCGGAAACGACATGGCGAGTTGGGGGGCCCATGTCGAAGCTCCTCTGACATACGACTACGGCCGCTATACCGTCTGCAAGGCGGGCGTCTGGAGCCAGGGACCGGTCCTGCTCCAGCAACTGGCACTGCTGAAAGGCATGGGCCTTGACGATCTTCATCCGACGAGTGCGGATTTCATCCATCTGCAGGTCGAGGCCGCAAAGCTGGCCTTCGCCGATCGTGAAAAATTCTATGGCGATCCAGAATTTGTCAAAGTGCCAATCGAGACCTTGCTGTCGGATACCTACAACGCCGATCGTCGCAAGCTCATCACCGAAAAGGCTTCGCTCGAATTAAGGCCCGGATCGGTCGAAGGGTTCGGGGCGATTGTCGAGCTGCGCCGTGAAACCGGCCCTCGGCTTGCCGTCAGCGCGCTCGGCGCGGGCGAGCCAACCGTTGGCCGCCTGGGCGAAGTGCGCGGCGATACGGTCCATTTCGACATCATTGACCGCGCCGGCAATATGATATCGGCGACGCCATCGGGTGGTTGGCTTCAATCTTCCCCGGTCATCCCCGAACTTGGCTTCGGACTTGGCACGCGTGCGCAGGTGTTCTGGCTCGACGAAAAGCATCCCGCCGGCCTTGCGCCCGGCAAACGTCCACGCACAACGCTCAGCCCTACGCTCGCGTTGCGCGACGGCGAACCCTATGTGGTGTGGGGATCGCCCGGCGGCGATCAGCAGGACCAATGGACGACGCAATTCTTCCTGCGGCACGTCCATTGCAAGATGAACCTGCAGGAAGCGATCGATGCTCCCGCGTGGCACTCGGAACATTTCCCGATTTCATTCTGGCCGCGTACGGCTCGCCCAGGCGTGCTGGTTGTGGAAAACCGTGTACCCAAGACGAGCACCGAAGAGCTGAAAAAGCGAGGTCATATCGTCGAGATCGGTCCGGGCTGGTCCGAGGGCCGACTCACCGCGGCTTCGCGCGAAGGTCGGCATCGCCGCGCCGCGGCAAACCCGCGCGGCATGCAGGGTTATGCGGCCGGGCGATAACGCACTCCGAAGGCGCATGGAATGACCTGGTCGATCATTGCCCGTGACAAAGCCACCGGCGCCTTTGGGATCGCTGTCGCAACAAAATTCTTCGCAGTCGGAGCACGGGTACCGTTCATCGCCGCAGGCGTGGGCGCCATCGCAACACAGGCGTTGATCAACCCGTTTTACGGCAGCAAGGGCCTTCAACTCCTTCACGCCGGGATGCCCGCGGACGCGATCCTCAAAGCCCTGGTCGCTGATGACCCTGGGCGCGATCACCGGCAGGTGCACGTCATGGACGCAAGTGGCCTCAGCGCGGTGCACACGGGTGCCGCCTGCATTGATTGGAATGGGCATTTGGCCGGCG
>Ga0182034_10000035_pt1 | contig 54116 bp, 56 predicted proteins | sample flu12Cox44000172_FD_125972 | JGI IMG/M metagenome (GOLD analysis project Ga0182034, IMG submission 125972) | Lab enrichment of tropical soil microbial communities from Luquillo Experimental Forest, Puerto Rico - flux4day.12C.oxic.44.000.172 | ecosystem: Environmental > Terrestrial > Soil >... | reverse complement strand
TCAATCGGTTTGCTGTCAGCAGTTGGATGCCGTTTAAGTACAACGCGGACGGATCACTCGACGTTTATTTCCAGAACGAAAATCCCGGCGAGGACAAGGTGGCAAATTGGCTCCCAGCTCCGAAAGAGCCGTTTAATCTAACGATGCGTATCTATGCGCCGAAATCGGAGGCGCTCACTGGCAAGTGGAACCCACCATCGGTCGTCCGGGTGCAGCCACTCCCAACTTTGGGGGGCCAATAGGACGCACTCCACTCAAACGGTGAGTGTCCGCTATTAGCCCATAACAGACATGGCCTAGTGCACCGCACATGTCCGCTTTCGGGGGTGAAGCGGACATTGCGTGGACATGAGTGTGGATGTGGGAGGGGTGCGTTAGCGTTTGCTCGGTGACAAGTAACTACACAAGCCGCTACACAAAGTCATAGACACGCTAAAAAATCACCTGAAACAATAAGTGTTTAGGCGCGAGCGGTCGGTTTCCCTCCGTCCGCACCAATACAATCAACGACTAGGGCAATACGGTCGTTTTTATTCACGTTGCACGTGTTGCAACCCTTTAATTCCAACGAGTCCCAATCACTCCCGGCAACTCCATACAACATGGATGCGACAAGAGCCGGGAAGAACACTTGAGCCGCTCCCGTCATTCTTGGACCACTAGAAGCGCAATTTTGGTGATCCGCATCACAAGAATCGCAATTTTCGTGATCCGCATCACAGTCGGACGCAAAGCACCAACTTATGCTTGTGTATAGATTCGAGGTTGGAGGCACCCATGTCGGACAGCTTTATTAACCAGACCAGCCGGGTTGCCATCGCAGGGCGTGTCTCAGAACATCACAGACCCTGGAACGAGTTGACGCTTCGAGGCGACTACCACCCGCCATTCGGCAAGATCGAGGCTCGGGCTGAGGCCGCTAAGTGGCTTTGTCTGGTCTAATTTACCTGCGCTGCGGCAAATGATCCCTCGCATTTTAGCGCTTCTTGGCAGTGTGACGCTTTGGGCCGGCTACGCCTCCGCGGCGCTTTGCCTGGCCCTCTTAGTTTATTCATTTAGTTTATTCATTCTCGCAAGACGGAGCACGTGACGTAGCAACGTGGATTATTTCGCTAGGATTCGGTGTAACCGCTGTCATTATCGGGTACAGCCATGGCGATCCTTTTCATATTGGCTGTTCTTTGAGTGAGCACGTTTCTCTAGCCGCGAACTACAAATCGTTTGTCGTAGCTCAACCGCAATCATCAAACCTATTCCTGGTAAGATAGCCGCTGCGCCACGCGAAGAAATTGCGGATTTCAAGGCGCGCTTGCCAACTGGCTGTCTTTGGGGCAATGCTGCTTCAGACGCCCCGCAAGGACTGTCATTTACGGGGCCTCACTTGTAGGCCAACCAGGACACCAGCCTTTCGCTTAGAGGATGAAAGCAGCAGGCGGATTTAATGGCCGACCGCGACAGCTAGCCACTTAATGGTTTTGTTTCTCCCAATTCAATTTCCATTCGTTTAGTCTCCGTTAACAACAAAGCCGCTGCCTAACTGCCGAGGCTGCGAACCTGAACGATTTGTAAAGGGTTTGCATTCAGCGTGTGTCGTGGATGTGCGTAATGGGTGTTCGCCAATGACCATGCGGGATCAGTATCTGACCAAAGCAGCCGAATTTCAGGCCAGGGCGCTCTGTGAATCCAATCAGGGGAATCGGTTTCACTTCGAGAGCATGGCAAAGGAATACTCACAGCTCGCTGAACTAACCAGCAAGATCGACTTGATCGAGGCGTTGGCGCGGCATCCGTCGATTTGAAATCAGAGCGCAAGTAGTGGTGCCAGGCGGCAAGGCGGACGGAAAAATCCGTCCGCAACTTTGGGGCATGAGCCAATACACCATCGACATGATCACCATGGCCGTGGTCATTGCGTCTTGCGTGGCTTGTTGGCTTATAGGGGCCCAGCTGTGGATGCTGGCGTGGAGTTTATGACGACTCAACCGCGCTGTTGCATAGGGACCAAATCAACGTAACGAAACATGCACGCATCGTGCATTTGTCCATGACGCACGCACTGTGAAAGCGCAATGCTTAAGCGTTTTCCTCGATCAGCGTGGTGCTCTCGGCGAGCAATAGTGTGCCGAAGTAGGATTGCGATCCAACCCTTCAGGGTCATGCGTGAGCGCCCTTTCCGGGTCATCGCTAAAAATCCACGCTCGCACAGTCGCTCAACCTGACCGAGGTCGGGGCCGTCAAAGCTCCTGCCGACTGCGATATTGCTCAAAGCTCGCAGATCACCGCGAGCTAGATCGCGCTCCAATCGAGAGCGCATCAATGATGATCCCGACAACTCTGCTCTGCCCCCAATCGCCCTGAGTCGTCTTATGCATCCTGTAGCAACTACAGGCACAAGGCCCACGCTATCGGCGCAATAACGCGCGTTGGCCCAACAACCGCCAGTCGGACGCATCGTAGCGGAACCACTTCTTGCCACGGCGTATTAGCGTCGCATTCTTGGTCACACGCGCGTCATCGACATTGCAGTAAGAACCGCAATCACGTCACTTATGGAGTGTTGGAAATAACGCCCAAACGAGCATCGCCTTGATGGCTCGACGAATTCAGCCCACCTAAAAAAGAAGCCGCACAGACGTGAGCGGCGTCGAAGGCAAATGCAAAGTCGTGTGCTCATAACACCATGTACGGCTTTCGTAGAAGCATCCAGGTAGGGACAACGCAGATAGTTGTGAGTTCCACGAGATTTTTGACAAGATTTTATCGTCCGCACCCCCTTTATTGGGGGATAACATTATCATTATGTGGCTTTCGCTCGCGGGAATTTTGACCATTCCCCTACTGATCGGATTCGCCCTTGGATATGGTGCCAGGGAGATGATTTCGCGTCGTCGTCGCGATGCCGCACGTCTCCGCCGTGTTAACGACTAGACCGCCTTGCCGGAATTAACTCGCCGCCGACTTCGCACCGTCGGATTTTCGCTCGCGTCTTCCAATTGCGTCATCGCGCGACCATTGGGGCTGAATTCGCTGAACTCGGTATAGAGCTTCTGGCCCTTCCAAGACCAGTACATTGTGATCTTGTCGGCACTGTAATCGTAGCTGCTGAGCTTCAATCTCCGCGTGGGTGTGCGGTCCTGAAACTTCGCGATTAGCATATCGGGGCGAAAGTTGTAGTCGCCGTCCTTGCTGCACCATTTTCCGGAAATGTCCTTGAACGAAAGGGCCATTGCGTGCGCAATTGCCCCGACAGTGAACAACGCGACGACAGATATTCGGAAGAATATCTTGCCGGTCATTCGATTATTTCATCGGCGCGCTGCTGCATACCCAATGGAACCGAAAGACCGAGCGCCTTGGCGGTCTTCAAGTTGATCGCCATTTCGTATTTTGTCGGCGTCTGCACCGGCAGATCACCGGGCTTCTCCCCCTTGAGGATGCGATCGACGTAACCTGCGGCGCGACGATAGTTGTCAATCAGATCAGGCCCGTACGACATCAGGCCGCCGTTGGTGACGAAGAAGCGCTCCCAGTAAATCGCGGGCAGCTTGTGCTCGGCCGCAAGCGTGATGATCAGATCGCGATGCCGCAAGGCGAGAGCGCTGGACGTGGGAATAAGGCCGCCATTGCCCGAGCGCGCGAAATCCGCAACGCCACGCTCGAGCTCGCTTGCATCTCGTACGTTGATCGGGACGATCTCTACCCCGAGCGCCGGGGCCACGGCCCGCATGGCGCCGAACTGGGCGGCTTGCGAAGGATTGGCCGGATCGCGCAGAACGGCCACTCGTGCCACTTTTGGCGCGATTTCCTTGAGCAACTCAAGCCATTTGCCGCCCATCGTGTATTCGAACAGCATGAAGCCGGTCGCGTTGCCTCCCGGCCGTGCCAGGCTCTCGACGAAGCCGGCGCCGACCGGATCGCCGGCGAGCGGAAATACGACGGGGATTGTGTGGGTCGCCTGAAGCAAGAGCGGCACCGTCGAGTCACCGGTCGCCAGGATGACGTCCGGCGCGAGTGCGACCAGTTCCTGTGTGTGCCTGCGAAGCTCAGCCGCATTGGGCGTGGCCCAGTGCGGCTCGATGCGAACGTTGCGGCCGATGGTCCAGCCCAGGAGCGCCAGCTCCTGATAAAACGCCGCGAGGCGCGCCTGAAAAACCGGGTCTTCCGCGGTCCCAGGCAACAGGATCCCGACGGTTTTCACCTGCTGGCGCTGGGCACGCGCCACCAGCGGCCATGCGGCCGTAGAACCGGCAACAATTCCAATGAAATCCCGTCGGCGCACGCAGCTGCCCCCCAAGGCCCAAACGATGCCATTTACAGTAGCAGCATAACAGGTCGTCGCGCGGCAGTAACAACCATCATTTGGCTGCTAGTCGACGATCTCGTCGGCGCGCGCGATCAACGCGGTCGGCAATCTGATGCCAAGAGTTTTCGCGGTCGTGAGGTTGATGATTAGTTCAACCTTCGTGGACTGCTGGATAGCGAGCTCTCCAGGCTTCTCTCCCTTGAGAATACGCCCGACGTAGGTCCCGGCCTAACGGAAAGGCTCTGTCGAACTGTCGCCGCAGTGCTCAAGCGCGTCGTACCAACGCTTGCACTTGCGTTCAAGGCGGCCGCGCTTGTGCGTATGACGGGGACCTTGATGGAAACCTATCTCGGGCGCGACGCCGGACGACGGGTACTCAGCGGCCGCATCTTGCGCGGCGTGACTGAGCGTATCGGCGCCGCCATCTGGTTCAGCGACCTGCGTGGTTTCACCAGGATCACGGATACTTCGCCGGAGCAGATCATTCCCCTGCTAAACGACTATTCCGATGTGGTGGTCTCGGCGATCCACGCGCAGGGTGGAGACGTGCTCAAGCTGATCGGTGACGGCATTCTTGCGATCTTTACGGCAGAAGATCGCGCGCATGCCTGCGCGTCTGCGCTTGCCGCAACTGTGGAAGCGCGCAAGAAAGTGCAGGCGCTCAGCGCGCGCCGCGCGCGCGAAGTGCTCCCCGTCACCGACATGTATGTCGGTTTGCATGTAGGCGAAGTGTTCTACGGCAATATCGGAAGCACCGAGCGGCTCGATTTCACCGTGGTCGGTCCGGCCGTCAATGAAGCAAGCCGTATCGCTGCCATGTGCCGCTCGGTTGACCAGCCGGTGCTGGTTTCGGAGACATTCGCCAACGTCGATGGGATGCGCGGTCATCTCATATCGGTTGGCCGCTATGCCTTGCGTGGGGTGACGAAGCCGCAGGAACTTTTCACACTGGATCCCGCCCACGCCGATTAATCGTTCCCGCTCACGTGTCCTTGACTGGACAGCTACCGCGTTAACGTCTGGTATCGTCTGAAGTTTGGTGTAGACACCATGCAGTTCTTGAACCGGCGTGAATTCAGCGGACTTTGCGCGGCGCTTGGATCTTTAGCCGCTTTCGGTACGGCTTCTGACGCAGCTTCCGCCGCCGAAGGGCGCACGGTGAAATTTCGTGACGGCGCTGTCGCGCCGGCACTGGGCCAGGGCTCTGCAAATCTCGGGAAGGGAAAGCGCCCGCAAGCCGAGGAAGAAGAGGCGCTACGCACCGGCCTTTCCCTCGGGATGACACTGGTCGACACGGCGGAGATGTACGGCTCGGAGGAATTCATCGGGCGCGCGATTTCCGGTCAGCGCGATCGCGTTTTTCTCGTGTCCAAGGTGTGGCCCACCCACGTGGCGGGCGATGGCATCATGCGCGCCGGTGAAGCGAGCCTCAAGCGCCTCGGCACCGACCATCTCGATCTTTATCTCCTGCATTGGCCAAATGGCGTCACCAACGTCGCACACGTCGTGACCATGTTTGAGGAATTGCGCTCGGCGGGCAAAATTCGCGCCTGGGGAGTTTCGAATTTCTCGGTCCGTGACATGGAGAACCTCTTCCGTGTTCCGCAGGGTGATCGCTGTGCGACCAACCAGCTTCCTTACAGTATCGGGGACCGCGGCATTGAGCGCGACGTGCTCCCATGGTGCCAGCGGCACGGCATGCCGATCATGGCTTATTCGCCGCTCGGCGGACCCGGCGCCAACCTGCTGCGTGACCCCACTTTGGGGCGTATCGGTGCGGCGCATGGCTGCTCTGCGGCGGCCGTGGCTCTGGCCTGGGCTATCCGCAACGGTAACGTCATTGCGATTCCCGAATCCGGTTCCGCGTCGCACGTGAAGGAAAACGCCGTCGCGTTGTCACTCACATTGATGCCGGAAGACATTCAAGCGCTGGAATCGGCGCATCCACTGCCCAAGCGTTAGCTGAAATCAAAAATAGCCAACGCGTATTTTACGTTGAAATTATCCGCTGGTGGTATCGGAACGCCGATAGCCGGAATCAAATTTCACGCGATGCGTATTCCATCACATTCGCGACAAATCAAATTGAACTGCCGCGTCCTGGTGTGTGCGCAAGACTCTGCTAGCTACGGCAGAGGGCGACCTACTGATTCAAGCGAGGCGCACCATGAACACGAAAATCACAAGCAAACTTCTTCCGATGGTTTTCAGTGCGGCAGCCTTGATGGCCACGCCGGCACTCGCCGCTACACACAAAAACAAAGCAATGCACCACTACGCATCCGACCCCGTTTATGCTCGGCAGATCCAACGACCGCCCGAAGTATACAGTTGGGATGGACGAGATCTCGGCACCGATCCGGATCCGAATATTCGTTTTCAGCTGCTGCGCGACCAGAATTGGGGCGGCTACTGATTTCAATCGCATAACAATGAAAGAGGCCGCGGACTGAAGCGGCCTCTTTTATTTTTCAGCGAATGAGCAGTGTGACCAGGATCGCCGCCAGCAGACCGTTTCCGATGAACTGTGCAATCAACACTTCAACGAGAAGTTCGGTATGGCCTGAGACCATGTACCGCGTGAAAAAGATTCCAAGGAAAGCAGCGATCGCTGCGGCAATCACCGCCGTAGCTCTGTCCGACATATTGTCCCCCCGGGCGCGGCGTTTATTTTTGCGGGGCTGCGCGCATATTTCCCCAAGGATCGACTTTTTGTTGTTTGACGTCCGGCAGTCTGCTCATCGTGGACTGGTAGGCGTCGTCGGTATCCTTCTGGAAGGCCCGTTTCTCCTGGATCTTCGCCTTTTCCTTGTCGCTCATACCGGGGGGCGCCGAAGCATGCTGCGCATAGGCGCATGTCGCCTGCATCAGCAGCGCGGCCGCGCCCACCACGATCAAGAACGAGGAGGGGCAACGTTTTGCTCTTTCATCATGCCGGATGGCGGACGGTGAAGTCAGAAGTGAGTGCATGGTCAGCTACTGCATGTCTACGGGAAGGACCGTTACTATCACACGGCAGCTACGATGTCCGTCAAGGATGACCAGCGGACTTTCGCAGGTCCGCGACGCCGTCTAATCCTTGCGAATCCTAAGTATTGTTCGTGCAACCAGCCAAAAAAGGCCAAGTACAACGGCAAGAAGTACGAACGTTTCGGCCAGGGCCAAGGCGGAATAGATCAACGCCGCGGCGGAATGAATTAAGGACATTGCGGGGGGTCGGTTTGGTGAGAAATTCTTGCCGCCGATTACCTGCCACCCACCGGCAAAGTCTTGTCGATCCCGGACAAGAATTTGATAATTGCTGCCACGTCGCACGGAGACGCACATCACGGCGCATTTTCAAAGGAGGCCGGCGTGGCAGTGAGGATCGAAAAGAGCGGAACGGTCTGGACGGTGATCCATGATCGGCCGGAGGCCCGGAATGCAATGGATCCCGCAAGCGCCGATGCGCTGACCGCGGCATTCCTTGAATTCGATGCCGACAAGAAAGCATCGGTTGCCGTGTTCTACGGTGCAGGCGGAGCGTTCTGTGCCGGGTGGGACCTCAAATACGTCAGCACGCTGAACGCCGACTATCCGCTTGGTGAACTCGACATCCCGACAATCGGCCCTCAAAACAATGGCGGGGAGATTCCACGCGGACCCTTGGGTCCTTCTCGCCTCGAGTTGGACAAGCCGGTCATCGGAGCAATCGAGGGCCCCGCTGTCGCGGGCGGCATGGAGCTCGGCCTCTGGTGCGATTTTCGCGTGATGGCGAAGGAGTCCTACTTCGGCGTCTATTGCCGTCGCTGGGGCGTGCCATTGATCGACGGTGGAACGGTGCGCCTACCGCGCATCGTTGGCCAGGGTCGCGCATTGGAAATTATTCTGACCGGACGAAAAGTGCCTGCCGAAGAGTGTCTGAACATTGGCCTGTGCGAATACGTAACCCCCAAAGGAGGTGCGCGCGCAAAGGCAGAGGAACTGGCACAGGAGATTGCACGGTTCCCGCAGGTCTGCGTGCGGGTCGACCGCCGCTCGGCGATCAAGAGTCATGGCCTCACCATTCGAGAGGCGCTGATTCAGGAATGGTACAATGGCCGCGAAGCCTTGATTGAAGACGGCGTTGCCGGTGCCGCGCGCTTCAAGGACGGTCTCGGTCGACACGGCGACTTCGCGAAGATCCGCTAGACAGCAGGAGCGTTCTTAAACCAAAGAGCCCCAATCCGCTTTCCGCGCGCGCTTGAACAGCGCGCCGTCGCGGCGTGAGACCACCTGATCGCTCGCCGATCCGTCGGGCCGGCACAGCTTCAGGGTCGTATGACCGCTGGCTTTTCGGGGGCGAGCTATAACTCGCGCTCCGGCATGCGGTGCCGGTTTTCGCGAAACTGCCAGATAGCTGAATTTCTCGTCTTCCCAGGGGACGTCCGTGCGTTTGGTTTGCCGATGGACGCGCGAGCGGGCAACGCGCTCGGCGAAATGACACCAGTCCGGCGGCTGAAGCGGGCACGCATGCGCATGCGGGCAGGGCGCGATCACATGCGCGGCGGCCTCGATCAGCTGACTGCGCGCGACAAGAATCCGCTGCCACCCGGCCGGTGTTCCCGGTTCGACGATCACCAGAGTGTCCGCAGTCCGCTCCCAGAGCGTTTGCAAAACAGAACGCCGGACCGTGGGGGCAAGCTCATTCAGGATATAGGCCAGAGTGACGAGGTCGCGCGTTCCACAATCAACGGCGTCAACCGCGGCATCCGCAACGCGCCAGGTGACGTGTGGCACCTCGAGCCCAGCCGCGAGCCGCTCGCCATAGTCACGAAATTTAGCACTTGCTTCGATGAGCACGGCATCGGCGAGTCCGGGCCAGCATTCTGACGCAGCCCAAAGCGCAGTGCCCGGCCCAGCGCCGATATCGAGCGCGGTCTTTGGCGTAAAGTCTGGGCGAGCCTCCGCTACGGCGTCGAAGCTGGCGCGGACGGCCGCGTAGGTCGCCGGCAGACGCACCGCGAGATAGGCGAGCGCATCGCGATCGCTTATGGCGTGAGGTTTCGCGTCGTGCCTCTCCTCACGGTAGCGCTGTGAAAGCACTGCCGCCGTCGCAGCGATATCGGACAGTACAGTGCCCTCCAGCACGTCGTCGACAGCTCGGCGCAGGAGAGGCGGAAGGTCCATCAATCACCGTTGCCGGCAAAAATCCGGCTGCCTTCTTAAACAAATGGATGATAAACCGATTGTATGCGGCTGACGATCAACTGCGACATGGGCGAGGGGTTTGGCCTTTATCGCCTTGGCGACGATGCGGCGATGATGCGCCACATCGATCTCGCCAATGTCGCTTGCGGATTTCACGGTTCGGATCCGACGATCATGCGCGAGACGGTTCGTCTCGCGAAAAAACACAAGGTGAAAGTCGGCGCCCATCCGTCGCTGCCCGATCTGCAGGGCTTCGGCCGCAGGGCCATGGTCATTGCGCCGGCGGAAGTGACCGACCTCGTGACGTACCAGGTCGGTGCATTGAAAGCCTTTCTGGAGGCCGAAGGCCTTCCATTGAGCCACGTGAAGCCGCACGGTGCGCTCTATGGCATGGCGGCGCGTGACGGGAAAATTGCGGCGGCGATTGCCGACGCGGTGCTGCCGTTCGGCGTACCCATTCTCGGAATGGCGTTCACCGCGCATGAAAGCGCTTACCGCGACAAGGGCGTCGAACTGATCCCGGAATTCTATGCCGATCTTGAATACGACGGAGACGGCAACCTGATCCTCAGCCGCGTTCACGACGCGGTCGATCCAGCGAAAGCCGCTGCGCGCGTGCTGCGCGTGATGCGGGACCACGCGGTTACGACGACTGCCGGCCGGGACATTCCCGTCAAAGCCGCTACGGTCTGCGTGCATTCCGATACACCCTCGGCGGTCGCTATTGCTGCCGAACTTGACCGGATTCTTCGCCAGGTCCCGGTCAAACCGCGATAATTGCAGCCCTTATTCGGCTCTTGTGATGCCAAATTTGTTAGATAGCTGCCTACCAATGACACGTTTACGGCCGATACGGGTGGTTGCGCTCCTGGGGACACTATCTGCGGCGTTTGCGCTGTCCGGATGCGCTTCAGAAGACGCCGCCAGCCGCTTTCTGGTCGAGCCTGACCGCTACGTCCTCTACAGCTGCCCCGAGATCGCGACGGCGTCGCAGGCCAACTTGAATCGGCAACGCGAACTCGAGGCGTTGACGGCAAAGGCCGGCACTGGTGCCGGCGGCCAGATTGCGAGCGGCATGGCCTATGGGCCCGAATACAATCAGTTGCGCGGGGAGATGGTGCAGCTGCGCAAGGCCGCGGCTGACAAGAATTGCAAGGCTGGATCCGGTGCCCCGGCCCCGGCGGCGAGCGCACCCGCGCCCCGCTGACCTGCCAGCGCTGACACCGTGCAATGAACGGTGGAACTTTTCTCCGCCAGGGAACTTGTTGGCGTGGGACCCGCTACGACCGTGGCTCTAAACGGGGGCAAGCATGGATATTTTGATAAGCGTTCTCATAACCTTCCTCGTCGTCGTTCTAGTTCTTTATCTGATCAACATGTTGCCGATCGACGGCCGGGCGAGGCAGATCGTCCGCGTGATCGTCATCATCATTGGCGTTCTGTCGTTGCTGAAATATCTCGCGGTCTATTAGCGCTAGAGCCTGATCCCGCGCAGCCGCAAAGCGTTGCCGATGACGCTGACCGAAGACAGCGCCATCGCCGCGGCGGCGATGATCGGCGACAGCAGCAGACCAAAGGCGGGATAGAGAATGCCTGCGGCCACCGGCACGCCAAGCGCATTGTAGATGAATGCGAAAAACAGGTTCTGCCGGATGTTGCGCATCACGGCTTGCGAAAGCACGCGCGCTTTCACAATGCCCGTGAGGTCGCCTTTCAGCAAAGTGACGCCGGCGCTTTCGATCGCGACATCTGAGCCCGTTCCCATGGCGATGCCGACTTCGGCGGTGGCGAGTGCCGGCGCATCATTGACGCCATCGCCGGCCATCGCGACCGCGCGGCCCTCGCGACGCAATTTTTCGACGACGGCACCCTTCTGATCGGGCAGGACCTCCGCCTCAACCTCGCCGATGCCCAGCTGGCGCGCGACGGCCTGCGCGGTGGTGCGGTTATCGCCAGTAAGCATGACCACGCGAACGCGGTCGGCGGCGAGGGCCTTCAGCGCGTCCGGCGTGGTTTGTTTTATCGGATCTCCAATGGCGATGACGCCAGCCGATTTGCCGTCGACTGCGAGGAAAATAGTGGTCGGACCATCGCCGCGCAGGCGTTCAGCTTCCTCGCGCATGGAAGACGTGTCGATGTTGAGCTCCGAAAGAAAACGAGCATTGCCGAGTGCGACTTTTTTGCCCTCGACCGTCCCGGTGACGCCTTTGCCCGCGGGTGAATCGAAGTCGCTCGCTGACGCAAGTTCGAGCTTCCGCTCGGCCGCCGCGGCCAAAATCGCTGTCGCGAGAGGATGTTCGCTGCCGCGCTCAACGCTCGCCGCGAACTTCAAGACCTGCGCCTCATCAAATCCGGGCGCAGCGCGGACCGCTATCACTTTCGGCTTGCCTTCGGTCAGCGTGCCGGTCTTGTCGATCACCAGCGTGTCGATCTTTTCCATTCGCTCCAGTGCTTCGGCGTTCTTGATCAGTACGCCAGCCTGCGCGCCGCGCCCGACACCGACCATGATCGACATCGGCGTCGCGAGTCCGAGCGCGCAGGGGCAGGCGATAATGAGAACGCTCACGGCCGCCACGATGGCATAGGCGAAGCGGGGCTCCGGGCCGAACATGGCCCAGGCTGCGAAGGCTGCGATTGCTACCGCAATCACGGCCGGCACGAACCAGGCCGAGACCTGATCGGCCAGACGCTGGATCGGGGCGCGGCTGCGTTGCGCCGACGCCACCATCTGCACGATCTGCGACAGCAGCATATCGCGCCCGATCTTGTCGGCCCGCATGACGAAGCTTCCGCTCTTGTTGAGCGTGCCGCCGATCACGGGCCAATCCTTTTCCCGCGTGACGGGCATGGACTCGCCGGTGATCATCGACTCGTCGATGGCCGAACGGCCTTCCAGCACGACGCCATCGACCGGGACCTTGTCGCCCGGACGCACGCGCAGGCGATCGCCCGCCTGGATCTCATCGAGAGAAACCTCGTCATCGCTGCCGTCGTCCTTGACGCGGCGTGCCGTCTTTGGCGCGAGGTCGAGGAGGGCGCGGATCGCATCCGATGTTGCTTCGCGCGCGCGCAATTCGAGGACCTGACCCATCAACACAAGGACTGTGATGACGCTGGCTGCTTCGAAATACGTCGACGGCGCGGCGCCATGGGTGCTGCGGAACACCTGCGGAAAAATGCCAGGGAAAAAGGTGGCAACGAGGCTGTAGGCATAGGCCACGCTGGTGCCCATTGCGATGAGCGTGAACATGTTCAGGTTGCGTGTCACCAGCGACTGCCAGCCGCGTACGAAGAAAGGCCAGCCGGCCCAGAGAACGACCGGCGTGGCGAAAGCGAACTGCACGTAGTTCGAGAATGTCGGATCGACCCATTTGTGCGCGCCCGCGATATGCGCGCCCATTTCGAGGACGAACGCGGGGATCGTGAGCGCAAGACCGATCCAGAAGCGGCGCGTCATGTCGACAAAGTCGGGATTCGGTCCGGTGTCGCTCCGGGCGAGCTCCGGCTCGAGCGCCATGCCGCAGATCGGGCAGAAGCCCGGACCGACCTGCCGGATCTGCGGATGCATCGGGCAGGTATAGATCGTGCCTTCGGCTACGGGCTCAGGCTGGCGCCGGCCGAGATATTTTTCCGGATCGTTTATGAATTTCGTGCGGCAGCCGGCCGAGCAGAAATAATAGGTGTGACCCTGATGATCGGAACGGTGCTTGGCGATATGTGGATCGACCGTCATGCCGCACACGGGATCGACCAGACGGCCTGCCGGTGCATGATCGTGATGACACCCGTGGTAATGCTCTGCCGTCACGCCTGCACCTTGTCTCCAATACCCCCAGGGGGTATATAGACGGCATGGCAAAGGACAGCAAGGCGGCAACGCTCAAGCGGCTCAATCGTATTGAAGGTCAGGTGAGGGGCCTCGCCCGCATGGTTGAGGACGAGCGCTATTGCATCGACATCGTGACGCAGATCGGTGCAGTCCGCGCCGCGCTCCGGCGTGCCGAAGAAGAAATCCTGCGCGATCATGTGGCGCATTGTGTCAATCGCGCGATCAGGAGCGGCAACAAGGTCGATCAGCGGCGCAAGGTCGCCGAATTGATGGACGTGATGGGCCGCGCGGCGCGCTAGCCAAATTTCTTCCGCGCCAGCGCCACGCCCTTGCCGAGCGCAATCAACTTCGCCTCGGCGATATCGCGTCGCATCGGTGCCATACCGCAATTGGTGCAGGCGACAATCTTTTGCTTGGGCACGAACTTCATCACCTCAGCGAGGACCTGCTCGACCTGCTGTGATGTCTCAACCTTGTCGGTCGCAACATCGATCACACCAACCAGCACATCCTTGCCTTCGAGCAGCGACAGAACTTTGAGCGGAACGTGTGAGTTGATGCACTCGACCGAAACCTGGCCGATACGGCTTTTTGCCAGCGCGGGAAAAATCTCCTCGTACTGACGCCATTCATTGCCGAGCGAGTTCTTCCAGTCGATGTTCGCCCTGATCCCGTAGCCGTAGCAGATGTGCACCGCCGTGGTGCATTTCAGCCCGTCGATCGCGCGATGCAGCGCCTCGATTCCCCAGCCGGAAACTTCATTCATGAACACGTTGAATGCCGGCTCATCGAACTGGATGACATCGACGCCGTCTTTTTCAAGTGCGCGCGCTTCCTGGTTGAGCAGGTCAGCGAAAGCCATCGCCATCTTGATCTTGTCGCCGTAATGCGCGTCGGCAATTGTATCGGAAATCGTCATCGGGCCCGGCATCGTGATCTTCAGTTTGTGCAGGGTGTGCGCGCGGGCGAAGCGGGCTTCCGTCTGGTGCACGCGGCCCTTGAGTTTCAGCTCGCCGCGCACGACGGGCACCATCGCCTTATAGCGGTCGGCGCGGATTCCCATCTCGACTTTATGCGCGAAGTCGATCCCGTCCACGAATTCAAGAAAGCCGTGCACGAAGTGCTGACGCGACATTTCTCCGTCGCAGACGATGTCGATGCCGGCATCCTCCTGCCATTTGATCGCGAGCAGTGTTGCATCGAGCTTGGCGGCGGCGAGTTCATCGCCTCGCAGTCGCCACTGCGGCCACAACTTGTTCGGCTCCGCGAGCCAGGCTGGCTTCGGCAGACTGCCGGCGACGGTCGATGGAAAGATCATGCTGGAACGGTCTCGTAGCGTTGCGGTGGCCGCCAACTATAGAGCCAATCGTAGCGTGCGCGCAGCCTCTCTCCGCCCATCGCCCGCATCGCCAGATTGCGCACGAAGGCTTCCGGTCCGCTTCGCCCATAAATACGATCCTGACGGCGGGAGAATTGTTGGGCACGCGCCGTGCGGTGCCAGCGGGCGCCTTCATAGGCCCGCAGCGCGTCGGCCGGATCGTCGATATATTTCCCCAGCATGTCCGCGAGCACGACGGCGTCCTCGATTGCCATGCTCGCGCCCTGAGCGAGGAATGGCATCATTGGGTGGGCGGCGTCCCCGATAAGGGTGACGGGGACCTTCGATCCGCGGAATGGATCCTTGCGGTCGTACAGCGCCCATTTCAGCCAGCGATCGGGAACGGCGATCAGCGCGCGGGCCTTCTCCGACCAGGCCCAGCGGGCGAAATGCCGGAGAATTTCGGCGCGATCGCCGGCTGCGGACCAGCCGATCTCGTTCCATTCGTCGTGCACGATGCCGACGATATTGATGAGCGTGCCGGACTTGACCGGATAATGGACGAGGTGCGCGTCCTGACCGAGCCAGAGATGCACCAGTGGCTGACGAAATTCCTCCGGCACTGCGTCAGCGGGAACGAGCGCGCGCCAGGCCGTGCGGTGCCGGAATGTCGGCGGCGGTAACCGCCGTAGGCGAGAGGCGACGTTTGACCAGATCCCGTCGGCACCGATCAGTGCGATTCCGCGTTCATCGAGCACCTGCGAACCGCGCTTGCCGAGCACGCTGACGCCTCTGCCATGCGCCGCGAAATCCTCGATGCGCGTGCCTAGTTCGAGCGCGATGTCGCGTTCATTGCGAACGGCATCGACGAGCGCCAATTGCAGATCGCCGCGATGGATCGACCAATAGGGCGCGCCAAAACGCCGTTCCACTTCTTCACCCAAGGGGATGCGTACGACTTCACGCGCAGACCCGCCCGCCATCACGCGAATCGCCTTTGGCGCGACCGCAACTGATGCAAGACGCTCGCGCAGCCCGAGCGCGATCAGGACGCGGCTGCCGTTCGGCGAGAGCTGAACACCGGCTCCGGTCTCTTCAAGTTTTTCGGTTTGTTCGTAAACCGTCACGCGAATGCCGGCGCGCGCGAGCGCCAGCGCAGCTGTCAATCCGGCTATGCCGGCTCCGGCGATGATGACATGACGCGGCTGCGCCATGGTCGGAATTCCCGATGCAGGTCAGGCGGCGGCAGACACAGGCAGCGCGCACTCAGGCGGCCGCGCCGCATGCGGATCAAGCTTTGAGTCGAAGCGATAGAGCGTCGAGCAGTAGGGACAGATGATTTCCTTGTCCTCGCCGATGTCGAGGAACACGTGCGGATGGTCATACGGCGGCGTTGCCCCGACACACATGAATTCCTTGGCGCCGATTTCGATCACCGGAACGCCTGGATCATTGTGGAAGTGGGGGACAACGTGTTCTGCCATGCAAACTCCTGGTGCCGGCCGCCGCTCGGGCGACGAAATTTCGGACGGCACCATAGCGAGGCGGCTCGGCGATGCCTAGCTCAATCACAGAATTCAGCCATCAGTGCCGTGGAAACGCCTTGGTTCGCGGGCACAGAGCGTGAAGATCGGAATCTGTGGAGCCGGACCGTTGGAACAGCCCGCCATAATGCGCGTCCCTCGAATCGGGCCGGCTCTCGCGGCTGTTCTTCTGCTTGCGCTTGCCGCTCTTTATGCGGTGCCGCGCGCGGTCGATGCGATTTATGGCCTCGACGATCCGTCCCGCATCGCGAACCAGGCGCTGGATGACAATTTCGACGCGGCCGTAGCAGGACGGGAGTTCCGGTGCTGCAGGAGAAGGTGACGAGCGCGACCGCCGAGGCTACAACGACCAGCCATAAGGCAAAAAGCTTCGCCCGCGGTCTGATCACTGGCGAGCCCGACGATATGGCTGCGCTCGCGGGAACTGCTGTTGGCGATCTCTTCGTGTTCGGCGATATCCGCGACGCTTTGCGCGAGGGAAAACGGCTAGCCGCCGGCGAACAGGCCGACGAACTGGTGCTTGGGCTCGCCAGTGTCGGCATCGCGATCACCGCCGGCACTTATCTCACCTTCGGCGCCGCGGCTCCGGTGCGCGCCGGCCTGACGCTTGTGAAGGTCGCGCGGAAGACCGGAAGTCTTGGCGGTGAACTTGCCGGCAATATTGGCCGCATGGTGCGCCAGGCTGGTTTTTCGGGCGGGAGCCCCGTGCTGGCGGTGCGTGCCGCACGGGATGCCGTGAAGGTGGAGCGCGCGGGCGGTCTGCTCAACCTTGCGCGCGATGTCGGTCGTCTCGAACGCGCCGCGGGTGGCCGCGCGGCGTTCGATGGTCTGAAGGTGGCGAAAGAGCCGGCCGAGGTGACGCGCGTCGCAAGGCTTGCGGAAAAAGAAGGAAGCCGCACGCGGGCCATTCTCAAGGTCGTCGGTCGCGGCGCGATCACGCTCGCCGCGCTTGCTTTCGACGCAAGCGTCTGGCTCATCGGTGCGCTGTTCGCGGTGTTCGGTTTCATGTCCGCGCTCAAGAGTGCAACCGAAAGGATGGCTCTGCGTTATTTCCGCCGCCGCAGAGAGAAACGCAGGCTGAAGGAAATGCAGCCAATTGCGCTCGCGCACGGCTAAACACCACGCATGCCCAGTTTCAGAGATGGAGAAGTCGAGATCGCCTATTTCGACGAAGGTGAGGGCGAGCCGATCGTGCTCATCCATGGCTTCGCCTCGACCAAAGAAGTGAATTGGCTGCTCACCAGCTGGATTGCAACACTTACCAAAACTGGCCGGCGTGCAATTGCGCTCGACAATCGCGGTCACGGTGCATCGACCAAGCTTTACGATCCTGCCGATTATCACAGCGCGATCATGGCCGAGGATGTTCGCGCGCTGCTCGATCATCTGGAAATCGAACGTTCCGACCTGATGGGCTACTCGATGGGCTCGCGTATCGCCGCTTTTCTGTCGGTCGCGCACCCGGCGCGCGTGCGTTCGGCGATACTCGGCGGCCTTGGCATTCGGCTCGTTGAGGGCGTTGGGCTTCCGGAGAGCATTGCCGAAGCTCTCGAAGCTCCGACTGTCGCCGATGTGAAAGATCCGACGGGGCGCACCTTCCGCGTTTTTGCCGAACAGACGAAATCCGATCTGCGCGCGCTCGTCGCCTGTATCCGCGGCTCGCGGCAGACTCTAAGCCGCGCCGAGGTCGCCACGATCGTGGCCCCGATCATGGTTGCCGTTGGAACAACCGACAAGGTGGCAGGCAATGCCCAGGAATTGGCCGCGCTCATTCCCGGGGCACGCGCGCTCGATATTCCCGGCCGCGACCACATGCTTGCGGTTGGCGACAAGGTCTTCAAAACCGCTGTTATCGATTTCCTTAACCAACGCGCATGAGCCATGCGCCAGACGCTGGTCCGGCGCGCGGTGGCGTTGTTTCACACTCTTTGGCACACTTGGCAGCTGCGAAAATGTGATAAAAGACCTATGTGGAGATCGAGAGACGCCAGGAGTGCATGGTTCATGGCTCAATATCAGACGCGGCCCGCGCGGGCCCTCGATAAAGTCGATCCGGTCTGGGCGCGCATCCGCAGCGAAGCGGAGGACGTCGCACGCCGAGAGCCAGAGCTCGCAACCTTCATCTATGAGAACATCCTTCACCACGACACGCTCGAGGCAGCGATCGCGCACCGCGTCAGCCAGAGGCTCGACCACGCCGACGTCTCCGCTGACCTCATTCGTCAGGCCTATCACGATGCGCTGGATGATCGGCCGTCGCTCGGCGAGGCGTTTCGCGCCGACATCGTCGCCACGGTCGACCGCGATCCGGCGACCAGCCGTTTCATAGAGCCGGTGCTCTATTACAAGGGCTTCCACGCGATCCAGACGCACCGCCTTGCGCACTGGCTCTACGGCAAATCCCGCAAGGATTTTGCGCTATATCTGCAAAGCCGTTCGTCATCGGTATTCCAGTGCGACATCAATCCGGCTGCGAAAATTGGTCGCGGCATTTTCCTCGACCATGCAACGGGTCTTGTCGTAGGCGAGACGGCGGTGATCGAGGATGACGTTTCGATCCTGCATGATGTAACACTTGGCGGTACCGGCAAGGAGCACGAGGACCGTCATCCGAAAATCCGGCGCGGCGTCATGATCGGCGCGGGCGCGAAGATTCTCGGGAATATCGAGGTCGGCCATTGCGCGCGCATCGCGGCCGGCTCGGTTGTCATCAAACCGGTACCGAACAATGTCACCGTCGCCGGCGTTCCGGCGAAAGTCGTGGGCGAGGCCGGCTGCCCTGAGCCGTCCCGCGCCATGGACCAGATGCTCTACGGCATTATGCTCGACGGTTGACGGATCGCTTGCGCCGGGCTGTCCGATCAGGCAAAGACGTTGCCTTGAGATGAGGAGCGGTCCGTGGACGTCCAGGAAGTCCGAAAAATTGACGGGTATTTGAAAAAGCTGTTCGGCAATGCGCAGATCCGCGTCGTGCCGAAATCCCCCGATACCGCTGAAATTTTCGTTGGTGCGGATGATCTTGGCGAACTCACCGTCGATGAAGACGAGGGCGAGCGTTCCTACAATTTCCGCATGGTAATTCAGGTCGGCAACGACCCGAGCATCCAGCCGGTGCCGACGCTCAATGCCTACCTGCGCAACAAATTCGCCAACGACAATATCCGTGTCGTCCCGCGCCCAAAAAAGACGGACTCGCTTGAAGTTTATATCGGCGAAGAATTCATCGCAGTCCTGTTTCTCGAAATCGAGAAAGGTCGCCGGTCCTATATTCTCGAGCTGCCGATCCTCGACGTCGATCTGGTGGACTGATTTTCTGGAAGTGTAGCGGATTTGTCATCGCCGGGCATAGCCGTCCAAAGGACGGCGTGCCGCGCCTATGTCCCGGAGATCCACGTTTTTTTGGGCCGCCAAGACGCGGATGCCCGCAACAAGTGCGGGCATATTACTTCGTTTCCGGGTGCAGCCTGGCGATCAGGCGATCTATTCCGCTAGCGACGTCCGACCAGTTGTCTAGCCAGTCGCGCGGAAAGCGCAGGGTGATGTCGGCGTTGCCGATGCGTCGTTCCAGGAGACAGGTGCCGGAATTCGTGACGCCTTTTTGCGAGCAGCGCGCCAGGAAATGCTCGGGTGCGTTCGACTCGAAGACCAGATCTTCGCCCTGATAGGGCGTGTCGCTGCGAAAGCCGCGGAACGTCAAGCCGGGCGGACCGGCAACCGGTTCGGCCACCAGGTAGCGCGGATAGATGGTCTGCACGCGCTCCATCAAGGGCAGGGTGGTGTCTCCGGACGCAATGGTGACGAATAGACGCTCGTTGGGATCAATCGGCGCCCCGATTGTCGGCTTGATCGCAGGATCGGGCGGCGTCAGGCTCGGCCAGATGTAAGAGAGGTCGACGCGTTCGTGCGTGCCGAGCCGTCGTTGGACGTTCATGCGGATGGCCGCCAGTTCGATATTGAACATCGTGCCTGAAACAACGATCGGCACAGTCGGCGCATCAAGCGTGACAGGGCTGTCGGGCCAGCGCGGCCACAGCACATAGGTGACATAGGCGGCGCCGAACAGGACGACGGCGCCGAACACCATTAGCGGGGCCAGCAGCGGACCGTGTCCGGCGCGTGGCTTGCGCCGGGCGTTGCGTCGTGCTCTCGGCGAACGATCCTGTGTGAGGGTTGTCAGACTTCGGCTCCTGGCCCGCGAATCGGCCGGATTATGCCACGCCAATTCGCACCCGCGGCGTTCCGGCTGGTCCCCGGCGTTTACCATTCATTAAGGATTGGCTGGCGCTCGCCCCGTGCCTTTGCAACAGATGCCCGCCTGTATTGCGTTGAGGCCGCGAATGACCCCGGAATCGTTACAGATGCTATTCGCGCTGCTGATCGGCTTTGCCGTCGCCGGCATGTGCAGTTCGGGCTACCGGGTCTTCACCAGCCGCTTGCCGAGTTTCAGCCAGTTGAGCACTGGCCCCGGTGTTGCAGCTCTCGCTTCAGTCCCGCTGCTCGTCGTGTCGGCGCCGTTTCTGATCATGCGCAACACCATCCTCGGCCGCCGGCTTGAAGGCCGCCGTTTCGAGTTCGTGTTTCTGGCAACGCTGATCGCCGGCTTCTGGAGCCTGATGTCGGGCCTCGTACTGGTGATGACATTGCAGGCCTGCGGTTTCCTGCTCGCCTAGCCACTTTCCAGGTCAGTCCAGTTCAGGCATGTCATGGCTGTCCCGCGCCCATGGCGTACTCTTGGCGCGTACTCTTGGCGCGCGCCGATATCGGACATGGAGATGGCCAGCAATGCCGATTTACAGGCTCGAGGGTCAGTCGCCCGAATTTCCGCCCGAGGGGCAGTTCTACATTGCCGAAACCGCGGTGCTGATCGGTCGCGTGCGGCTAAAGGCCGAGGCGAGCGTCTGGTTTGGGGCGGTCTTGCGAGGCGACAACGAATGGATCGAGCTCGGCGAGCGTTCGCAAATCCAGGACAATGCCACCCTGCACACCGATCCAGGATTTCCGCTGACGATCGGGCGCGAGTGCGTGATCGGGCACAATGTCATCTTGCACGGCTGCACGGTGAGCGACAATTCCCTGATCGGGATGGGGGCCATCATGCTCAACGGGGCAAAGATCGGAAAAAATTCGCTGGTCGGTGCCGGGAGCGTCGTCACCGAAGGGAAGAGCTTTCCCGACAACTCCTTGATCGTCGGGGCACCCGCGCGCGTCATTCGCACGCTCGACGAGAAGGCCGCACAGATGATCCGCGCCGGCGCGGACATCTACGTTCGTCGCTGGAACCACTATGTGGAGCGCTTAACACGGATCGGTTGAGAATTTTCCCGCTGCACTCGGCGGAGCCGGTAGTGAAGTACCGTAAGTTTGCACAGACTTTTGCAGTGAATGCGTCTTTTTGTGACGGCCAACACTGCGGTACCTGTCTCGTGCCCCTAGTTTGACCACAGCTAAAAAGTGATGGGGGAGTAGACATGGCTACCGAGAGAGACATACCTCCACTGATCGAACTGCTGCGAATGGCAGCCGACCAATGGCCGAGTACAGAAGCGGGCGAAGTCTCACAGAGCGAACTATTCCGTCGGGACCAGGCCTTGCTTGAGATGTGGCCCGAAGCCTGCCGGCGCGTGGGCGCCGGAGAGCGCGAGTTTCCCCCTGGAGTGCTCAAACTTTGGCAACAGGAAATGAGCAGAGGGCGCGTCAATTGAAACGCCTTGCGCGTGGCTGGCGCACAAAAGAAGAGCCCCGGCAAGCTGGCCGGGGCACCCGTGTGCCTTCATGAATGAGCATTACTAGTGGTTCAGGCCGACACACAGAATGAGATCTGGAGTGTCCGGCGCCGAACCGGAAATGAACCCCCCAAATCCCGCCGAGCAAAATAGCGGTAGCGGGCGAAAGATCAGGGGCAACTTAGTACCTTCGCAAGAAAATTTAACAGAACATTCCAAATTGTGGCAGCGCCGCATCCTCGCGCGGCACGTGTGCCGCAATCAGGACGCAGAACGATGCGCGGGGACCGCCCGTTTGCGTCGCCCTCCGCCTGGCGCCATCCGCACGGTGTTCGGAATTTCGATGTCGACTTCGAGGGTCGACACCTTGTCGCCACGATCCATGCGGACGTTGACGCGGTTGGAGTCGATCTCGACGTGACGGCCGACGGCGGTCAGGATCTCCTCGCGCAGAATGGCAAGTAGATCAGGAGCACCGCGCGTGCTGCCGCGTTCATAAGCAAGCAGGATTTGCAGGCGATCACGTGCGACCGGGGCGGTGCCTTGTCGCCTGAACAGGTTGAACAGGTTCATGCCGCTCTCCGCCCGAACAGTTTGCCGAGGAATCCCTGTTTTTCGGTCGGAATCGTCATTTCGACCTCTTCGCCCATGAGCCGGCGTGCGGCGTCGAGATAGGCGCGTGCCGGAGCGCTCGACGGATTGTTGAATGTTACCGGTGAGCCGAGGTTCGAGGCACGCAGGACTTCCTCGCTTTCGGGAATGATGCCGAGGAGTGGCGTCGAGAGAATATCGAGGACGTCATCAATGCTGAGCATTTCCCCGCGCGCAGCGCGCGCAGGATCGTAGCGGGAAATAAGAAGGTGCTTGTCGACACGTTCGCCGCGCTCGGCCTTGACCGTCTTGGCGTCGAGAATGCCGATGATGCGATCGGAGTCGCGCACTGACGACACTTCAGGGTTCGTCACCACGATCGCCGTATCGGCAAAACGCATGGCCAGCGTGGCGCCGCGCTCAATGCCGGCGGGGCTGTCGCAGATCACCCAGTCGAACATCTGTTTAAGCGAATTGATGACGCGCGCGACGCCGTCTTCGGTCAGCGCATCCTTGTCGCGGGTCTGCGAGGCGGGGAGAAGTGCGAGCCGCTCGAGACGCTTGTCGCGGATCAATGCCTGCGGGAGTTTCGCAATGCCTTGAGTCACGTTGATAAGGTCATAGACGACGCGGCGTTCCGCACCCATCACCAGGTCGAGATTCCGCAAGCCCACGTCGAAGTCGACGACGACGACATTTTGTCCGAACTGCGCCAGCGCTGCTCCCAAGGCCGCGGTCGACGTGGTCTTTCCGACCCCGCCTTTCCCGGAAGTAACAACTACGACTTTGGCCATTGAAATGTACCTCCTGGGGTGATCATTCAGTCCAGCGCACTGATTTTCAGCGCGCTTCCTTCGAGCCACGCCTGCACGGGTCGATCACGCAGAGCCTTGTCCATCAAATCGGCGGTCAGGTAGTGACCATCGATCGCGAGAAGCTCGGCCTCGATCTTGGTGCAGAAGATGCGCGCCCGCGTGTTGCCGTTCGAACCGGCCATGGCGCGCCCACGCAACGTTCCATAGACATGGATTGATCCGCCCGCGACCAGCTCGGCGCCGGAACCCACCGAGCCGAGCACGGTCACATCCCCGTCCGGAAAATAGATCGACTGTCCCGAGCGAACGGGTTTGTCGAGCAGTAGCGTTGCCGGTGCGGAACGCGCCTCGCGCGCTTGTGGTTTTTCGCGCTGTGCCTCGCGCGCTTTCGGGGCGGCTGCGGTGACTTCCACAATCTCTTTCTTGGTGGAGCGAAGCAATGGCGGCAGGGCGGCGTCCAATTGTGAAGGGTCGGCATTCTCGATGCCCATGACGCGCACGCCGCGTTGCTCCAGTTGCGCCAGAAGATGCGCGATTGCGGACTTGCTGAGCTTGACAGCGGACAGGTCGAGGACGACTGGCGGTCCGACGAGAAAATTTCCGGTGTCTTTTATCTTCTGTTCGATCTCGGCGATCCATTCGACGAGTGGTGGTTCGGGTGCAAGCGCGACAGCCATATACGAGCGACAGACGAAACGTGGAGATTGTCGGTGATGAGCGACGGACGTCACGACGACTCCCTGCTTGCAAAAAATTTTTTGAGCGCCACACGCATCCGAGGAGCGGATCGCATCATCGGCGGCAACTGCCGTTCATCTCCGTTCAAGGAACAGAGATATCCGTTACACAGAACATGATTCTCGGTTCGACGAAAACAACTTTTGAATCAAGCGCGTCAAATTGCCGGCGCCTGGCGCGTTTTTCCGAATCGGAACGCGGTTCCATTGAGTCGCCGTTGCCACAATCTGGTCTATGGTGGTCGGTGGTCGCGCAACGACGATGATGCTGAACTTGGACCCTCACCACACTACCGTTTGTGGGTGGTCGTGACTTCGGTACAAGACGCCTCGAGCGGCACCGCACGGGAAGAGTTGGCCCTCGCAACGCGGAGACCGGCAAGGCGCGCCGTTTTTCAACCACAACCGTCATTCATGCTCGGGATGGCGACGGCGCCTTTTGGGACCTTTCATTAAGCGTTGAATGCGTAAATGCGGCCCGATCGGGTCCACTGGTATCCTGCTGCCGGCCGGGAATTGTGGTTTAATGTCACTATCGCGTCCTGTTGCCGCCAACCGTACGGGTGAGTGAGTTGCCGGAAATGATTCAAGCAATCATGTATTTCGGGATCGGCTTTCTTTTCGCATCCCTGATCGGAATAGCCGTCATCCCTCTGGTGCACGCGCGCGCGGTGCGGCTCACCTTGAAGCGCGTCGAAAATTCAATCCCGCAGTCGATGGCTGAAATTCAGGCCGATAAGGATCTCCTGCGCGCAGAATTCGCAATGCAGGCGCGTCGTCTCGAGATCGACGTGGAGCAACTCAAGGACAAAGCCGCGAACCAGTTTGCCGAGCTCGGCAGGAAGACCGACGTCATCAATCGCCTCAAGATCCAGCACGAGGCGCAGAACGTGGAGACCGTTGCACTCAAGACCGAACTCGAGGCGTTGAGGAAGGGGCTTGGCCGTACCGATGTGACCATGCCGGCAGTCGCCTACCAGCGTCACGATCCCGACGTGGTCTCGCTCGTGCCCAAAGATTGGTCGCGCTCCGAACCGTCACATGCGCCGATCGAGCTTCCGCAGGCCGCAATGCTGGATGCTCCGCAGCGCCATGAGAGCGAAGTGGTCTCGCTGATAGTGCCTCGGACTAAAGAAGAAACAGCAGGGGACGGGGGGCCTCATGGTCCAAATGCGGCCCACGGATCATCCGATCAACCCATTGAGCCACCGCGCGCACCATCGGGCACGGCCTCCGTCGCGGAGTCGCCCATCCAGATCTCTCACGATGATCAGGTCGCGCATGAGAGGCCATCGGCCCGTCGGAGGGCGTCGCGCAATGTTGCACGCCTCGTCATTGCCGGAGTGCTCGGCGCTGGAGCTGCGATTGGCTGGCGCACTTACGGTGATCAGATTGGCGACAAGATCAATTCCTGGGCAAAGCCGTTTGATCGTTTGCTGTTCGTTTCGTCCGCAAAATCACCGCCGCCCGCAGTGTCGGAGGCGTCGAAGCCACCCGAGATGGCCAAACAGATCGATACCGTCTCCGAACCGCGCAACGCCGCCGATCAATTGGTCGCCAAACGGGAACAGGCTGACAACAGCGGTGCGCCACCGCCGGCCGCCGGTCCGAATCCGAAGGAAGATGCGCAGGCGGCCGAACCCGCGAAAGCTGCCCAGGCCGCCGAGGACCGCAAAGAAACGCCCCAAACGGCTGCGCCGTCCAACGCGCAATCTAACGCCCCTCAGACACCGCAAGTGGCAGAGCGCGAGGCCAATCAGAGGGTCGCGTCGGTTGCGCCGGAGACCCGGCCAACGCAGCCATACCCCGAGACCAGACCGACGACGATTGTCGGTTGGGCGCTTATTGAAGTCGTGGACGGCATGGCGGTCGTGCAGGGTCCGAACGGAATCTGGCGCGTGAGACACGGCGATACGGTGCCCGGCGTCGGCAAAGTTGATTCAATTGTGCGCTGGGGCAACCGCTGGATCGTCGCGACCAGCAAAGGTTTGATTTCCACGCCCTAGAATTCGCGTCCTTGCAAAAGAAAAAGACCGGAGCGTTTCCGCCCCGGTCTTTTTGATTTTGTAGGTGTCGCCTACTGCAGATCGATGGGCTGATAGCGTCCGTTCTCGTCGATCTGCGTACCCCACACCTTATGCACGCCCTGATGCTCGGATCGCCCATAGCTCACAGGCGTACCAAGACCGATATCCAGGTCGCGCAGATTCTCGAGGGTTGTCACGAGTTTCTCGGTATCGAGGTCGGCGCCGTTGCGCCGCAAGGCCGTGATCAGCACATTGGCCGCAACATACCCTTCGAGAGACACATAGTCCGGTTGCTCACCCGGGAAATATTTGGCGAGCGCGGCCTTGTAGTCGAGCACCAGAGACGAATGGCCATCGAGTGCGGGCACGACCTGTGTCACGATAACACCGTTTGCATACTTTTTCCCAAGAAGCATCAGCTCATTGGCAAGCGCGGTGCTGCCGACGAACGAAACGCTCGTATAGATCATGCTCGGGAAGAGATCGCGCGTCTTCTCGATGAACTTCGCCGCGGCCCGATAGCCTGGCACCATGATCACGGCCCTAATCGGAATGCGGCTCTTGCGCAGCTGATCGACGGCATCGTCGACGTCGACGGTGTTGCGCTGATAATGGAGGCGCAGAATCGCGTTCTCATCTCCGCCGAGAGCACGTATTGCTTTCGCCACACCACTGAAGCCGGCATCGCCGTAAGCATCCTGCTGCGCAAACACGGCGATCTGGCTTGGCTTCAGCCGTTTCACCTTCACCAGATAGTTGACTGTGGCGGCAGTTTCTTCCGCATAGCTGGCGCGATAGTTGAACACATAACGGTCCGGCGGATCGCTCCGCAGCAGCCCCGCGCCGGTAAATGCGCCGAAGAAAATCATCTTGCGGTCAAGTGCATACGGCAAGGCGACGGCCGCGGTGGGCGTACCGACATTGCCGACAACGGCGAACACCTGGTCCTTCTCGTAGAGGCGCTTCATGGTCTCGGCAGTGCGCGCGGGCTCATAGCCGTCGTCTGCCGCGATGAGCTTGAGTTGTCGGCCATTCACACCGCCGCGGGCATTCGCCGCGTCGAACGCAGCTTCAATCCCGAGCCGCATATTCTGGCCGAGTTCCTTGTTCGCACCGCTGAACGGCGCGGAAATTCCGAAGCGGATTTCAGTGTCGGTGACCCCGCGAACCATGACCTTCGGACCCGAGGGTTCCTGGCCGAGTGGTTGTGCGGGCGAGGATAAAGAGAGTTGCTGCCCACCCGAGGATGCCTGCGCGACAGTGGTCGGTGCGGGCTGCGCGACCGCGGCAGGTGCCGGCTGCACATTGGCGGCAGGCGCTTGCGCAACGGGGGCGGGGACCGGTGCAGCCACCGAGGCGGACGCGGTGCGCGTCTGCGAAGCGGTCGACTCGGTCGCGGTGCTCGCCGTCAGCAGATCGGTCGATTTTGAAGATCCGAACAGCCTTGACGTTGCATCGACCAGCGCGTGCGCGCCTTGCGATATCGGACGCGCGAAGATGAGAACCAGCGCGACGACAGCCGCGAATGTGACAACAAGTGCAACACGTCCGATCAAGGCCGATGGTCCATCATCTAGGCGGTGAGGCGGGGGCGGTGGTTCGGGGACAGGCTCTGGCCACGAAGGAAAATCCGACGCCGCGCGTCTCTCCGTACTGGGTATCCGGGGCGCCGGCACTGTAGGCGCCGAAGGAACGTAGGGTCGTTGTTCGCCTGTGGCGGGGGGCTGCTCTCGAAATCGCTTGGGAGCAAACCTACTATAATCGGGAGACTCGTCGTCACGGGTTGGGCCACTCATGATCGCCTCTTACGCGCTACTTGGGCTGGTTTTTTCTACTGTCGCTACGGCCAGCGATGCTTTGGCACTGCCAGGGATGCTGAGACGTTTCGAAAACACTACCATATTAGTTCCATTAGTCTCGGTAGTAACGTACCGCGGCCCATCAGTGCCAAATCGGAACACGGCGAAAAAGCCAAATAGATAAAGGGTTTTGTGATGTTCGCTTCATGCGACCTCCCCACGACCTTGATTATTTTTTTACGTACTGGCTTCTGAACTTGCTTGACATTTGCGGGGAGCGGCCGGTCCTCACAAAATCAGGCGACCAGATCGATCCTAAGCTGCAGCTTTCTTGCCTTGGACCTGCGGCGGCACGCGAAACGCAATCGCGATCCTATTCCAGCTATCGATGGCAATCGCGGCGGCAGTAAGGTCAACAATCTCCTTTTCGGAGAATTCCTGACGCGCGGCTTCGAAAACGTCATCGGGTACGTGGCCTTGCGTCAACAGCGTAATGGCCTCGACCCAGCCCAGCGCAGCGCGCTCGCGCACGCTGTAGACCGGCGCTTCGCGCCAGGCGTTGAGCAGATGCATGCGCTCGTCGGTTTCGCCGAGCGTGCGCGCGTCGCGCGTGTGCATCGCAAGACAATAGGCGCAACCGTTGATTTGCGAGACGCGGATCTTGATCAGCTCGAGTAGTTTCGCATCAAGACGGGCTTGTCGACGTATGATTGAAGTGTCGCGACGGCCTGATATGCGGCCGGACTCACTTTGCTGACATCAATCCTCTGCTGCATGGAAAATTCGCGATGTTGGCCGCGTCACTCTGCAGCCAAATATTAACGCAAAAAATGCCGGGAGTCTGACGGCTTCGTGACAATCGCATGGACATGGAACGGAGGCGCTCTGCGGGCTGCCAAACCGTCGCCCTGCGGGTCGAAATCGTGTTGGAGAGACCATGCAATTTTCGTTGCAACGCAAAATAAGAAATGGTGCAATGCGATAGCCGGGAATTCGAAGAGTCCGAAAAATGGCTTCAGTGAAATTCTTGCGACGACAGGCCGAAAAGTGCGCCGAATTGGCGAAGCGCACCCACGACCAGGACAGCCGGCAGAGGTGCGAACAGTTGCAGCGCACCTACACTTACCTTGCCGAAGTTGAAGAAGGGCAAGACGCCGATCCTGAGCGTAGACCTGCCGCCTGATTGTGCGCATCACGAGTGCCGCTGCGCGTTCGCATCTTGATGACGCGAACCGGGCCGCCATCGTCGTGTGCGCGCGATGCCGCTAGGAGCTCGCACAACGGAAGCTGCAAACCGTGGCGGTTGCTGGCGAGCGCTCGCGGACTGACGGCGAAGCCGCGCTTTTTTTTGCTCGATGAACCGTCGCTCGGTCTCGCGCCGGCGATGATCAATGAGTTCTTGCGACGCTGAGGGATGACGGAGTGACCATAGGGACGTGACCGGGAGCGCGAATTCCTTCTGTCAGCGCGCCGAAACCGTGGCGGGCGCGGTGCGTGGTTCACCAAGCGCGACCCACACGTTCGGATCGGACTGTGATTGTCGCTTTACGAAGCGGTAGCCGGTCTTGGTCCAGGGCAGGACCTCAGGCTCCTGATTGTCGAGAATGAACTCACCGCGGTCGGTTTTGACCGTGAGCACGGCGTGTCCGTCGCCCTTCTTGTCGCGCACGACGGTGATGAGCAGAGCTTCGCGCGGCCAGCCAACCTGCATGAGCATGCGGCGCTTGAGCAGCACATAGTCTTCGCAGTCACCATACCCGTCGTCTGGATAATTCCAGCGCTCGACCACGCCCCAATGCTCGAGGTCGGTCATCGGCTTGATCGACTCGTTCACCCAGGCGTTGACTGTGAGCATGTCGCCCCACGCCTTGGCGGTGAGGACCACGTCTCGCGGCTCGGAGGGCTTAGTCGCGCACTCAGAGCGATATTCGACGCAGAATTCGACCCAGCCGATCGGCGCGCGTGTGGGCTCCCCGACCATCGCGTAAACCGGGCTTTGCGGCTCGAATGGCCCGAGCGAAGCGGTGTATTCGCCGGCGGCCACGGCCATGGATGCGGCCACAGTCGCAAAACTGGCGAACACCAGAACGCTGGCGATCCGAAGTGCCCGTTTGTAACGCCTGGCCATTGCGGCCCCTCCCGTCGTGCTGGGGCCACATTTCCCACAACGTCGCTTGTATTGGCGCTAAATCGTGGGAGTCAATTTTAGTATAATCAAAGTAAAACGAACGGCAAATACTCGTAAAACTGGACTCAAAATTCGTCTAAAAACTTACACAGTACAATTTAGTTCAAATTGTATCATTAGCGGCTGGCAGTAAAACATATAGTCCCACGCGGGTTTCTGGACGACCGTTTACGGTTGATTGTTGCCGCCAATACGGGCCAACGGCCGCAAAGGGCCGACGCCCGCCGGTTATCGGCGGAAAATGCGAGGGTAGAATTTACGGAGCTGCATAAATTTGATGGCGAAGCCATCTTCGATGTGGCGCACAACGACGGCCCTGGGTCTTTCCAATCGTGACAACGACGCCCACAGGGAGCCGCAGATCCGGCGAGATTGCGATCCCCGCGCCCGACTGCGAAAGATCGATCACGCGGCAGGTCCCATGTGACTTAGCCGGTGCAAATCTTGGCGCACCGGTTTTTATTGAGGCCTCGGCGAGGCGATGGGATGTGACCAGCCCGTCAAGGGTGGCGGAACCCCGCAACGTGGCTCAGGGAGGGCCAAAGCCCTTCCTTTTTCTTTTTCATCGTCGTGTCTTGCGGCTGAAGCGTGAAGCTGCGTAACTCCGGGCCGTCCCATCGGATCCTCCCGTGAAACGCGAACCTATTTTCAACATTCCGCGCGTGATCATCGCCGTGCTGGCGGTGCTGGTACTCATTCACGTCGTGCGCATCTATCTGCTTAGCGAGCAACAGGACGTCGAATTTCTGCTGACATTCGCGTTCATCCCCGTGCGCTACGACACTTCGATCATGCTCGGTGACGCGCTTCCGGGTGGCGGTGCGGACGTGTGGACCTTTGTGACTTACGCTTTCATCCACGCCGACTGGACGCACCTTCTCGTCAACTCGATTTGGCTGCTGCCCTTCGGAAGCGCGGTTGCGCGCCGTTTCGGCGCAGTCCGTTTCCTTGCGTTCTTCGCGGTGACTGCGGCGGCAGGCGCAGCGCTGCATTTGGCGACGCACGCCGGCGAGCAATTCCCAATGATCGGCGCATCGGCCGCTATCTCCGGCACGATGGCCGCGGCGATGCGCTTTTCGTTTCAGCGTGGCGGACCACTGACACTGCTGGGAGGCGCCGACGACAGCGCGTACCGTGTTCCAGCCATCCCGCTGCGCAACGTGTTGTCGGATGCGCGTGTGGTGCTTTTTGTTGCGGTCTGGTTTGGGATCAATATCCTGTTCGGGGTGGGTTCACTGCCGATAACCGGCAGCAGTCAATCGGTCGCCTGGCAGGCCCATATCGGCGGGTTTCTTGCGGGGTTGTTTCTTTTTTCCTGGTTCGACCCCAAACCGGATTTGCCGCAAAGCGACGACGCTGCTGCAACGCCGCAAACTCACTGAGGTACGCGGGTCTTCTTTCACACAGTTTCGTCTTGACGGAACTGCCTTCACGGCGGGATCGTTGAATATGTCCGGCCATGCGTGGCGCGTGGACCGGGACGTGTGTTCGCGCGCATGAGCCATCTAAAAATAATCATGCGCGATAGGGAGGCTGCCATGAATGTCAAATCGATTCTGGCCGCCAAGAAACGTAACTTGGGCGGCGACATTGTTTCCATCGAACCGACGGCCAATCTGGCGGCGGCGGCGAAATCGCTCTCCGCGCACCGAATCGGTGCCGTTCTGATCCGCGGTCCGGGCGGGCGCCTTGCCGGCATATTGTCGGAGCGCGATATCGTGCGTGCGCTGTCGGAGCACGGCGCGGACGCACTTGCCTTGCCGGTTGCTCAGGTGATGACCCGCGAGGTTGCGACGTGCGGCGAGGATGACTCGTGCGCCAGCATCATGGAACGCATGACCGCAGGAAAATTCCGTCACTTGCCGGTCATCGCCAACGGTGAACTGGTGGGCCTCGTCTCGATCGGCGACGTGGTCAAGCAACGCGTCGAGGAGGTCGAGAGCGAATCCGAGGCGATGCGAGACTACATCCGGACCGCGTGAGCGTCGGACCTAGTTTCCGCCGTTGCTCGGTTGCGACAGCGCGGCAATAGCCTCGTTGACCGCATCGATCGATTTTTCGGCAGCGTCCATGCCGACCTGGATCGCCTCGGCGGCGCGATGGAATTCAAACCAGCCGATGCTGCCAAGCCGCGGGCTGATCAGGACATCCGGCGGGTCGCCCGCCAGTCGCGCGCGGGTGATGCGGTCCTGCATGACGTTGAACGCTTCGACCATCACCGTCGGCAGTCCCGGACGTCCGCGCCGCCCCATGAATTGCCGGCGCAATGTTCGATCGCCCTTGAACATCCCGCGCAATCCGTTCGATTTGGTTGGCTCGGTCGGGACGTCTGTCTCGTCGGAGCCGTGGCTGGCGATGATCGTGCCGCGGCCGAATATATCGGCGTTGAGATTGACGGCGATCACCAACCGCGCGCCCAGCGCGCGGGCGGCCGAGACCGGTACCGGATTGACGAGGGCACCGTCGACCAGCCAGCGTCCTCCGATCAACACTGGCGGAAAAATTCCCGGCAATGCGTAGGAGGCACGCAGCGCCTCGCTCAGCCGTCCGCGTGTCAGCCAGATCTCATGACCGGTGTTGAATTCGGTGGCGATGGCGGCAAAGCGGATCGGCAAGTCGTCGATGCGCGTATCCTTGAGCCCCGTTTCGAGTCGGTTGGCGAGATGTCCGCCGCCGATCAATCCGGAGCCGGCGAGGCTGATGTCGAGATAACCGAGCACACCACGAACGGTGAGGGTGCGCGCCCAGATTTCGAGGTTTTCCATTTCCTTCGCGGCATAGCAACCGCCGACCACGGCGCCGATCGATGTGCCGACAATCACGTCGGGCACGATGCCATGCTCGAGCAATTTGCGCATGACGCCGATATGCGCGAAGCCGCGCGCCGCACCGCCGCCCAGCGCGAGACCGATGGTCGGACGGGTCACGGTCGGCTGTGGTTGCGGGGTAGCTTCCGCTGCACGGTCACCATTACGCGTTCGCGCGAATAGTCCCTCGAATACCAAACGTCGTCTCCTTGTCCGCGCTCAGCTCGCGAAAGGTCCTCGCATGAGCGCGTCAGACCTCAGTTGGCCAGAGTGCTGGCGGAGTCTTGTGACCGAAACGTGACAAGGGAGCGTGCGCCCGCAGCCTTACATAAAGGTTAACTGTCGCGCCGCCGACTTGGTTCCTACTGTCCAAATCGCGTGACGATGGAGTTAAGATTGGGGCGTTCGCGGTCTTCCGGGGGCTTTGCCGGGCGTCCGATATGGACGAAGCCCGCGATTCGTTCATTTGACGAAAGGCCAAGGGCATCGAGCACACGGCGATCATAGGCATACCACTCGGTGATCCAGCTGGCGGCATAGCCCATGGCATGAGCGGCAAAAACCAGGCTCATCGCCGAGGCACCGGCGGAGAGCTCCTGCTCCCATTCGGGAATTTTCACATGCGGCCCGGCCCGGCTCACTACCGCGATGACCAATGGCGCGCGGGCGAGACGATTGCTTTCGAAATTGATCTGGTCGGCGGTCGCGTCGGGACGATCGGCGCGAAATGCGGAGGCGATTGCTTCGCCGGCGGTGGCTCGGGCATCGCCTTCAAACAGGATGAATCGCCAGGGTGCGAGCTTGCCGTGGTCGGGCACGCGCGAGGCAATTTTCAGGAGCGTGTCGACTTCCGATGCGGTCGGGCCGGGCCCCGCCAGTTCGATTGGCTTGACCGAACGGCGCGTCTTGAGCAGTTCTAGGGCATCGGGCATCGGCGACCTCTGAAAATCGGGACCGGTTGCGCTACCACAGCGTTAATCAGGCCACAAACTGGCTTGTCCTCTTGGCTTGAAATCGCCTCGATTTCGGCCGAAAACATCCGCGTCATGAGCAGGGCATCCGCAACCGCCGCTCCGCGCGGCCGGCTATGGCCGGCCCTTGTGTTTGCCGCATTTGTGATCGCACCGCAGGCAGCTCCAGCCCAGAATTCACTGTTTTCGTCCACGCCATCGACCGGCCTGATTTCGCCAGTGCCGGCGACGCGCAGTGACATTTTCGGGCCGAGCAATCTTTCGATTCCCTCGACGCCGCCGGGGCAGACCCAACAGGCGCCGAACATGGCCAACGCAACCGCATCAATTCCGGTCGTGCCCGCGGGGCAGGTGGCGCTCGCGCTCAGTGCGCGCTTCGGCAAGGACGCCGTGCCGATCAGTGGCGGCCTGACTTGGCGTGTCTACGGCGCCAAGGCGGACACGAATGGAAATTTCAAGCTGGTGAAGGAAGACAAATCTCCGACACCGACGCTTGTGCTTCCTGCCGGCAGTTACATCGTCCACGTCGGATTTGGATTGGCTACGGCCATCAAGCCGGTCGATCTGCGCGGCACGACCGTGCACGAAGATTTCGAGCTGCCGGCCGGCGGATTGCGCATCGAAGGCAAGGTCGGAGACGTGCGCATTCCGCCCAGCCAGATCTCATTCGATGTTTACAAAGGCAGCCAGTTCGAAGCCGGTGATCGTCGTCCCATCGCCGAGCATGTCACGACCAGCGACGTCGTCGTTGTGCCGGAGGGCACTTACTACATTGTGTCGAATTATGGCGATGCCAATTCGGTCGTGCGCTCCGATATTCGCGTGCAGCCCGGCAAGCTCACCGACATTACAGTGACCCACCGTGCTGCTGCGATCACGCTCAAGCTGGTCGGTGACAAAGGCGGAGAGGCGCTCGCCAATACTGCCTGGTCGGTGCTCACGCCGGGTGGTGACGTCATCAAGGAATCGATCGGCGCCTTTCCGCGTGTGATTCTTGCCGAGGGCGAATATCGCGCCATTGCCCGCAACGAAGGCAAAGTCTACGAGCGCGAATTCAAGGTCGTTACCGGCGTCGACGGCGACGTCGAGGTGCTGGCGCGCTAGCAAACACGGCCGTTCTGCCGAACCTTCTCGTAGCGTACGGATTATAGTAGTGCCGCCTATTGCCAACGACCCCGTCATGAATGTTTTTGCCAGGCTTGATTTGAAAACCATTGCGCTTTTGCTCGACGTGGATGGCACGATCATCGATATCGGTCCGTCGCCGACGGAGGTGCATGTCTCCGACACGTTGCTCCGATCGCTCAAACGCCTTTTCGATCTGACGGACGGAGCCGTTGCGCTGGTCAGCGGCCGACCTATCGCCGACCTTGACCGCATGTTTTCTCCATTGCGCTTGCCGGCGGTCGGCGGACACGGCGCCGAAATGCGACTTGACGACAACAAGGTGTTTTACTGGGCAAAGCCGCTGTCGGAAGAGTTGCGTAAATCTCTTGCTGATCCGGCGGTTTTGAGTCCCGGCGTTCTTGTGGAGGACAAAAAATATTCGCTCGTGTTGCACTTTCGGGGCGCCCCGAAAGAGGAGGAGCGTCTAAGCCGCCACGTCATGGCTTGCCGTGCGGCATTTTCCGGTGAATCGACCGAGTTGTTAGTGGGCAAGGCGATGGTTGAAGTCTTGCGGCCTGGGGTCAACAAAGGCGAAAGCATCCGAAAGTTGATGGCGCATGCGCCGTTCAACGGTCGAATGCCGGTCTTCATCGGCGACGACGTTACCGACGAATCTGTTTTCAGGATTTTGCCTGAGATCGGGGGCAAAGGTTTCAGCGTCAATCGTCACTTCCCGGGCCTCACGGGAATATTCAGAAATCCGGCCCACGTGCGTGATGCCCTGAACACGCTCGCCGCCAACGGACAAACTGCGGCATGACAGACTACGGACTCGATCTTGCGGTCATCGGTAACGGCCGCACCGCGGCGCTGCTCGATCCGTCGGCGCGGGTCGTGTGGTGGTGTCTGCCGCGCTACGACGGCGATCCTGTGTTCTGTCGATTGCTTTCCGGCAACGACGAGAAGGGTTTCACCGATGTTGTTCTCGATGGTCAGGTTGAGACGCGATCGGACTATGTGCGCAATACCGCAACCGTTGTCACGGACCTGATCGACAACAAGGGCGGCGCTGTCCGCGTCACCGACTTCGCGCCGCGCTTCCAGATTTACGGCCGCACCTTTCGTCCGCCGCAGCTCATCCGCATCATCGAGCCTACCAGCGGCATGCCGCGGATTACCATCCGCTTTCGCACGACACATCGCTATGGCGAGCCGGTGATGTCGCGGTCGTCCGGCAGCAATCACATTCGTTTCTGGCGCGACGAGGTGCCAGTACGGCTCACCACAGACGCGCCGCTGTCTTACATCGAGAACGAGGCGTCGTTCGTGTTAACGCGGCCGGTGCACATGGTGTTCGGCACCGATGAGCCGTTCGAAGGTTCGCTCGAAAGCACTTGCCGCGATTTCTGCGACCGCACGTGCGATTATTGGCTGGAGTGGGTGAGGCGGCTCGCCTTCTCCATCGACTGGCAGGACGAAATCATCCGCGCCGCCGTCACGCTCAAACTGTGTAACTACGAAGAGACCGGCGGTATCGTTGCAGCACTCACCACGTCAATTCCCGAAGGGCCGGGCTCGGGACGCAATTGGGATTATCGATTTTGCTGGATGCGCGACGCGTTTTTCGTCGTGCGTGCACTCAATCGTATCGGTGCGACACGCACCATGGAGGACTTCATCTCCTACATCCTGAGCGTTGCGGCCGGTCGCGACCCGCAGGTGCGACCGCTCTACGGCGTCGTCCATACCGATACGCTCGAGGAGCGGACGGCACCCGCGCTTGCCGGCTATGGCGGCGACGGACCCGTTCGGGTCGGCAATGCGGCGGTCAATCAGAACCAGCACGATGTCTATGGCAGCATCATCATGGCAGCGACGCCGATGTTCTTCGATCGTCGTCTGCCGCGCCCCGGCGATGCGGCGCTCTTTCGTACGATTGAGCCGCTCGGCGAGCAGGCGGCCAAGCTCGCGCTCGAGCCCGACTCCGGCATCTGGGAATACCGCGGCCGCCGGCGAGTGCACACGCATTCGGCAGCGATGTGCTGGGCCGGTTGCCAGCGGCTGGAGGCCATTGCCAACCACCTCAACCTGCCGGAACGCGCGCAATATTGGGGTGGAATCGCGGGTCGCATCGGCGAGCAGGTACTCAGGCACGCATGGAATCCGAAACGGAAGGCATTTTCTGCGGCTTTCGAGAGCGATGATTTGGATGCCAGTGCCCTTTTGTTGGCCGAACTTGGCCTGGTCGCGCCCGATGATCCCCGTTTTGTGTCCACCGTCGAGGCGATCGGACATGAACTTCGTCGTGGTTTCAACGTTATGAGGTATGTCGCTGCCGACGATTTCGGCCTGCCTGAATCGGCCTTTTTGATTTGCCGGTTCTGGCTGGTCGATGCATTGTGGGAAATTGGACGGCAGGATGAGGCTCGCGACATGTTTGTCGACGCGCTTCGGATGCGGAATCGCTACGGCCTCCTGTCGGAGGACGTGCATCCAGTGACTGGAAAATTGTGGGGGAATTTTCCGCAGACTTACTCGATGTCAGGACTGATTTTGACGGCAATCAAGCTGTCGCGAAGCTGGGGAGACCGGTATTGGCGCGGCTCGTCGTAGTGTCAAACAGGGTCGGCATTCCCGACCGCGGCGCAAGGCCGGGCGGACTTGAAGTCGCAATCCGCCCCGCGCTCAAGCGTCACGGCGGGCTGTGGTTCGGCTGGAGCGGTCGCGTTGCTGAAGATGTGCCGCAATCGGTCAAGATCGTGGCGCAGGACAACATCACTTACGCCACCGTCGATCTCGCCAAAGACGACTATCAGGAATTCTACAACGGCTTTGCGAACCGCGTGCTGTGGCCGATTTTGCACTATCGGCTCGATCTCGCCGAGTTTACGCGCCGCGATCTCGGTGGCTACGTTCGCGTCAACCAGTATTTTGCCAGCCACCTTGAGAAATTACTGCGCCCTGACGACGTGGTCTGGGTTCACGACTATCACCTCATGCCGCTCGCCAAGGCGCTGCGCGATCGCGGACATCACAACAAGATCGGCTTCTTCATCCATATTCCGTTCCCGCCGCCGGAAATCATCACGGCTTTGCCAAACCACGATCAGTTGATCCCGGCGCTTTGCCACTACGATCTGGTCGGCTTCCAGACCGAAGTCGATGCGGCGAATTTTTCCCGCTACATCGCCAATGAATGCGGCTTGCCGTGGGCGAGCGGCAACAGTTTCCACTTCGGTAATCGGGTCGTTCGTATCGGCACGTTCCCGGTGGGAGTGGAGACGGAAGCTTTCGCACGCTTGGCGCGCCGCGCAGTCGAGACCCGTTTCGTGCGCGAGGTGCTGGACAGCCTGTCGGGCCGCGCCATGATCATCGGCGTCGATCGGCTCGACTACAGCAAGGGTATTCCCGAACGCATGAGCGCGTTTGAGCGCTTCCTCGCCAATTTCCCCGATTGGCGCGGCAAGGTCACCTATCTGCAAATCACGCCGCGCAGTCGGACCGGCATTCCGGAATATGCCGATATGGGCCGCGAAGTCGGCGAGGCGGTTGGGCGCATCAACGGCGCCTATGGCGAGGCGTCATGGACGCCGGTGCGCTATATCAACAAGGCGCACAGCCGCACGGCGCTCGCCGGGCTTTATCGCGCGGCGCGTGCCGGACTGGTCACGCCCTTGCGCGACGGCATGAATCTGGTGGCGAAGGAATTCGTCGCCGCCCAGAACGCAGACGACCCGGGGGTTCTGATCCTCTCGCGCTTTGCGGGGGCGGCGCACGAGTGCGCCGCCGCGCTTCTGGTCAATCCGTACGATCCGGAAGGCGTTGGCAACGCCATCAACCGTGCGTTGTCGATGCCACTGGAGGAGAGGCGCCAGCGGCATGCGGCAAATTTCAAGGTGCTGGTGCGCAACGATCTCGGCCATTGGGCCGGACGCTTCCTGCGGATGCTCGAACCACCCGCCGATGAAATTGAATCGCCGCCTTTGGTGCGCATGGCCGGCGGCCTTCAAGCACTGCCGTAACGGGGCGGACAGCATTCGCGCCACCGTGTACGATATCCCGACAATGCGAAGGGGCTAGGTTATGCGTTGTACCGTTGTTGCGTTGCTGTCGGTGATGTTTCTGGGTGCCGTGCCGCAAATTGCATCGGGCGCCGATGCGCGCAAGGGTGAAACCCTGGCAAAGCGCTGGTGTGCCGCCTGTCATGTCGTCGCCGCTGACCAACAGCGGGGCAATACGCAGACGCCGCCATTTTCAGCGATTGCAAACAAGCCCGACTTCGAAGAGATAAAGCTCGCTTATTTCCTGTTGGCACCACATCCGCTGATGCCCGACATGAATTTGTCGCGTAGCGAGGCGGCCGATCTGGCCGCCTACATCAAGACGCAGAAATAGGCCTTACGGCGCTTTGGCCCGGCGAACGTCTGGCGGCACTGCCTCTTCACTCAACGCTTTAAGTGCCGCCTCGAGAGGCATGATCTGCTGGCCTTCCTTGCCCAGGCGGCGGATGGAAACAGTGCGCTCGGCCGCTTCCTTCTTGCCGACCACCAGCAGAACCGGGACCTTGGCGAGCGAGTGCTCGCGCACTTTGTAATTGATTTTCTCGTTGCGCAGGTCGCCTTCACAGCGCAGGCCGAGCTTTCGCGCGGCTTCGATCGCCTCGTGGGCGAACTGATCTGCGTCGGACGTTATGGTTGCGACCACCGCCTGCACCGGCGACAGCCAGAGCGGCAAGTGGCCCGCGTAGTGCTCGATGAGAATGCCCGCGAAACGTTCGAGCGAGCCGAACATGGCGCGGTGAAGCATCACGGGCGTCACTTTGTTCGAGTGCTCGTCGATATAGAACGCGCCTAGCCGGCCGGGCAGGTTGAGGTCGACCTGGACGGTGCCGCATTGCCAGTCCCGGCCGATCGCGTCACGCAAGACATATTCAAGCTTCGGTCCGTAGAAAGCACCTTCACCTTTGTTCAGAGTCCACGGGCGACCCGAGGCTTTCAGGGCTGCCATGAGCGCCGCTTCAGCCTTGTCCCACACCGCATCTTCGCCGATGCGCTTTTCCGGCCGGTCGGAAAACTTGATCCGCACGTTTGAAAACCCGAAATCCTCATAAATTGAGAGGATTAGGTCGTTCATCTTAAGGGCTTCATCAGCGATCTGACTTTCGCTGATGAAAACGTGCGCATCATCTTGAGTGAACGCGCGCACCCGCATGAGCCCGTGCAGCGCGCCCGACGGTTCAAAGCGGTGCACCTTGCCGAACTCGGCGATCTTCACCGGAAGCTCGCGATAGCTGCGAAGTCCGTTCTTGAAAATCTGCACGTGGCCGGGGCAGTTCATCGGCTTGACGGCGTAGACACGCTCGTCTTCTTCGCGCTTCTGCGTCAGGAAGATCATGTCCGAATAGGTCGGGATGTGACCCGTCGTCTCCCACAGCGTCTTGTCCATCAGCTGCGGTGAGTTGACCTCGACATAGCCGGCCTTAGTTTGCGTGCGACGAATATAATTTTCGAGCGCTTGAAACAGCGTCCAGCCTTTCGGGTGCCAAAAGACCGACCCGGGCGCTTCTTCCTGGAAATGAAACAGATCCATTTCACGCCCGACGCGGCGGTGGTCGCGCTTCTCGGCTTCTTCGATCTGTTTCAGATATGCGTCGAGCTCTTCCTGTTTGGCGAAGGCCGTTCCGTAGATGCGAGTGAGCATCGGATTTTTGGAATCCCCGCGCCAGTAGGCGCCCGCCACCTTCATCAGCTTGAAAGCGTTCCCGACTTTGCCGACCGACGTCATGTGCGGCCCACGGCAGAGGTCGAACCAATCGCCTTGCTTGTAGATCTTGATCCGCTGATCGGCGGGAATGGCGTCGATCAGCTCGACCTTGAAGGCTTCCCCCATGTCGCGGAAAATTTTCCTCGCATGCTCGCGCGTCCAGACTTCCTTTGTGAAAGGTTTGTCGCGCGCGACGATCTCGCGCATCTTTTTTTCGATGACCGGAAGGTCTTCTAGCGTGAACGGCTGATTGCGTGCGAAGTCGTAATAGAATCCGTTTTCGATCACCGGTCCAATGGTGACCTGCGTTCCTGGCCACAGGCTCTGGACCGCTTCGGCAAGCACGTGCGCGGCGTCATGCCGGATCAGTTCGAGTGCACGCGGATCCTCGCGCGAGATGAATTCAATCTTGGTGTCGTGATCGATTGGATCGGCGAGGTCGGCAAGCGTGCCGTCCAGCGCCATCGCGACCGCGCGCTTCGCCAATGAAGGCGAAATGCCTTTGGCGACATCGAGACCGGTTGTACCTGAGGGATATTCGCGGCGTGCGCCGTCGGGAAAAGTCAGCGCGACCATCAGTGTCTCCGTTGCTCACTCGCTGCCTACGAATGCAGGTAAGCGCGGAACTCGATATAGCAGCAAATCCGACGGTGCAACTAGCTCGGTGGCGTCTCATTGCGGCCGCGCCAATGTCCATAGCGCCAGGGCAAGAACCAGCGCGATCGCTTAGGCAGGCTAGCGGGCACGAAATCAAGTCCAGCCGTTCCCCAGGGGTGGCACCGCAGGATGCGGGCGAGAGCCATCCATCCACCGGCCCAAAGCCCAAAACGGCCGATTGCCTCGTCGGCGTATTCCGAGCAGCTCGGCAGGTGCCGGCAACGCGGCCCAATAACCGGCGAAAGGGTGTAGCGATAGAGGGTGATCAGGCCCCGCCCGGCGCGGCGAGGCAGGCCAGCGAGGTCAAGAAACGGGGCTCTGTTTGCCGGCATCCCTGAATTCAAGTTCCACAGAAACTTTAAGCCGAATGTTCCGCCAAATCGCGGAATGGAACAATTTGGCCATTTAATCGCGGTGATAGCGACTTTTTTACACTAGACCCGAATCTCGCAACTGCCCTACAAAATACCAACGCCGGGGGCATAGCACCGCCGGAGCCCAGCAGAACGTGGACCACCACGCCAAAAAGAAGGGCTCGGCTGTGAGATTCGGGGAAGAATGGGCCGTTCCCATCTGCGGATTATTGCGCTTGTTTTAGCGGCGCCGCTCCTGCTGGTGCCCAGTTCACCGCGGGCGTCTGACCGCGCCCTGCCGATGCGCTTCGAATTGCGCAAGCAGGGGGCCGATGCCTGCACCACCGACTGCAAGCTCTTTATCTCGGCCTCCGGCGCCATTACCGCCGAAACGCCGCGTCACTTCCTGCTTTTTGCACAAAACCACGATCTCACTGGCGCCACGTTGGCGATCGACTCGGATGGAGGTTCTGTGCTCGGGGCGATTGCCCTGGGTCGTGAAATCAGAAAGCTCAAATTGGCGACGACGGTCGGCCGCCTTGTCGATGTTCCGGGCGGCAAAGATGAGGGACGCGCGAGTCTTTCGACGAATGCGGATTGTGAGTCGATGTGCGCTTTCGTTCTGCTCGGGGGCGTCAGCCGATCGGTCCCCGGGGATGCGCGCGTGATGGTCCACCAGATTTGGCTTGGCGATCGCCGCGAGGATCCGACAGCTGCCAATTATTCAGCGGAAGATCTCGTGCTCATCCAGCGCGATATCGGCAGGCTTGCGCAGTACACCGCCGAAATGGGCGCAACTGCCGATCTGCTCGATCTCGCCATGCGCATCCCACCGTGGGAGCCGATGCACGCGCTGACGCGCGCTGAGCTGAAGCGCACGCGTCTCACGACGATCGAGGATCCCGAAACGCCGGGGCCAGTTGCCGCATCATCACCAGCGCCGCCACCGCAGCCATCGCCGCGCGTCACGAATGGGGTGCGCGCTACGGCAATCAGCGAGCAGCGATGGGTACTCGTGGACCGCTCGGGTGTTGCGACGCTTGCCCGTCGCCACCCACTGACGGTCGAGGGCGAGGAGATCGGTAGCTTCGATCTTGTGGTTGCGTGTGTTCCGGGCGGCGATGGCTACGACGTGACGTATATAGAGCGGCGCCATGCCGTCGATCAAAAGCCGCTGCCTGAACTGCTGAAGGCCATCACCCTGCGGGTCGCCGGGAATTCTGCTTCGCTCAAGGTAGTTTCTTCCGAGCGCCACACCTCCCCGGACGAACTCGTGACCTACGCGGCTGGACGGGTGCCGGCGATGCTGATCGGCGCCTTTACCGCGGCAGGCGCGCACTCGATCTTGGTCAAGACTGAAACGCCGGAGCTCGTGACCGGGATCCGGCTTGGCAATACCGGCGCTTCGCAGAATCTCCCGCGGATGTCGGCGAGCTGCAACAAGCTGCCCGGCGATCGCGCTGATCTGTCGAGGTCGAAGACCGGCGGCCTTGCCGCCGCGAAATAGCTATTCGGCCGCCTGCGCGCGCGACTTGGCCTCGATCTGGTCGAGCGCTGAAACCACCGCATCGAACGTAAGCAGCGTCGAGGCGTGCCGCGCCTTGTAATCGCGCACGGGTTCAAGCACGGCGACATCGGCCCATTTACCCGCAGGAGGTGGTCCGTTTTCTTTAAGCATTTTACGAACTGTTTCGCGCAACTCACGTAGCTCGGTCGCCTTTGACCCGATCACGTGACGCGCCATGATCGACGAAGAGGCCTGTCCGAGTGCGCAAGCCTTCACGTCATGGGCAAAATCGGTGACCTGGTCGCCATTGGTCTTCAGGTCGACGGTTACCGTGGATCCACACAGCTTCGAGTGCGCTGTGGCCGTCGCATCGGGTGCAGGCAACCGGCCCAGACGGGGGATATTTCCAGCCAGTTCGAGAATTCGGGCGTTGTAAACCTCGTTAAGCATTGCCGTTTTTTCTATGTTCCGGTCTGGCGGTTTGCCTCTGCGTTGCAAATGAATATATAGGTGCTGATGCGGCGCTGCGAGAAGGGCTTTCGGCGCCACGAGTGGGAATGCAGCGTCCAGGCGCCCGGATGGACCCGTAAACGGGCCCGGATCGGTTAATGACGCGGCCAACCCGGTGACACACCCGGTACCCTTGCGTACCGGTCGAACGGAGCGACCCGTCATGGACGCGAAGAACACCAATGTAAAGCCGTGGCCGAAGCGAGGCTTGTCCGACCATGTGCGGGCGGCGCCGGCGCCGGTCGAGCCGCGGCCCACGCGTGCGGAGGCGGAAGCGGCCGTTCGCACGCTGATTGCGTATGCCGGCGATAATCCATCGCGCGAAGGCTTGCTGGAAACACCCAAGCGCGTGATCGGTGCCTACGAAGAAATCTATCAGGGATACAACGAGTGCCCGGTCGAGGTGCTTGAGCGCACGTTCAGTGAAACGGGCGGTTACGATGATTTCGTCCTGGTGCGCGACATTGTTTTCAACTCACACTGCGAACACCACATGATGCCGTTTTTCGGCCGGGCCCACGTGGCCTATATGCCGGTCGATCGTGTTGTAGGCCTGTCGAAGCTCGCGCGACTGGTCGACGTATATGCGCGTCGCCTGCAGACGCAGGAGCACCTGACGTCGCAGATCGCGACGGCGATCGATGAGATTTTGAAGCCGCGTGGCGTTGCAGTGATGATTGAAGCCGAGCACATGTGCATGTCTTTGCGAGGGGTCGAGAAGCCCGGCGCATTGACAGTGACCACACATTTTACCGGTGCGTTCCGCGACGATGCCGGCGAGCAGGTGCGTTTCATGACCATGCTGCGCGGCGCGCAGCGGTAGTTCACGACCGCGTTTATTGAAATCTATCCGTCGTCCTGAGGCGCGTGCCGCAGAGGGCGGAACGCAGGAGCCGTTCAGGAGCCGTCCTTGGCCTCATCCACGCACGACATCGAAGAAGGTCTGGCGTTCAAACCCAAATTTGACGCCGATGGACTCATCACGGCGGTCGTGACGGATTCCAAATCGGGCGACCTGCTCATGGTCGCGCACATGAATGACGAAGCGCTGCGCAAGACCATCGCTGAAGGGCAGGCCTGGTACTACAGCCGCTCTCGCAAGGCGCTCTGGAAGAAGGGAGAGACTTCCGGGCATATCCAGCGCGTCATCGAAATACGCGTCGACTGCGATCAGGACGTAGTCTGGCTGAAGGTCGACCAGCAAGGGGCGGGTGCCTGCCACACCGGGAGACGTTCCTGCTTTTACCGCGCGGTGCCGCTCGGCAAGGCCGGCACAGTGACGCTCGAATTTCGCGACGCGGACAAAAAGTTTGATCCCGAGGCGGTCTACAAGAAATAATCCCCGCTCATCCTTTCACAGATGGACGTTCACGATTTGTGGCTCGCCAGCAATGCCTGCGCGCGCACAAGGTGGGGCCGGTCGTACATCTTTCCGTCAATTCCGACAACGCCCGCGCCGGGCTGCGCGGCGAAAGCCGCAACAACGGCTTTCGCCTTCTCGATTTCCGCCGCCGTGGGAGTGAATACCTCGTTGATCACAGGCACCTGGGTCGGATGAATGGCAAGGCGTCCAACAAATCCATCACGGCGCGCGGTCTCGGTGTCACGACGCAAGCCTTCTGAATTCCGGAAATCGACATAGACGGTTTCAATCGCCGGCAGCTTTGCCGCCGCCGCGGCGAAGAGGCAGACCGATCGCGCAAGGCGGTAGGGCTCGGTCAGTTCGCCCTGGGCGTCCCGGTTGGCGGTTGCGCCCAGCTCCGACGACAAATCTTCCGGACCCCACGTCAGGCCAATCAGGCGCGCGCTGGCGCCACGAAAAGTCCCGGCCGCGAAAAGACCTGCTGCCGTTTCAACGGCTTGCGCCAGAATCTTGATCTCGCCTTCAGGCAAGCCCGCGACGGCTTCGCGCGCGGTCAGCTTGGCATCGAGATGCACGACGCTTGGCGCGCCTTCGGCCTTGGGAAAGACGATGGCGTCGGGGCGGCCGGGCACGACCGCGTCGAGATCGGCATCCGTCATGCCGGTGTCCAGCCCGTTGATGCGAACCAACAGACGGGGACGCCGCTTTGTCGCCGAAGCATGCTTGAGAAACTCCAATGTCGCCGTACGCGCAAAGGATTTTCGCCCCGGCGTGATTGAATCCTCCAGATCGATGATGACGGCATCAGTGCCGCTTGCCATTGCTTTTTCGAGCTTGGCGCCGCCGTCTGCGGGAACGAACAAAAGCGAACGCATAGGGCCGTCCTTGCTAGGTACTTGAATTTAGCCCAGGTACCGCGGGGTGCGCGGTTTGGCGCGGGAATTAACGTAGCATGTTGGGGTACGGATTCAGGGGAGGTATTGCCCACGAAAACAAGATGCTGATAACACTTTCGGCCGCGCTGTTCTCGGCCGGTCTCGCCACCACTGCGGTCGAACGGTCGCGTCAGGAAAAATTTGAGGCCCGGCAGCAAAGCCGGGCCTTTTCTATTTCGGACGCATCAGCATGAAGGCCTGGCGGTGGCATTCTGCGACCAGCGTGCCATCTTGCTTGAAGGCCTGATGATGAAATTCGACGATGCCCGCGCCCGGTCGCGATTTTGATTCCCGCTTGCTGACAACTTTCGTCGTGCAATGAATGGTGTCACCCTCGAACAGCGGGTTGGGAAATTTGACATCGGTCATGCCGAGATTGGCGATGGTGGTGCCGACCGTCATGTCCGATACCTGGATGCCGATCATGAGGCCGAGCGTGAACAGCGAGTTCATCAGCGGCTGTCCCCAGTCGGTTTCGGTCTCGCAGAAATGACGGTCGATGTGCAGAGGTTGCGGATTGAGCGTCATGTTGGAGAACAACATGTTGTCCATCTGCGTCACGGTGCGCGTGTATCGATGCTCGTATGTCTTGCCGACGTCGAAATCCTCGAAAAAGAGACCGCCACGTTTGTGCCGCTGGATTGTTTCAACCATCGATTCCTCCAGAAAATCCTTCGCTTAGAGAGGTTTGGGAACCTTCTTTACTATTAGTTTTACCATAAGTCCCCATGCTCGGCATGCTGGCCGGGAACGTCAGCGTCCGCGTCATCATCCTTACGACGAGATCTTCGCAAAGCGCAACACGATGGCCGTTCATACGGCTACTGTCAGCGCGGCACCACAGGTGACCGGGGCGATCCGCCAGGCGGCGCAATCGACCGGCATGAGCTTTGAATCACCACCGCGAAAATCGAATCCAATTTCAACCCGTCCGCGCAGGCTTCGACATCGTCGGCCTATCAATTCATCGACCAGACCTGGCTTGGCACCATGAAGCAGGATGGGGCGGCGCTGGGGCTCGGCCGCTACGCAACGCGATCGAGCGTCAGCGCGATGGTCGCTACGTGGTGTCGGATCCCAGCATGCGTGCCCAAATCCTGCGCCTGCGCAGCGATTCGCACGCGAGAGCGATGCTGGCCGGGGCCCTCACACGCAACAACTCGGCTTTGGTCAGCAGCGAATGACACTGATTCTGTCCCTGTATTTGGCCGGTCGGAGAACGGAAAGCAATAAGAAGTGCCGATAAATGGCCTACTTTTAATATAGCTGAAAATAGCCGAACGACTGCCGGATAGCATAGCGCCGCTGCGCATCCCGCGCGTTATTCCTTCAGCAGGGCCGCCATGATCCGCTCGCGTGTCAGCGGCATCTCGCGAATGCGGGCGCCGAGGGCATGAGAAACGGCGTTGCCGATGGCGGCAGCAGTCGGTCCGCCCGTGACTTCACCGGCGCCGAGCGGAACCTCGTCTTTGGTGTTGATGAGCTCGATATTGATTTGCGGCACTTCGCTGAACTTCAGGACCGGGTAGGTTTCCCAGTCGAATGAGACGACGCCATTGTCGAAACGGACCTGTTCCTTCAGCACCCAGCTTGCCGCCTGAATGATCCCGCCTTCGAGCTGATTGATCACACCATCCGGATTGATGACCAAACCGGCGTCGGTCGCGCACCAAACGTGGTGTAGGGTGATGACCTCGTCGACCGAAAGCTCAACGACCACGGCGGAATAGGCGGCGCGGTTCTTGTATCGCGCGAAGCCAATGCCGCGGCCGCGGCCTGTGCCGCCGGCAGCGCTTGCAGTCCATTTCGCCATGGCGGCAACCTTCGCGATCACGGCGCGAGCGCGCGGATCGGACGTGATCGAGAGGCGATACTGTACGGGATCCTGTCCGGCATGCTCGGCAAGTTCGTCGATGCAGCACTCGAGAGCGAATACGTTCGACGTCGCACCAAGTCCGCGCAGCGCCGAAGTGCGCACGGGCGCCTCCGTCACCAGATGATGGAGCATGCGTTTGGTGGGAATATTGTAAAGCGGGTCGCCATTGCGCGTGGCGCCGCCGCCATTCGCCTCCGGCACATCGTTTGGCGGCGGTTCGGGCGGCGGATCGGGCAAGGCGAGAGCGCCGAGCAAATTTCCGCCAGCGCCGGGACGCTGGTTGTGCGTGGGACTCCAGATTTCCTGCGTCCAGTCAGTGGGCTTGCCGCTCTCGTCAAGCAGCGCACGAACCTTGACGATCATTGCCGGTGTCTTCGGCTCGTAGATGAACTCTTCCTCGCGTCGCCAACGCACTCGGATGGGCTGTCCAGGCTTCTGCATCGCGATGATCGCTGCGTCGGCGGCCGCATCGTCGGCGCCATTGTGGCCGTAGCAGCCTGAGCCCTGCACGTGGTGAACGACGATGGAGGATGGCTCGAGTTTCAGAATCTTCGCCAGTGATGCGTGCAGCGGATACACGCCCTGGCAATGCGTCCACACCGTCAACTGGCCATCTTTGTAGAGCGCCAAACCGCACGAAGGCGAGATCGAAGCGTGCGCGAGATAGCCGCGCGTATATGTTCTTTCGAAGCGCTCCCTGCCTTTCGGATCGACCGGATCCGCCCCGAACGGCCGATCGACCGCTGGCCGTTGCAACAACCAGTTGGGCTCCTGCTGGGTCGCGGTTGGAGCTCCGACGTTCTGCCAGGTCACATGGTTCACCGCGGCGGCGCCCGCCGCTTCCACGGCGGTTTCGCTGTCGCCCAGGATCGCGAGAAAGTTTCCATGGCGGACGACTTCAACGGGGCCCTTGGCCGCGCGACGAATTGCGTTTTCGTCGACCGAGTTGATCGTTGCGCCACGGTTCGGCTGGCGAACGACCCGGGCATGCACCATGCCGTCGATCTTCATGTCGTGAATGAAAACGCTCTGCCCGAAAACCTTTGCCGGCAGGTCGAGGCGGGCGCTGTTCGCACCAATGGTTTTGAGATCGCTCACGGGCTTTCGCGTGGCGGCGCCAGTTGCCTTTATTGCGAGGTCGACTGCGCATGCAAGCGTCCAGTAGTCCTGTCCGGTCGATTTGCCGTTGCGATAGATACTGCCGTCACGGATGGAGAGTTCACTGGCCTTGCAGGCTAGAACTTTCGCAGCCTGATCGAGAAACAGCGCGCGCACTTCCGCGAGCGCCTGTCGCAGCGCCACACCACCGAACTGGATCGACTGGCTGCCGGCGGTATAGCCCTCGTTCGGAGCTTTTTCCGTGTCACCGGAGCGAATGGTGAGGCGCTCCATCGCGAGGTCGAGTTCATCGGCGGCGATCTGTGCCATCGCCGTGAGTACGCCCTGGCCAAGTTCGACGCGTCCGGTCAACACGGTCACCTTGCCCGCTGAGGGAAAAGCCACCCAGCGATCGAGATTGGGATTGTCGTTCAGCGGGCCGGGAAGAGGGGCATTCATCGTGCCGCTCCCGCCCGCATGACGGCCGCCGCCTTCTCAACCGCGCGCATGATCCGATTGTGCGATCCGCAGCGGCAGATATTGCCATCGAGGGACTGCGCAATCTCAGTGCGCGAGGGCTTGGGGTTCTTGTCGAGCAGCGCCTTGGCCGAGATCAGAATTCCGGACAGGCAATAGCCGCATTGGCCGGCCTGGTCGTCGAGAAAAGCCTGCTGCAGCGGATGAGGGTGCGCAGCGCTGCCGAGACCTTCGACGGTGACGATCTGTTTTCCGGCGATACTCCAGGCCGGCTTGGTGCAGCATTTCTCCGGCGCGCCGTCGATCAGAACCATGCAGCAACCGCATTGCTCGAGGCCGCAGCCGAAACGCGTGCCCATCAGCCCGAGTTCGTTTCTCAGGACATCGAGCAACGGAGTGTCCTCGTCGTCGAGCGAGACGCTGACCGCTTTGCCGTTGACCGAAAAATCAAATGTCTTCGGCACGCGGGGGGGCTCCTAGAAACCGAACTGCTCGCGCAAGATGCGCTCGTCGAGATTGTGGCCAGGATCGAACAACATGTTGAGCGAAATAGTATGATCCATGGCGATATCGACGCTGCGGACCGACCGCACCTCATCATGGTCGGCAACGGCGGCAACCGGACGCTTCTCGGCGTCCATGATCTCGATCGTGACCTTCGCCTTGTTTGGCAACAACGCGCCGCGCCAGCGTCGTGGGCGGAAAGGGCTGATCGGTGTCAGCGCGAGGAGCGGTGCGTTGATCGGAATAATCGGGCCTTGCGCGGACAGGTTGTACGCAGTTGAGCCGGCCGGCGTTGCGACGAGGACACCATCGGAGATGAGTTCGGCTAGCCGCTCCTGTCCGTCGATCATGATCCGCAGATGCGCGGCCTGTGCGCTCTGGCGAAATAACGAGACTTCATTGATCGCCCGGTGCTCGTGCGTGCGTCCTTGGGCATCGCGGGCCTGCATGACCAACGGATGAATGACGGTGATGTGGGCGTTTGACAGTCGCTCGGTCAGGCTTTCCTCAACGAATTCGTTCATCAGGAAGCCGACCGTGCCGCGGTGCATGCCGTAGATAGGCTTGCCCGAGTTCATGAACTTATGCAGGGTCTGCAGCATCAAGCCGTCGCCGCCGAGTGCGACGATGACGTCGGCCTTCGCGGGATCGGCATTACCGTATCGTTTCTCAAGCCGGCCGTAGGCCTCACGCGCTTCCGGCGTATGGCTTGCGACAAAGGCGATATGCTGAAATCGCGTGCTCATAAGGGAACCTGACGATGGAACGCGCGGTGCTCGTCTATACGACTTGGCCATCGATTGTCGAGGCGGAGCGTGCCGGGCGCACGATCCTCGAGCGTCGGCTGGCCGCCTGCGTTAATATTCTGCCGGGAATGGTCTCGCATTACTGGTGGGGAGGCAAAATCGAACGGGCCGACGAGGTCGTCATGTTCATAAAGACCCGCGCATCAATGGCCGAACCCGTGCGTGGGGCTATCAAAGGGCTTCACACCTATACCACACCGGCTTTTATGGTTCTGCCGGTGGAGGATCTCGATAGCGCGTATCACGCCTGGATCGTAGAAGAGACCGCCAGATAGCATCATGCCCGGCGCATGGCCGGGCATGACAATCGAGACGTGCTGGGTCAGTACGACGCCTTGCCCTCGATGACTTCTTTCAGCTGGCGATATTCCTCGCAGGTGGTGTTGCCGCAGATCAGCTGGACCTTCTGCAGGTCTTCGAGCGCCTTCAGCCGATTACCTTGCTCCATCTGCCACATGCCGTAGTACGACCATGTGCGCACGTGGTTCGGGTCGGCCTTCAGCGCGGCCTCGTACCAGATCTTCGACTGCTCGTAGTCGCCCATCTTGCGGTTGGCGTAGCCGATGTAATTGGCGACGTCGGGATGCTCGTCATGACCAAGTGCGTGCATCGCCGCGATGCCGGCTTCGTACTTGCCGTCGAGAATAAGCTGACGTGCCTCGCGATAGTCGCGCAGAAATTTCTCCTGGTCCTGCTGCTGTTGTTGTTGCTCGATGACACTATTGTCTTTCTTCTTCTTTTTCTTCTTGCTGTCGTCGGCCGGGGGCGGACTGTCAGTGCCCATTGCATAGACGGTCACCGGCTTAATGCTGACGGCGGTCACGAGCAGCGCAGCGGCGGCAAACACACCGACGCGGCGAAGGGCCTGGATCAAGGTCATGGCGATCTCCTGCAAAGAACCGGCTTCAGAATAGGGCAAAGCCCGGCGGATAAGAAAAAAACAATCCGCGATTGGCGTGTAGTCCCTGACACATAACAATAACATGATCGTGAAACGGGGCCATGCCGCAGCACGCAAAGCGCGTGGCTTGACTTGCCCACACGTTCAAGAGAACATTTTACCGTGCTGGTTCCCCGGGTGATTCCGGGGACGAAAGAGGGAACACGGACTCCACGAATTCGAGTATCCGAATTTGGAGAAATCCGTGGCTGCCCCCGCAACTGTGAGCGGCGAGCCTCAGGTCCAATACGGCCACTGGGAAACTGGGAAGGCCGGACCGATAGGGCAATGACCCGCGAGCCAGGAGACCTGCCAGCACAGTCACCCAACCGGTGGACGGGGTGTCCATACGGAGCGGTCTTTCGCAGCGGTGACGGCAATGCCGGGGCGAAGGCCGTGAGAGCAAAGTCTCCCACGACATTTCGCACACGAAGTCCGTCGTTTGGCGGATCAGTGTGTCCTTCGCATCGGGTGCGGTCTTCACCGATGCGTTCGCCTTCGTGCGTACGCAAACGAAGGAACGTGAGTCATGGGACTTACATTACGCCGCCACTGTGCCGCGCTGGCGCTTTCGACTTTTTTTGCAAGCAATGCACTCGCACAAAACAATGCGATAGTCTTGCCGCCAATCGATGTGTCCTGGAGCCGAATTGGTACGACGGGCATTGTCGGCGCATCGACAAGCGTCATCACCTCGCAGGACATTGAACGCTCTCCGTCGCAATCCTTGCCGGATATTCTGGGGCAGCAAGTCGGCATCCAGGTCACGCACGTCACCGGCAGCCCGAATGGCAATGGCGATCTGGTCGACCTGCGCGGCTTTGGCGCATTCGCGCAATCAAACGTGCTCGTTCTGGTGAATGGACGGCGCTATCAAGATTTCGATCTCCAGGGGTTCGATTTCTCGCAGATCCCGCTCAACAGCATCGAGAGAGTCGAAATCACCCGGGGCATGAGCGGCACGGTTCTCTATGGCGATGGCGCCATCGGCGGCGTCATCAATATTGTCACCAAGACGGCCTCGGGGGCGCCGTTCTCCGGTCGTGTCGAAGGCGCGGTTGGGTCTTACGGTTTCGGGGAAGGGCGCGTATCGGCCGGTGCAACGTCGGGGCCCTGGTCGTCAGCGGTGTACGCCAACGCCGCGACGTCGTCCGGCTATCGGCAGAACAGCCAGCTGAGCCAGCAGAATGCCGTCGGCAATTTGAGCTACCGAGGCCCCGAGTGGACCGGCTACCTCAACATTATCGGCGATTCCCAGCGCCAGAATCTTCCTGGCGCTCTGCAAAATCTGCCGTTGGTCTATCCGATTACGCTTGATACCCCGCGGGCCTCGGTGACGCCGTTCGATTGGGCACACCAGCAGACCTTCGGAGTCACGGGCGGGTTCACGCGCACGCTGGGTTCAGGCATCGACCTCATTGTCGACGGCGGGGTGCGGCGGAAATTCCAGCAAAGTCAGTTCTTCAATTACTTCAACAATCCGTTCTTTAGCTTTGATCCGTCGACAGCTGCTCCCGCGAACTACGTCGACACGATCATGACGACCTCGTCGGTGACGCCGCGAATAGACATGCGTCATCAACTCTTCGGCGTGCCGAACCGTCTCCTGACCGGGGTCGATTTTTACAACACGCAATACGATTCAGATCGGCCGCAAGCACAGGGATTGCCCGACATTCATCGCTACAGTATCCGGCAAACGACAGCGTCTATCTATGCAATGAATGCGACCACCGTAACGCCGGCGTTGGAAATTTCTTACGGCGGGCGTCTGCAACGCAATCTGGTCAAGGGCCAGGACGTCTACAACCCGGCCGTCGACCCGAATGCGGGTTTCTATGCCAGCGATCCGCAGGCGGCTCCTGCCGACAGCAGCGAATGGCAGTATGCCTTGCATTTGGGATACGAGTACCGTCTCAACCCGACTTTGGCCTTGTTTGGCCGTGCCGCGCGGGCTTTCCGGCTGCCCAATGCCGACGAACGCGTGGGTGCGGGCAATCCGTTCGACGTCGTCGTGCCGCCAAATCTGAACCTGAAAACGCAAACGTCTTATGACGTCGAAAATGGCCTGCGCGTAACGTTGGGAAAATTCAATTTCCAGACAACCGGTTACATCATGGAGCTCAATAACGAGATCCATTTCATCCCGGCGCTCTTTGCCAATGTGAATCTTGATCCGACGCAGCGGATCGGCTGGGAAAATAGCGCAACGTATCAATTGTTCGATGACGTTCGCCTGCGCGCCGGCGTTGCCTACATAAATGCAACCTTTCGCGAAGGACAATTTGCGGGAAAGCAGATCCCGTTGGTCGCCCCCTGGAGCTGCTATTCCGGGCTGACTTGGGATATCGTGAAGAAGCTTCTCGTCCTCGATGTCACCGCGACGTTCTGGAGCGATC
>Ga0182034_10000033_pt1 | contig 54513 bp, 49 predicted proteins | sample flu12Cox44000172_FD_125972 | JGI IMG/M metagenome (GOLD analysis project Ga0182034, IMG submission 125972) | Lab enrichment of tropical soil microbial communities from Luquillo Experimental Forest, Puerto Rico - flux4day.12C.oxic.44.000.172 | ecosystem: Environmental > Terrestrial > Soil >... | reverse complement strand
TGGGAAAAATTCAACCTGTTGGAGTGGGACGGGTTCCGGCACCGGAAGAAAGCGAGTAATCTTTTTGCCAAACAAACTGCGCGCCTGTCGCAACGTAGAATTACATGAAGTCTTTCGGGAATGTTCTTCCGCTGGCGTTTTCGCTCGCTTCACGTATTCCAAGCGCCACTTCTGAATTGCGGCTGGGGAAAGGAGGGCAAGAGGAGTAGCGTCGATCGCTTCGCGATATGCTCGCGCGCCGCCACGCTTTGGGCCGAAGCGTTTACGATTGCGTTTCACCCGGATTATGTCGCCAACAATCTTGCGCAACGCTGCGGCGTATAGAGCGAATGTTGCGGGGTTGACCGTAGTTACGGAGCGCGCTGCCTGAATCCACTCGCCCACTCTGGTGATGCCTTCCGCCGCTTTCTGTGGGCGATACTTCGCAAGCGCGGCTTCGACACCGAGCGTCAGAAAATCAGTGTAAACACCGGCTGCCTTTCGGGCTGCCGCGTCCGCGTTACCAGTTCCAAGCGAGAAAGCCATCCGTTTGCCCTTAATCTGCAGCCGCATGGAGTAATGGGGTGACGCTTGACCGCGCGCGTTGAGCGGTCGAAAAATGCGAGAGCGCCAGTAGCGTGAATCATTCTTACCAGCTCCCCGGCGAGTAATGTTTGCCACTTGCTTGCCACTTTCAATGTTCAAGCCTGACTCGCTTTGTTCGGTCATGTGTGCTCCGTTGTCCATAGGCAATATCTTCTGGATATGCAACTTGGTGCCGATTGTGGTGCTCACATCGACACAATAGCGAACATGGTGGAACGTGTCAATAGGTAAAACTTCGGATCAGAAGGTTGTGGGTTCGAATCCCTCCAGGCACGCTATAACATTTGAGAGCAGCGCAGCACGAGTGATCTTCTGCCGTTGCTGGTTGAGTTTGGTTGGTAAGCGAGACGGATAGTGTAAGTTGATTGACAATACCTCGTTTGAGAACGGCAGCGCTGTAACCCCCACCAGACGAGGAGAAACATGGTTCCATGAAAAAGTGTCCCTTCTGCGCCGAGCAAATTCAGGACGAGGCCCGAATTTGCCGCTTCTGCAATCGCGACTTGACCGGAAAGGCCCATCATAAGTTGGTCTCTGCTTTGATGGTAGGGGGGCTGCTATTCTTGTTGGGCATTTTCATAGGAATTTTTGGCAGAGGGACGAGAGAGGTTGAAAGGCAATGGCAGCGTGTTTTTTCGAACGCCGGAAAGGAGTCTGCGGAACCTCAAACATTCCAAGCGTCGAGCGCATCCGCCGCCCCGTCGTTGTCGTCGGAAGTGTCACCGTCCCTTCGTCCAATGAGGCCGACGAAAGAGGACATTGAACGCTTTGAAGCAAGCGAGCAATCGGCGGAACAGGCTTTGATAGCGAGACAGATAGAAGCCCCTATTATTGGTGACGAGAACGAGCAGAAGAACGCCGCTAAGAAAATGTTTGTAGACCCATTTATTGATAACGGGTTCGATCTTGATGCTACGCTGAAGGATTTCTCGGCGCGGATGCAGAAGCACAATTTTACCCAAGAGGAATCGATATCTGTCACCACAATTTTGCAGATTTACTCGGAGGTGGTTATTGATTTGGCGAAATGGGGCTACATCAGTAAAGATGCGAAGAACGCCGTCCTCTCATCCGATATTAACCCGAACGTTTCTAGCGCCCAGAATTTCGGCAGCCCAACAGTTTCGACTGAGCAAACCTCTTCGCCAGCAGTCACGCCCGGTCTAGCCCTTGCACAGGCACCATCCGCCAGCCCAACAGTTTCGACTGAGCAAACCTCTTCGCCAGCAGTCACGCCGGGTCTAGCCCTTGCACAGGCACCATCGACAACGACAAACGCAGTGCCTCAGGGGGCGACGCCGTCACCTCCGTTAGAGGAGATATATTACGGTAAGAATGCAAACGCTGGGGGCGGCATGTTCCTGAGGACGAAGAATGGTGTGCTAATCTGGAACAGTTATCCTCGGCCCGACGATAAGGCATCCTGGAGTGGCGGACACGACGCAAACGGTTACGCTGAAGGGCAGGGTACACTCCGGTGGTACACATGCGAGCGGTTTGTCACGGAATATTTTGGCAGATTCCGGTCGTACACACGCGAGCGGTTTCTCACGGAATATGTTGGCAGAATGGTTCACGGAAAACTAGATGGCCCAGTGAAAAACACTGACGCGAGCGGCAAACGATGCCACGGGACGTTCATTGACGGAGTAAAGTCTGCCGACTGGACGAGCGAACGATAGCCGCTCTAATTTTGATTCTTCCCTCGCGGCAAAAGTTGGGCGTTCGATTATGAGTTCGGCCAATCGTCTACCGTACGAGAGTGCCGAACCATTCCACGCGCGTGTCGCACGCGCGAGGGTTAAGACTTTCGCGGTTCGCCGAACAACTACGCGCCTGCGCGAGGGAGCAGCGCATCTTACCAAACCCATTGACGCCATGTTGACGCTATCAGCGTCGAAAGTGGTCGTTGTTGGTCGCTAGACCAGTCCGCACCGCGCCAATCATTTTTCGACGCCTTATAAAGAGGGCAACCATCTTTTCAACGAACGCAACGCGGCTCTGCCTCACCACTAATGAGGCGTTGGTGTTGGGGTGGGCGTTGGAGTCTGTAATGGGGTGGAAGCTGGGATTGGCGACAAGGGTGGTGTTAGGAGTTGTGCCAGTATCGCTGGCGAAAGCGAGAGGCAGATGAACATCGACGTGAAGAGAAGCCAAGATCGTTGGCGGTTTCTGAAAGAAGTCGGGATTCGTGTTTTCATTTCTGTCGTATTAAGAGGTTTTGGTCTCAGCCTAAGATTCGTAATGCACCAATGGAACGGATGTGCTTCGTTCGGGAAAAGCGGCTACAACAGCTTACGTATTAACAATTAGAGCATTTCGCTGCGCGATATTCGATTGCTTGGACACTTTTTGGCCGGTACCCGACGCACGAGCGGTTTTGGAGCAAAATATTTCAGAACCGTAAAAAACGACCGCGAAAAAGATCAGCCCGCTCCGATGGGGGCCGACTGGCCGAGCGGCCCTACCGGTTACAAATAATATTGGATGAGCGAGGGCAGGTGGTAATCGGGGTTCAGAAAAGGCTGCGTAGCTCTCACAAGCGGAGATAGGAGCCAGTTGACTGCTGCGCAGAAAGATCAAATCGATTCATTCCAAAATCCGGTCGTCTCTCTCACGGCTAGCTCGTTCTGACATATGCAGGCCCACCCCGAAACAACAAATTGCGGCAACATTATTTTTCATGACTGGCATCTTGAAATTTTTGAAACCCCAATGATCACCCCCACGGATCGGTGATCAAACTCCAATTATTTCTGAAATCACGCCTCGGACAGAACGACTACTCCACCGGAAGACCGCCGCCTCCCGGAAAAGCCCTCCGGGGTCAGTTGAGACACGGCGTCTTTTAGTTCCCCCAAGAACTGGTTTTAGAGTAGACTGAACTACCCGAACGGGTAAAGAAGTTAATGTCGTTTCCCAACGTCTACGACGATAAAGAGAGAGCGGAAGCATACGCGACCCTCGATTTTCCGAGAACCTACTACCTAGCATACCGTGATCTACCCGCCCTCATTGCGGAGCATGTTGTTGGGAAGGAAGCACTTGATTTCGGATGCGGTGCAGGCCGTTCTACCAGATTCTTAAAGAAGCTCGGATTCAATGCGATTGGTATCGACATATCGAGCAGCATGATTCAAGCGGCTCAAAACACTGATCCGAAGGGAACGTATCTTCTCGTCAATGATGGCGACTTCAGTGCGTTCGAGGCCAATCGATTCGACCTGGTTTTTTCTGGATTCGCCTTCGACAATATTTTGGGCGTTGGGAAGCGGTGCGATCTGTTGTGCGGGCTAAGAGGTCTTCTGAATAAGACAGGACGGATTATTTTGCTCTGTTCGAGCCCAGATATCTACACGCATGAGTGGGCGTCATTTACTACAAAGGATTTTCCAGAGAACAGGGTTGCCACGAGCGGGAACACTGTTCAAATCGTGATGAAGGATGTCTCAGACCGTCGTCCCGTCATCGATGTTATATGGTTCGAGCAGGATTACTTGAATCTTTTCGCCGCTTCGGGTGTTGATCCCGTTGGTCGCCACAGGCCCTTGGGGCGAGACGGAGAGCCATTCGAGTGGGTTAGCGAAACCTCGATATCCCCATGGGTAATCTACATTTTGGCAGCCTGTTCACGTTGAAAAAGGAATGTGCGCCGCTCCTAGCTTTTCAGGATTTTCTGTTTTCTCCCGGGCCGTCAGCAAATGGCTCCGTCGGCGACCGAGGCAGGCGCTTGACCGTGCCGTTTGAGTCCAGAATGCGAATTCTCCTGAGGCCGCTTGAAACAAAACGGATCGCGCGTGATTATGCTCTTACCAGAACATAATGCCCGCGAATCCAGACTCTTTGACCGTGGTGCCATGCCCAATATCCCGGCCTCCAGACATAGTAGGCCCTGCCCACGTAATAACCAGGGCCGTACGGGCCATAACTCCCATAATACGGTCCGTATCCCGGATGCGCGCCGTAATACCCGTAATACTCATCACATCCGACTGCACCGAGCATAACAGCAAGCGCAGCAAAGAGCGGAAGCACTCGCCATTTCCATATCATTTCCGTTCTGTTTCTGGCGGAGATCGCTTTCTTCTCCGCGCGCGTACCGATGTTTGTTCTCATGTATAATTATATATACGGATCTTGCCGCCTTTCTAGCTGCTCATCCCGCTCGGGCTCGCCGTGACTAACGAGGAAACGCGTTCAGTAGTCTGCCGGTGAGGTCCAACGCTTCCTAGAACCTGTCCCCAAAACGTTTCAGATAGTCGTCAGAGAAGTCCTTCTCCCGCGGGCCGTCTTTTGAAATACGAAAGCGAGCAACCCAGTAGCAAGAGCCGTCAACGTCCGCCGTAGCGAGAAAACTCCGCCCGTGACATTCGAGTTCGCGGTAGGCGGACGCCCGCCGGTCTAATCTTGAAATTCCAAATCCCGGGCGCTCTCTTGCCGCGCGGTGCAATACGCTGTGCGGTCTCCTTATGTTGCGCGAGATAGAGTGCCAAGCTTTCAGTGATCGTCCGTTCCATATTTCCCAACCCTTTCTTCAATCTTTATAAACATCCCTGCCTTCCTTCGATGTGCAAATAATATTGGATGAGCGAGGGCAGGTGGTAATCAGGGTTCAGAAAAGGCTGCGTAGCTCTGACGTAAGTCAACGGCCTCATCACGAGGTAGCTTCAGCGTGCTTGCCAAATACCCCTTGGCTCTGTCTCGTTAAATGATGCGGATTACGCTCCAGTCGGCGCGTTTTCATCGTCGGCATTTTGCTCTTGCTCGTCGGTTGCGGCGCGCGTGACCCAAATCGCCGTTATGTTTCGCATATCCGCTTTTCAGGCAGTCGTGAGGAGTGGATCGAGACCGCTGACTTTCGACCAAATGGGATCTGTTACTACGGCCACCCCTCCCGCCATCGCAGAGTGCCGATGGTCGCGACAGGGAAAGACGATTACGATCTCGCTAAACGGGGTGGCGGTAAGCAGGCTGCAGTTTGACGGCAGAGAGCTCGTTGACCCCGAGGGTGCGCCTAGCCCCTACGTCCGCGAATCGAGGTAGAGGGGTGACACAGCATACGACCTTTGTCGCAGTGGTTGAGCTGCGGTTGCAGCGTGATGCTTCAACAAGGATTATGACCGCAGCCTAAAACAATTCTATGAAGCTCAAGTTTTATGGCACGCGGGGATCCATCCCCATCTGCGATGCCGGTTTTCAGCAATTCGGGGGCAACACTACCTGTCTGCAAATCACGTTCACCGATACGAAACGCATTGCCATCATTGACGCGGGCACGGGACTGCGAAATCTGGGCAGAGACCTTCGCGCCATCGGCCACAAGCAGGAACAAATCGTTATCGCGTTCTCGCACTTTCATTGGGACCACATCCAAGGCTTTCCGTTCTTTGCCCCAGCTTATGATCCCACGCAGAAAATCACGCTACTGACGCTCGGCCGGGACCAGACAGTTAGGAATTTGCGGGAGATTTTCGAAGTCCAAATGCAGGCTGAATATTTTCCGGTGCAATTGGATCACATGGGGGCCAATTTCGAGTTCCTTCAAATTGCTGATGCCAGCAAACACTTCACTGGCATCAACAATGTGGAAACCGTAGTCACCGCTCAAAAGCACAACCATCCCGGCGGAGCGTATAGTTTCCGGATCGAGCGAGAGGGGCAAGTGCTCGTCGTTTCCACGGATGTCGAGCATGGCGAACAGATCGATCCGCGGCTGGTGGGGTTGGCGCGCGACGCGGATTTGTTGGTTCATGACGCGCAATACACGGCCGAGGAACTGCAGAAACGGCGCGGATGGGGACATAGCAGCTTCGATCAAGCCATGCAACTTGCGGAAATGGCCGGCGTGAAGCGCCTGGCGCTCACCCACCACGATCCTGAACACGACGACGAGTTTCTTGACCGCATCGAAAAATTATGTCGAGAAAGGTTCCCCAATACGGTGCTGGCCCGCGAAGGAATGGAAATCCCGATCGGGGATGCAAGCTGAAGGCTGCAAGGCAGAAAGCACAGCATCGTCGCGGTGAGTCGCAGGTTGGTTAATCGGCGTGGCGGCTCGTGGTGCGTTTCAATCACATTCCAATCACCTTTTGGGAGATGCTGAAGGTGGCCAAGCGAGGCCATTAGGACGCGAAACTTTTTCGATCAAGTCGCACGGTCAGCCGTTAGGCGCGCTTTTTAGTGCAGGCCACTGACATTTCCACAATTGGCGTGACATCGCGGTTGGCGTCTCTCAAACTGTCCGTTGCTTCTCCAACCTCCTCCCCTGACATGTGGCGCACCCTAAAAACATTCCTGAGGATTGTGGTCTATGTGGCCGTAATCTTCTGCGGCCTGTTGCTGCTCTCGTCCGCGGCGCATCCGCGATCAGTTCCGGGTTGCCTCATTGGAATTTCGCTCGGCCTTTTGGGCATATTTGGCGTGATCGGGGTGTTCTGGCGGCAGCGATGGGAAACGGTAACGCTTGTAGTCTCTCTGCTCGCCCTCGTAGTCGGTTGCGCGGCGCTGCTGGTGCCGAGGCCGATAGCGCACGGGCCGAGTAAGGTAGTGCCAATGGCTGAGCGGCCCGCAGTGCTGAACAACGTCGAAACGACGGCCACTGGCGCTGCTAACGATGCTGTCGGTGAGTATCGCAAAATAAAAGACGCAGAAAATAAGAAGCGGGCGGTCGCTTCATTAAGCAGCGCCAGCAATCAGTTGCGCTCTCTTCAAGCAACCAAGCTGGCAGGTAACGCGAGGGCAATTAAGGATAGCGTGAAAAGCGCAAGCGTCAGCGATTCGGTCAGCGAAAGGGTTGCACCGGCCGTTGCTGACGCGGTCGCCGACGCCATCGATAAAGGCGTTCCCGCCGATTTGGCGAACGAAGCGGCCGCGCGCGGACTCGACAAAGCAGCAACCGCGCCAAGCGAGGTTGATCGTCTCCTCGACGAAATGCAGTTGGCGAATATCGCCTTCAACGCGCCGGCCTCGCTTGGATACGGCGAAACAATCGGCATTCAGTTGCGGCTTTCGACAAACAAGACCCCCGGAGAGCTTGCCGACATGATTCACGAGCCCGGCCAAAGGGAGACGTCTTCCGTCAAGATCTCCAACGAGATGGACGCGCGTCTCACCGGCGAAGCATTTCAAATCACGGCTGTTCGCCCGGAACGCCAGGCGGTCAGCGCGAGCGGTGTGACGCAATGGAACTGGGACATCACACCGAAACAACTTGGTCAACAACGGCTCCATCTCACGCTCGATGCCATCGTTAGGATCGAGGACCACGAAACCACTTACACCGTGCAGACTTTCGACAGAACCATCGGCGTCAACGTTGTCTGGCCAGACACAGCGCTATCGTTTTTGGGGAAATACTGGCAATGGGTCTGCACGGCGCTCGTCTTTCCTGTGATCGCCTGGATTGCGAAGCGGATTTTTAAGGATTGAGCAATCTTCGCAAAGAATCCCTCCAGGCACGCATTGTTATCGTCGTCATTGCAGGTGTCCTGATCGTCTTTGGTTGGCTCGCCTGGAAATGTTGGCGGGATTCGAAAATTAATTTTCTGCCACACAACGGACGGTACGAATGGATTCTCTTCCCGGTGGCGGTCGATGCGCGATCGCATCCGGTTGCGATGATGGATGCAACGTTTCGCCGAACGTTTGTGCTCGATTCGAAGCCGAAGGCCGCGCAGTTGGAAGTTCGCTCAGCAAAGCGAGTCGAACTCACAATTAATGGCGCGCGCGTTCCGCCAATTTCGGTCCGCAATTGGAAACAGATGTCCACCCTCGATGTCTCGCGTTTCTTGCGCAGCGGCGACAATAAGATTGAGGCGAGAGTTTTTAATGACAATGCTCCACCGGCGCTCTGGATCGCGCTGATTGCCGATTCGTCTACGTTCTACACGGATGATAAATGGGAGGTCTCCCTCGCAGGTTCGTCATGGCGCAGTTGCACACTCGCTTCTGTTCCACGCCATCCTGCTCCAGGCAATCTCCTCGCGGGCGCTGAAAGAATATTCGATGTACTGCCAAAGGTTTGGCAGCCGTGGATTTTGTTCGGTATTCTCGCGATCCTCCTCGCACTGTTGATTGAGCGCTGGATCAAAAAGGAAGATGTCGATCCTTCATGGGCGAAGCTTTTTGTTTTGCTAGGTCTTTGCGTTGTCGCCTGGGCGGTTCTGTTTTGGAACAACGCGAAACTGCTGCCGTTCCACTGCGGCTACGATTTTAAGGATCACGTTGCATATATTAAGTACGTCCAAGACCGCGGGGCGCTGCCGCTTCCAAACGAAGGCTACGAAATGTTTCAGCCTCCCCTTTATTACGCCTTGTCCGCCGGTTTGTTGTCGCTCTTCCACCTATCGACTGGCGATGAAACCGCGGTCCCGCTTCTGCGCGCGCTCACAATGCTTTTCGGGATCGCGAATTTTACCTTTGTCTTTTTGAGCTTGCGCTTGCTCTTCCCTCGGAGCGCGGTCGCTCAGTTGCTCGGTCTAATCACAGCGACATTTTTGCCGATGCAACTTTATCTTTCGCATTACGTCACGAATGAAGTCGTCGCCGCAACGCTCGCGACTGTTTCGATTTATCTCGGATTGCGGGTGTTGATAATTGAGCGCGCGTCTGTTTGGCAATTGCTCGCGCTCGGCGTTTGTATCGGTGCGGCGTTGCTCACGAAAGCGACCAATCTATTACTCATCCCGCCGCTGCTTGGAGCTTTGCTTATCAAACTTTTCCAACAACGCGCTCCGACGTTTGAATGGCTCCGCACAGCCGGAGTGACAATCACAGCAATCCTCGTTACATGCGGATGGCATTACGTTCGGATCTGGCGGCATTTCGGAACGCCAATCATCGGCAACTGGGATCCAGTTCTAGGGTTTCCGTGGTGGCAGGATCCCGGTTTTCACGCATCCGCTGATTATTTTCGCTTCGGCCGCTCGCTCGTCACTCCGCTCTTTAGCGGTTTCGATGGATTTGCCGATGGAATTTACTCCACGCTCTGGGGGGACGGTCTTGGCGGCGGGCTCTCAGGGGTGCTATCGCGTACACCCTGGAATTACCACCTGATGATCGTCGGTTATTGGCTCGCGCTATTGCCCACCCTTCTGGTGATCCTTGGAGCGGCGATTGCGATTCTTCGATTCGTCAGACAAGCAAAGCCGGAGTGGTTTTTGCTACTGGGAGTTTCAGCACATGTTTTTGTCGCGCTCGTTTTCATGACGCTGAAAGTTGCGTCCTATGCGCAGGTGAAAGCGTTTTATGGTTTGGCTGCGCTCGTTCCTTTTTGCGCCTTCGCTGTAGTCGGTTGGCAAACGCTTACCGCTCGCTCACGCACTTCGCGATTACTCATCACCACGTTCCTGATTTTCTTCGCTATTAACAGCTTCGCGTCGATATGGATCCGACCGTCGAGCGAACAGCACATTTACAATGCGTTGCGATTGATCACACAATCGCAATCGGTTCGCGCCGTTTCAGAAGCGGCTGCCGCGGTCGAAATGGATCCTTCTAGTGCGCGTGCATGCTATGTTCTCGCCGCAATCCTGGATGAAACTGGCGACACGAGCAAAGCTATTGCGCAATCCGAGCATGGCCTTGAGTTGGATGCAGCGAATGGCGATTGCCATTTCCAATTAGGAATTAGTCTCGCAAAACAAGGACAACTCAATCGCGCAATGAGCGAGGGGCAGAGGGCGCTCGAATTGCTGCCGGAAAATGGCCGGGCACACGGTCTGGTTCTGTCACTCTCAGCGGAACTGCACCGCGGCGCGGAAGCGCTCGCCGTCGGACGCGATGCGCTTGCAGTCTCTCCGTTCGAATCCGAATTGCATTATCGCGTCGGACTTGTTGCGGGCGAGCTGGGCGATTTCGAGACTGCGGCCCAACAATTTGCTTATGCGTCATTGCTTGCGCCGAATGTCTCGGAAATCACCGACAAACTTCATCTAACGATTCGATTCGCGTCGCAAGGATTACGTGCTTCACTTCAGTTACAGGAAATCGCTTCGACGGCCCCGGACTCTCCCGCGTTATTGAACGACCTTGCCTGGCTCTTCGCAACCAGCCCCGATGCCACGTTGCGCGATGGCGCACGAGCTGTCGATCTTGCGGAGCGCGCATGCGCCCTAACTGAGCGTAAACAACCACAATTAATCGCTACGGCGGCGGCCGGGTATGCCGAGACAGGAAAATTTTCCGAAGCGATCACGACTGTGCAGAACGCGGCAGTTCTCGCGCGTTTAAAGGGCGACTCAAAAACTGTCGACCTTGCCGAGAAAATGTTGACCGCTTTTCAGTCGAACCAACCTTACCGGGAGGAACTAATTCGATGAAATTTTCCGCGAAGCGCTCGGAATTGGATTCAATGGTATTACAAGTCGAGCTACACTCGTCAGCATCATTCAAGGCGTCGCGTTGTTTTTCCTGATCGATAACGCGCGCTCGTGCTCACGACTCAGGACATCGTCTACTGGCTCTGCGTCCCAGCCGAGCGGCTCATCATCTTTCTATTTTAGTCGCGCTCGATTTTGCACACGTTGGTAGTTGTCCGCGAGCCGCTCGAATTTGGACACAACTTTCTTTACGTGACCTGCGCTTTGTTCGAATCGCTGCTCTTTACCAAACTAACCGAACCACGAATGTGGTTTACGCTCGGCACAATTGCGGTGCGGGCGGCTGGCTTCTCTTTATATCGGATTTCCGTCTCATCCGTGCCAGCGAGAGCAACAGCACCGGACAGGCCAGTAAACGGCTACCTGCCAATGTCCGCCGTGACCAACGCTGGAATGTCATTCTCTTCTTGCCCGACGTTTTTCGCCCTAAATCTGATCTGCGCATCTTGTACTTATTTGTCGCAGAACTTTTTTCTCACGCGCAACGGTCACGTTTGGTTGATCGCATTCCAGCTCCTCGGCCTTGCCGGTTACTTATTTTATTCCGTCCGATTTATGTCGACCTCGCGCCGCTAATCGCCGAGCCCGCACGGAGTGACGCGGACTGATCGCTGAGAACGAACGGGGCTGAGCTTGAGTCACGATTAAATTCCGCTCAAAGCCCGTCGAGCTTTTTCAATGTCCGATGGTCGCAGCACGATGATCCCTTTCGGCGACGTTCCGCTAGTCGCGAAATACGCATACTCGATGTTCACTTCCGCGCGTGAGAGTGCGTCCGCAATTTTTCCAAGCACACCCATCTCATTCGCGGCGTCGATGCAGAGTACATCGTTCTCGAAGGCAAGCACGCCGCGTTCGCCCAACAACATCAACGCCTGGGTTGGGTCGCTCACGATCATTCGCACCACCGAATGGTCCACCGTGTCCGAAACAGTGAGCGCGTGAATATTGATTCCGGCTTTGGCCAAAGCTTCGCACACTCGTGCAAGTGCCCCTGGTCGATTTTCAAGAAAGACCGCGAGTTGTGTCCCCGTTTCCAGGGAGAGAATTTTTTTCATCCTGAATTCACAATGACGCGAAGCGGCGATTCTGACAATAGGGATCATCAAAGCGAGTAGCCATTCGGTGCCGCAAATGCCATTGTCAGGCCAAACATGACGAAATCGCCGGATTTACGACTCCCTCCGCGTACCGTCGGTTTTTTCACCGCCTGTGGGATCGTAATCGCAAACATCATCGGCACCGGCGTTTTCACCAGCCTCGGATTTCAGGTCGCCGACATCCAATCCGGCTTCGCCTTGATCATGCTTTGGATCGTCGGCGGAATCGCGGCACTGTGTGGCGCGCTTTGTTACGGCGAGCTCAGCGCCGCGCTCCCGCGCTCAGGCGGCGAATACCATTTTCTTTCCGAGATTTATCACCCTTCGGTCGGCTTCATGGCCGGATTTGTTTCGGCGACAGTCGGCTTCGCGGCGCCGATCGCGCTCGCGGCCATGGCGTTCGGAAAATATTTTCAGGGCGTTTTCAATTTCGGTTCGCCGATTTTGCTTTCGTTCGTTTTGGTGTGGATCGTCGCCGTCTTCCATTTCGGAAATCTTCGTCTCGGCAGCGCGTTCCAAAATCTCTGGACCGTTGTGAAGTTGATTTTAATCACCACACTTATTGGCGCTGGAATGCTGGTCACCGAAAAACAGCCGATCACTTTTCTGCCGCAGATCGCCGACAGGATGTCGATCTTCAGCGGCGCGTTCGCCGTTGCCCTGGTCTACGTGATGTATTCCTACTCCGGCTGGAACGCCTCAAGTTACATCATCGGTGAAGTGAAAAGTCCCGAACGAAATGTTCCGCGCTCGCTTGTGTTCGGCACGCTCATTGTCATGGCAGCGTACGTCCTTTTGAATGGGATGTTTCTTGCCACGACGCCGCAATCGGAGATGCGCGGCCAGGTCGAAGTCGGTTTGATTGCCGGCAAACACATTTTTGGCGAGAACGGCGGCCGGGTTGTCGGCGCAATCATCTGTCTCGGTTTAGTCTCGGCTATCAGCTCCATGACCTGGATCGGGCCGCGCGTGACGATGTCGATGGGCGAAGATCACTGGTTGCTGCGATTTCTCGGCCGCAAAAACGCGGAAGGCGTTCCAGCGAACGCGGTCGTCGTTCAACTGTTAATCGTCAACATCCTTCTGCTCACGCGCAGCTTCGAACTGGTTGTTGTTTATATTCAATTCGCGCTTTTGCTCTGTTCCCTCTTAACCGTCGTCGGCGTGATCGTGTTGCGACTGGCGCGCCCGCAAATGGCGAGGCCTTATCGCGTTTGGCTTTATCCGGTCCCGCCGATCATTTTCGCCGGGATCACTGTCTGGATGATGATCTATCTCTTGCGATCAAAGACGACTGAATCAGTCGCTGGGCTCATTACCGCAATGGTCGGCTTCCTGCTTTACTTTTGCAGCGGCAGACGCATCAGTGCTGGCCAATGAAGAATTTTCAATCCCGCAAAATGGAACATTCGCGCCTTTGGCACTTATGTCGGGCCCATCGAAATCTTCAAGCAACACTGCCAGCCCAAGTTGAAAGAAATGTTGATCATAGCAATCCTCCGCCGATCGACTTCAACTTCGGCTACCGCTGGAACTACAAAGAGAGCCTCGTCATCGTGGCCACGCGCATTTAATTTACTCCTGGAAACGGCGGAACCAAGAGTACGGGAAAACGTCACCCGGGCAATCCGTCGGCCAGCGCGGAGGATTCATTTCACGGTGCGGCTTCACAATCGGATAATGGTCGCCCACCTTTCCGCAGCGTTGCCGCAGATAACGAATCAACTCCTCGCAACAATCAAGCTGTGCGCGCGTCGGTTGATCACGATTGAAATCGCCGACCAGACAAATCCCGAGCGCAATGTTGTTCAAATAATCGCTGTGCACGTGACCGCCGTTGATTTGTCGCCGCCAGCGATCCCCTACTTCGATCTGGCCATTGCCGGTGGAAGTTCCGTTGCCGATAACAAAATGGTATGCAAGACCGTTTTGCATCCGTCGAAAATGTCGATGGTAATAGTCGAACGCGGCGGCGTTTCCCTGACGCGTTCCGCTGTTATGCACGACGATGAATTGCCAGCGCCCGCGCATAACCGGAGCTCGATCGATCTGCGCCCTCACTGAGCTCGTGAGATAACGATAACCGGCGCCGCTGCCCGAGCGCTGCCCGCCGCCAAACAATCGCGACCAAAAGCCGCGCGGCCTTTCATAGCCATATTTTTCGATCGTTAACTGTTCTGGTTCTTCAACAGGCGCAACTGGCGTAGTCAACGCTGATTTCAGCTGCGGCGCTGGAGTTGGAGGCAGACTCGCAACGGCGGTCGCGCGCGCCGGCGTCGCGCTCGCCGCCATTTCTGGAGTCTCCGACGGCTTTGGCGAACTCTTCTTTTGGGGCCTCGGCGACTTTTTCAGATTCGTTTTCTTTTTCGCTTTCGGCGAAGGCGACTTCTTTTTCTTATGTGGTGATGTTTCTAGCTTCGATTTCGGAGTCGGTGATTCGTCAGTCGAGGTGACGGCGCGAGCCTTTCGGATCGGCGTCGCAGTCTCGGATTCGTCGGTTGAAGTGACGGCCCGCGCTTTCCGCACCGGCATCGCCTTTTCTTCATCCGGTTTTTGCGCGTGAAGGACGAAACCTCCAATCATCGCGCTGAGCGCGAGAAAACTACAAACGCCGAGCCGTCCCACTGGTGCGCAGCGTAACAGAGTGTTACGTACGATCAACCGGCAACGAGATCAAAACTGCGTCACGCAGGTTGAACAACTGCTTCCGAAGCTTCCACCTTGCCCCGTTCTTCTCGCTCACGACGAAGAATCGCGTTCAACTTTCCGCCAAGCAACAGGAAGAGACACGTTAGATACATCCACGTAAGCAAAATGATGATCGACGCGAGGGCGAGATAGGTCGCGTCGTAACGGCTATAGCGCGCGACATACAACTGAAACAATTTTGTGACTGTGATCCAGCCGGTGGCGAAAAAAATCGCGCCGGGAAGCGCTTGCCGGATGGTGAGATAGTTTTCCGGCGTGAGCAGGTACAAAACAAGTGCGAGCCCGATCAGCGTCACCCAAGTGAACGGCAGGCTAAGATAAGCCACCCATTCCTGAAGGGGAACTCTTAGTTGAAAATTCACTTCCGCAACGCCGGCCAGCGTTTCGCCGAACACGATCGCGTTGAAGCAAACCAGGATAACGATTGCGAACCAGAACAGGAGCAAAAATGAAATGACGTATTTCGACCACCAATTCCGTGGTTCGGTCACGCCATAAGTGTGACTCAACGCGCGCGAAATCGTGGCGATGAAAACGGTGCCGCAGTAAATGCCGAGCAGAATTCCCGCGTTCGCGATGAATCCGCTCGAGCCGGTCACAACCACGCTCGCAGCCGCAGCATCTAAAACGTTCTGCACTTTCGGATCTGGTGGCAGAAAACTTTGTAGAACACCGAAAATTCCGTGCAATTTCGCCGGATCAGTTCCGAAAAGTCCGAGCAGGTGCCAGAGAAACAGCAGACCCGGCGCGAGCGCGATCAGCAACGCGTAAGCCATCTGTGCGGCCAGAGCGGTCGTGTTGTCGGTGGCGGCTTCCCAAATCAGCCGCCGAAAAACCTTCAAGATGATGCGTAATATTTTCACGCAAGTGAGAGTTTACTTTGCCGAGTGTAAATATCCATTAACTTCCAGCCGCCTCTCCCTCTGCAAGATCGACAACTCGCGTTATGAAAAGAATTTTGATCCTCACCGCCGGTTTTGGTGAGGGTCACAACAGTGCCGCCCGCGGTGTTCGCGCCGGCCTCGCTCGTGTCGCGCCGAAAGTCGAAGTCGAGCTGCGCGATTTATTTCCGGAAACCTTCGGTGCGCTGAACGAGTTCGTTCGCCGCGCCTATTCGACATTGACCAATCGCTGGCCGCGATCGTGGGGCTATGTTTACAAATGGCTCGATCATAAAGAGGATTTCGACGAACAGTTTCAGAAGTTTTACGGCCTGAAGAAAAATCTCGGCAGATTACTCGACCGCTTTCAGCCCGAGGTCGTGGTTTCGACGTTTCCGCCTTATCCCTATTTGTTGCAGCAAATTCTCGGAAATGAACGCCACTGCAAAAATATCGCGATCGTCACCGACTCGATCACTGTGAATGCGATTTGGTATCGCGCGCCGGCCGATTGCTTCCTTGTCGCAAACGAACAAAGCGCCGCTGTTGTTCGCAACGGCGGCGTGCCGTCTGAAAAAATCAAAGTGTTCGGTTTTCCGGTAAGTCCGCGCTTCACTGACTTTGCCCAAGATCGGCAAGTACCGAACAAGATCGCGCCGCGCGTGCTCTATGTCATCAATGCAGGCACGAGTCGTGCCCCGCAGCTCGTTCGCAAACTTCTTGAATCAAATATTCACCTTACCGTGACAGTTGGCCGGGACGAAAGACTCCGGCGCGCGATTGAGGGCGTGACCCGCGATCGCAAGATCGACATCCTTGGCTGGACCGATGAGCTGCCACGATTGCTTTGCGAAAGTCATGTTCTTATCGGCAAAGCCGGCGGCGCGACGGTGCAGGAAACAATCGCCGCCAGTTGTCCGATGATCATCAATCACGTGGTTTCCGGACAGGAGGAAGGCAACGCCCAGCTGATTGTCGACACAAATTCCGGCGCGATCGCGCTTTCGAACAACGAAGTTGTATCGCAAGTTCAGCGCGCATTCCTGAACAACGCGAAACAATGGCGGGACTGGTCAGCCAATATCAGCAAACTTAGCCGGCCGCGCGCGTCACTCGACATCGCTGAGTTTTTGTTGTCGATTTAGCGTCGAAAGATTTCGTCGCCGCCTAGAAACGTCCGCAACACTTCGAGTTCCGGCGAAATTACAACCAGATCGGCCTCACGACCGATTTTGAATTGGCCTTTGCCCGTTAGCCCGATCACGAATGCCGGCGTGTCGGTTGCCATCGCAACGGCTTCGTGTAACGGCACGCCGACTTTGGTTACCATTGTCCGCACGAGATCGATCATGCGCGACGCGCTGCCGGCCAACGCGGCGCGGTTCGCCAGCAAGCAAACACCTGCTTCGGTAATGCATTTCGCTCCGTAGAGCGAGAACTTGGAGCCGTCAGGTAGACCTGCGCCTGCAGTCCCATCAGTCACCAAACAAATTCCTGTGAAATTCTTCGCGTGATACAACATTTTCATCAGCGTCGGAGAAACGTGATGACCGTCGGCGATCAATTCACAAATGATTTCAGGTTCACTCATCGCAAATTCGAGCAGACCTGCGACACGATCGATCCCACGCCGACGCGCGCTCGACATGCAATTGAATGCGTGTGTAACGCTGCGCATGCCGTGCTCGAACGCAGCGCACGCGTCGTCTTCCCACGCATCACTGTGCCCGCCAGTCACGCTGATGCCGTTCTTGCGCAGATCATCGATAAGCTGAATTGCACCGGGAAGCTCAGGCGCAATTGTCATTCGTTTGATCACATCGCTGTGTTCGAGCAACGGCGCGTACATTTGTTTGGTCGGCTTCCGCATCAAACTGGCGCGTTGCGCGCCAGCCTTCGCTTTCGAAATAAACGGCCCCTCCACGTGAACGCCTGCGATTTGTTTAATTGATGATTTTTGAGCCCGAACTTCGTCGACCACTTTCAAGATCGCTTTGATCGGCGAGGTCGTGGTCGTTAGGAGGAGCGAAGTAGTGCCGCCGCTTGCGTGGTAATCGCAAATCGCGCGAAACGCTTTAACCGAGGCTTGCATCGTGTCGCGTCCCATCGCGCCGTGCACATGAAGATCGATAAAACCGGGCGCGAGATAATTGCCTTCTAGATCGACAATCTGCTCCCCCATCGCGGGTGCTTGCGTGCGAATCGCGGTGATTACTCCGCTTTCGACGACGAGATCCAGCCCATTGCGAACGCCATTCGGAAAGATCAAACGCCCGTTCTTGAAGATCATCGCGCAAGTCTAAGCAATTCTGCGGCGCGGGTGAACATCTGATCTGAGAACCCGAGCGCCTGCTTAAACCGAAAATCCCGCTCAAGGGGATTGTCGATCTTTTGAATCCGGCGAAACAATTGTCCATCGAGCGACTGATTCAGCCAAAGACGGTGGCCGAGCACCGGCACAGGAAAATCGCTGCCGTGAAGGATGCGCGGTTGGATTTCATTCCGCCGGCAATCATGAAGATGTCGGCAGCGGTTCAGCGAGACCATCGCGCTGATATCGCCATAGAGATTAGGGAATTCCTGCAACATGGCGACCCAATCATCGAAATAATCGCGATCAAAGGCTCCGCTACTTGTCCCGCAATGCGCCGCGATCACCAATTCGCCGCATTCCAGCGGCGTGCGCAGAAAGAGCGGATCGGCAAACTTCTTGTCAACAATCGGAACGGTGTGTTCGCCGCCGGTGTGCGCGAGCAAGAGCAAACGGGCGTCCGCCATTTTTCTCCAGAACGGAATGTAACGTCGGTCCGACATGTCGATGTTCTTGCAGTTGGGCAAACATTTCATCAACACTGCACCGTTCGCGATACAACGATCGAGCTCATCGAGCACATCGCGTCGCGCGGGATGAATTGAAACGCCAGCCAGAAATTCCGAATGCTGTCGGGCAAGATCGAGAACCACATCATTTGGCACGAACATTGAGCCCAGATCGTTGCGTGGAATTCCATCAGAATCGTGAACACGTTCGTGCGCAAGCAGGACAACAGCGTCGAGCGACGATTCGCGGATGAGTCTTAGCAAATTGTCGGCGTAGATCTTTTCAAGATCGTCTTCGAGCGCAGTTGCAGGCATCCCGAGCTGGCGAACCATGAAGCCGGCGAGCGCGCGATGCCATCCTTTCAAGTGCAGCCAACCGCGAGAGCCGGCGACGCCGTTACTGACCATATGAACGTGCACGTCGATCCGCACGGGGAACTGATTGCGTTTAGAGTCGCAAAAGTCCATTTTCTCAAACGGCGTGGAATCGGTTTACGATGTCGTGATCATCGGCGGCGCATTTTCCGGCGCAGCGACGGCGACGCTCATCAAACGCAAGAACCCGTCCGCCCGCGTGTTGATCATCGAGAAGAACGCTACGTTCGATCGCAAAGTCGGTGAATCGACAACCGAAGTGAGCAGTTGTTTCCTGACCCGGATTCTCGGGCTGGCGAATTATCTCGGGCACGAACAGCTGGCAAAACAGGGACTGCGAATGTGGTTTTGCAATTCGCCGGAGCAGAAGTTCGATGACTGCGTTGAGATCGGACCACGTTACGGATCGCGCGTGCAAACGTTTCAGGTTGACCGCGCGAAACTTGATTCACATTTACTCGAATGCGCGGTCAACGCCGGTTGCGAATTGTTGCGCCCGGCGAAAGTCACCAAGATCGAATTAAATGGAGCGAGCGGGCAAAGACTCGATGTCGACTCTGGAAAAGCGATTCGCACGCGCTGGCTGATCGACGCAAGTGGCCGGGCAACGTTGCTCGCGCGAAAGCTCGGACATTTCCGACCAAACAACGAACACCCAATCAACGCGGTCTGGGCGCGGTTCACAGGTGTAAAAGATTGGGACAGCTATGACTGGCGGCAACAATTTCGCGGTTATATGGACGCGTGCCGCACCGCGCGTTCATGGGCGACGAACCATCTGACCGGACACGGCTGGTGGTGCTGGATCATTCCGCTTCGCGGCGGCGACGTCAGCGCCGGAATTGTTTATGACAGCCGAATCTTTCAACTGCCGAATGGCGGTAGTGTCGCCGAAAGGTTGAGCGCGCATATTCTCGCGAACCCAGTGGGCCGGGAAATCTTTTGCAACGCGCGCGCAATCGAGGGCGACGTGCACGCATTCTCCGCGTTGCCGTATCTCAGTGAAAAAGTTTGTGGCGAGGGCTGGGCCTGTGTCGGCGACGCCGCCGGATTCATCGATCCGCTTTACAGTCCCGGACTCGATTTCTGTTCCTACACGAGCAGCTATGTCGCCGACCTTGTCGCGCGCGGCGCGGCGGGCGAAAATGTTTCGGCGAATATCGCGCACTACAACGAGCAATACCCAATCATGTATCGCTTGTGGTTCGAAACGCTGTTCAAAGACAAATATTATTATATTGGCGATGCCGAACTGATGTCGGCCGCGTTTCTACTCGACGTGGCGTCATATTATTTCGGTCTGGTCATCCCCGCGTATCGAAATCCGGAGAAAGCGTTTCTGGAGTTGCCATTTCAGGGAAGGCCGGGACGCATCGCCGCGGGCGTAATCAAATTTTACAACCGGCGTCTCGTCGCGTTGGCGAAGCGTCGCATCGCCACCGGGTATTTTGCGAAGCACAATGCCGGTTGGCGCGAATTGTATGATGGCTTTGTTCCCGATTTTCGCGTAACGAAATTACTTCGAAAGGGATTATTGCGTTGGTGGAAAGCGGAACTAACCAATCTGCGGCTGATGTTTACTTCGCCCGTGAGAACGCCGGCGAAAAAGACTTCCGCCGCCGGGATCGTAGAAGCATAACCGGCAACGAGCGGCGTTGGTGGCACGCGCTCGTCGTTCACGGAATTTTTTGGAGGAAGTTTGTCAATTGGAGCGTCCGCGTTCTTCCAGCGGTCCTTTGCGCGCCGGACTCGCAATAAAGAAGAACAGGCAAGGCCGCGATCCAAGTCATCGGGCGATGCGGTTGCTTCGAAATCTGCGCGCGGTTAAATTGCCGCTCGTTGCGAGTTGTGAATCATCTGCGCGTTGTTCGCGTGTTCGCCAACTTCGGCTGGTCACTGACGGACACGGCAGCGTATCGAATGACGAAGGGACGATTTCGCTATAAGGTTGAGGGCGCCAGATTTTTGGACGGACTCGCCGCATCGAAAGGAGCAATCTTTCTGACTGCGCACGTGGGTAATTATGATTTGGGCGCCGCGTTGTTCGCAGAGAGATTCAGGCGCCAAATCCGCGACAGAGCCAGATGCGCTCGCCGCCCGACCACGCCGACTCCACGCAAAATTGGGCGCGAGTTCTAGAGGAAATCGTTCAGGGTATTGGCCGTAGTTGGTTCGCGTTTGCGCCGCTGTTTCAAGACGCACGCGACTCAGACTGGATTCACCAGCTGCAAATACCAGTGCACAAATTTTTCGCCGAAAAACATCCAGATCAGTGCGCCGAGGGCAAGATACGGGCCGAACGGTAATTTCGCTGACCAAACGCGTTTGCCGATGATCAGCGTCGCTAGTCCCACGATCGAACCCGCGACCGAGCCCGCGAAAATGCTGAACAAAGCGCCACGCCAGCCGAGAAAGGCGCCGATCGCCGCCAAAAACTTCAAATCGCCGCGGCCCATCGCCTCGCGTGGGATTTCCAGCTCACGGGCAATCCCGGAAATCTGGTCGACGGTATCGAGTACGAACTCTTCGCTGCCGACGCGGACGCGATTGTAGTGAAACTCCAGGACTTCGTTTTCAACAGCCCGATTGTCGATCTTCGCATCGTTGCAGTGAAGCAACAGACGATCCTTTTCACGCGCAAAATAATCACTCCACAAGCTGCGTTCCCCGCCGACGACGAAATCGGCATCGTCACCGTGGCGTGTCCAAATGAACGGCGTTGGACCGTCGAGCTTCACCCGCTTTTTGCCAAACGCGATCTTTCCGCCCTCGAGCATGATCCACAAAATTACGTAACCGAGCGCCGCCGCGAGGGATGAACGGACCAGCGCCGCTAGGCGCGAGTCGCCACTCATCAACTCGGGAACGATGAAGCTCGCGACGATTCCAGCGATTGTTCCGCCGATTGTGATTTGATCGGGAATAATGAAATGTTCGAGATCTACAAACGTCGCGATGAGTAGGATCGAAACAAAAACCCAATAGGCGATCGCAATCTTCCATGGAAAGAACTGCCAAACAGCGAGAAACAAAAGCGCCGTTAGCAATTCGACACTGAAATAACGGAGGGCGATCTTGCTGCCGCATCTTGCGCAACGGCCGCGCAGGACCAGCCAACTTACGAGAGGAATATTTTGCCGCCACGGAATTTGGGTATTACAAACGGGACAGAACGAACGGCGAGGCTCCCTAATCGAGATTTCGCGTGGCAATCGATAAATGCCGACGTTCAAGAATGAACCAATGACAGCACCGGTTACGAACGCGAGCACCGCAAAAAGTGTGACGTAAAAAGAAATATCCACGCGATCAGGCCGGATTCCGCGATTTTCGGCGTTCCATCAACCAAGCGATCCAAATGCAGCTTTCGTAAAGCAATGACATTGGCAGCGCCATTGCGATCAACGTCAGGAGATCAGGCGTTGGTGCAATGATTGCCGCGAGAATGAAAATCAGGACGATGGTGTAGGGCCGCGTGCGCGCCATGAATTTGTAGGTGATCAGACCAAAATAAACCAAAGCGAGCACGACAACCGGCAGCTCAAACGCCAAGCCGAAACCGAGAACGAATTTGGTTACGAAAGAATAATATTGCTGCACGGTCCAAGTGGGCGCCCAGCCGAGCGATTGAGTATCGCGGAAAAAGAAGAGGATCGTCTTTGGCAGCAGCCAGAAATAACCAAGCACGACGCCCAGCAAAAAAAGGCCAAAGCTTCCGACAATTGCCGGAAGCAAAAAGCGCTTTTCGACCTCGGTCAGCGCAGGAAGCACGAATCCAGCGAGGAAATAAAGAAGCAACGGAAACGAGATCACAATCCCTGCGTAAAACGCGAGATGAAACGAGATCACCAACGAATCGGTGATGCCGAGGGCTTTCAGCCCACCCACTTGCGGATCGAGATCGTGGAGTGGCGCCTGCATCACGCGGACGAGGTCAGAACGGAATGCGAAACAGAGAATCATCGCGCCGACAAGCGTCGTCGCCATTTTTACGACCATCCAACGCAGGTCTTCGAGATGCTCGAGAAACGGTTTTGATGTTTCGCTCTCCGGCAGTTCACGAAATTTGAAAATCTCGCGCAGGCCCATGTCTTCGTTCAGCGCGCGTCGAATGAAATGAAGCCTCGGGCAGCGAGCCGTGCGCAAATTGCTAGCGTGTTCGAATCACGAATTTCGTTCTGCGCGATCATCCGCCACAACGCATCCGTTCCGACCGGCCGACATTCTAGAATCCCCTCATCTTCTTCGCGCTTGTGGGCGTTGGCTTTTCGGACCGGCCGGATCAGGAAAAAATAGCAATGCTCATCAGTGAGACCGGCCGAAGTGAAAAAATAGCCGAGTGGAATTATTTCGCCGCGGGGCGCTAGGTCATAACCGGTCTCTTCATGCAATTCGCGCAAGGCGACGGCTTCGATTTCGTTTTCGTCGAACTCATCGTCGCCATCGATCTGCCCGGCCGGCATCGACCAAATCGCGGCCCGAATTGGAATTCTCTCTTCCCTGATGAGCAAAAACTTCCCGTCGCTCGTCATCGGCGCGATCACAACAGCGGCTTTGCGCCTGATCGTCGTCCAGGTCCTAGCTTCCGGAGAGGATGGCGTTCGAACTTTTTCAGTCACGACCTCCAAATGCGAATTCGTGAAAATTTTTTCGCTCGAAACCGTTTCCCAGCCGTCGTTGTCCCGTACCAGTTTGCTCCGTTTCACGTTCGGAGTGTAGAGGCCGCTATCCTCAGCGGCAAACTAAACGGAGTTTTTCGCGCCAGGACTTGATTTGCGCTTTGACATTCTTCGGCGACGGCCCGCCGATCGCATGGCGTGCAGAGAGTGAATGTCGAACGTCGAAGACCTTGGCAACATCGACATCGAACAAACACGAGCTCTTTTTGAGCGCTTCCAATGACAATGCGTCGAGTTTCTTCCCTGTCGCCACGGCATCAGCCACAATCTTTCCAACAGTTTCGTGCGCTTCACGAAAAGGCATTCCTTTCTTGACCAGATATTCAGCGAGATCGGTTGCGAAAAGATTTGAATCCGTCGCAGCGGCCTTCATTTGATCTCGATTAATTTTCAATTCCGGCAGCATTGCAGAAAAAAGTTCCAGCGCGGATGAAATCGTATCGACCGAATCAAAGAGCGCTTCCTTATCTTCCTGGAGATCGCGATTGTAAGCAGACGGCAGCGCCTTCAGCGTTGTTAAGATCGATACCAGATTTCCATAAAGACGTCCGGTCTTCCCGCGAGTGAGTTCGGCCATGTCGGGATTTTTCTTCTGCGGCATCAAACTCGAACCGGTCGAAAACGATTCGCTAAACTCCACAAAACCGAACTCACTCGTGCTCCAGATGATCAGATCCTCGCTCAACCGCGAGAGATGCATTCCAATCATTGCGAGACAGAAAACGAACTCGCAGACGAAGTCGCGATCGCTCACCGCATCGAGACTATTTTGGCTGATGCGTGCGAAGCCGAGCTGGCGTGCGATGAATTCGCGATCAAGCACGATGGTGGAACCAGCCAGCGCGCCCGAACCCAACACAAGCACGTCCGTCCTCTGCAGACAATCGGCGAGACGTTCAACATCGCGCTCGAGCGCTTCGATCTGGCCCAACAAATAATGGGCGAACAAAACCGGCTGAGCACGCTGCAAATGCGTATAGCCCGGCATCTGAAGATTTACATGTTTTTGGGCCAGTTTGAGAAACGCTTTTTGCAATTTCTTCATTTGCGATGAGGTCCGTTTGATTTCGTCTTTGATGTAGAGGCGGAGATCGAGCGCGACCTGATCGTTCCGACTCCGCGCAGTGCGCAATTTCCCGCCGGCATCACCAATTTTCTTGGTGAGTGCACTCTCAATATTCATATGCACGTCTTCGAGAGACTCGTCCCAACTGAATTTTCCAGAGGCAATCTCTCTTTCGATTTCACGCAGCCCGGACTGGATTTTTTTCTGTTCGACAGTGGAAATGATTCCCGCTTTCGAGAGCGCAGCTGCGTGAGCAATTGAGCCGGTAATGTCGTGTCGATAGAACCGGCGGTCAAAGGATACGGACTCACTATAAAGCGCAGCACTTTTTGCGATAGGTTTCCGGAATCGGCCCTTGCGCATGTCAGTCGAGTGTCGCTCGTCGGGTGACAGTTACTGAAGCGTACGCAGCGTCCTTGAGAACAAACTTGCGAATCTCGATTGCGATTTTACGGACGCGGAGTTTCCGCAAGAGGTGTGTGGCAAGATCGTTTGCCAGCGTTTCAAGAAGTTTGGGAGATTGTTGAGAGATGAAGGTTTTTGTGTTCCGGCAAAGCAAGGAATAGTCGACCGTGCGCGCAACTGCATCCTTAATGTCGCGAAGATCGCGCGCCGGCCAAAAAGTGATATTAAGGACAAGACGTTGGCGCTTGCGTCGTTCGGCCTGCGAAACCCCTACATGCGCCAGCACCTTTAGCCGCTCAATGTGGATTTGTTGTTCGGTGCTAACTCTCATCGTGTGTATAGCTTACGCTAAATTATCTTTAATTGAGAACTTCCGATTTGTTTAACTATTTCGCGAACTCTTACCGGCGAATCTCGTAATCACCAAGCGAAAGCAAGATTTAGCTTAGCGTGATTGCCCTTTCTCTCGCTCGAGTTTAGAGCCTTTAGGCTTGTCCACAATCCCTCAACATCCGATCATCGCCGCCCGTGAAGACTGAAACCGCTTTGAAATTGAGCGTGTCGCCGGCCGGCGGTTCTGGGGCGACTGGCTGGCGGAAGCGCCGTCACGGTTGTCTGCAGCATTCGCCCGCTGCTCTTATCCTACCCGAAAGCGAACGTCACGAATGATCTTTGGACCGAAGCGCTGCTTCAATTTCCGGAGGACGTCGATCTTGGCCACCTGTTCGAGTTCGTAATGCAGCGCTGGTTGCAGAACGCGGACATAGAGAACGCCTTCACGCAAAGCGACCGGCGCCGAATGCGCGGCGATAAAATCACCGACGATTTTGCTCCATGCTTCAAGCACTTCAGCTTCCTGCAACCGTTCTTTCAGGCCGAGTCGTTGCATCACCTTCGGCAAAACATCGGCGGGCGCAGCCCATCGGCTATGCGTCACGGTTTTTTCGGGTAATCCGCGCCACTCAGCAACGACGTGAGCACGAAGTGATGGATTCATCCAGTACTAAACTGCTCGACTCGGCCCGGAATGACAAGATCGAGAATCGTCAATCAGTACCGCCGGCGCATGTTGCTCGGCAAGATATTCAACTCGGTGCGATATTTTGCGACGGTTCGACGCGCGATTGGAATGCCGCGGTTGCTCAAGATCTCGACGATCTCTTTGTCACTCAACGGCGCGCCACCGTCTTCGTTCTTCACTAGATCGAGAATCGCTTCCTTCACGCTCGTGTTGCTCATCGATTCCCCGGTAGCGGTTTGATAACCAGGCGCGAAGAAATACTTCATCTCGAACATCCCCTGCGGCGTGGACATGTATTTGCTGGAAATGGCGCGACTAACCGTCGTTTCGTGCACACCGACCGCGTCCGCGATCTGCACCATCGTCATCGGTTTCAGGAACGCAGAACCTTTCTCGAAGAACTCGCGTTGGCGTTTCACAATCTCGTGCGCGATGTTTGAAATCGTCTGCTGGCGTTGATGGATGGATTTAATCAGAAATTTCCCGCTTCGGATTTTGTCGCGAATGTAATCCTTCACTTCGCTGCCGCTGCGGTCCTGCGCCATGATGTCTTTGTAGGTGTTGCTGATGCGAAGATGCGGAATCTGCTCGCCGTTTAAAATGACCTGGTAAGTTCCGTTTACTTTTTCAACGGTCACGTCCGGCAATACGTAATTTTTCGGCGTTTCGGCGAATATCGCGCCCGGGCGAGGATCTAGCTGGGCGATGTTGTTCGCGCACTTCTGAACTTGTTCGACACCAATGCCAATGCGGCGCGCGATTTCCGGGAAACGTCGCTTGCCCAGCTCCTGCATGTGATCGGCAACGATCTTGTATTCGAAACTGTTTTGTCGTCTTTCGCGCGCGAGTTGGATCAGCAAGCATTCACGCAGATCCCGTGCGCCCACACCGGGCGGATGAAAGCTCTGAATGAGCGTGAGCATGTGTTCCAAGTCTTCCTGCGGAATTCCAGTGGTAAGCGCCATTTCCTCCGGCGTCGTTTGGAGAAATCCGTTGTCGTCGATGTTTCCGATGATGAGCTCCGCCGTTTTGCGATCGTCCGCGTCGAGCGCGTTCTGATTGAGCTGGCCCATCAAATGCTGCTGCAGCGTTTCGTGCGTCGGAATCGAATCAAAAAAGAACTGGCGCTTTTCTTCTGCTTCCTTTGCGCGGCCGCTGTAGCTGCTCGATTGCGCCATGTAATCACGCCACTCGTCATCGAGCTTGGCGAGTTTATCGAATTCTTCTTTGAAATTGCCGTCGGCGGGCGTTTCGGATTCAGAGGTCGGAGTGTCCGGATTCGGCGAATCGGGCAGCTCTTCCAAGACAGGATTGGCTGCCATTTCCTGCTGAACGAGATTGCGCAGTTCGAGCAATGGCGCCTGAAGAATGAGCAAACTTTGCTGGAGTTGCGGAGCAAGAACCTGTTGCAGAGAAAGATTCTGCGTTTGATGCATCCCGGGACCGGCCATACCCGGAGTTTACTGTCGGGCGACGGACAGGCAAGCAAGTTACGGGCCGCACCCCTCGTAATAGCTGCGAATTCGCGCCCATCGCAAGTTGGGGAACACGACTTGCTAGTTGATTACGCGGCACCAGTTTTCTAAATGACCCGGATCCTCTTCGCGATAATTCTGCCTGCACCCTACTCACGATTTCGTTCAGCGACGCCCAAACGCCCGATGCAAATCAGGAGCAAACACTTCTGGCCTGCTGAGATGTAGACCACGCGCGACGAGCTCTCTTTGCCAGTGCCGCTTTCGCCAACGATCAAGACGATACTGTCGGTGTCGGCAACCTTACCAATCAAATTGTGAACGTGCTGCATGTTTTCGCTTGTGCCGATGACGTTTTCGAAGCGGTAACGGTTCTTGAGTTCCTTGCGGAGATAAACGTTCTCCTGTAAGGCCGCCAGCGATTTTGAGAATTTTGCCGGTTAGGCCAAAATTCGACCGTCAATCATCGACCAGGCCACCGGATTATCGAATCCAAGGATCTCTTCGAACACCGCTGCCGATCTCATAATCGGCATCGCGATCAGATCGGCCAAAAATCCGCGCCGAATTTTACCGATCGAATTCTCCTGCCGCAGAGTACGCGCAGGATTCACCGTCACCATTTTCAAAATTTCTTCCGGCGACACCTCAGGGAATTCTTTCTGAAACGCCCGCATCTCGGCGAACAAACTCAAATCGTCATTGCTCGCCAAGCTATCGGTCCCGAGACAAACGTTGAAGCCAAGCTCGCGCAGTTTTTGAAACCGAAATGGCGAATGTCCGAAATACGCGTGGCTGCGAGGGCAGTGAACCAAGTGACTCTTAATCACTAGTTTTTCGAGCGCTTGCAGATCGTTCTCCGAGATTTCATTCACATGAACAAGAATCCAGTCAAGAAGGGACGCCTCTCCGAGGCGTCCGACGAATTGTTCAACCGGTGTACCTCCCCCGCAATCGCCTACGTCGCGCCCAAACTCACTTAGAAAGTGATAAAGCAATCCATTGCAGGCTTGAAACATCGACATCTCCTCGCTCGACTCGGCGAGGTGCGTTGTCAGCAAGACGTCTTCGCGCTGCGCAATTTCTTCACACCGCCGATACAGATCTGCAGATGCTGTGAACGGCGCGTGCGGAGCGAGTCCCCAATGCTCCTGCGACTTCAGCTGTCCAACCGCAAGATTGACAATCTCGTTGACACCTCTCGGGTCGCGCACGTCGATCAATTCAGCAAACCACCACGTCCGAAGCGGCGCTTCAATTTGCGAAACCAGTTCCGGAACGCCGGTCAGGTTTGCAATCGTCGTCGTTCCGAATCGTCTCGCTTCGGCAAAACCCTGATTGATCGAACAGACGTAATCCCCTGGCGAGAGCCTTGCTTTCTCAGTATTGATCGCGCGGATCCAATTCGTAAACGAGCTCTGTCTCGCAATTTTGCCGCGCAGACAGGTGAAATCGAGGTGGCAATGCGCGTTGATGAGTCCGGGCAGCAACGCCTGTTCTCCAAGATCGACAAGCTCTTTGCCTGAATGTCCCTTCGAAATCTCAGAAAATCTTCCAACATCGATGATGCGGTCTTCCGAAACGGCGACCGCGCCGTTTTCGAACGACGGGCCGTCCATCGTTATAACGACTCGCGCGCGAATGATCATTTGTCGGTCTCGCCTTTGACAACCTTGCGGCACTCGTTCACCAACAAATTGCAGGCTTCCTGACAGAGCAGAGGTATCGCGGTTTCGCTGTCTCCAGTTTGATCGTGCGTTGAATCAAACTTCTCGGGCGGCAACTTTGCCGATGGCACCGCACCATCCTTGTTGCGCTTCCAGAGAATTACTCGCAAACAGCCCCCGTTGGAGCGGCAAAAATTCCCAACGACGCTATCGATTTGCTCATCGGAAATCTTTGTCGCAATGCGATACATCCCCGATTGTCGATCCAACGTTTGGCGCAAAGTCGTCGCCTGAATCTGGTTCTCGGTCCAAGCCGCCAGCGCCGCCAGCCGTCCCGGGTAGAAGTAATTCAGCACACGCCGCAATTCCCCGAGATCGACAACCTCCAATCGCCAGCCGTGTCGCAAATTCGGCGCAGTCTTTAGTGGACGATATTTTCCGGTGTCGTCGTATCGCGCGACCTCAATTGCGTCCTCCGGCTTCCGAAAGATCTTCAAGCCAACGGCCTGCTCGTCTTCGCGATGGCAGACAGCGAAGCCGTCGCTGCTCGTCCGTTGAATGAGAAGCTGCCCGAATCGGCTTTTATCGCTCAGGACCGCCGCGAGCGCTTGTTCCGGTGGCATTGCGCCGGTCAGGCCAGACAATGGGCAATCAAGCCGGCCGCGCGCTCGAGAAATTGCTTATCTTCGTCGCCGAACGCGTTCAACTTGTCGCTCTCGGCATCGAGCATTCCGACGATGTGCCGATGCTCGTCTTTCATCGGAACGATGATCTCGGACCGGGTCGTGTGAAACGTCGGCAGGTAGCGTTTGTCCTTCGAAACATCGCCCACCACGATTGCTTTACCCAATTCGAGAGCTGCCCCACACAAACCTTGCGTGGTTGGGAAGCGCGGATACGTGACCGGCTCGTTGCCAGTCCCGGTTAGAATCACAAATTCGCGTTTCACGATCTTGTAAATCGCGATGAAACGATAATCGCGCGCCGCACGAATCATTTCTGCGACCTGCTTCAGGCTTTTTTTGGTGCAGCCACTCGCGAGGACAAAACCGCCGATATCCTGAAGTTTCCTTAGCGTGTCTCCATGCATAACCTTCGCGTTGCCGGGTCAGGAAAGATTGCGAGCCCGGGCCCGCGTGCAACTTTTCTTAGATCAAATCCGGGAATCGTTCGATCCGGCCGCTGCGGTCGCCTGCTCCACAATAATATCGGCCAGCCGCGAATCGGTTCCGATTGAGCTGGCGTAAAAAAGCGAGCGATTGTCGATCTGGTATGGACCGCGCCGAAACACTTCGTCGCGTTTCCTTCCTGGAAACAGCGATCTTTCACCGGCGATCCCCAGCAAAATCGGAATATCTTGGTAGGTATGGAGCCCGTCAGAGATAAAAAACGGGACCACGATGACGTTCGGGGTGCTGGTAAGCAATTTCCAATCGGACACAAGCGGAAATTCTTCCATGTAGACGTTGAGTACGTTGGCGTACCGATGTAGTCCCCGGATTTTCTCCGCTTCACGTTTTGCCGCCACCGCGCTGTTCTCGTTCAAGTCAGTCCCGTGCGCGACAATCAGAAAACTGGTCTCAGCCTCCGAAACGTTGGGTGCAATTTCGCGGCCTCGTTGTACCAGTAATTCGGTCATCAACGGGTGACTTCCGACCGGCTCGCCGTAATTCCAGATTTGTCCGTTCGCGCGTTTCGTAACTCGGCCATCGAGCTCAAGCTCACGCGGAATCACCGTCTGGGTGAAATAACCTTCGCTAATGAAATTGGGGACGACATAGACTATCTTGATCGTCTCTGGATCGAAAAGAAAGATCGCGTCGCGCAGGCTCGGCTCTTCCTTCCAAAAAGCGCACTGTACATCGGCAAAAATGCGTCGCCGTTGGATCGCAACCGCATGTGCCAGCGTCGGCGCGCTCGAGTCCGGATTCACAGTCGATCCATGACCCACAATCAGCAGCGCAGCGTCTGGTTTAGGTCCCACCATCCGAATTTACCACACAGGACACAGAGACCACAGAGACAGAAAACTTAATCCTTGTCCGTGACCTGCGCCCTCTCTGTGGTTAAAATGGAGCGACATGAAATTCCGGACCTACAAAAACACCGAAGTGAGGGTAAGTGAAGTTGGCTTCGGTCTGTGGACAATCTCGACCGGTTGGTGGGGAAATTTTACAGAGAGCGAGGCGATCTCGCTCATGCACAAAGCTTTCGACCTCGGAGTCACGCTTTTTGACGCGGCTGATACCTACGGTAATGGCTTGAGCGAGGAACTGATCGCCAAAGCGTTTCCGAGACAACGCGACCAAATCGTCATCGCTACCAAAGTGGGCTACGATTTTGTTCATTACGGCGAAGCGCGCGGGCGTGGTCAGCGCGAAATCCCGCAAGATTTTTCGCCGGAAGCAATCGAACGCGCAACCGACGCGGCGCTGAAGCGGCTGAAAACAGATCGAATCGATCTCTTGCAGCTCCATAACATTCGAATGGAGCAAGTTTACGACGACGCGGTTTGGAAGATGCTCGAAAAATTAAAAGCATCGGGAAAAATCCGATACTATGGCATCGCGCTCGGGCCAGCGATCGGCTGGTTGTACGAAGGCGTGAACTGCATTCGCGAACGCGGTGTCACGAGCATTCAGCACATTTACAACATGCTCGAGCAACATCCCGGACGCGCAATGCAGGACGCCGCAACCGACCTCGGCAAAGACACGATGTTCCTGATTCGGGTGACGCATTCGTCGGGAATGTTAGAAGGCAAATACACCGCCGACACGGTTTTTCCGCCGAACGACCACCGCAGTCATCGTCCGCGCAGTTGGCTGCTCAATGGAATCAAGAAGATTGAGAGGCTGCGATTCCTGGAAAATTCTGATCGCACACTTGGCCAGACCGCGTTGCTTTGGTTGCTCGCGGATGAACGCATCGCATCCACGCTGCCGAACATCTACAATGAACAACAACTCGTTGAGTTCGCGAAAGCGCCCGACTGCCCGCCGCTGACGTCAGACGAGCTGGCCAAGATCGACAGTCTCCATTCTCACAATTTCGGTGTCGAAGAGGAAGCACCCAAGTTCAAGGGCACGATGGAGCTGTCGAAAGAGACAGCCGCTGCTTAATCCGACGTGTCTTCTTCGACCGGCAAGGCGCGGCGAATCTGTTGAGCCGATTCGCGGCGGCCACGATTGCTCGAGCCTCTGTAAATCTCCTGGAAAATGTCGGCGATCATCGGGGCCGCGGTCGTGCCGCCGTGAACGTTGCTTCCGACTTCACCTTCATAGACGGCCGCAAACGCGTACTTCGGATCCTGGGCTGGTAAAAATCCCGCGAACCACGCGGCGGTGCGTTCCTTGTTTTTCGGGCCCCACTGCGCTGTCCCGGTTTTTCCCGCCACTTCGATGCCTTCAATTTCCGCAGCGTGCCCAGTGCCGTTCGGGCCGTTGACGACTTCGATTAACCCTTGGCGAACTTCTTGCATCGTTTCCGCGGATACATCGAGCGAACGCTTCTCGCGCAATTCGTAGGCCGTGACGATTTGTTGGTTCGGCGACTGCACCTGGCGAACCAGTCGCGTTTGATAAAATTTGCCGCCGTTGGCAATGATTCCCATTGCTTGGGCCATTTGCAACGGCGTCACCAGCGTATCGCCCTGGCCGATCGACAGATTTGCAATGTCACCGTTGAGCAATTTCCGGCCGTGCGTCTCTTTCATGTATTCGTCGTTCGGCACGCGTCCTTCCACTTCGCCGCGCAACGGAATTCCGCATTTTGCGCCAAACCCGAGCTTGAGCGACCAGTCGACGATCGGCTGCGCGCCGGTCTTCATTCCGACCTGGTAAAACCACGTGTCGCACGATTGGGTCAGCGCCTGGACAAAATTGAGCGCCCCTTGATCCGCCTTTTTCCAGTTGTGGAACGTCACATTGCCGACCTGAATTGCGGGCACGCATTGATAAAGATCGTTGGCGTGGACCACGCCAGTCTCGAGCGCGGCAATCCCAACTGCCACTTTGAATGTCGAACCCGGCGGATAAGCCGATCGAAACGAACGGGCGAGCAACGGAATGTCCGGATCAGCCTGCAATTGCTTGAATTTTTCGGTCGAGATGGAGGGGACAAAAAGATTCGGGTCGAATGTCGGCCAGGACGCCATCGCCAGAATGTCGCCGTCGTTTGGATCGACAATCACGATGGCGCCGCGCTTTGCCCGTGCTTCGAGCGATTTTTCGGCGAGCTGCTGAAGCTGCAAATCCAGGGTCGTGATAATATTGTTTCCAGGAACAGCGGATTTGATCAGCCGTTCGGAAGTTTTGCGGCCGTCTTTGTCGAAGGTGAGCTTGTATTCGCCGTGCTTGCCGTTGAGCAATTCGTTGAAGGTCTGTTCGATTCCTTCACGACCTTCCGTTTCCGGCCAAAGCGTTTCGTGATTGTCGATGATGCCGTCTAAGTTGCGGCCGGTCTTGCCGATGTAACCAATGATTTGTCCGGCGAGTTTTCCGTTCGGATACGTCCGCACATAAATCGGCCGAATAATGAGAAGTTCCTTCGACTGGTCTTTGACCGCGTTGTATTCCGATTTGCTCAGGTTTTGCGCGATCTCCAACGGCAAAATTCCGCGATTGTGATAATGCCGCACAATTGCATCATCTGAAATCTTAATCGCTCGACCGGTCAATTTCGTCGCGAGAGCAATCTTTTCGCGTGCGAAGGCGACGGCCTTCGCGTCGGCAAAATCGAGCGGCGTTGGAAAACTGATCGCGAGATTGTAGATCACTTTGTTTTGAGCGAGCGGCAATCCGGTGCGGTCGGTGATCTGCCCGCGCGGAGCCGGAATGTCGAGAATGTACGTGCGGGCGAGCTTTTGCGTCTCAAACGTCGGAATGATCGTTTCTTCTTCGGGCGGCGCGCTCGGAGCCGGCGTTGACGATTGCGCTCGAGCCACGGTTATTCCGGCAAAGATCAGCAACAGGATCTGCACGCGACGCAGATTCTCACGCAAGAGACTGAAATTCATTGGGACGGACTGCGTTAATCGGCGAAATTTTCGGACAATTCAATGACTTTGCAGGAAGCGATGCACTTCTTGGGCCAGCTTTGGCCCGATCCCTTCGGTCGCAGCGATCCGTTCCACGCTTGCTTTGCGTAACCGATTCACCGAACCAAATTTTCGCAGAAGCAGATTTTTTCGGTTCTGACTTACACCCGGACAATCGTCGAGAATGCTTTCGTCGATTCGTTTTTTCAATAGGATCTGGTGATAAGCATTTGCGAATCGATGCGCTTCGTCGCGAATTCGTTGTAGCAAATGCAGAGCGCCCGAATCGGGAGGCAATTGCAACGGCATCGCGCGGCCCGGGCGATAAATCTCTTCGTGTTGTTTCGCGAGACCGATGATTGGCAAATCGTACAGACCCAATCGCTGCAATTCGCGACACGCGGAGGAAAGCTGCCCTTTGCCGCCATCAACAATGATGAGATCCGGCAAACGAACTGCGACAAAGGAAACGCGCTCCATTGCCTCGGCTGGATTTTCCTGTGAAAATTCTGCGGCATCCGGATTTTTGTCGCGCGCTTGGAGGAGAACTCGCGAGTATCGCCGCCTTACCACTTCGGCCATGCTGGCGAAATCGTCCTGACCTTCAACCGTCCGCACCCGGTATCGCCGATAACAATCCTTATTCGGAACGCCGTCGCGAAAGCAAACCATCGAGGCGACCACGTGAGTCGTGGAGATATTCGAAATATCGAAGCATTCCATGACCATCGGCAATCTTGGAAGCTGCAAGGCATCGCCGAGCGCCTGCACATCCGGCATTGGATCGAACGCGCTTGGCAAAGGGCCACGCGTGAACCGCCGCATCTGTCGCGTCGTCTCGCGAACATCTTCGACCATGTTCCGCAGCTCGGCCGCTTTCTCGAAATCCATCTTCTCCGCCGCTTTGCGCATCTGCTCGTCTAAGGCTTCGACGATCTCGTGCGAGCGGCCTTCGAGAAATTCACAGGCTTGGGCGACACGTTCCCGATATTGCTCTGCCCTGATTTCGCTCAGACGCACCGGCACCTGATAGGTGGACGATTTCAGTTCCCGCTCGGTCGGCGCGCCTCGACCAAAGGTCAGGACGCCAAATTTTTTTCGCATCAAGTTCATCGTTTGCCGCAGGGCGCCCGCGCCGGCGTACGGTCCAAAGTAGCGCGCGCTGTCGTTCTTCTTCAAACGAGTTAGCCGAAAACGCGGCCATTCCTCTGACATGTCCACTTTCACGAGCAAGAATCGCTTGTCGTCGCGAAAAGAAACATTGTAGCGCGGCCGATATTCTTTAATCAGCTTGCCTTCGAGCAACACCGACTCCGCTTCGCTTCGAACAATGTGAGTTTCGAAGTCCCAGGTCGCTTCCACCATCGCGCGCGTCTTCAGATCAGCTTGGGCAACTTTCGACGGCAGGAAATAGGAACTGACTCGTCTCCGCAGATCGCGCGCTTTGCCAACGTAAATGACACGATTGAACCGGTCGCGCATCAAGTACACACCCGGCTTGTGCGGCACTTCATGCACTTTCTTTTGCAGATCGGGCTTTTCTTTTCTGACGACAGTCATTTAATCTTCCTCATAATCTTGATCCTGCTCACAAGATCGACAACGCGCCTTTACGGCATGTTTGAATGCGCCCCACCTCAATCCTCTCCCTGAGGGAGAGGAAGCCGCGTAGCGGCACGTAAGAGTAAAATGAACTCACGCCGCGCGGCGTCGCGGCAATGCGGACTGGACCATCATCAGCTCGGTCACATTCTCCGGCGTGAGCAGTCCGACCAATCGCTTCATGCTGTCGAGCACCGGCACCGCGGGACAATTGCATTCCTGCATGATGCGGAACGCGTCCTCGAATCGCGTGCCGGTAGTCACCGTCGGAATATTGCGACGCATGACTTCGCCGACTCGAATCATCGGATCGTTCCTGCGAAGCGCAGCAATCAGATCGTGTCGCGTTAAAATGCCGGCGACCTTATCGCTTGGATCGACCACCGGAAAATCGTGTTGCGACGTCGCCAGCAATGCGTCGACCGCTTCCTCTAGCGTCGCGCTTTCCGGAAGCGACCGAAATTCGCGAACCATCGCGCTCGAAACCGGAAATCGACGGGACACATCACGCATTTGCGCAAGCGCCGCCTCCTGCGACGCGCCGATGTAAACGAACAGAGCGATGAAAAGCAAAAACGGGTTCGGCGACATCACATGAGGTATTCCAAACAGACCTACCACTCCAAAAATGAAGGCGAATGCCTGCCCGACCGTCGCGGCAGTTTGCGTAGCCCGGGCATAACTCATTCGCGTCGCCAACAGGGCACGCAAGACACGGCCGCCGTCCATCGGAAACGCCGGAAGCAAATTAAACAGCAACAACCAGACGTTGATTTGGAACAAACCGATCAGCATGTCACCACTGCGCACGGCCGCTTCCGGTACCACGTTTCCGCGTGCACCGATCACGAGATACAAGCAGCCGGCAATAATGACGTTGACCAGCGGTCCGGCTATTGCGATCACCAACTCCTGTTTTGGTTCCTCGGGCATCCGCTCCAGCCGCGCTACTCCGCCAATGGGCAACAGCGTGATATCCGGGGTGTTGATTCCGTAACTTTTCGCCGCGATCGCGTGTCCGAATTCGTGCAGCACGACGCACAAAAACAACAGCAGCACGAAAACTACGGCGCCTGCGGAACCCAGAGCCAGCCAGCCAATCAGTAAGAGAAACGTGACGTGAATACGCAATTGGATGCCGGCGACTCTAAGGATGGGAATTGACCAGGTCATGAAAACAATCTCGTTCGTTTTAGAACGCGCGCCAGCGATGTTGAAGACGCTCTGGCGACCATTCAAACTGAAGCGCAATGGAAGTTGTCGATGTCGCGATCGTCGGAGGCGGCCCCGCAGGTTCGACCTGTGCCGCGTTTTGCGCTGCAGCAGGGTTGCGAACGCTTGTTCTCGAACGCGAAAGATTTCCGCGCGAAAAAGTCTGCGGCGACTGCATCAATCCAACGTGCTGGCCAGTGCTGGAGCGACTCGAAATCACTAAGCAAATTCGCAACTCCCCCCATGGCGTCCTCGACGCCGTCGACTTCGTTGCCATCGGCGGTCAGAAAATTAGTGTCAATCTTCCGCGTTGCGAGCAAAGCGAAATTGCGATCAAACGCAGCATTTTCGACCAGCTGCTTTTGAATCGCGCGCGCGCACTCGGCGCTGAGGTTCACGAGGAGGCGACACTGATCGCTCTCGATCGGACCGCAGCGCACAACTGGAAGATCGATATCGTGCGAGAAACTTTCTCGGCGCGGATTGTTGTCGGAGCTGACGGGCGGAATTCAACGGTCGCGCGACTGCAAAATCTTTTGCCGCGTCTCGAGCGCGAGCGCGTTGCCTTGCAAGCGCACATTCCGCTTCCACTGGGTTTCGGGAATCGGGTCGTGCTCCAATTTTTGCCAGAAGGTTACTCGGGGCAGGCACCGGTGAACGATCATGAGCTCAATCTTTGTTTGGTTGGAACGCCGACGACGATCGCGTCCCTGCGCAATTGGGCCAAAGGAGAATTCAATCTGCCCACTCATCAAACGTGGCGCACCGTCACACCGTTGACGCGGGTTCCGGTTCCGGTCGTGTGTGACAATTTATTTTTCATCGGCGACGCCGCGCGTGTGGTCGAACCATTTACGGGCGAAGGAATCTATTACGCGCTGCGATCGGGCGAGCTTGTTGCAAACGCAATCATCAAGATTATTCGTGGCGAAGATCGACAGCCCGCCGTGCACGAGTTTACTTGCGAATACCGGCGAACGTATCGCGGACGGCTTTGGATCAATCAGCTCGCGCGCGTCGCAGTCTTATCGCCAAAAGCTGCGTCGGTATTCCTCCGAGTCGCACGATTGAACCCCCTGGTCTTGCGGCTACTAACAGGGAAGATTGTCAGCTCGAACTGAACTGTCGTGCGGCCTTTACTGTGTTCGACATCAGCATCGCAATCGTCATTGGTCCGACACCGCCGGGAACCGGCGTGATCGCCTTCGCTTTGGGCGCGACCTCATCGAATGCGACGTCGCCCACGAGCCGATAACCCCGCTCGTTCATTTTATCCTCGACGCGATTAATGCCAACATCAATCACGACAGCCCCCTCACGAACGTATGCCGCTCTTACAAAGTGCGCCTGACCGATGGCCGCGATCAGGATATCCGCTGACCGCGTGACCTCTTCGAGATTTTTCGTTCGCGAGTGCGCGACAGTAACAGTGGCGTCGCCACCTTTAGCTTTTTGCATGAGCAACAGCGCAACCGGTTTGCCAACGATCATGCTGCGGCCAAGGACGACGACGTGCGCCCCGGCAATGTCGACCCTTGTTTCAATCAGCAATCGCTGGACGCCGAGTGGCGTACACGGAACAAAACCAGTCGCGTCGCCCATCGCAAGCTTTGCAACATTAAGCGGATGAAAACCGTCCACGTCTTTTCGCGGATCAAGTGCGCGAACAATTGCAGCTTCGTCAATTTGCTTCGGGAGCGGCGATTGGACGAGGATCCCATGAACTTTGGGATCGCGATTCAATTCTTCGACGCTTTTGAGCAACTCGCTTTGCGACGTTGAGGCCAGCAACTCGAGTTTGACTGAATGCAGCCCGAGCTCGCGGCTCATTTTGTCCTTGGACCGAACGTACGCGCGCGACGCGGGATCGCCACCGACCAGAACAACAGCAAGTCCCGGCGTGATGCCCTTCGATTTCAATTCTGCAATCTGCGCGCAAAGAGCGACATAAACTTTTTCAGCAATCCCGCGACCGTCGATCAAATTTCCCATCCGTCGAGCTTAGATGAGTCAGCGGCGCTCAACCAGCGACATCATCAAATTTTGCAAACGCAATCGCTCGCGCTCGAATTCCTTGTCGGAAGATGTCGATCTTATCTCCTGCGGCTGACCAATAATCACCCGCACCTTAGAAAATGGTGTTGGAATTATGAAACGGTCCCAGCTCTTAGCACGCCAGCAGCTTGAATATTCCATGTTTACAGGGACGACTGGCGCTGCGGTCCTTTGGGCGAGAAAAATAATGCCCGGTCCAAGCTCATAAGCGGGACCGCGTGGCCCGTCGGGCGTTATCAGAACATCACGTCCGGAAGCAAGAACTTGACCCAGCTCAAGGACCGCGCTCGCGCCCATTCGTGAGCTCGAGCCGCGCACAACATCAAATCCGAAGCGGCGCGTCACGTCGGCGATCAGATCACCATCGTGGCTGGCGCTGATTAAACCCGCGCCGGGTCGCTGGGGAAAAAATCTCTTTAAAACAAACGAGATCAAAAGAAGGCGATTGTGCCAGAGTGCGGCGATGTAATTTCTGGTCACCGGTTTCCCAATAACGCCAGCACGATCGTCAATTTCATATCGAATCGTGCGCGCCAGAACTTGAAGCAAACGAAATCCAAACGCGATCAGCCATCTCGCGCGCCAGCCTTCGATCTTCAAGATTTCTTGCGCGCTCCTTGGCGCGAAGTTTTATCGGCCCAGCGATAAGCGCGCGGGCTTGGCAGGCCGATTTGATCGAGAATTCGCCAAACGACCGTGTCGACCGCATCAACAACCGAGCTCGGCCGGTTGTAGAAAGACGGAATCGCGGGCAGAACGATCGCACCTGCTTCGAGAAGCGTGGCCACGTTGCGTGCGTGAATTAAATTCCAAGGCGTCTCCCGCGGAACGACGATCAGCTTGCGGCGCTCTTTCAGAAAAACATCAGCCGCGCGCAGAAGCGCGGTGTCGCTGGAGCCGGAGGCAATTCTTCCAATCGTCGCCATGGAGCAGGGAGCGATCACCATCGCATCGAATTTCGCCGACCCGCTGACGAACGGAACATTGAGGTCGTTTTCGCTATGTTGCGCGATTCCTTTTGGAATTTTGAACGAGCCGAGCTCCTGTTTCGCAACTTGTTTAGCGTGGCCACTCATAACCAGATGAATCTCGTGCGCCATGGGATCGATTTGGTCGAGCAATCGCTGCAAATAAATCGAACCGCTGGCGCCGGTAGCGGCGATAACAAGTTTCATCGGCAAAGAGTTTGAATTTAATCCGTTCAGGGGGCAATAAGATACGCCATGGTTAAGAAACTGTTACACACTCGGTACCGCGTGACCGACCTCGAAAAAACGGTGGCGTTTTATAAAGATGTGCTCGGATTGCAGGAAACAAGGCGGCATACTTCCGGCCGCGGATCGCAATTGGTTTTTCTGAAAGCGCCTGAAAGTGAAGAAGAGATTGAATTGTGCAAATTCGATGAGAGCGGGCCAGTAGTGGTGAGCCCGGATCTGACGCATCTCGCGTTTGAAGTGGACGATCTGCAAAAATTTGCGCGAGAAGCAAAGGCGAAAGGTTATCCCCTTTCCGACGGCCCTCTCAAAACATCCGGCGGTAGCATGATTGCGTTTATCGACGCTCCGGAAGGTTACGAAATCGAGCTCATCCAGCGCGGCGATGATTTGTAACCGCCGCTTGCGTGCATTGAGTCTTTATCGGTAAATTTGCCGCCCATGAAGCGCTGGTCTCGTTTCGCCCTTGCCCTGTGGGCAATCGGGCTCGCGTTTTTTTGCCTTGCTGCTGAACCAACGGCGATTCCGACGGACGATGAAAATCCAAATGCGATCCGGCCGACCGGCGTGCCGCCGCACAGATCGAAACCGAGTTCGAATGCCGTGGCGAGCTCGACTCCAAAGCCGGCCAGCCGCACAACGGTCAAACATCGCGAATCAGATGATGATTCGATTCCGACCCAGACCGTTCCAAGCTCGATTTCAAAGCGGGCCCGCCACGCAACGGTCAAACATCGCGAATCAGATGATGATTCGATTCCGACCCAGACCGTTCCAAGCTCGATTCCAAAGACTGCAGCAAGCTCGGTCATCGTGATCAACGCCAGCAATGGGCAGGTTCTTTACGAAAAAAATGCAGACCAAATCCGCGCGCCGGCGAGCACGACGAAACTCCTCACCGGATTGATTGTCGCTGAAAGCGGCAATCTCGATCGGCCGGTGACTGTGCAACAAACCGACACTTTGGCCGAGCCGGTCAAATTGAACATTAAACCGGGCGATACTTACCAGCGAATCGATCTCCTGCGTGCGTTGCTAGTAAAAAGCCCGAACGACGTCGCCCGTTGCCTCGCGAGGGATAACGCAGGCAGCATCGAAGCGTTCGCAGAAAGAATGAATCAGCGCGCGTTCGTCATCGGCGCCCGAAATTCACATTTCGTGAATCCGAATGGATTGCCGGACGCGCGCCAATATTCGACCGCTCGCGATTTATCAGCAATCGCGCGCGTGGCCTACGTGAACCCCACGATCCGTTCGATCGTTTGCCTGCCGCAGCTCATGTTCCGCTACGCGAACGGACGAACGCGCGAACTGGAAAATACAAACAAACTCTTGAAGCGATATTCCTACTGCAACGGAATGAAGACCGGTTACACCGAAGCAGCCGGGAAATGCCTGATCGCAAGCGGGTCGCGACCGGGAAAAGACATTATCGTCGTAGTGCTTGGCGACAGCCACTCTGGGGTTTGGCGCGACGCGGGCGCCCTACTCGCCTGGGCCCTTTGGAATCCATCGGCCGGATGAGCGAGCTTTACGGCCAGAGAAAACTTCCGGATCGAAACTGAAAATTACAGAGTCCGAGAGGTCGCCCAGTAGCGAAGGAACGGGCTCCTGGATCAAAGCCAGATTGTGATCGACGCTGTGCGAAGCACCGGCCGGCACGTCGTCTGGACGTTCTGCCGGTCGAGCAGATTCTTTGGCTCCCTGACCGCGCGCAGTCGCGTTGCAAGCGTACTTGGCTTCAAACGTTGCTCGAGTGTTTGATTCGCGGCCGTTGTTTGCGAGGTAGTCGAGCAAGCAGGCAGGGACGCGAGGCTGAGCGGACAGAAAGCAATTTCGATTCTCTTTTTTACTCGGAAAGTTAATACCAGCAATACCAGCGACGCTTCTATAATTGCTATAATCAGCGCTCGAATAGCAAGAACATTTAGCTCTGGGAAAACCGGCCCAAGATCGGCGCTAGCTTATCTGCTGTCTGCTTCGGCCAAAGCTTCCGCTCCGTGACGAGGGCGTTATCGAGCGAACGGTGCTCCGGCCAACTCGGCTCGGCTGGGATGCCCGGAATTGCCTCGATCAGGATTCTCTTGGCCGCCTCCGCGTTCGCAGTCAAATGGCCAAACACCGTTTGAGCCGAGACTGGTTCATCCTCCACTTTCCAGCAGTCGTAATCGGTGATCATCGCCACGGTCGCCAACGCAATCTCGGCTTCTCGCGCCAGTTTCGCTTCCGGCACATTGGTCATGCCGACCACGTCAAAACCGTAGCGCCGGTTTAACTCGGACTCAGCCCGCGTTGAAAAGGCCGGCCCGTCCATCCCCACATATGTGCCACCGTTATGAGCCGTAACTCCAATCCTTTTCGCCGATTCAGCGAGAATATTTCGTAGTCGGAGACTGGTGGGTTCGGCAAAGGAAACGTGCGCGACGATGCCTTCTCCGAAAAATGTGTGTGACGCGCGGGAGCTCATTCGGTCGTAGAATTGCGACGGGAGCAAAATATCCCGTGGTTTATATTTCTCCTGCAAACTGCCGACCGCAGTAACCGCGATGACCCAGCGCACGTTGAGCGAACGCAGCGCGTAGATGTTCGCCCGATGATTCAGTTCCTGCGGAAGAATTCGATGGCCGCGTCCGTGTCGTGGTAAAAAATAAACCCGCCGCCCGCTAATCTCGCCTCCAATCAGCACATCCGACGGTGCTCCAAACGGCGTTTCGATCCGATATTCAGTGGCATCGCGCAATTGCTCCATCTGATATAAACCGCTGCCACCGATGATGCCGATTGCCGGAGTTTCGCTTCTCATGGCCAATCAGATTTAATCGGAAAAATCGACAAGTTGGGAAGCGGATAATGTCGGCGTGGCCAAGACCGCGGCCTGGTGTATTATTTCGCCCGCCGATGCCCAAGTTCTTCATCAAAACCTATGGCTGCCAGATGAACGAGCGTGATTCGGAACAGGTCGCGCACTCGTTGATCGAGCGCGGTTACGAGCGCGCGGCCAATGAATTGGAGGCTGACGTTGTGCTGTTGAATACCTGCAGCGTCCGCGACATGGCTGACCAAAAAGCGCTCGGAAAAATGAGAATGCTCGGCCGCATGGCAAACGAGCGGCCGCATGTTATTTTCGGTTTTCTTGGTTGCATGGCTCAGGCGCGTGGCGACTCGCTGCTGAAAAACCTTCCGCATGTCGATCTTGTCGTAGGTACCCAAAGATTTCATCGCGTCGCCGATTACGTGGAGGATCTCCGTCAAAGAAAAAGAACGCGCGCGATGGATGATCCGCGATTTTCGATCGTCGACATTGAAGAGGAAACTGGATCGCAATCGACGATTCGCGAACAACAACTCCTCCCAAAGCAAGCGACCGCGTTCGTTTCGATCATGCAGGGCTGCAACATGCGCTGCACCTTTTGCATTGTTCCGCAGACGCGCGGCGCCGAGCGCAGCCGCACAATTGAAGAGATTGTCGACGAGGTGCGCGTACTTGTTTCATGCGACGTCAAAGAAGTGACCTTGCTTGGGCAAATCGTGAACCTCTACGGCCGCCACGAATTTGAGAAACTCGACAACAAGAGTCCATTCGTCCAATTGCTTGAGGCCGTTCACGAAATCGGCGGGCTGGAGCGGGTTCGTTTCACGTCGCCTCACCCAATCGGTTTCAGCGACGATTTGATCGATGCCTACCGGCGCCTGCCAAAATTAGCGTGTCATCTTCATCTGCCAGTGCAATCCGGTTCCAACAAAATCTTGAAAGCGATGCATCGGACTTACACCGCCGAGAAATATATCGATCTTGTCCAGCGAGTTCGCGACGCGCGAAGAGGCATCGCCATCACCACCGACATCATCGTTGGATTTCCGGGCGAGACCGAAGCCGATTTCCAGCAAACACGGGCCCTGGTCGAACAGGTCCGATTCGACAACGCGTTTGTGTTTCGATATTCAGCGAGGCGCGGTACGCCGGCCGCCGAAATGGCGGAGCAAATCGACGAAAGCGTCAAGGAACAGCGCAATCACGAGTTACTTGAGGTCGTCAATCAATTGGCCGTGCAAATCAACCAGCGGTTGGTCGGTCAAACGTTCGAGGTGCTTTGCGAAAAACCAAGCAAAACCAATCCCTTTCGTTTGATGGGACGCACCCGGACAAATAAAATCGTCCTCTTTGAAGGCTCCGACGAACTCCTTGGCAAGCTTGTCGACGTCCGGATCGAACGCGCGACCGGATTTAGTCTTTACGGAACGCCAGTCGGAGCGGCCGCACCGATCACAGCGATCGCGATATGATCTACGATTTCTCCTTGCAATCTGTCGGCTTCGTCGCTGGAATCGCCCTGATTCTACTGAGCCTGCCGGGATTAGTGAAACCTGCGCCAATCCAGGATTGGTTGAAACGCTTTCCACGGTCAAGCATTGCCGGCGTTGTTCTTTTAACTATGACGTTGATCTGGTCGTTTTGGTTGCTCGCCACGATGGAAATGGGTGAATTCGCCGGCTTTCGTCGTCCGTTGCTGATCATTCTCCCTATTGGTTACATGCTCGTACTGCGCTTCGTCGAAGAATTTCTGGCGGCGCGCGCGCTTGGCATTCTCTGTTTGCTCGCAGCAGAACCGCTTTTGGAAGCTGCGTTTTTTCGTTACGAGACCAGCCGCTTGTTCCTGACCGTGCTCGCTTACTTGATGATCATCGCCGGCCTTTTTTGGGTGACAATGCCGTACCTCCTGCGAGATCAAATCAATTGGAGCGCGCACAACAACGCGCGCTGGCGGACGGTTCATGGAATCGCGGCGGCTTACGGTTTAACGATTCTCGCCTGCGCGTTAACACAATACTGAGTTGAACAGCGTCCTAGTAATTCGCGGCGGCGCGCTCGGCGATTTCATCCTCACTTTGCCTACGATCAAGGCTTTGCGCGATGCCTATCGGAATGCGCGTATCGAAATCCTCGGCTACAAACATATCGCAGCGCCGGCCGAGAATCGGTTTTACGCGCAACGGGTTCAATCGATCGAATTGGCCGCGCTTGCCCGATTCTTCGCTAGGGATGCTGATTTGCCGGCCGAACTCGTGAGATATTTTGCCGGGTTCAATCTGATTCTGAGCTATCTCTACGATCCCGATTCAATTTTCGAAGCGAATCTGCGACGCAGCGGCGCACAAAAAATCGTGCGTGGCCCGGGGAAGGTCGATGTCGGCTCGCACGCGACGCATCAGCTCGCACGACCGCTCGCGGAACTCGGTGTGCCAATCTCGGACTTCGCACCGAAACTTTATCCTTCGGTGAAAGAGCGACATCGTGCATGGCAATTCCTCGACGGATTAGCTGAGCCAATCGTTGCGTTTCATCCCGGAAGCGGCAGCGAGCAGAAAAATTGGCCGCTCGAGACATGGATTGAAGTCGGGAATCATCTGCTCAGAGATTTTACTGGCTCGCTCGTGATTGTTTCGGGCGAAGCCGACGAACGGCTCGCGGCTCAGCTCGAATTGGTCTGGCAAACTCCGCGCGTTCGCTTCGCGAAAAACCTGCCGTTGCCGGACCTAGCAGCAGTGCTTGAAAACACAATCTTTCTCGGGCACGACAGCGGTATTTCGCATCTGGCCGCAGCGGCTGGCGCAAACTGCATTTTGCTGTTCGGACCGACCGACCCAGCAGTCTGGGCGCCGCAAAACGATAACGCGCGCGTAATTCGCGCGCCAGACGGAGACCTACGGCGGCTCGATGTCGATCTTGTGCGCGACGGGCTCGATCAGGAGCTAATGCGCATCGGCATCAGGACGTAGAGAAACGGTGTCTGAATTTTCAACACGCCGGGGCTCATCTCGTCGATGAGATCGAGAAAAACTTCGTCCTCCGTCAGATTCCGCAGCGGCGCCATTAAAAACTCCGGATTGAAGGCGATTGAGAAGTCGCGGCCCTTGTACTGCACCGGCAGCGACTCCTTCGCTTCGCCGACTTCCGGCGTATTCGCGGTGATGTCGATGTTGTTCTTGCTGAAATTGAGTTTGATCGAGTTCGATTTTTCGCTCGCCAACAGCGACACGCGACGGAGCGAGTTCAAAAACGTCTCGCGCTCGAGAGTAACCCGTTCCTTGGCTTCCGCCGGAATGACTTGTTTGTAATTCGGGTAATTTCCTTCGATCAGCTTCGACACGAGCAGCGTCTTGTTGAAGTCGAAAGCAATCTGCCCGCTGGCTACGCTCACTTTGACGTCGCCATCTTCGATCAGAAGCCGCTGCAATTCAGTGACCGCCTTCGTTGGAACGATGATATCCGCTTCCTGGCTGCGTGGAATTTCCAACTCGATATCGACCATCGCAAGCCGGCGCCCGTCGGTCGCTACGAGAGCGAGCTTGTTCTCCTTCATACTGAACAGCAGACCGTTTAGCACGTAGCGCGTTTCATCCGTTGAAATCGCGTAGGAGGTCTTTCGCAAACCATCTCGCAAATCCTTCTGCCGAATCGGTACCACCTTGGCGTCTTCAAATTTCGGGAGCGGCGGAAATTCTTCCTCGGGCAATCCTAGAATCTTGAAGAAACTCTGCCCGCTTCGAATCGAAGCGGCGTTCTTGCCATCGACATCGATCCGGATTTCGCTCGCGGGAAGTTCGCGCACGATGTTGAAAAGCCGGCGTGCCGGCAACGTGGTCGCGCCTTCTTTCTCCACATTCGCCTCAAAACTTCCCCGGACACCGACGTCGAGATCGGTAGTGGTGAGATGAACCGTGCCATCGCTCGCTTGCAGCAAAACGTTGGAAAGAATTGGCAATGTCGTCCGCGTGCTGACGACGTTTTGAACCTGTTGCAAACCTTCGAGCAGCTTTTCTTTAGTGGCGCTAAACTTCATAGAACGACAATCTGCCTAAGATGTTAGGCGTGCGATGTTATTCGGCAACCGCAAAGTCTTGTGCCTCAAGATCGATAAGTACACTCAGCGTTGCAGCGAACTGTCGATAAACGAAATCGTTTGCCGGACGCTATCCTGCTCTTTCATCCGTTTTTTCACCAGCTTGTACGCGTGCAACACCGTCCCATGATCGCGTCCGCCAAATGCGTCGCCGATTTCGTTGAGTGAGGATTTCGTCAATTCCCGCGCCAGATACATCGCCACCTGCCGCGGGAACGCAATACTCGCCGGTCGGCGCTTGCTCGTCATGTCAGCCAGGCGAACGTCGAAATGCTCGGCGACCTTGCGTTGGATTTGTTCGATCGTGATCGAAGTCCGCGCTTCCTCTTGCAAAATGTCCTTGAGCAGACGCTCGATCACCTCCTGCGTGAGCTGTTTGCCGCTGAGTGAGGCGAAGGAGGCAACCCGCATCAGGGCGCCTTCCAAGCGGCGAACATTGCTGCGAATCCGGCTGGCGAGAAACTCAAAGACCTCGTCCGAAAGCTTGATCTGCATTCCCAGCGCTTTCTTGCGCAGAATTGCGAGCCGCGTTTCGATCGCAGGCGGTTGAAGCTCGGCGGTCAGGCCCCATTCAAACCGGGAAACCAGGCGTTGCTCCAGGTTCGCAATCTCTGATGCCGGCCGATCGCACGAAAGCACGATCTGTTTGTGCCCGTCGAACAGCGTGTTGAACGTGTGGAAGAATTCTTCCTGCGAGCGTTCTTTGCCGGCGAGGAATTGGATGTCGTCGATGCAGAGCAGATCGGCCTGACGGTAACGCTTGCGGAATTTGACTAGGGTGTTGTGCTGGATCGCGTCGATGAATTCGTTGATGAAGACCTCGCTCGAAAGATAGATGACTCTCGTGTTTTTCCTTTTCGCCAAAACGTACTGCCCGATCGCCTGCATCAGGTGGGTTTTGCCAAGACCGACACCACCGTAAATGAAAAGGGGATTGTAAGTGCGCGCCGGCGCCTGCGCCACAGCCAGACTCGCGGCGTGTGCGATCTCATTGTTCGGCCCGACGACGAAGGATTCAAACGTATTGCGCGGATTCAGTCCAAACGAGCTGTTGCTGGTTGGTTTCCTGTCGCGGCGAGAATCGCTCTCCTTGGAGACGCCGATTGGTTCCATGTCTTCAACCGCTGATTCGGAACAGATGAACTTGATGTCGCGAGGCTCGCCGAACGCGCTCAGCACCGCAGCCTGCAGCGCTGTCATGTGGTTACTCTCGATCCAATACTGATAAATATTGTTCGGAACACGGAAGCTGAGCGTCTCGTCGGTCGCGCCGACTAATTCGACCGCCGAGAACCAACGTTTAAAAGTGTCCGCGCTAACTTGAGGTTTTAGGGCGGCCGACAATTTCTGCCAAAGCTGAGTACATTTGTCGTCCATAGGGAACTTGTTAACAGTGTTACCCAATCGCCATAGTGGCGGTTGCAGGATCAATGTTGCTCTTCAGATGACGGCGACGTCTCGTGAACGCCGCCGCCATCTGAAGCCCTAAAGACCGAGAAAAAATGCAAAAATCGTCAAAATATGAGGGGAAACGGCTATTGCGCTCGTGCGAAAAACTATCTCGCGAACCGGCATCGACATCTCCTTTATCTTCTCGATCTCGCAGGGTTAAGGGCTTACTCATTCTCGGGAATTAATCTTTCTCAAACATGTTCACATCTTATTCACACGTGCCCCGCCTTTCGTCCTCTGCCGCTGGTTCGAGATTAGAAATCGCGTTCAAAAGCGACAAGAAAAAATCTGAACTTTATTTTTAATTTTCGGTCAAAAAATTCTTGACGAAAAAAACAAAACGAGCGTGTCCCTAAGCAACCGACAATTTGAGGAGAGACATGATCCGCAAATTCCTGCGCGCGCAGCGGCATTTTCTTGGCTTCTGCAGGTTGGTAATGGATCGCGGCGGCTTCGATTCAATATGTCGCGCGTTTTAATTCCACTTTCTCTTCTGATTTGTGTCGCGACGACAATCCGTGGCGCCGAAGATCTGAATCCGCCGTTCGGATTTCGCTGGAACGATTCAATGTCGCGTGTCGGAGCAGTGCTCAAAGGCGCGAAAGCGACAATTGTTTCGCGCGAGAAAAAAGAAAGCCGCGACGTTTGGACCGTTGAAGGCCTCGTTCATCCTGGATTGAAGCGCACACTCTTCACCTTTAAGGGCGGCGCGCTGTTCGGCGTCGAATTGCAGTATGAATATCCCGATTGGTCGATCGAGCGTTACAACGAACGGATGGGCGAAATCCGTCGCTACTTCGATGCCAAGTACGGAACTGGCAAATTGGTTTCGCGCACGCGCGACACCGACTCGGATGTCATCCAAACATTGGTCGGCTATCAATGGATAGTTGGCGCGACGATGCTCGAGCTTTTCTATTTTTCAGCGCAACACGACCAACTCGTCTTCCGCACCATCTCGGTCGATTACAAACCCTGTAACTTGTAGCGGCTCGCCGCGTGGAAGCGAGTTCACCCAGAGCCAATGGTTACAAAGTCGTCTCCGCAACCGCCCGTTGTCGATGTTTCGCGCCGCGCTGGGCTTCTTTTTGCAATCGCTTGAGTCTGCTCGCCAGACTTGCCTTAGCCGCCGAGCTCATTCGGTCAATGAACAAGATCCCGTTGAGATGATCGACCTCGTGCTGAATGGCGCGCGCGAGAAATCCGCCGGTTTCGATTTCGATCGCTTCGCCGCTCAAGTTCCGCGCGCGGACGGTAATCGATTTGGCGCGGCCAATCTCGCCCGTAATTTCCGGAAAACTCAAACAACCTTCCGTTCCCATTTCGGTTTCGCGCCCGAGCTCAACCTGCGGATTCACCAACACGAGCGGCATCGCGCTTTTCGGGTCGATCTGATCGCCGTTCAACTTCATCGATGTCGGCCGATCTTCGATCTGCGAGACATCGAGCACCGTCAACTGAATCGCCTCGCCAACTTGTTGCGCCGCCAAACCGACTCCGTTCGCTGCGTGCATCGTCTCGACCATGTTCCGAGCCAGCTCGCGAATCCGCTCGTCGATCTCCCCAATCCGTTTTCCTTTCGCCCGCAGAATCGGGTTACCATATTGCAAGATCGACAATCTCATTGTTCGCCCTTTGTGAACGCTGGCAAACTTTTCACGCCGGCGAGTTTCAACGCGTCCATCACTTTCACGATCGTTCCAAACGACGCCTTTTTGTCTGCCTGAAGTGCGAGCGTGCCTCGGCGCGTCTCGGACAAATTCTTCACTGCGCTTTCCAACTCATCCACGGCAATTGGTTTTCCATCCAGTTTCACCTCATCATTTGGATCGACCGTAACAATGGCGTGTTCGAGCTCGGCTGGCGTCTTCGTCGCGGTTTTCGATTCCGGCAAATTGATCTGCACTTCGGGCTGGTCCTTTTTGAACGTGGTCGAGACAACAAAGAAAATCAGGAGAATCGTCAGTATATCGACCAGGGAGACGATGATGATCGATGGCGCGCGGCGTTTGCGGACAGCAAATTTCACAGATGTCAGTCTTGTCTCACGCCATCGGCGCGATTTCGGGCGTTGCCGGTTGAGCGGGCGTGATTGGCTGGGCCGGAATTGGTTGTTGTTTTGCCCGAGCGCCGGCGACGCGGCCGTAGTAACACTTTGAGAGCAAATCCGTCACCAGCGATTCCATCTCCACAGAAAGCACTTCCACTTTCTTCGAAAAGTAAACGAACGCGATCAAGCTGGGCACGGCAATTCCGAGACCGAACACCGTGCAATTGAGCGCTTCAGAAATTCCACGCGCAATTTGTTTAGGATCAGCCGCGCTCGTGCTCACGCCGAGGCTGGCAAAAACGTGTACCAAACCGGAAACCGTTCCGATCAATCCGATCAATGGCGCGATCCCGATGATCACTTCTAGGACAACGAGTCCACGCTCGAGCCTCACCATTTCGTGACGGGCGCGCGTTTGCACCGCTTCCACGTTTTCCGAGCGCGGCCAACGCAAATGCCCGAGCGCAACGCGCACGATCCGCGCGAGCGAAGACGCATCGTGCTGCACAATTCTAACGAGACGTTCTGGATTTGCGCCCGGTGCGAGCCGTTCCATTTCGCTCTCGATCGTCAACGGCAAAACGTTTTTTTCGCGCAATGCCAGGGTCCGCAAGATTATCACGGTGAGCGAAACGATCGAGCATGCCAGCAACGGCCACATGAAAATGCCGCCCTTGGCAAAAAATCCGGCGATGGTCTGGAACACTTGCATCATGATCTAGCTAACAATCATCGGTTACTGAACGTGGTAAACGCGATTTGGCTTTCCAAACCTTCCGGCGGTAGCGCGCTCGCGACGTCCTCCGGTATTGGCGGCAACTTCGAATCAAGAATCGCCTGAAGGCAAACGTTTGCAAACGCTTCGTTGGAATCGTTGCTAAGGACCTTGAGATCCTTTACCCGCCCGCTCCGATCAACCCAAAAGCTGACGCGAGTTGTTCCGAGGCTAACCAAATCAGCTTTTTGTTCGATATAGGCATACCAATGCGATCCGATCGCATCGAAAAGGATTTTTTCGTAACGGCCGAGTGGTGTGCCGACGGCATTCACGGCCGATGTGCCGCGGTTCGTGATTGAACCGGCCATTCGTGTTCGTTCTTTGTAGGGTTGGTAGTACGACCTTTGCTGCTGCGGTGTGCTCGCGACGGATGGGCGTGGAGTCGGAGTCGACGTGAGCATCGCGAATTCTTCGGATCTGGAAATTGGCGTCGGCTGTGCACTGGGCTGTGGCGTTGTTGATTGCTGCGGTGCAATGCTCGGCTGAGCTTGTGCGCCTTCGTTCGCCAATGACGCTTGATTTGAATCAAAATCGAGTTTCGTCCGCTCGCTTCCCTCCTGCGACGGCAACGGCATACTGCCCGTTGCCGCTTGCTCACTCGCCGCGATCGAGTTTGCATTCGATTCGAATGTTTTCTCTTTCGGTCGTTCGGTTTGTTTCGATTCGTCGTTCGGAACGAACAACGTGTTCTTGGCTGGTGCGGGCGTGGCAAGATCAACAAATGTCAGCTCGACCGGTTTATCTTCTTCAGTCACGGAAAACGGCGAGTAAAGCAGGCCTCCAAAAACGGCGAGCCCGTAACCGATCAGCAAGTGGATGGCGAGCGCGGCCAGAAGCGCCCAAAGAATCTTGCGCGCTTCCTTTTTTCGCTCGGCCGCATCGTCCTCTGAATGGCCGATGATGAATTCCGCCGTGTTCATGAATTCAGAGCCAGAACGTTATCTCACGCTCGAAGTCGTGACAAACTTCTCGCTCCGCGTCTTCCTCTTAGTCTTAGTCTTCGTCATCCTCGCGTGGTGAAACAGATATTGCTGTGCGTAACCGCCATGGTCGCCAAAGTATTTCTCTGTGAACGCTCGGAGCCGTCCGGCGTTCAATTTTCGCGCCCGTGGAAAATACTTTTCTCGCAGCACCCGTTCGATCCAAACGTCGATCGGGAACGCACGTAATCGCTCGTAGGCAAAGAGCATCACACAATTAGCAACCTTTGCGCCCACCCCCGGCAGCTCGCGCAACCGCGCGCGTAGATCGACGTCCGGCAAGACTGACATCTTCTCAAGATCGACATCGCCCCGCGCGACCAGCCGCGTTGTCGCCAGCAGATTTTTCGCGCGGTAACCGAGCGCACATTGGCGCAGTTCTTTCTCCGATGACGCGGCAATTCGATCTGCGGACGGAAACGTGTAAATCACGCAACCGTTAATCTCCCGCGCTTCGCCGAATCGTTCGCGCAGTTTTTGCGAGATTTGGCGAATATGCGCGACCTGTTTCATCGCCGAACAAATGAATGTCACGAGACATTCCCATTTCGGCTGACGGATGATCCTCAGCCCGCGGCAGAATTCCGTCGCCGCATTCATTACCGGGTCTTCCGGAAACGACGCGCAGATCTCCGTCAGCGGATGATCAAGAGCGAAATAACTGTGAATCAATTCTTCGCCGCCGCTCACGAACAATGGGTCTCCGCACTGCTCGACGTAAACCGCCCGATCTCCAATTGTCCCAACGAAACCATCGCCCGCTTTCTCCCAATGAAAGACCTGGCCGGAATTGAGCGTCATCGCCAAGTCGAAATCTTGCGCCGAAAGTTTCCGGAGATGTTGCGCGCTCATTGATGTTGTAGTCGGCGGTCTCGGCGGCACAATCTATTCGATCTTCCCTCGTCATTCGACATTCGTCATTCGTCATTCACAGTATGCAGCCATGGACGGGCGGCTCGCGATCGATAGCGGAGTTCTTCTTCTTTACTTCGTTCTCATCATTGGAATCGGCCTTTATATGGGCCGCGAGGAACAGAATCTCGCCGACTTCGCGCTCGGCGCCCGCCAAATTCCGTGGTGGGCTGTGCTCGCGTCGATCGTCGCCGCCGAAACAAGCGCCGGCACATTTTTTGGAACACCGGGCGAAGGTTTCGCGCTCCGCAATTACACTTACGTACAGCTGGCATTCGGCACCATTCTCGCCCGCATTCTCGTCAGCTACATTTTCATCAAGCCGTACTACGACTACAAAGTTTATTCGATCTACGAATACCTGACCGCGCGATTCGGCGTACCAACAAAAAACGCCGCGTCCGCCGTGTTCATGATCACCCGGCTGCTCGCTTCCGGAGCGCGCTTATACGTCGCGGCGATCGCGCTCGCGCTCGCCTACGAAATGATTCGCGGCGTCCGGCCGAACCAAACCGAAACGTTGTTCATCTACATCGGGTCAATCATCGCGCTCGTGATTTTGACTGCGATCTACACCACACTCGGAGGAATTAAAGCCGTCATCTGGACCGACTTGATTCAAGCTTCAATCATGATCGGGAGCGCGCTGACCGCCCTTGGTCTTCTTTACTGCGCAATTCCCGGCGGCTGGCATGAGATCGCCAAGCGTCACGGCGGATTTCAGTTTTCTGATTTTATCACGACCGGACTCAATCCCGCGGAAACCGGCTGGCAGCGAATGAAAGGCCTGTTCGAAATCGAGTACACAATTTTCGCCGGCTTGATTGGATCGACATTCATCACGATGTCCACGCACGGAACCGATCAGGACATGGTGCAACGAATGTTGACTGCGCCCGATGTGCGCCGCAGCCGCCGCTCGCTCATCGTGTCTGGTCTCGCGGATATTCCGATTGTGCTTACGTTCTTGAGCATCGGGTTGTTGCTTTGGACTTACTATCAGGTCCATCCCGATCCGACACTCCCGAAAACACCAAACGAAACGTTTTGCCATTTCATTCTTTATCAAATGCCGGTTGGTCTGCGCGGCTTGCTTATCGCCGGAATTTTCGCGACCGCGATGGGCTCGCTTAGCACGGCGATCAACGCCCTCGCG